>Ga0182027_10002387_pt1 | contig 30541 bp, 32 predicted proteins | sample 712E1DmetaG_FD_121300 | JGI IMG/M metagenome (GOLD analysis project Ga0182027, IMG submission 121300) | Permafrost microbial communities from Stordalen Mire, Sweden - 712E1D metaG (Illumina Assembly) | ecosystem: Environmental > Terrestrial > Soil > Wetlands > Permafrost | place: Sweden...
CGAGAACTGATTGACAATGGTTATCAGGTGCTCGGTCTCGCGCGCTCAGATGCGGGCGCCAAGTCGCTTATCTAGATGTAGCTTGAGGCTTCCGCAGCTAGCTTCGAAAACATCGGCAACAGCATTGCGGTGATGCATGGGGAACGAGTTTCAGCATCGTACGAGGTTTGCTCAGAACAGGTCCGCCTGGTGTTGCAACAAGCGGTCGGGTGGAAGATGACCCATATCACCAATAAGCCGATGCCGAAACTGCGGGAAACTCCCCAACCGCCCCTGGCATACCCAGGCGCAACGCATGACTCAGACCGTGCCAAGAAGCCACGCCTCGCCGAGCCACCTCCAAAACTCCAGGACCTGAAGCCCGGAGATCGCGTTGAGGGTTTGGGCAACTTCGGAAAGCCGACTGGGGAATTCGGCACAGTTGAGCAAGCTAACGAAGATGACGCGGTCGTCAAATGGGATGATGCCGGTCGTATGAGACTCCACCAACCGTGGCTCAAGAAGGTTTAGCCCGCAAACAAGACTTTGGCCAATCTGCCAAGTCCGAGGCCAATCCAGCAAGTTTCGGAGACTTAAACCGGCCAACCAAACGCAACGGCCGTCTTTGGGAAAACTATCCGCTCTTGTGAAACGACCCTACCGCCGGGAAACCAACCACACGGAGCTAAGCACTCAGCGGCGGGTCCAGATTGGGTCGGGTTCGGTCACTGTGCGAACTCTCACCGCTAGGAAAGCAACCACCGCCCGAGCACGAACAATTCCCTAATGGCGAAGAGCGTCCCAAACATCATCTTGTTGCGTCGGGCCAACCAAAGCGGCAGGTAGATATCAGAGTTGTCCGTGCGATCCTCTGTGTAGCGACCTGCCAGATCAGTTATCGGGCAACGGCCATTGTTCATCGCGAGGGCCGCGCACTCGACCAGTACCACCGATTGCACCCGCTTCTACCTGGACGGCCCGGGAATACCAGCGAAGTGGTGCAGCTTCTGCTGGGCGGCAAGCGCACGCCTTCTCTCCGAAACGTCGCGAAAACCGCCACAGACAGGCCATTCCAGCCGATAAGCCCCGCTTATTGCCAATCGTAATTACTGCTTGGCGCCGGTCCCCTCTGCACACCACACTCCTCTCATGAGCAAGAACTTGTTTTTCATTGCACTGATCCTGGCGGCGAGTGGACTGTTTTCTCCGCCTATCGCTCTGTTGGGCGGACTCATCTACGGATTTACCGTGGTGCACCCATTTCACGTGGAAAGCAAGCGCCTAGCGAAATTTCTGTTGCAGGCTTCCGTTGTCGCGCTGGGATTCGGCATGAATCTGCATGAAGTTCTTCATGCCGGAAGTTCTGGTTTTCTGTACACGGCTGCCAGCATCACGTTGGCGATGTTGCTGGGTCTTGCCCTCGGCCATTTGATTCACGTAGGGAAGAAGTCGGCGTTTCTCATCAGCGCAGGTACGGCCATATGCGGTGGCAGTGCGATCGCAGCCGTTGGTCCGATCGCCAATGCGAATGAGGAAGAGATGGCGGTATCCATGGGAACCGTGTTCATCCTTAACTCAGTGGCGCTGTTCTTGTTCCCTTGGCTTGGGCATGTATTCCACATGAGCCAGGAGCAGTTCGGCATTTGGTCAGCGTTGGCGATTCACGATACCAGTTCTGTAGTGGGCGCCAGCGCAAAATACGGCGCTACCGCTTTAGGGATTGCCATCACCATCAAGCTGGCACGCTCTCTTTGGATCGTTCCTCTCTCCTTCGTAACGGCCCTCACCTTGAAATCCAAAGCACGAACTCAGTGGCCCTGGTTCATTTTGCTCTTTTGCCTTGCAGCTCTGCTGAACTCGTTGTTGCCGGCGTTCGGTTCCGCTTTTGGAGAACTCAATCATCTGGGAAAAGTCGGATTTGCGGTGACCCTGTTCTTGATTGGGACAGGCTTAAACAAAGAGACCATCCAAAGAGTTGGCTTCCGCCCGCTTCTGCAAGGACTTGTTCTGTGGATCACTGTCGGCGTCAGCACGTTGACGCTCATTCGTATGAACTGGATTCACCTGTAAAGAGCAACTCCATTGGCGCGCTAATTAGCTTCCGCAACAAAAATAGCTACGCAGGGGATGAATCGGGAGAGCAACGACCTTATAGAAGATGCACGAGCTATGCAACCGCGTGGCACGTGACATCACTTTCGAGAAGACAAATGAAGCGCACTTTGAGTTTCGTTGTTATCGCGCTCGCCACGCTGAGCATTTACAGCAGAGCGCAATCGGCCGGCAATGCCGGAAACAATCACAACAACCCCAACGCGCAACAGTACAGCGCACTTTTGGAGTCGTTCCACCGCCAAACGCATTTAGCTCTCGATCCCATCGTTCGCATCACATCCCCGCTTGCCGATTCCATGATCGCTCCGGGCGAGGGAAAGGGTCAGGGAAACGGGAGCCCGTTTGGGACTAACTTTCTTGTCACGCTGGAAATGGTTGAGCGTGATAGTCACCGCTTCGTGATTAACGAGGCGACCGAAGCACCGCCAGTCCTTGGTATCCGCGATGTCCTTCGTCTGCTGGAAGGTGAATTCAACCTCTCCGTCCCCGGTCTGTACTTTTTCTTCGACGTCGATCTGATCACCCCAGACGGCCAAGTGCTGCCGGCCTTTCAGAATTTTGCTTCCGCCTTCAATGTTGCCGGCTCTGACGATACTCCGGGCAAAGGCGTGACAACGTGGCTGGGCTGGCACGTTCTTGAGTCGCTTCATCCTGGAACGAAGCAGGTCACGCTGACTGCGGTGGTGGTCGATAACGCGGGCCGCATCGGTCTGGACCAAATCACGCTGAACACAGACCAGGATAATCCTTCTGGCGAACTGCTTACCCCGCCGCCCTCGTCGTATCCGGGAAATCCCCTGACTGACGATGAGCTAGGGCCAGAGGTCTCGATGATCGCGCCGCGCGTGCCAACATCGATTGCGATTGGTCCCCCGACAACACGCTCAACACCACAAACGGGGCACTATTCTTCATTCATGTTTCGGCATTGGACCGCAAAGGGGATGGAATCGCGGTCAGCGTGACTGGTGTGCCCACAAATCCAGTCATTCCAGCCGGACTGATCTTCGATCCCACGCAGATTCCACTTGCAGGGCCGAATCGCAACTACCCCGGCTTGAACGTAACGTTCGACGTGGATCTGCGTCAGCCGAACGGTAACATCGTGCCCGCAGGCACCAATCTGGCGCCTCTGTTCGATGTGGCGGGTAACGAAGTCGATGCCAGCGGAGCCATTCGCACCTCAACCAACTGGGTGGTTGGCGGATCTCTTGTCCTGCCTGAAGGTAAGAATTCCGTAACCATTGTCGCAAAAGTGAGTGACAACGCGGGTCACACCGGGAGTACCAAGAGTATTCTCTCGATTAGCCCAATCGTCAGCGGCCAGTCTCTTACGCCGAACCCGTAACCGTAGCGATTTCGCGGAGGAGAGAGGCCAACTCTCTCCTCCGTTTTTAAGGCGATGCCGTGAGATTTGACGCCAACGAAAAAGAAGAATTCGAGCGCACGGCGGTAGTGCACACCGAAAGCTTGTTTCGGGTGGCCTGCCGCTTGCTGGGCGATCGGAGCGCCGCCGAAGATGCGGTGCAGGAGACGCTGCTCTCCGGATGGCGCTCCTTCGACCAGTTTCAGCGATACACCAATTGCAAAGCATGGCTCTTTAAGATCATGTTGCGCATCATTGGAAAAGGCCGCCGCCGGCAATCGGTCCCCACATTTACTCTGGAAGAAGGACAGGACTTGGATAACGTCGTTCCAGTCTGCACGACAAAGAGCTCGTATACAAAGTCGGAGATCCTCACAGCCATCGACTCCCTGCCGCAGGAACAGCGGTCGGTTGTGCTTTTAGCGGCGGTAGAAGGTTTCACCTGTAAAGAGATCAGCGCGATACTTGAGGTTCCCATGGGGACCGTTATGTCTCGCCTGAGCCGTGGCCGCGCCGAGGTCCGCAAATGGCTGGTTCCGTGCGCCGTAACGCGCCCGATGAATAGCGAGCCGGCAGGCTAGAAAGGAATCACCTATGCTTTGCGATGATGTGAACTATTACGCGCCCCTTTACCTTAGCGGGGAGCTCGACGCCACGACCATGGCAGATGTAGAGAAGCACATGCAGTCATGCTCTTCCTGCAGGTTATTTCTTGAAGGAGAAGCAGAGTTGGATTCCGCGGTGCGCGCCGCCGTCCTCGCAGACACTCCCCAGGCATCGCGAGTGCGCTCCAGCGTTCTTGCCGCTGTGTACGCTTCCCGTGCATTTGAGCCGCGCCGCAGGGCTTGGTTTTCCTGGCAGGCGATGCTCGCAACTGCCGCCGCACTTTGCCTCGTGGCCGCGATTACCGCAGCCAACTGGCGCAACCAGTCTTATTTTGCGGCGGCGATCAAAGATCACATCGATGATGTAGTGCGAGTCGTCGCTAAGAGCGGCTGGCGGATAGCTGAACCAGAAATCCGCGCCTATCTGGCGGAGCGGTTTCCGAACAACGAAGTTGTGGCGCGCCTCGGCATGCCTGGATACCAGCTAGTGAAAGTACGCGATTGCTATCTTCGAAAGCAACGTTACGTTCATTTGATTTACGAAAAGGATGGACGCCAGATCTCTCTGTTTGTTCTTCCGCGCGGACGAAATGCCTTGGATCGCCTGGCGACTGCGAGCATGTTCGTGCCGGTGCGGAGCCGAATGGAACAGGGCCTCGATGTAACTGAGGGCGATTCCGCCGCCCACAACGTGTTCGTCGTGGGCGATCTACCGACCGAGGAGGCACAAGGATTTGCGAGTCGCGTGCTCGCGTCATTGAGCTGATCTATTTGCGGTGCGCACTGCCGTTCATGAATTCAGGAGGAGAAGCATGAAGAACATTGCATGGCGCTACTTGATGGTTGCGTTTCTCGTTCTGACGTTGGCACTCCCCGAATGGGGACAGGACTCTCATTCGCACAATAGCTCTGCAAAGACCGATCCTAGCTGGGCTGAGCTATTGCGAAGTATGGATGCAATGCATACGGCCATGGCAACGCTCAAAACGTCCGGCGACAGCGATATTGATTTCGTCAGAATGATGCTGCCGCATCATCAGGCGGCGATCGACATGGCCAAGACGCAATTGATCTACGGAAAAGACGCACAGATGCGACGGCTGGCGCAGGAGATCATCACAGACCAGCAATCAGAGATCGAGTTGATGCAGCTTTGGCTGAAGCAGCAAGAGTCAAAATCGGCAGCAAGAGAACATTCCCCCGTCGTTTACGCGGGCAAGGAGCAATAACATGAGACTAATTGGCGCGATATCCTTTTTCTTCCTTCTGTCGTGTGCTTCTGCGCAACAGGGACCTTGGGGCCGTCAGGACATTCCTGTGTCGGCTCGTGATCGCGTCTACGCGGCTGACCAGACTTCCAACACGGTTTCAGTCATCGACCCCTCGACCAACAAACTGCTCGGTGTGATCCGGCTTGGCGATCCCATCCCTGGTGCCTTAAGTCCGCTCTACAGAGGCGAACTGCTCGTCCATGGGCTCGGCTACTCGCCAGACTCGAAAACACTGGCAGTCGTGTCCGTTGGTTCGAATTCCGTCACGCTGATTGATACCGCAAGCAACCAGATCAAGGGCAAGGTGTACGTGGGCCGATCGCCGCACGAAGCATTCTTTACTCCGGACGGGCGCGAGTTATGGGTGACTGTCCGTGGCGAGAATTATATTTCGGTCATTGATCCGGTGGAGATGAAAGAAACGCGCCGCATTGAACTGTCCAACGGCCCCGGTATGACCATGTTTGGCCCGGACGGTAAGTACGGTTTTATCTGCTCCAGCTTTACTCCAGAGCTGACGGTAATCGATACCGCCGCGCACGAAATCGTGAAGAGACTGCCCCAAGCCAGTCCGTTTTGTCCGAATATCGCCGTGAGTCCGGAGAATGATGAAGTATGGATTACGCTGAAAGATGCGGGCAAGGTACAGGTGTTCAGCGCGCAGCCGCCGTTCGACCAAAAAGCCGTGTTGGAAGTCGGTCCGATTTCAAATCATGTGAACTTCGTCAACAACCGAAACGGCAAGTTCGCCTACGTAACCATCGGAGGCGCGGACGAAGTAAAGGCTTACCGCAGAGGCCCGACTCCGGAGTTGGTTGCGACGATTCCTGTAGGAAGCCTCCCTCACGGAATCTGGCCCTCCGGCGACGGCTCTAGAGTCTACGTCGCCTTGGAGAACGGAGAAACGGCCGTCGCGATCGACACCGTGAGCAATAAAGTCATCGCCGAGATACCGATTGGACAGACGACGCAAGCCTTGGTGTATGTGCCCAACGCGGTTCCGTCAGGCGACGGTACCCAGAATCTCACGCCGCTAGGAGCAGCCGCCAACACGGCGCGTTTGCACCTGAGCGCGGCGGGAACGGCATTGCCCAATGCCCAAGCTTCCGTAGCGGTAAATTCACTCGGATTGTTGGACCTGGTCCAGATCGCGGCCGCAGGCCTTGCACCCAAATCCCAATATCAGGTGTATCTTGCGGAGTCCGACCGTGCGCCGTATGGGAAACTTGAGCCGGTCGCGGTACTAAAAACGAATCCTGACGGCGCGGGAATCGTTCAGGCGATCGGGCCTCTGAAGAGCCTGTCTCAGGCGGGTTCAGCATCATCGGATAAGATCCAGAGAAGATTTCTGCTCGTTACCGACGGCAAGGATTCATCGCAGGTGGTATTGCGCTGACAGAGAATCTTGTTAGACGGTTCGATCCGTCGACTCAGCGCTCTCTCATTTCTTGGCGCTTGGCTTATGTTGGCCAGACCACTCAGTACAAGGGCGTTTAATTGATCGGAGAGAGTTATGATTATTCACCGGCTTATCGGGCAATCGTTCGTCGTCGCGCTCTGGCATTGTTTTATGGTGTGGACGAGGCCGGCCGTCGCCTAAGACGAGCCCGTTCACACTCTTGCTTAGGCCGTAGCGTGGGTCTTAGGTGTGCCTATCAATAAAGGACGACGCGGGGACCATGCGTTTTTTGGGTCAATGGCCCCCGATCAGGATGGGAGCCGCGCTGGTTTGAGAGGCTAATCTTGGAATCCGCGTCTTCGCCCGCTGTTCCAGCGATGGAGATCGCTTGGTTAAGTCGAGTTCAGGCTGCACATCGGGCATGCGGCCGTACTTCACAACGAAGCGCCGAAATTCTTTTGGCGTCATCTGGCGAGAATCTCGGAACTGTCGATTGAAATTTGACAGATTAGAGAATCCAGTTTCAGCCGCAACCATGCTGATGGGGTAGTCCGTTTCCACCAGAAGCATACAAGCCCGTCCAATCCGCAGTCTTCCCAGATACTCGCTGACGTTCTCTCCAAGGTGACGTGTAAACAGCCGATGCAGCGATCGCGCTGAGAGGTTCGCTGCCGTGCATAGATCCTCGATCCGAATCGGTTTTGCAAAGCGTTTGTGTAGAAGATCCAATACTCGCGCCAGTTGTCCCGACTCGTCGGCGGATTTTGGACTGGTCGTGATCTGAGTCGCAAGTGCCATCGCTTTCGTATCTGCCAATTCGCACAACAGTTCCTGCACAGTATGGAGTCGTTTGAGTGGCGAATGGGAAAGCAAATCTGACAGGCACGCCTCCATTCGGGCACCTGCTGATGTGGAAAAGCTGAGGCCAGCGTTGGCTTTGGTGATTAGTTTGCGGAGCGGTGAGAACTCTGGGCAGGAATCCGCCAAGCGAAGAGCCCATTCTTTTGTGAACCAGACCACCAGCGCAGTGTGCGGGAGGGATTCATCGATGGCTGAGGTCGATGCCCATGTGTGGGGCATGTCGGACGGTACGAGAACCAGATCCTGCGGCTCGTACTGGCCGATGTGATCGCCGACGAATCGCCAGCCACGGCTGTTGAGAGTCAGCGTCAATTCGTACACCGGGTGATGGTGCCATTCAAAAGGGATGGAAGGGATTTGTCGGTGATAAATGCGAATCGAGCAGTCTTTGGCGAAGGTCACGTGTTCAAACTGGCATTTCATCGGTACTCTCGGTTCGGACGAGGCTTCCCGGAACAGTGTCCGAATTGTATCAGTAATTGGCCAACCTCTGTCATTCACCCTTCTCAGTCGTCCTTAGACTTCTCTTATCGGTTGCTCAGAAGGGCTTAGGTCGTTCGAGCTATTTCCCGCCGATGATGTCGGGAGTTCAACCCAGTGGCACTCGAAATCAAGAACCTGCCCGACGCTATACGCAGCGTCAAGGCCAGTCTCAGGAAGGCGCTGCCGGCATATGCCGAGGTCTTCCGTGAGGTCGAAACTGAAATGCGCAACAAGGTGGCGCAAATCGTCAAGGCGCGTGAGGCCGGCGAGCCCGTAATCCCAATCGTTCAATATGAGGAAATTGCCGACGGTACAGTTTCGCCTGAGGTCATCGCAACCATCAAAGAGCGCGGAGCCTGCGTCATCCGCAACGTTTATTCCGCTGAACAGGCCCGCGCCTGGGATGACGAAATCGGTAGATATGTCGAAGAGAACCATCTCGATGAAAAGCTGGCCAATGCCGCCGAGGATAAGTATTTTGGCACGCTGGCCTCGGCCAAGCCCCAAATCTATGGGAGCTATTGGTCTCGCCCCCAAGTGCAGGCACGGCAGGGCGAGTCACTTACCCGCGTCCGCGTTTTTCTGAATCGGTTGTGGAAGTCCGAGAGCGAAGGCCGGGTTCATTTCGATCCAGAACAAGTGCCGGTCTATGCCGACCGCATCCGCAGAAGGCCACCGGGGTCAGCTTCGCTGGGACTCTCTCCCCACGTTGACGGCGGATCTGTGGAACGTTGGCTCGACGAGAACTTTCGTAAAGTCTATCGGCATGTGTTCTCAGGGAATTGGCGCGACTACGATCCCTACGACGCCGCGTACCGACCAGAGGTCCAGGAAGTTCCATCGCCAGCTGTCTGCTCGATGTTTCGTACCTATCAGGGATGGACCGCGCTCACTCGACAGGGCAAGGGAGACGGCACGCTGCAGTTGATCCCCATCGCCAACTCTATGGTCTACATTCTCCTGCGTGCGTTGCAGGACGATGTCCCGGAGACCGATCTGTGTGGCGCTGAGCCCGCGCGCGCTTTAAAGGTCAGCCCTGAATGGCACGCCCCACTGCTCGAAGCTCGTACCTCCATCCCCCTCATGGAGCCTGGCGATGCGGTCTTCTGGCACTCAGACGTAACGCACGCTGTCGAAGATCAACACAACGGCAGCGGGTACAGCAACGTGATCTACATCGGCGCTACTGTGGGATGCCTGAAGAATGAAGCTTACCTTCCCGGTCAGGCCGAGGCATTTCTCGCGGGCAAGACCCCGCCCGACTTCGCTCCCGACAACTTTGAAGTCGACTTCCGCGGCCGTGGCGCGGAGGCAGATCTGACTCCACTTGGTCGCAGTCAACTGGGGCTTCCAGTGGCAGTGGGTGCATCAACCGGTCACTAACGAACGACGCGAAAGTGCGGTTGAAAGAGATGAAAAAGTACGCAGTCGGAATCGACGTCGGTGGTACCAAGATCGCAGCAGGCGTTCTTGACAGTTCCATGAACATGTTGTCCGTTCACGTAACCAAGGAGCACGCCGGTCAACTGCCAAATGAAGTGGTCGATTCGATTGAACACGCGTATCTTGGGGCACTGAGCGAGGCGCGCATATCTCCTGGCGAAGTTGCAGGCGTCGGCCTCAGCTTCGCCGGGCATACTGACGGGTTGCACGGCGTGGTTCTCACTAATTCCAACATGCCGGAGTGGGACGGGATTCCGCTGCGCGATATCGTCTCTGAGCGACTTAACCAGCATGTGATTCTCGATAACGACACGAACTTCGGCGTTGTGGCCGAGCACCGTTATGGTGCCGCCCGCGGCGCCGGAGACTTTGTTTATATCACCTTTAGTACTGGCGTCGGCATGGGCGTGATGGTGGGCGGCAAGCTCTACCAGGGTCACGCTGGCACAGCAGGTGAAATTGGGCACACTGTAGTGGCGGTCGACGGCCGGCGCTGCAGTTGCGGCAAACGCGGCTGTCTTATGGCTTATGCCTCAGGCTTGGCGCTGCGGCATCGGGCTCTCGAAAGGATTCAGTCAGGCGAGGAAAGTACTTAGCCAGTGAGGAGAAACAAATGAAAGATAGAGGTGGCGTTTTCGGCAGACCTCTGCGTTGGGGTTTGCTTGCGGCAGGTAGGATTGCGGATGAATTTGCCGACGGTATAAGAAATTCTGAAACGGGGGAGCTACGAGCGGTCGCGACCCGTGACCTCGCAAGAGCGGAAGCATTTGCCGCAAAGCATCAAATACCGGTTTGCTATGGAAGCTACGACGAGCTACTGGAAGATTCATCTGTAGATATCGTCTACATCTCAACGCCCCATGTCTATCACGCCGAATGGGCCATTAAGGCGGCGAATGCAGGCAAGCACATCCTGGTAGAAAAGCCGATCGCCATGAGCCATGCCCAGGCTGAGGCTGTGTTTGAGGCCGCTCGGCAGAATGACGTTTTCGTGATGGAAGCGTATATGTATCGCATCCATCCGCAGATAGAGCGTCTCACTCAACTGGTTCGCAGCGGCATCATAGGTGCCGTGCGGGCAATCGACATCAACTTCAATTTTGATATCCCTGCGACGGAGAACGGTAGACTCGTAGATGCAAACCTCGCTGGAGGAGGCATTCTCGATGTTGGCGGTTATTGCGTTTCAACGGCGCGTACCGTTGTCGAAGCCGCGCTCGGCCTGGACGTTGCCGAGCCTCTCGAAGTGAAGGCCATCGCGCATATTGGCGGTGGTTCGCACGTAGATGAATACTCAACCGCTGTCATGCGGTTCCAGGGAAACATCCTGGCGACGCTCGCCTGCGGCATTCGACTTGTGAAGGATGGCGCAATTCGGGTCTACGGCACCGATGGTCAAATTACTATACCCAATCCGCCGTGGGTCTCCACGATGCGGGGCGCCGGCAATTCCGAGATTATCGTGGATCGATATGGGTCAGCTTCTGAGACGATCACCGTGCATGCTGACAAAGCTCTCTTCGCTGCTGAGGCCGATTACGTGGAATCGCACATTGCGGACCGCCAGGCGCCGCTCCTCTCGTGGCCAAGTAGTCTGGCGACCATGCGTGCGCTTGATCGATGGCGTCAGGAAGTTGGGCTAGTCTACAGCCGCGATACCGAAGAGGGAGCGCAGGCCCTCCCGATAGCTAGAGGGAAGAACGCATTGCGCCCGTCGATCGCAAACGCGCTTTTTCAACCGCTCGGCAAACGGGTTTCACGACTTGTGCTTGGAACGGATGCCGCGCGCGATCCCGAGTCGGTGATGGTTGTGTGGGACCACTATATTTCTATCGGCGGTAACACTTTCGATGGCGCATGGATTTATAACCAGGGCAAAGCTGAAGCACGTCTAGGGTGGTGGCTTGAGAAGCGAGGCATTCGGAAGGAGGTCATTCTTCTCGACAAAGGTGCACATAGCCCGATTCCACAATGGCCGCTCACGCTTTACACCGAGTGCACGCCTGAAGCCTTGAGCAGACAACACTTGGAAAGCCTTCAACGCCTGCGCACCGATTACATCGATATTTACATGTTGCATCGCGACAACCCCGACGTTCCCGTAGGGGAAATCATTGACGTGCTGAACCAGCACAAGCGCACCGGGACGATGGGCTCTTTCGGCGCTTCGAACTGGTCGATATCGCGGATCGAAGACGCCAATGCTTACGCCGCAAAGAACGGTCTCGAAGGTTTTTCGTCGGTGAGCAACCAGATGAGTCTCGCGGAGATGGTGAACCCGGTCTACCCCGATGCGATCTCTTTCGGTAATCCCAATGCTCGAGCGTGGTTGTCGGAAAAACAGCTACCGCTCTTCCCGTGGTCGAGCCAGGCACGCGGCTTCTTCCTGGACCAAAAGGATTCGGGATACCAGCCAAAGGATTTCGCCGACCGCCAGGCCGGGGATGTTGAGCGCTACTGGGCGAGCGCCGTCAACTTCGCCCGGAAACAACGCGCAGCTGAACTCGGAAAGAAGATGGGAAGCTCCGCCATGGGCATCGCACTCGCCTGGGTACTTCACCAACCCTTCCCGACCTTCCCGTTGATCGGTCCCCGTTCCATCGCCGAGTTGAACGATTCAGCTTTTGCGAGCGCGCTCCCTCTGACGTTAGAGCAACTGAAATGGCTTGAAGGTTAGACAAAACCAACCCCTCGGGCCGAAAGATGCTAAGGCTCGGCCCTGAGGGCAAAACCCTGAGCTAGAGTTTGGGGTGGGGTCGAAAATTGAATTCCACCTAGTCACTGATGTTACGCGGACCTGACCTGATATGTGAGGGGGCGGGCGTGCAAGGAATCAGTAGGCGGTTAAAAAAGGGAACTATATACTTGATTATCTTCGCCTTTTGTTCTACTTTTGAAGTATGAGCCGCTCAACTATCAGCGCCTACGAGTTGAATCGTCGCTTTCCGACGCCGGAACCCGTTTGCTCGATTTCCGACTTCCGCCATGGCGCACAGTTCGTCGGGTCCGCAGTCAGTTGTTGTGCAATTACCTCCTCAAGCTCGTTTAGGTTCGTGATTCCGTTCTTGAATTGTGCTTCGAGTCGCGCCCGCGCGCATGAAGGTTCCGAGGTGTGGGGAGTGCTCTATTCCATTCCGGATCTCGATTTGCGCACACTCGATGAAGGAGAAGGTGGCTACCATCGGGTTCGAATGCCCGTGCGCACGACGGATAACGCAAACATTGATGCCTGTGTGTACGTGGCATCCAGGCCCAGCAACGATCCCACTTTGCGACCATATACGTGGTACAAACGGTTTCTCGTTGAGGGTGCGCGAGAACATTCTCTTCCCACACTGTACATTTCAGAATTGGAACGCATCGAAGCTGTTCGGGACACTGACGAAGAAAGAGATCGTAGGAAGAGCGCGCTGACGTGTCAGGCCCAGCCATGAATATTACAGACCGGCTCAACGAATTGATGCTTTCGTACCGTCGCGAAGCCCGCAGATGTCTACGCGGGAAGGCCTACCTCGGAGCGACGGTGATGCAAGTAGCTGCTTTCGAAGCAGGGTTACAGGTGATGTGCTTCCTATACCGGAAGAAGTCAAGAAAACAACCGTGTATGCAAGGAAGCGGTTCCGCGGCAAGCGCAACAAAGTACTGGAATTTACCTTGAACCAGCTCATTAATATAGCCGATGAGCTTGCCTGGTTTCCCGTGAAACGCATCACCTGGGCTGGGAAGAGAACAACCCTCGCAGGCTTCTCGCACGAAATCCGCAAGGTACGCAACTGCGTACATCCTGGTGTTTGGTCACGGGATCGCTCAGACCCTCTGAAATTCTCCCAGGGCGTGTATGGCGTAGTCTACGAAGTAATCGACGTGGCCAATTCCTAGCTGTTGCACCGTGTCGAGAAGAGTCTCCTGAAAGCGATGGGAAAAGAGAAAAAGGCGTCTGAGATTGCCGCACGCACCGTGCCTTGAGCGAACACCCGCCATTTCTGGGGTGCCGAAATCACGATCTGTGCTGGTATCTTTATTCCGAGCATTTGGTTCGACGCAGAACCCCGATACGTCGGAAGATGCCGTGCGTGTAAGAAGTCAGGGTTTGTCTTTGGGGAGGGAGGCGATGCTATGCCAAAAGGCACTATTTTCATGAATAGGTCCAACGATCAGATGGGAACAATGAACTTTGAGCTAACGAGCATCTATGCCTCCGGAGGGCCCGATTTCCCGCTCCTGACTATTCGCGCGGACATCGCCCTGTCTCCTTACATCGAACGCAGTCAAGAACCGGCGGCCGCTTATCCACTTTCCCTTATTCGCGCCGTCGGCCAGCTGCGTTCGCCTGAACACCGAGTTGTCGCGCGTTTTCAAGAGGACATCGCACTCACTGCCGACAGTCCAAAGTATCTGAGTACGACGCAAGTCCCGTTCGAAATTCCACTGGATGTCCAAACAGTCAACAGAATTGAGAGAGAGCGTGGCAGCGCTGACTTGCGAGTTCAGCTTACATTTCAGCTGTTATTTGCTGTGCACGCTCCAAATGGAAAGTTTGGATTTTATGGTGGCCGTATTGACGGGCTCACATTCCCATTACCCCGGTCGCAATGGGTCGATAATCTCTTGCCCGGGCTCGGCTACGGTGGTTTGGAAATTCTCGAGATCCGATACGGTAGCGGCCTCATGGCCCAACAGCTTCCAAAATCTGTCCAGGAACTTCAGGAAGCAAAGAAATGCCTCTTGGACGGACGCTGGGAAAACTCCGCTGTCCATTGCAGGAAGGCTGTGGAGATCTTATTGGATTCGAAACCATCTACCCTCCCGGTGCCCGCCAAATTCCGCGATAGGGTTACGACGTGGATCAACGACAATTTGAAGCTAGACGATTCTGAGGCGAAATTGCTCGCGGGGCAAATGCAGCTCATCTGGGATGTGACGAGCCCAGCAGCGCACCCAGGACCTGCACATGTTTTTCGGAAACCCGATGCTGAATTTGTTCTTCGGGCAACGATGGCTTTTGTGGAGTATTTCAGTCGATTGCTCAACTAGAACACCGCCTCTTCCGCGCGAATGGTGTTCAAGTCAGGGCAACAGTCTCAGCGCAGCCCAGGTTCGATCATCACTACTGGACATCTTTAGTCCGAACAAGAGTCCGCGGCATCAGAACACACATGGATTTTCAAGATCGGTCGAGCCATTCCTTCGCCTGTGGCGCCACCTCCAATCCTAAATGCCAAACAACGACTCGCATTGTGTGCCTCGGTAGCAGGTCTGGGCGTGTTGCAATCTCCTGGAGTTTCTGCTGGAGCAACGTCGGCTGTCGGAATGCAAAGGACCTTGTGCTCGCGACGAGCCTCCAGAACGTGTTAACGTATTCGGCCACCAGTTGGATGTGCAGACGAGATCTCGAAAACTCCTGTTCGTAGAATTCGAGTGCGGGAAGCCAGTGGGTGCACGCAATTTCAGGAGGTGCCAACTTAGCCGTGCCCAGACTACATATTAGCGCGGGCGTATATTTATTTTCCCTTGAATGCTGGCGCGCAGTCTCAACGATCGAATCCAGAATCGCTGTTGGCGAAAATACCTGGTCAAAAGCTTGGGCCGCCGTCAGCCACGCCTCGGCGTTGTCGGAGCGTTCCGCGAGTTCCTGGCAAGTTTCAATGATTGATCTGGCCGCTTCTGTGGCGTTGTTATCCGGGGGGACAGTTTCATAACATCACGAATGATACGAATGACTATCACACACTAACGCTGTCCGCGGATGGAAAGACGCTCGCGACGGTACAGCGGACAGAAACGCAAAACCTTTATCTCATGCCCGCGACTGGCTTCTCGGGGAACCCTCCCACGCCGGCGGCCGCGCAGAGCAAGGACGCGGCCATGTTCGGCTGGGCAAGAGATGGTGGTCTTTACTTCGGAGATGGTGGAAACTTGATACGAATGTCGGTCGACGGCAGCAACAGGACCACGCTGCTTAGTGATCCCTCATCCAACATTATTCACCCAGACGGATGTGCTGAGGGGCGTTATGTCGTGATCACGTGGTCGAACCATACCGCCAATAAGAAGACCAACGTTTGGCGTGTAGATGCCGATGGCTCAAATCCGAAGCGACTAACGTCCGGGGTAACCGATGTCGGCGGAATCTGCACGCCAGACGGACAGTGGGTGTACTACACGAACTTAGATACCTTACATGCTTTCCGAGTGCCCATTGACGGCGGGACTCCTGAGGCGGTACCAGGTACGACCGGGTTTTCCATCTCCCCGGGGCTGAGTATCTCAGGGGATGGCAAGCTTCTAGCATTGTTCACGCCGAGCGAAGATCCGAAGGCGAGCGTGGGAAAACTTGTGTTAGTTCCGCTCGATGCTGGGCCCAAGCCGCGTGTCAAACTCCTTGATCCTGACCCACGTTTTGCGCAATCCCCAAAATTCACGCCTGACGGAAAGGCTCTCGTGTACGTGATCCACGAAAAGGGCACGGACAACCTGTGGTGGCAACCGCTCGATGGCTCGCCCGGTCGCCAAATCACGAGTTTTCAGGGCGACACGATCCAGTACTTCCTGTTTTCGCCCGACGGCAAGACTCTCGGCGTCATGCGTACCCACAGAGAAGCCGACGTCGTGCTACTGCACGATACAGGAGCGTCGCCTCATTGACGCCAGTCTGAAGTTGCCGCGCAGTAGCTGACAGCAGTTTTTATCTGTTGGGAAAAAGACGACCCGGACGCTCTCCATCCTAAACCCATCAAGCCCGTTACTGGACCGCGAGACGAAGCACCAAAGCACGTTGGAGCCAATCCACCCCTAGGGACCTAGCTTCGAATTACTCCATGTTGCCACGATTCCGGGAGCCGGTAAATCGAGTCGCGAGCACGGCGTCCGGCAAGACTAAAATCACTGAGGCGAGGCACTCGAATTCAGTTGCTGAAACCGGGCAAGTCTACACGTTTCGCGATGTGATCCTTAATCCAGTGGCCGTCCCACCATTCCTTCGGATCAATCTGGACGCCGTCGAGCTGCATAGCGAAGTGGATATGGTCGCCTCCGGCCATTCCTGTTTGGCCGCTCATACCCATGACCTGGCCTCGTTTTACCATGTCGCCTTCGTGCACACTGATCTGGCTAAGGTGGCCGTAGATCGTCTGCAATCCGTAGCCATGGTCGACTACGATGCAATTGCCATAGATGCCAAGCGGAGCTGCGTACACGACCCGTCCATCATTCGACGCTTCAACGCCAACATGTTGCGTGGCCGCGAGATCATATCCCAGATGCACCTGCTGGTCGATCTTGTTTCCTTTGTAGATATAATTTCGCGTGTCGGCAAAGGTTGACTCCGCCTGGGAATGAGACTGCCTCGCGAAAGGCTGCGACCAGAGGAATCGGTCTGCGGTCTTGAGTCGCAGATCCGAAAGCACCTTGTTGTTGGCGCGCCGCATTTCGCTATTGATCTTCACAAAACGCGACACGGGATCTCCCGAGCCATTGGGGTTCAGTTCGTTGACTACTTTCTGGAGGAACTGGTCGCTCACTTGTAAGTCATGCACGGTGTACTTCGGCTGCTCCTTCTTCGGAAACTGGAATACGATCGGACTGGTCACGTCGTTCCCGGCGCCGTTGGAGGCGTAGACGAGCGGCGTTGTGGCAGGCGGCATATTCCAGGCAAAGGCGAAGAGCGAAAAAAATCCAGGCTTGCCGCCGGGCATGGGCCAAGCTCGAAATGTCTGATCGCCAACGCGAATGCCCGCTTCTGTCCACGTACCGGAGACGTTGAAGGTCGCCAGATCCGCCATGCCCAGGTATAAGTAGTGCTGATCTGGATCGACACTGAGTACAGGTGGTCGCGTCACCACTGTCACCTCGCGTTCCAAATGAGCCGTCTTCCGCAGCAAGCCGCCCGAGGTGACTGCAAAAATCAGTTTGGCTTGGCCATCTTTGAGCTGGGGCGTGGTATTGACGCCGACCGTAAAGTTCCAGGTGCTGTCGGTCTGGGGCGAAGGTTGCGCGGTCTCCCAAACGCGATATTGGACGCCATTTTGTTCGACAAAGGCTGTGATCCGGCGAACTCCACGGGGATCGCGTACGTGGACAGCAATGGCCGTGGCCTGGCCGAGTGTGGTAACGGAAGAGGGCAGGTCCACAACAGGAGGAGTTGATCGTGCCAGGAGAAATAAAATGGACGATAGAACTGCGACGGCTACAACGATAAAAACGATTGTTCGCACAGATCATTGTATCTCGCCGAAAGGTTTCTGTTTATTCCAGAAATAGCTCCTCTCGAAAGTTCATGTGACCGGCCGGTGCCGTTACCGGCAGGAAAGTGCGAATCGCTTTACGGATTGCGCTCCAGGCCACGGTCATCGGAATTGCGTGTAATACACGCAGAAGTCTTTTCCGAGCACGGCCGGGTCTCCGCCGGTGCCGATGGGCCCGGAGTATCCTGCGATGTCCGGAACATATCCCAACATCCAGACCTATTGCTGGGGACCAGCCGACATCTCGGGACTAACCCCACTTTATCTTTTAATCGTGAGGGTTCAGCGTGATGGCTCAAAGTGATCCAGGACCAACGGGGTTTTTGGCACGAGTGGACTGAGCAGAGCGCAGCACTCCTTATTCGCGCGAAAGATCGGCCATACGCGACAACCGAGCCCAGGCTAGTATTCTGAAATGTGACTGAAAAGCGAGACACACACCCCAAGACCCCGTTTCGCAAGGGTTTTCTCCGATCCTTTGTTCGATGGCTTGTGATCGGTGTGGTGCTTGTTTGGTCGCTTGCCGCGCTGATCCTTGTGGCCGCCCGATGGATCGACCCGCCGACAACCGCGGTACACATCCAGCGCCGCTTGCAGGCCTGGATTCACCACACGCCGTATCGCGAACGCTACAAATTCATTCCGCTCAGCCAAATCTCGCCCAATCTTCAGCACGCTGTAATCGCCGCAGAGGACGCGCACTTCTACCAGCACCATGGATTCGATTGGCACGAGATCCAAATCGCTGCCGAAGACGATTTGGAAGGTGAGCGCACTCGCGGAGCTTCTACCATTACACAGCAGCTCGTAAAAAACCTATTTTTCGGAACAGGCCGCTCTGTTTTCCGCAAGGGCGCAGAGGTCACACTGGTACCCGTGGCCGAATTCGTTCTCGGCAAGCGGCGCATTCTGGAGATCTATCTCAACGTGGTCGAATGGGGCCCCGGTATTTATGGTGCAGAGTCGGCGTCTCGTTACTACGACGGGACTGCAGCCCGGAATATCGGCCGGCAACAGGCGGCACGGCTCGCTGCAATTCTGCCAGCTCCTCTGAAGCGACGGCCCGAGCGCATGAATAACTACAGCGCGCTCATCCTTGAGCGAATGCGGCAAATGGGTTGGTAATCGCGAGTGACTTCTTACCAATGCGGGCGCGTATGATTTCCCTCGGGGGGCAGCCCTTTCTCAATATCCCAGCCGCTTATTGACAATGTTCTTCAGCGGCGCGCCCTTCTCAAACCTGTCATACTGCTTCAGAAAGAAGCGCATCGCCTGATCCTGCCAATCGGCCGTGTGGTCCGCGCCGTGCGGCGACAACAACACATTCTCCAGCTTGTACAGCGGATGCCCCGCCGGCAGCGGTTCGTGCTCAAACACATCTAACCCCGCTCCTTTGATTCGATTGGCCGATAGCGCACGGAGCAGCGCCGCCTCGTCAATGACCGGCCCGCGTCCCACGTTGATCACCACCGCCGTCGGCTTCATCACCGCGAACTCCGCGTCGTTGATCATATGCCGCGTCTCCTCGGTCAATGGAGCCGTCGCCACAATGTAGTCGCAGATCGCGATCATCTCCCTCCGCTCCTCCGGTTTGTAGAAGTGCTCCACTAGCGGATCGGTCGATCCGGGAACATGCCGCCATAGCCCAAAATCCCAACCGTCTGTCCAGCTATCTCTTGCACATCGAACTGCTCCCAGACCGATGCCGTCTGATTGCGAACCATCCGCCGGAAATCCTTTGCGAAATACAAAATCGCTGCCAGCACAAACTCCCCGAGCGACGCGCTGAACACGCCGCGACCGTTGGTCAGCAAGATTTGGCTCTCCACGAGTTCCGGAAACAACAGGTTGTCCAGGCCCGCGGCCCGGCAGTGTACCCAGCGCACCTTCCCGCAAATCCCAAACAATTCGCGCAGCAACTCCCGCGTACCCGACCATAGCAGAATCACCGTCGCGTCCTTCGCTGCCTGGGCACACGCGGCAACCTCCCCACATACTGTGTGCGGTAACTCGTTCAGCATGGCGAACTGCGGATCGTCTCCCGACGCCAGCACCAGCACTGGATTCTCTTTCCCCATACCCAATATCCTGCCACGCCCTTGTCCTGAACGGTGGCCGAAAGTGCGAGGACGACGCTGCCCGTGCCGACCTGAGCGTATTCCGGGCCAAAAATCCTCTTGGGGGAAATGTCGTGCCACGGCGTGCTGTTCGCTCTGCCGATCTCCGCCAACCCATTTATGGATAGTTTCGGGGTGGTTGACCACCCGCCCAGAATTGTTTGGACCGCTACCCAGTCGCTGCGGGCGGCGCAGGATATTTGCTATGCGGGTTTGCCTTGGCGGTACTAGAGATCTGATCGCCGACGCCGTTGATGATTACCTCGGCCCAGATAATAAAGTCACGGCAGGTCCAGCCATTTGACCCACTGGGAGAATCCTCGTGATTCACTGTTTTTTCGATGACAGCGGAAAAGAGAGCGACCTAGGCAGCCGCTTCGTTTGCATCGCTGGATACATGGCGGTAGTCGACGGGTAGGCGCTGCCTCCTTGGTGTAAGTTCCGACTTCGGATTGCCGACGATTCCGGGAACTGCCTCATTCTTGGGCGGAAGGGCGTTTATCAAGGACTAGCGTCTCAGACCGGCCATGCGCGTGAGAGCTCACCAAGCCGGCGGCTGGACATATCTACAGCTACACTTGACAGTTTACCTGTATATATGAGATATTGATCTGGTGAGCAGTCGAAAGTCTTCTACTCAGTCCGGGCTCGCTTCGACGCTTGCTGCCGAAATTCGTACGGTAGGCGGCAAGCTCAAGCGGCGTTTACGCGAGCATGGAGGACGCAGCGACCTGACCCCGTCCCAGGTCTCTGTTCTTCTTCGACTCGAAAAGGATGGTTCGGCAACGGTTTCAAGTCTGGCGCGAGCGGAAGGGATGCGTCCGCAGTCCATGAGCGCCATCGTTACACCGCTGCAAGAGGCTGGTCTGGTCAGTGGTGCACCTGACCCGAGCGACGGACGGCAAACACTGATGTCTCTCACGCCTAAATGCCTGAAGCGGCTTCAGGAGGGCAGGGCCGCGAGACAGGACTGGCTCACCACGACCATCTCGCAGAAGCTTTCTGCGCACGAGCAGGAGAAGCTTCAGGCGGCACTCGATCTGCTTACGCGGCTTGTTGAGGATTGAACCCACTGCTTCCTGCTTCTTATCAATTTCAACTTTGTATCCGAGGAGAAGGACCTTATGCCGCTTACTACTCTTGACCCCAAAACCGCATTAATCGTCATTGACCTGCAGAAAGGCATCGTCAACGGGAATTTCGTTCATCCCATCGGCGAGGTCATTGACCGGACGCGCGCGTTAATCGATGTTTTCCGTGCGAAGAGCCTCCCAGTCGTGCTGGTCAATGTGGCGGGACGGGCGCCAGGCCGGACGGAACAGGGTTCGCGCAGCAGCCAGACATTTGCCGAGGGATGGACCGACCTTCTGCCGCAACTGGATCAGCAGCCCGGCGATATCGTCGTCACCAAGCGAAGCTGGGGCGCATTCGCAACAACGGATCTTGAACGCCAGCTCAAGGCGCGAAGCGTTACCCAGGTGGTTGTGACGGGAGTGGTGACCGCCGGCGGCGTTGAGGCAACCGCTCGCCAGGCCTACGAGCAGGGGTTCAACGTGACGCTGGCACTCGATGCAATGACCGATATCCGCGAGGAAGCGCACGAGTACAGCATTAGAAGCGTCTTCCCTCGTCTTGGCGAGACAGGATCTACGCAGGAGATCATTGCACTGCTAGAAAAAAGGAGCGCTACATCATGAACTGGCTTTGGCTTGTGTCCTACTTCTTTGGAGGTGTCTTTGCGGCTAACGCCATCCCTCACTTTGTCGCCGGAACCATGGGACGCCCCTTTCAAAGTCCCTTCGCAAAACCGCCCGGCAAAGGGCTCTCCTCCGCAACGGTCAATGTTGTCTGGGGATTCCTCAACGCGGTGGTTGGGTATCTGATCGTCGTGCACGTCGGTGCTTTCGATCCGCGGGCGACAAGCCACATCCTGGCGTTCGGCCTGGGCGCGCTGCTCATCAGCGTCTTTTCGGCGCGTCGCTTCGGCCAGTTCCATGGGGGCAACACGCCGTCGCGCCCATGAAGAATCGGGTGGCCGGCACCTTTCGCTCCCTGAGAAGCTTCAACTTCCGCCTGTGGACGGCTGGCGCTCTGGTTTCTAACGTCGGTACCTGGATGCAGCGCGTTGCTCAGGACTGGCTTGTGCTGACGCAACTTACCCATCATGATGCGTCAGCGCTGGGTGTTGTGATGGGCCTACAGTTCGCCCCGCAACTTCTGCTCCTGCCCTGGACGGGATCGGCTGCGGACCGCCTCAATCAGCGCAAGCTCCTGATGCTCACCCAAGCAACGATGGGCGTGCTTGCGCTCATCTTGGGAGTTCTCACGATCGCAGGAGTCATCCGGCTCTGGCACGTGTATATGTTCGCCTTCCTGTCTGGCTCCGCCGCTGCGCTGGATGCTCCGGTGAGACAGACCTTCGCGGCAGAGATGGTCGGCGATGCGGATCTCCCTAATGCCGTGGCATTGAATTCAACCTCATTTAATGCTGCGCAGATGATTGGTCCCGCCGTCGCCGGTTTGCTCATCGCAAACGTTGGCATCGGATGGGCCTTTCTTCTGAACGGGCTCTCATTCGCGGCGGTTGTGATCTCGATGTCTTTCTTCCGTCTCTCGGAACTGCGTGCAAGCGTCAGAGCGCATCGCACTACCTCTGGATTTCTAGAAGGGTTTCGCTACGTGTGGAGAAGACCGGACCTCAGGGCGATCCTGGTCATGTTGTTTCTGATCGGCACCTTTGGACTGAACTTTCCGATCTTCATCTCTACGATGGCCGTGAATGTCTTCCACTCCGACGCACGTGCTTTCGGCCTGCTCTCCTCCATCATGGCCGTGGGCTCACTTTCGGGAGCGTTGTTTGCTGCTGGCCGAAAGAAACCAGGTTTAGCGTCTCTGTCGATGGGAGCCGGTGTCTTCGGGCTGGGCTGTATTCTAGCCGCACTGGCGCCTGGATACTGGTGGTTCGCGGCCACTCTCATGATCATTGGCGCGGCTACCCTGACCCTCACCAACGGCACAAACAGCATCATGCAGCTCTCGACAGAACCAGCGATGCGGGGCAGGGTTATGGCCCTGCGGGTTGGCATTGCACTCGGGGGAACACCGATTGGCGCACCGATCATCGGTTGGGTTGCCAACCACTTCGGCCCTCGTTGGGCGCTCGGTATTGGCGCTGGGGCAGGCTTCACCGCTGCCCTAGTCGCAGTCTACGTTCTGGCACGCCGAAGAGAACCACTGCTCGCCCAGTAATTTAGTTCTGTGAAGTCGGCTAGGCTGGAGACAAAATCCTGGATGCTTGCGCGTTTCCGAGGACTAAATTGTCTGCGCTGACTCCTGAAGGCGCTCGATAAGTGCATCGGGCTGACAGCGCCAACTGAGGAAGAGATGCTCAATTTAGAACCTATACCAAGTATGCTTCCCTCTTGGGATGAACGGGGCTGTCGCATCCTTCCGTAAGCAGGTCCTCTTTATGAATCAGAATTTCGCCGCAATTATCCTCGGTGGTACTGGGCAAGTCGGTGGTGCAGCGGTCGCGGAGCTGCTAGCAATTCCGGAATGCCGGGAAGTGGTGATGGTCACCAGAAAGCCCATCGCGGCGCGATCGCGGGTGCGCAACGTCGTTCTTGATACCGGCGCTGCTGACTTTGCCGAGCGCACTGCCGCCCTTGCCCGGCGAAGTCATAAGCCAAGGTCCCGTCAGCGCCGTGAGCTGTGTGGGTGTCGGTTCTGGATCGATGCGCTGGAGCGAAGAAGAATTGAAACGACTTGAACTCGGCGTCGTCGGTGCATTTGCGCGTGGCTGCCACTACGCCGGAATCGCCCAGTTTTGCCTACTTTCTGCGGTAGGAAGCACAGCCCGCAGCCGGTTTCGATATGTCCGCGTCATGGGTATGAAGGAAGACACCGTGCGCAACATCGGTTTTATCCGCCTCGCCATCTTTCGCCCCGGCATCATTGTAGGCAACGCTCATACCCCGGCCTGGGTCGGTTTGTTGGGAAGCCTCGTGCCTGGGCCGTTCGGCAATATCGATCAGCGAATTCTGGGTCGCTCAATCGCCGCAGAGATAGCTTTGCACAGTCGAGAGGCCGGCGAAGTTATCCGCGAAAATGCCGCAATGAAAAAACTCGCTACACAGTTCAATAGCGTGACTATGGGATTTTTACGTGAGGTCCAGGCTAAATTAATCGCGAGAGATAAAACCGGAGAGCCGCACTATTTCGAGCTGATCGCCGAAATTTTGCTGGTCTTCCCCATCGGCGGTACTCTTGCGTAATGCGACCTCTTCGGTATTCCATCAACGTCACATTGGACGGGTGCTGCGATCATCGTGTCATCGTGCCGGACGTAGAATTGCATCGTCACGCGATCGAGAACCTCGACCAGGCCGATGCCCTCCTCTTTGGCCGGGTGACTTACGAAATGATGGAGGTGGCGTTCCGGCCGCCGGCGGGGACGGGAGCGAGGCCTGATTGGATGGAACCCTTCGCCCGGACGATCGACGCGGCAAAGAAGTACGTCGTGTCGAGCACCCTGGACCGGGTCGATTGGAATGCGGAGCTCGTGCACGGGGAGCTAGGAACGGCCGTGCAGCAGCTCAAGCGGGAGCCGGGTAAGGGACTGTTCGTGGGAGGCGTAAAGCTCCCGCTGGCGTTGGCGGAGCTGGGATTGATCGATGAGTACGGGTTCGTGGTGCAGCCCAGGCTAGCGGGCCACGGGCCGACGTTGTTCGCGGGGCTATCGAAGCATGTCGACTTGAGGCTCGTGAGCCCGGCTGGAGTTCAGCTCGGGGGCGGTGGCGATGCGGTATGAGCCGAGAAGGTAGCCATTGGGCTTGTTAGCCCGAGTCGGCCGCATCACGGAGCATCTCGGGCAGATCCAGTGGAAATATTCCGATCCGACCCGCCGCATCCGCAGTAACGTTGTCTCTGCGACATGCCACTAGTAATGAGAAGTCGGCCAGCGTCCAGGTTTCCGCCTGCTCGCGTGTACTCCCGATTTCCGACCGGATGGGCGTTTATGAGGACTCAACTCATCTCCTGTCGCTTGCCAAAAGCCGATAGCGCTCTATTACGGTCGTCGCTCTTTCACCACCTGTGCCGTTTCGTCTCTTCTTCGTCAGGTGAGCGTCGGCGAGGGAGTCCCTTTGCCGAGGCCTCGGATCCAGGTGGTTCACGGAACGGTTCCACAGAAATGCGCTCGTAACACACTTCCAGTACCGTCAGGTATTCTGTCCCGCCCGGCGCTTGGAGAACTACGCTGTCACCCGCTGCCGACTTCATCAATGCGCGCCCCAGAGGTGACACCCAACTGATGTGGTTGCGGTTGAGATCGACCTCGTCGGTGCCTACGATGCTCACCACTCGCTCCGCTCCCGCGGCATTGGCATAGCGCACGGTCGCCCCGAAGAATGCCCTCGTCTCCGGCTGCCCCGCTCTCGGAGCTTCCGGGTCCACCACTTCCGCGGCTTCGATTCGCTTCGTGAGAAAGCGAATCCGCCCATCGATTTGCCGCAGCCGCCGCTTGCCGTACTGATAGTCGGCGTTTTCACTGCGATCGCCGTTGCTGGCAGCCCACGCCACCACCTCCGCCACGGCCGGGCGTTCCCTGGTGAGCAGAAACCGGTGCTCATCTTTGAGGCGCTGCAGCCCGCTCCGCGTTATGTAGTTCTTGCCTCGCGTCGCGGGCTCGTCCCCTTGTGGTTTTCTCGTAAACCCTTTCCGCATCTCGTAGTCCTCCCAGCGCGAATCCAGTGGTTGCCCCCAATGAATGCGGATGAACGCCGATGGAAAACACTGTAGGTCATCCACGTTCATGGGAGTTCATCTGCGGCCCTAACTGATTTTTTCACGTCTTCCGGTCCCTTAGCGATCCTATCCATCATCTCGGAGAAGTGCCGACTAAGGCATGCTTGGGAGATCAGTACTGCTAAGTCGGCATAGCGCCACAATTCCAGGATCAGATGGGTGCCGGGAAATGCACGGCTCCATGCTCCATGCGCGTTTACCGGGACTGATCTTGGTCTGCTTCGGTCGGTTCGGCTGCGTGGTCTCCTGTTCCAGATGCGAGGCGTTTGGAGCACCCATCTCATTGGAAGAACACACTTCCATGATGCCCAGACCCGCCGCCAAAGTCGGGGCAACCGACTGAGCGGAAGCCTGCGAACTGTCCACGTCTATTCAGTGAGATAGCGCCCGCTGTGTTGGCACACAACTTGCCCCTCTGCATAAGAGGGAGAGCAGAACAAACCGCGAGCTACGGGAAAGAAGCGATGTTTCGCGCAGAAACCGCTATCGTCCGCGTGCTCGAGGAACCTCCTTCAACGCGCAAAGGCGGAGCAACCAGACGGTTCGAGTCCCGCTGCACACGCCGTGGGTCCCACCAAGACACCGGTCGGCGCGAAATTGTCAATCTGAGAACGACAACAAATGATCTTGCAACCAATTGAATCTCCGCCGACAGCACCCTTCTCTTATGGTGCTTCTCGCCTCGCTTGGCTGTGCCGCTACTGTTTCCATGATTGCCACGACGTGCGGCAATCAGGCCCTGAGTTGGTGCGGCGTGGCTGAAGTCAGGAGTCGATTAGAGCGGACAGTACCGATGCCGTGCGAAAGGGCAAGTATGTGGGCTCCGTATCGCCACATTGGATCGGTTGCGCAACCATTACTGTACTGGCTGGCGACTGCAATTGCCGTTGCGTTGGTGTTCTCCGTAGTAATGCTAGGACAGACTGTCGAAGCGCCAGAGCCACAAATGGGAAGCATTGTGGGCACCGTAACTGATGTGAGTGGCGACACGGTCCCTAATGCGACCGTAGTTCTCAAGGGTCCTGACACGAACGATTGCCGCACAGTCGTTACAAACGACCAAGGATTCTTCGAGTTCCACGGGGTCAAGTCAGGAACCCCCTATTACATCAATATCAACGCGAAGGATTTGTCAGACTGGACGTCTCCTGTTGTCACGGTCGAGCCTGGCCAGTTCAAGATCCTGACGGATATCCAACTCCGGATTCCGATGTCGCGCACCACGGTCGTTGTGACGCAAACGTCCGAGGAGGTCGCGACCGAGCAGGTCAAGATCGAGGAAAAGCAGCGCGTCTTCGGCATTATCCCGAATATCTACGTAGTCTATGATCCCAATCCTGAGCCGCTCACGACGAAGCTGAAGTTCAGGCTCGCGCTCAAAGTGGCGACTGATCCAATTACCGCTGTAGGAATCGCGATTCTTTCTGGCGCCCAGCAGGCAGGCGACACCCCTAATTACGGTCAGGGTGGTCAGGGATTTGCCAAGCGCTTTGGCGCCAATGCCGCCGACGGTTTCACGGACATTATGATAGGTGGCGCGATATTGCCATCGCTTTTGCACCAAGATCCGCGTTACTTCTATCAAGGAACCGGTACAAATAAGTCTCGGACTCGCCATGCGGTCTTGAATCCGTTTGTCTGCAAGGGAGACAACGGTAAGTGGCAGCCGAACTACTCCAGCTTAGGCGGGGACTTGGCATCTTCTGCTATCTCGAACGCTTACTATCCCCGTTCGAATCGCGGCGCAGGGCTGGTACTCGGGAACTTTGCTATCGACACCGCTGAACGCGTAGCCAGCAGCTTGGCGCAAGAGTTCATTCTGGGAAGATTTACCCGCAAGCCCCGCGATTCGAAGTAGCTTGCTAGAAGCAGAGTGAGGAGCTTTACAGATTCGGCCAGGCGATTGAGAGATCAGCATGGCGAGGTCAGCCCAGCAAAACATGATTGAGGCGCAACTCCGCAAACCGCCGAACGTGTAACGATTCCCGGAAGCGCTTCTCCGCCCAAAAGCAAAATAGCCCAGCTGTCGCTATTCGCGGAAGCCTGGGCCACTCGCCCAACTCTCTGCCTATCGAAATAATTAGGGACGAACACTGGTTTCCGAGGTACCGCTGCCGCTGCTGGAGACTTGCCCACATACGGACAATGCCCGCATTGGGGCAACCGACTGAGCGGAAGCCTGCGAGCTGTCCACGTCTATTCAGTGAGATAGCGCCCGCTGTGTTGGCACACAACTTGCCCCGGGACATGAGACGGGAGAACAGGACAAGGCCGCTGATCCAGGTAAAACGCAATGTTTCGTGCAGAGATTCACGAGCTCGAGGATGGTCCGACTCTAAAGATGGAAGGCAGGCTGGTTGGTCAGTGGGCAGAGCAGGCAAAGTCCCTAGTCACGATGAACTCAGTCCCAAAAGGACTGATCATTGATCTCACTGACGTGACGTACGTCGACTCTGTCGGTGAACAGGCGCTGATTTGGTTCAGCAGCATCGGCGCGGCGTTTGTAGGGAAGGGTGTTTACGCCGCCGGTGTCTGTGAACGGCTGCGTTTGCCACTCCACGGGAAGCTGCCTGCTTCGTCCAAAGAGCGGCTTCGAGGGGACATTCACAGGCCCTCGCCCAGCCAGACCCGGGCGAGTTGAGGCTTACCCGGCGGCAGTACTAAGGAAGAGAACATGTGTTGGTTCCACACGGGCATGAAGGCTGCGGATGACCGAAATCATGCGTCGGTATCAGAGATCGTGGAGTGCTTCCGGGATGAAAGGCTTCTGTTGAGTCGGCTCGCCCTGCTGATAACCGGTGACCAAGCGACTGCAGATGAATCCGTCGTCAATGGCTTTGACATGACGGTCGAAGGGCACAGTCCACTCCGTGATTGGCTTATCGAATGGGCTAAGGCAGCGACGATCACAAGCGCGATATCCAAGTGCGGCGGTGCCATTCGCGGTTGTGAGGCCGCATACAAGGATCGGCATTGTTCTCATGCCGAGCACCTATCGCAGGGCGATCGTGTCGAGAGCGATTCCAGTCTCAACGTCATTCTTCAAACCGATCCCGGAATCGTGATCGCCGAGCTTGATCCGCTGAGCCGCGCGATTCTGGTACTGAGAGTGGCAATCCGATCATCCATCCAGGACTGCGTGGTCCGTCTGAATGTTTCCCGCGCCACAGTGCTTGCCGCCAACTGTCGAGCAATGACGTGGCTTCACGACTTGCAGTTGAGACCACAATGCGACCAAGCCGCTTCAGCGAAAAACCAACCTGACGCTGATCCCTCACACAAAGCGTCGCTGGAGGAACATCGTGAGGCACAAACCAATGCAGGAAAAAGGCCTGGCACTAATCCTGAAAGGCAGGGGGAGCTTTGATCAGTGTAGTTACTATCGCGCGCGAGTATGGCAGTGGAGGCGCAGAGCTCGGGTACCTGGTCTCGGTGAAGATGCGGTGGGAATTGCTGGATCGCCAACTTGTGGACCGCGTAGCGCGCGTTGCCGGTGTGGATCAAAAGCTCGCAGCGAGCCTTGACGAACACGCACGCCACTGGTGGCAGTGGGCTATCGCGGGGATGAGCTATGTCTCGCCGTACGGGTACAGTACGCCGGCCCAGGCACACGAAATGGATGAAGACTTTGTCCATGACATCACGATGCGCTTGATCCAGAGAGCGGCCGAGTCCGGGAACTGTGTGATCGTGGGACGCGGTGCGCAATGTTTCCTTCATGGACGACGCGACGTTCTCAATGTTCTGGCGTATGCACCGATCAGGGACCGACTTCGGCGGCTACGAGCCCGACAACCAGAGTGTGCGGATCTTGAGGCGCTTGTAAAGCGCGTCGATAGACAGCGCGCAGGTTATGTTCGCCAACACTATCGGGAAAGATTGGCTCGACAAGTCACTCTACGATCTCTGCATTAACACCTCCTTGGGTCTTGAAGTTGCCGCTGAACTGATCACAACCGCGATCAGCCGTGCCAAGCAGAATCGGAACCTCACGTGCCAGCAGCCACACAGTGCAGGAGCCGAACAAGCCAATCATGCCGACGCGAGCGCAGAAGGAGATGGCGGTAACTGGAGCAAATCGCATGTCAATTGTTGACGAAAAGCACGGCATCAACACCAGTTCTCTCGGTGACGCAGTCCTTTCTCAAAGGCTGCCAGGACAGTCCTTTCGCGCGAGATCGACCGGCAAATGGCCCAGGTATCGCGTAATGATCGGGTTCGTTGTCCTGGCGCTGCTCTTGTCCGGTTGTAAATCAAAGACAGCCAAGCCGTCAGCATCTCCAGCCGAGGTTGCCACGGTCACCATACGTCCGGAACCTGCGGTCTTGACCACCGAATTGCCTGGACGCACGAGCTCATATCTCGTTGCAGAGGTCCGGCCGCAAGTGAGTGGACTTCTGCAGAAGCGAGTATTCCGTGAAGGCTCGAGCGTTAAAGCAGGGGACCTGCTTTATCAGATTGATCCTGCGCCTTACCAAGCTGCCTACGAGCAGGCAAAGGCGGCCCTCGCCACTGCAGAGGCGGATCTCATAACGGCAAAAGCAACCCTACCCGCGATTCGCTTGCGTGCCGAGCGGTTGAAAGGACTCGCGGCGATCCATGCGGTTGGACAGCAGGACTACGACGATGCCAGCGCGGCCCTTGAGCAAGCCGAAGCTACGATTGAGTCGCGTAAGGCGGCTGTCGGAATGAGTCGTGCGGCGGTGGAGAGCGCGCGCATCAACCTGTCTTACACTCCGATCAAAGCTCCGATCTCCGGGCGCATTGGCATATCGAGTATCACGGTCGGCGCAATGACGACCGCGTACCAGCCCACTGCGCTGGCGGTTATCCAGCAACTAGATCCGATTTACG
>Ga0182027_10002388_pt1 | contig 30538 bp, 27 predicted proteins | sample 712E1DmetaG_FD_121300 | JGI IMG/M metagenome (GOLD analysis project Ga0182027, IMG submission 121300) | Permafrost microbial communities from Stordalen Mire, Sweden - 712E1D metaG (Illumina Assembly) | ecosystem: Environmental > Terrestrial > Soil > Wetlands > Permafrost | place: Sweden...
GCGTAAGGCGCGCGCTCTGCTGGCCAGCAGAGTGGCACGGGCATCTTGCCCGTGGACGCGCGCCAAGGCACATGGGCAAGATGCCCATGCCACTCGCGTCACCGTCAATCGGCAGATGCGTCCCGTCAGGAAGCTCCATCAAGGGGTTGATGGGCGCTGACGGCGCAGCGCCCTCCACTTTGATTGCGGCGGGCTAGCCCCTGTCCGCCATAGCTTCCAGCGAAGGCGGAAGCTCGCTTCCCACAATTTGCACAGAGACCGCAATGTCTCGCGGCTACGAAAAATCGCAGCGACGTCTGCTCAGAAATCCTGCAACCGGCCCTCGCCGGTGCCGCGACCGGGCTCAATCCGCTCGAACACTTCGCCGATCAGGTAAATCGAGCCGGTCACCACCACGACATCGTGTGGACCGCCGAGCGTGCACCGTTCAGCTCCGGGAAATGCGTCGGCAACCGTGGTGTGCGCCAGGCGTCCGTCAAATGCCCGAGGGAGACACTGCTCCAGCTCCGCAAAAGAACAGGCACGCGCCTGATGCGGGATCGCCAGGTGGATCTCGCGAGCATGCCGGCCGATCACCTCGAGCAACGCCCTCGCGCGGTATTCTCCGAGCGCGCCAGTCATGATCACCGGCTTCCGGCCGGTCTCCGCCACGAGCCGGCATAGATTTGCGTCGAGCACCTGCGCCCCCTCGGGATTGTGCGATGCGTCCATGATCAGCGGCCGTCCGCCGATCGACATCCGCTGCCAGCGCCCCGGCCAGTCGGCGTGCACCAGACCGCGGGCAATTGTTTCTTCGCCCAGTCTCCAGCGCGCCGGCAGCAGGCGGGCGACCAGCGTGGCCGTCGCGGCATTCCACCGTTGATAGTCGCCCTCGAGATTGGTGGCAGGATAACGGTCGATTTCTTCACCGAATTCCTCCCGCACGGAAACGAACGGCGCCTGACGCTCCGCCGCGATTACACGGATCACCTCCTCGGCGACCGCCGGCATGCGGCCGAGCACAACCGGACAGCCGGGTTTGATGATCCCCGCCTTCTCCGCCGCGATCAATTCGAGCCGGTCGCCAAGCATGTCACAATGGTCCAACCCGATCGAGGTGATTGCCCCCACCTCTGGTTGCACAACGTTCGTGGCGTCGAGGCGCCCGCCGAGCCCGACTTCCACCACCGCGAGATCCACCTGGCGCCGTGCGAACTGCAGGAACGCCATTGCCGTCATGAATTCAAAAAAACTCGGATGGTCGTCGGCGCTGAACCGTTCCAGATCGCCCGCGACGGGGCGCAGTTCGTTCACGTAGGCAATGATCTCCGCCTCGCTCAGCCGCCGCCGGTCCACCTGCACCCGCTCACCGAGCTTGACGAGGTGCGGCGACGTATAGAGCCCAGTTCGCCAGCCTGCGGCATGCAAGATGGCGTCGAGCATGGCCGACACTGATCCCTTGCCGTTGGTGCCGGCCACGTGAATCACCGGATAACGCTGCTCCGGATGCTCCAGCGCTTCGACCAGCACGCGCATCCGGTCGATCCCAAACTTCAATCCGCGCGCCTTTAGGCTGAACAGATACTCCTGAACCGCTCCATAGGCGGCGAACGACCCGATGTCTTCCATAAAAGGATGCCAGTTGAACAGGCCGGCGTGCTCGCGTCACGCTTTTGCGATTGGGAACCTGTCGGGTGGGGTGTATCTCCCGATTGACGATCGCGCAAGTGGCATGGGCATCTTGCCCATAAGCATTAACCTCACGAAGCGTACAAATCCCTTTGCCGGCATCGGTAGGGCGCGACCGCTGGGCGCGCCGAGGAGAACGGACGGCCCGGCGGTCCGTCCCTACCGTCGCAGACGCGACCAGGTGTCGCGGCAGGCCGCCGAAATCCGGGCGTTACTCCGTCTCTGCAGCGGCGGGCATTTTCTTGACGTACAATGCCTGCAGAATGTCCCGCAACCGGTCTCGCATCTCGAGGCGGCTGACGATCTGGCCGATCAATCCGTGTTTAAGCAGGAACTCCGCCCTTTGAAAACCCGCAGGGAGAGTCTGCTTGGTCGTCTCCTTGATCACCACCGCGCCCGCAAATCCAATCAGGGCGCCGGGCTCGGCAAGAATCACATCTCCCAACGTTGAGAAACTGGCGGTGACCCCGCCGGTCGTCGGATCGGTGAGAATGGAGATGAACGGCAGCCGGGCGGCTGCGAGCCGGCCCAAGGCCGCGCTGGTCTTCGCCATCTGCATCAAGGAAAAAATTCCCTCCTGCATCCGGGCGCCGCCGGACGCGCTGATGATGATGCACGGAATCTTTTCAGACAGGGACATTTCGATCGCGCGGGTGATCTTCTCCCCGGTCCCGCTGCCCATCGAGCCGCCGCAAAACCGGAAATCCATCACCGCCAGGGAAACCCGGATGCCGTGAATCAAGCCGGTGCCGCACACCACCGCCTCGGTGAGTTCGCTTTCCTTCTCGTATTTCTTCAGGCGTTCGGGATACGGCTGGGAATCGACGAACTTCAACGGATCGGCCGCACGCACGTGCTCGCCGAATTCCTTGAAGGATTCCGGATCGAGCAGATATTTCAGGCGATCGCGGGCCCGAATCCGAAAATGATAGCCGCTCTTGGGGACCACCATCTGATTGGCTTCGAGGTCCTTGTTGAAGACAATTTCGCCCGAAAGCGGACATTTCACCCACACCCCCTTCGGGATGTCCTTCTTCTTGGCGATCGACGTCGGATACTGCGGTTTGTTGAAATGCACCATGGGATTCAGCCGTGGCCGAACGTGACCACATCGAGATTCACGCCGCCTGCCCGGCGAAGCACGAGGGCACAGGCATTAAGGGTGGAGCCCGTCGTGAAGACATCATCAATAAGAACGTAGCGTTCGCCGGAGTTTATGTCAGCGCCCTGTCGCAAGGCAAAGGCATTTTTCAAATTCGCCTGGCGGGTCCGCCGGTCGAGCGCTGTCTGGGTCGGCGTATCCACGATGCGTCGCAACGGTTCTTCCACCCGGGTTCCCGGACCGCCCACCGCGGCGAAGAGCCCTGCCAACAGCCGGCTTTGATTATACTGCCGTTCGCGTTCCTTCCGCGGATGCAGCGGCACCGGCACGAGCACCGCGCCGCGAACGTAATCGGCCATGCCAGGAGTCTCGCGAATCAGCACGGCAATATCCTCCAGCACATGCAAGGCCCGGTGATACTTGAGCGCGTGAACGATCGAGCGCCCCGATCCTTTGAGCAGAACGCACGTCCGGCCCTCCCGAAAGGCGGGAGCCAGTTCCGAGCAATGAGTGCAGCACCGTTCGCCGTGTACATCGCCGAAGAACGGATGCCCGCAAACATGACAGCACGGCGGTTTCACGAACGTCACCAAGGTCGCGCACTTCCGGCAGAGGTGCCGCAGGCGTCCGCCTTCGACCAGGTCGGCGCAATGCACGCAAACCGGAGGGAAAATGAGATCGCCCGAGGTCCGCCAGGCTTGGTTTAAGACGCGACGTGTTTGCACAGCTTTAATCCGGAGGTTTCGCACCGCGGCCTGAGGCCGCCGTTTCGACAGGCTCAAGGCCCCGAGCGGGTCGAGGGGCAACCAAAGCAGGAGGGCGCTGCTCCGTCAGCGCCGCACAACCCTTGGCGGTGACAGCCCGCCTTCGCTCTTCGAGCTTCGGCGAGGCCCTGCATTTGGGACGGGCCACGACGGAGCCTTGGCAGAGTCGGGCGCACCGCCCTCCAAAGAAATCGCCACGCGCTGCAACGAAATGACCCGATATTAGCATAAAGACGCGACCCCCTCTCTCGTACGTTCATTCGATCATCGACCACCGCCTTCCCGGAGCGCCCTCAATACAACACCCGGGCCAGGAAGAGTCCCTGGGCAGGCGCCGTCTGAACCGCGTGCGTACGGCGTCCGGAATGCAGGATCGTCTCCACCTCGGCTGGCGTCAGCTTGCCCTGCCCCACGGCCACCAACACGCCCACGAGGCTTCGCACCATCTTGTATAAAAACCCGTCCGCCTCCGCGGTGACACGCAACCGGGCGCCTCGGGCAGTCACGTCTAAACGCCGCAGACACCGCACGGTGTTCTCCTTCTCCACGCCGTTGGAGGCCGAGAACGCCCTGAAATCATGCCGTCCGGTCAGACACTGCGCCGCCGCACACATCGCCTCGACTCCGAGCGAGCGTGGAACTGACCAGCAAAAGGGATCCAGAAACGGATCGGCTGCCCCGCGCTGGAGCTGGTAGAAGTAGATCTTGCCCCGGGCCGAAAAACGCGAGTGGAAGTCGGCCGCAGCCAAACGGACCGAGCGAACCTGAATGGACCGCGGCAGCCCGCCGCGGAAGGCGGCTGCCAGCTTGGCCGGGCCATGCTTCCACCCGGCGTCAAAATGGAAAACCTGACCATGCGCATGCACGCCGGCATCGGTGCGGCCGCTGCCGTGAATCCGCACTTCCCGATTGAGGATCGATTGCAGGCAGCGTTCGATTGCGTCCTGGACGGCGCCGCCGTCGGGCTGGCTTTGCCAGCCGTTGAAATGGCCGCCGTCATAGGCGCAGACACATTTCCAACGCTGGACTGGGGGGATGATAACGGAGGGCACGATGATGGTTTCACTGACGGACTAAACCGTCGGACATGGATAAGACCACACCAGATTTTCAACCTGCCGGCGCCGGAGCAGGCGCAGCGCCGGATGACTGGTTGGCTGATGTGGCATGGGCGTCCCGCCCATGTCCGAGATTGTCCAAACCACCGGCGGGACGCCCGTGCCACGTTCAGCAGCCGCCCTCGCCGTCATCCGCGCCGCTGATTTTCGGCGGGAAATTTTGTTCCAGGAAATCCTGCAAGATGATGCACGCCGCACGGGAATCGATCAGACCGGTCGCACGCACCGCGCGTCGCTTATGCCGCGGGATCGATGCCTCCGCTTCATAGGAGGTCAAGCGCTCATCCACCAGATGGACCGGCAATGCAAACTCCGCCTTGAGCCGGATCGCGAACGCCTCGACCTCGCGAGCTTTGAAGCCGGCGGAATCATCCATATTCAGTGGATGACCGAGCACCAGATCCGTGATCCTCCGCTGCCGGATGACTGCAGCGAGCGCCTCCATTCGCACCCTCGGCGCGGGATCCGTGAGCGCCGCAAGCGGCGTGGCCACGCCGAGGTCATCCCCGTAGCTGAGGCCGATGCGTTTCTCCCCGAAATCGATGCCCAGGCAGCGCATATGTCAGATCAACCTCAGTTCTGGATGCGCCTGCGCATATGCGCGGGCGTATTCCGCAAACACAGCTTTCAATCGCCGGGTCACCGAGCCGGCGCCCACGTCAAAGCCCTGCGCGTCGATCGCCGCCACCGGCGCCAGATCTCTGGTTGTCGATGAAAGAAAGCATTCTTGCATCCCGCTCAAATCCGCCGGCTTCAAAACAGCCTCACACGATTTCACCCCCGCAGCCGGCGCCACCCGTTCGAACAGCACGCGCCGCGTGATACCGCCGAGCAACCCGCTGGCCAGGCCGGGCGTCAGCACCACGCCATCGCGCACAAAGTGGATGTTTGACACCGCTGCTTCGGTGATCTCGCCCGCGAGATTCGTGATGACGACTTCGTCGGCGCCGCGAGCGCGGGCCTCCCGCAGGCAAAGCAGATTGTTAAGATAGTTCCCGGTCTTCAACGAGGGATCGAGGGTACGCCGGTCGTTCCGACAAAGTTCCCGCGCGAGCGAAAGGCGGAGCCCGCCGCTCAGCTGCTGTGGCGAGAGTTCCTGATTCCTACGGACCAGGAGGACATAGTCCGGCCGGTCTGCGAGCGCCGGATCCAGGCCGATTGGCCCGCCTCCCCGCGTGATTTGCAGCCGTACGTATAGGTCGCCCGACGAACCGCTCCGCCCCGCAAATTCCGCCACTGTCCGGCGGATCTCCGCAAAAACCTCATCCCGCGGCCAGGGCACCTCCAGCGCCAGCGCGCGCGCAGAACGCACCAGCCGCTCCCAATGCTCTTCCCACGCGAAAAGGACGCCATGGTAGGTGCGCCAAACCTCATAAATCGCGTCGCCATAAAGGAACCCTCGATTCAGCGGCGCGATCGACGGCTCCCGGGCATCATGCAAACGCCCGCTGGTGTTGGCCTGAATGTAGTCGTTTGTCATAGGATGGGCACAGACAGTCTGCACCAAGAGGTCATTCTGCGGGTGAACCTGGATTCCGCAGTTGTGGCAAAACCCACTCGCTCACGCTCGCAGCTACGAGGAGCGGAGGCCTCACCTGCGGAATCCATGAGGATATGTCCGGGACAGAATGCCTCGACAAAAAAAAGCCCCCGCCTGGCGGGGGCAACGATTCTGACGCGCAGTCCCGCCTTATTTCTTCTTGCGCGCTTTGACGAGGCCGGACGCCTTTTTTATATTATGCACGCTCGGCAGGGAAATGCCGAACTCCTCCGCTGCCTGGGCGCCCTTCATGCCGCCCTGCAGCGCAGCCACGACCTTCTCCCGCAATTCCGGCGTAATCCGGGCGTGCTTCCGGCGGCGAACGCCCCCGCTGCTCCGGCGCGCAACCGTCGCACCCGTGGCCACGCGAATTGCTTTGATCAACTCCGCCGGGGATTCGAACCCATATTCAACGTGGAGATGGGCCAACGCTTCTTTACGTTCCAGTTCGATAGAATTCTGCAATTCCACAACCTTGGTCTGATACTCGGTCAGCTGTTTTAGTTTTTCGGTAACCATATAGTCTGAAGTTGTATATCGTTTCTAATGTCAGGACAAGGTTTTATTTATTGTCCCGGAATATAAACAGTCAGTCACACTACATACCCCTGCTTTCGCCGGCCAACCGCCTTCGGTTGGCGTCTTTCGTTTGATGGTCTGACGCCACGCCCGGCTGGGGGACGTTCCGCCGGCAGGAGAGGAAACGGCAGGCCCACAGGGAATTAGATATTCCCATCCGCGTCCGCGTTCACCCCGGCATCGACCCGCCGCAAGGCCGCCTCCGCCTGCTTGGTTTCCGTGATGTCGAGGCCATGGCCAATGAATCCCAGGAACACCCCTTTGCTGTCGTGATAAGGGCAGCCGTCGTCCCGGATCCAGCGATACACACCGTCCTTCCTGCGCAGACGGAAATCCCTGCGGAACGGCTCCCGACGATCGAACGCACGGATGTAGATCTCCAGGCAGGCCGCCCGGTCGTCCGGATGCATTCCTTCTGTCCAGCCATCCCCCAGTTCCTGAGCAAGGGCGCGGCCGGTAAGATCGAGCCAGGGCTGGTTGAAAAAATCACAGCGCTTGTCCGGGCCGGAAGTCCAGATCAGGGTCTGGCCGGAATTGGCCAGAGTTCGGAACCGCGCCTCGCTCTCCTGCAGCACTGCCGCCGCCCGCTTTCGTCGGGCAATATCGTGGCAAAACGCGACGAACCGGTTGCGGTCGGGGATGTAGGTTACATTAAGTTCGAGATCAACCAGGCGACCATCCTTGGCGCGATGCCGGGTTTCGAACCGGCCGCCGCCTTCACGTTGCATCCGCTGCGCATGGCGTTTCACGTGCTCGTGAGTCTCGTTCCCTTCAATCTCATGGAGGCGCCGGCCCAACAATTCCGCCCGCGTATAACCGAGCAGCCGGCAGTAGACCTGGTTCGCGTCCACAATGTTGAGGTGTTCGTCGACTTCGATCACTCCATCGAGAGCCGTGCTAAGCAGCGCCCGGTAGGTCTCGGCCTGCTCCGCCAACGCATCTTCCATCCATTTGTGCTCGGTAATGTCGCGCGAGATGCCCACCAAGCCGGTGATGCTGCCGGCGGCATCCCGCAGGGGAACCTTGGTGGTTGATGCCCACGTGACGTGGCCGTCGGGCCAGGTTTCCTTTTCCTCAACGCCGATGAGCGGCTCGCCGGTGTGCATGATGCGTTGCTCATCGTCGAAAGCCTGCTTGGCGTGCTCTCCGGTGAAAAAGTCGAAGTCTATCTTGCCGACCGCCCCGCTGGGATCGCGAAGTCCGAACTTTTTCGCCATCGTGTCATTAATGCGGACAAAACGGCTCTGGCGGTCCTTGAAATAGATGTGGTCCGGAATCGCTTTGATCAGGCTGTGGAAAAGAACCTGCTCATGGCGCAATTCCTCGTTCTGCATCTCCAGCTCGATCTGGCGCACCTTCAGTTCGTGAAGCAACTGCGCCGGATCAACATCAGGGTGTGGAGAGGATTCCTGCGCTTTCAGACGCGCCTCCGCCCTACGACGGAGATCGGATTGCGAGTCACCGGAACCGGGAGGAACGGAGACCCGGTCATCAGGTTCTGTCGGTTGCTTCATGTTTAGCTCGTTGCCGAAAACAATTCGTCCGGCCGGAAGAACCGGGCCAGTTCGATCTGGCCGTTGGCCTCGCTGTCCGAGGCATGGACCACATTCACCGTTGTGTCGGTGCCGAAGTCGCCACGGATGGTCCCCCTGGCCGCCTTCCGCGAGTCAGTCGGTCCAAGCAGATCGCGCACCCGCTGCACGACGTTGTCTCCCTCAAGGCCCATGACAAGCACAGGCCGGGAGCTCATGAACGCCTCCAGGTTCGGGTAGAAGGGACGGTCCGCGACGTGCGCGTAATGTTCGCGCAGCAGCGCCGGCGCAAGCCGCATCAACTTGCAGCCGACGATGGTGAAACCCGCCTGCTCAAAGCGGTCGATGACATTGCCGACGTGCCGCTGGTTCATGCAGTCGGGTTTGAAGATAATCAGCGTTCTCTGCATCAATGACGCTGGATCATACCAGCGGGATTCGGCGATGGAAGCCCGGATTTGCGCAGTCGCATTCCCATGAAGATCGACTGCAGCGCCCCGGCCAGTTCCGGATGCACAAAGCGGAACCCGGATTCAAGCAGGCGCTGCGGCCGCACCCGCGTGCTCGCCAGCAACATCTCGTCCGCCATCTCCAGGAAGATCGCCCGCAAGACAAATTCCGGCACCGAAAAAAACGCCCGACGTCCCAGCGCGCGGGCCAACGCCCTGGAGAACTCCTTATTCCGCACCGGAACAGGTGCAACCGTGTTGACCGGCCCGACCACGCTCGTCTCTCGCAACACATGCAAGATCGCGCCGACCACGTCATCGAGCGCAATCCAGCTGACCCACTGTTGACCGTTGCCCAGCGGACCTCCAACTCCTGCCCGAAATATCGGCGCCAGCCGGGCGAGCACTCCTCCACCAGATCCAAGCACCAGTCCAAAACGCATCATGACACTCCGGATCCCGACGCTCCCGGCAATCTTCGCCTCCTCCTCCGCAACATGGCAGACATCCGCCAGAAACCCTTCGCCCTGGCCGCTCCTCTCGGTGAGTTCCTCATCCGCCCGATCACCATAAAAGCCAATCGCCGAGGCGTTCACAAACGTGCGCGGCCGGTGGTTCAGATGCGCCATCACGGCGACCAGAGCGCGGGGACCCTCGACGCGGCTGCGCAGAATCTCCTCTTTGCGCGCCACAGTCCACCATCCGGCGGCAAGACTTGCACCGGCAAGATTCACGATTGCATCCAGGCCTTCGAGTCGCAGGCGCTGCTCAACGTCCACGGACCGCGGATGCCATTCGACCTCATTCGCCCGTTCCGCCGGCCGTCGCACCAGGCGGATTACCTCGTGCCCTTCCGCCTCCAACCGCCGCGTCAGCGCGCTTCCGATGAAACCCGAGGTTCCTGTCACGGCGTACTTCATGGTCGGCGAAATGCAGGGTTGTGCGGCGCTGACGCCCGTTCGACAAGCTCAGGCCGCGGTGCGCTAATATCGGGCTGGACTCCTTGAGTTGCGAAACATGTTGCGATCAGGTCAAGTTTGCAGACCGAGGTTCTTTCTGGGTTGCAGTGTTCTAATCCCATTGATCGCCCGGTCCGCGCAGCGGACCCTTAGCGAGGCGCTGGCTCCCACCTTGAAAAACCTCCTACCTCTGCACCGCATCAAGCCTCGATTTTGGTCTGAGGCGGCGCCTCGCTAGATCGTATTCTCGTACAACTGCTCGTAGGCGGTGGCGGCCTTCTCCCAGCTGAAGTCGCGGCCCATCGCCCGCCGGATGGTTTCGTTCATGCGTTCCGGTTGCCCATGGAGCCGCACAGCCCGGCGCAGCGCCTCCAGGAATCCCGCCGCCAACGGGGCACACATGATTCCGGTGCCCTCCGCCGGATGCTCGTCGATATCCACAACGGTATCGGTGAGGCCGCCCACCCGCGTCACGACCGGCACCGTGCCATAGACCTGACTGTACATCTGATTGAGGCCACACGGCTCGAAATGCGACGGCATGAGAAAGAAATCCGCGCCGGCCTCGATCAGGTGGCTGATTTCTTCGTCGTGCTTCAGGCTCAGCGCGATCTTGTGTCGATGCGCCTGCGCCAGGTCGTAGAGGGCGGTTTCAAACCGCTTGTCACCCGTGCCGAGCACGATCAACCGGCAATCCTGCTCGATGAAAAAATCCTTCGCAGCCAGCAGCAAATCGAGGCCTTTCTGCGCTGTCAGGCGGCAGATCATACCGAAAACCGGGCCTTTGAATGCGTCGTCCATGCCCATCAAATTGAGCAGCGCGGCGCGGCAAACAGCCTTGCCCGTGAGATCCTGAGCCTCATATCTCGCCGGCAGCAGGCGATCCCTGGCCGGGTTCCACACCCTCGTGTCGATGCCATTGACCAGTCCCACCAGATCATCGGCCCGCGTCCCCACGACGCCCTCCAGGCCGCAGCCAAACTCGGGTGATTGGATCTCCTGGGCATAGCGCGGACTGACCGTGGTGACCCGGTCCGCAAACAGAATCCCGCCCTTCATCAGGTTGATCTGGCCGTAATACTCAAGACCGTCGATGTTGAGGAGCTCGTCCGGGAGATTGGTGAGCGCAAACGAGCGCATCGGATAGATCCCCTGAAACGCGATATTGTGGATCGTGAAAACCGTCTTCATCGCGAGGGAAATGCCGCTGCGGCGCTCTTCGTAGCGCAAGAGCAACGGCATTAGCGCAGCCTGCCAGTCGTGGCTGTGCACGACGTCCGCGCGGATCTCGGTGATCCGCATGACCTCCACGACGGCCTTGCAGAAGAAGATGAACCTGGCGTCGTTGTCTTCGTAATCGCGCTCGCCGTTCCCATAGGTGGACCGGCGGTCAAAGAACTCATCCCGGCCGATGAAATAAACCGTGAGGCCCTTTTTGACCGGAAGCACGCGGACATCGCCCGCACAAACCCGGTCGCCCACCTCAACCCTCAATCCGAGCCTCTGCTCGGCGCGGGCCACATCCTTATGTTCCAACGCGGCCCGATAGCCAGGCACAAAGACTGCAACATCATTGCCTTTGTCAGCCAGCATGGACGCAAGCGAGCCGACGGCATCAGCCAGCCCGCCCGTTTTCACATACGGGTATAACTCGCTGGCGACATGAACAATCTTCATGGTCGAAACCTAGAAGAGGTCCGCCCCGCAGGCCAGTCGAAAGCAGCGGCCAGCAGAGGGATTATTCGCTGGATTCCGGCGCATCGCCGAGTTGTCGGTGGTCCAAAGGCTAGACGGAAGAAGCGCAGGCTTCCCTTCCCGCATCATCCGTTCGTTTAATCGTTTGCGATCACCTGGAAGGGACAATATCCTCTGATCATGAACCTTCACGACCGCATTCTGGCCCTGTTCCGCGCACCCGACTACGTGCCGCTGACCACGCCGGAGATCGCCCGGACTCTCGGTTTGGCCCGGAAAGAGCGCAACTCCCTGGATCTCGAGATCCGCCAGCTCCTTGGCGCCGGGGAGATCGTCCAGATCAAGGAGGACAAGCTCTGCCTGCCGCGTGATGCCGACCTTGCCACCGGCCGGATCATGTTTCGCCAGGGAGGCTCCGCCTACGTCGTCAGGGAGCGGGAGCCGAGCGAACCCGAAAAAGAGGCGGTCCAAATCCCGGCTGAGAATACCGGAGTGGCCATCCACGGCGACCGCGTCGTGGTGCGGCTGAGCGACGAACTCAGCCAGCCGCGCGGCGGCCGCCACGGCGGCGAGCCGACCGGCCGCGTCATCCGCATTCTCGAACGCGCCCACGAGACCCTCACCGGCAACCTGCAACGCACGAAACTCTTTTTCTACGTCGCCCCGGACGACCCGCGTTTTATCCACGACATCTACGTACCGGACCCGGCCAAATCAGGGGTGCGACCGGTGCCCACAATCGGAGACAAGGTCGTGGTCAAGCTGGACGAGTGGACGCAGCGGCACGTGAACCCCGAGGGGACGGTGGTCGCCCGCCTCGGCCGCACGCACGAACCGCGCGCCGAACTGGCGGCGATCTATCACAAGTACCGTCTTGCGCCCGAATTTCCTGCGGACGTTCTCCGCGAGGCCGCCGCCCTGCCCACCCGCGTCGGCATCGGCGAACTGTTCGGACGCCTCGATTACCGTGCCGTGCCCACCTTCACCGTCGATCCCGACGACGCGAAGGATTTCGACGACGCGTTGTCCGTCGAAAACCTGCCCAACGGCGACCTGCGCGTCGGCGTGCACATCGCCGACGTCAGCAGCTACGTGAAACCCGGCACCGCCCTCGACACCGAGGCGCAGCTCCGCGGCAACTCCACGTATCTGGTCGGCACCGTCGTCCCGATGCTGCCGCCGGAGCTGTCCAACGGCTTGTGCAGCCTTGTGGAAGGCGAAGACCGCCTGACCAAGGCCGTCCTCCTCACCTTTCACAAGGGGCGCCTGCGCGACACCACTTTTGCCAACACTGTCATCTGCAGCCGAAAACGCCTGACCTACCGCCAGGCCTATGCCCTGCTCAAGGAAGACAACCTCGAAAAGATTCGCCGGCTGCCCTTGCCTCCCGCGCACCAGACGGGCTCGACCGGCCGGGCGCTGTCCGACTTGCGGAAGGACGAGCTCGCCGAGCTTCAGCGCTGGATCCGCCAACTCTGGGATCTCGCCGCGCGGATGCGCCGCGAGCGCCTGCGCAGCGGCAGCCTCGACCTCGACATGCCCGAGGTGAAGATCTTCGTCGACGCCCAGGGCTACGCCGACCGCCTGGAGCGTATCGAGCAGGATGAAAGCCACCAGTTGATCGAGGAGTTCATGTTGGCGGCCAACGAGGCGGTCGCCCGAGTCACGCGCCAGCACCGCATGCCCGCGCTCTACCGCGTGCACGACGACCCGGACGAGGAGAAGCTGCAGGAATACCGCAAGGAGCTGGCGACGTTCGGAGTCACCGTCGGCGACCTCACCCAACGCGACGAGCTCTCGCGTTTGTTGAACATCCTCAAATCGCATCCTCAGGGGTACACCCTGCGGACGCAACTCCTGCGCAGTCTGCGCAAGGCGGTCTACCGCGCGTCACCAGACGGCCACTACGGTCTGGCCAAATCAGACTACACCCACTTCACCTCGCCCATCCGGCGCTATGCCGATCTCGTGGTCCACCGCGTTTTCGACCACTACCTGGTCAAGCACCTGGGACAGGCCGCGCCGCGCGGCTTCCAGTTCGGCTACAACGTCGCCCGCATGGAAAGCCTCGCGCAGCACCTCAGCCTCACCGAGCAGAACAGCACGGAGGCCGAGCGCGAGTCGCAGAAGGTGAAACTGCTCGAATTCTTTGAACGGGAGGCGGCGAAGAAAAAGAAGACCGTGTTCGCCGCCGTCATCACCGATGTGCGCAATCACGGGCTGTTTGTGGAGCTGCCCGACGCGATGACCTTCGGGCTGATCCATCTCTCGACGCTGCGCGACGATCTTTATCAGCTGAACAACGCCGGTACCGCCCTGATCGGCCGGCGCACGAAGCGGCGCCTCGAGCTCGGCCAGAAAGTCAGCGTCGTCACCGAGCGTGTGGACCGATTCAAGCGCCAGATGGATTTTCGACTGAACGACTGAGGCGGACCGTACCCATAATCCGCACCTGAGCGGCTGATGCCGCCGTTTCGAGAGGCTCAAGGCACTGGGTGGGATCGAAGGGCAACCAAGAATGAAAAGGATTTGTCGCGCAGAGGCGCTGGGACACTGAGGGAAAAAAGGAAGAAAACCATTCTCCGCTGATTGCTCAGATGACGCAGATACAGGCAGGCTTCTCGGCGCCCAGAAACAACTCTGCAATCTCGTGTGAGAGCGTGCCCGGATCGGTCCTTGGTTTCGGAGGACATTCGTTCACCAGTACGACGACGGTGAAACTCTGCTCAGGCAAGCGAAGAAGGTTGGAAAGGAATCCGTTTAGCCCCCCGTTATGAGAGATCTCTCGCGTTCCTCTGAATTGGCCGATTCCCCATCCATACCCGTAATTTCCCTCGGACTTGTCATTCTTGTTCTCCTCGGTGACCACGGGTGTGACGGCAGGACCACCGCCACATTGGGAGTGCTCCAAATTGCGTCGTCGGGCGCAGTGGGTTTCGGCGAGTCAGCTGCGCTCGATATCTGGAACAACGTGACAGCGGCAATCAAGAGGACAATCGCCGCGGAGAACAGCCAGCGAGGAGACTTTTGGGAGTATTGATGGATCATAAGAAGCCTATTTTCGAGGTTGCGGAAGGATTCGCCGATGCCGAGTGCGCCGAAGGGAGCTACGCCGATGGCCGGGTGGAGTATCTGCAGGAGAACCTCTCCATAGTTCCGCCCCGTGCGTTCGTGCATCCAACGGATCGCTGCTTCGTCGGCCGCCTCCTCGCAAAACCGGAACCAACCGGCGCAGGCAAGATGCAGCGGAACCAGAAAAGCCAGCGGCACGAGAAGCCACCACCGGCGCCGGCTCGAGGCGCTCATGAGCCCGCCGCAAATCCGGTTCAACGCAGCCACGAGAAGAAACACCAGTGAGCCGCGCAACCAAGTTCCAAGATCAGATTCATGACTTCTTCCTCCCCTCTCGAAGTATCGCCTCAAGGTCGGCGAGTTCCCGCGCGCTCAGGCGCCGCGATTGCACAAAATGGGCCAGCATCGGGGAAAGGCCGCCGTCGAACACGCGGGAGAGAAACGAATCAGCCTCCGGCGAAGGCTGCAGACTGTATCGTGGCGCCACGCACCGGGAAGATGTTGCCGCCGCTCAAAACGTATCTATAATCTGGAAATCCCGCAAAGTGGGCTGAGGCCACAACCAGAACTGGAGGGCGCTGCGCCGTCAGCGCCTCTTACCTCCGCGGCGGTGACGGCGCACCGCCCTCCAACAAAGATTTTCGCGAACCGCGGCGAAACGGACGGACGATAGCATGAGCCTGATCGAGGCCGTTGAATTGACCAAACAGTTCCGCATCGCGGTGAAATCGCCGGGGCTGAGGGGAGCGCTCCGGCATCTGTTCGCCCCCCGCTATGAGACGAGAAACGCCGTCGACCGTCTCGACCTGTCGATCGAGCCCGGCGAGCGCGTTGCCTACGTCGGGCCGAACGGCGCCGGCAAATCAACCACGATCAAGATGCTGACCGGCATCCTGGTGCCCACGTCGGGCCGGCTGCAGGTGAACGGCATCGTGCCCCATCGCCGGCGGATCGAGAACGCCAGGACGATCGGCGTCGTGTTCGGCCAGCGGACGCAGCTCTGGTGGGATCTGGCCGTGCGCGACTCGCTCGCGCTGCAGCGCAAGCTCTACGAGATTCCCTCCGCCGTCTTCCGCGAGAACCTGGACCGTTTCACGAAGCTGCTCGCGCTCGACGAATTCCTGCACCTCGCCGCCCCTCAGCCGGATCTTCCAGCGCGCCTGGCATCGTTGTCCGGTGTGGTCGTGGAAGCAGACGACGACCGCCACTATACCCTGCGGTTCGACCGCTTCAGCCATCCAGCCGGGAACCTCATGCACGAAGTGATGCGGCACGCGAGCGTCAACGATTTTCACCTCGAGGAACCGTCGATCGAGCAGGTGATCCGCCAGGTCTACGCCGGACGGCTGCTCGAACCAGAAACGATGCCCGGCACTCCGCAATGAACCTAAATTCCGCAGTCGGGGCTTCGGCTCCTCGTAGCGGCGAGCGCCAGCAAGCCGATTCCGCCTCATCTGCGGATTTTTGAATGAAAGGCCTGGCGAAATACGTGGCATTGGCGGGGGCAACCATTCAGCAGCGGGTCGCCTTTTGCACCGCGTTCCTGCTCAGCCTCGTCAGTCAGATCCTGGTCCTGCTTTCGCTCTTTTACCTCTGGCGGACCCTCTACGCCGGCCGCGCCAGCATGGGAGGCTACGACTGGCCGCAGATGGAGACATACCTTGTGCTGACCTTCTTCATCACGGCCATTGTTGGCTGGCAGTCGGAAGTGTTCATCGTCGTGCGAATCCAGGATGGCAGCGTGGCCACCGACTTGTTGAAACCCCTGGATTTCCAAGGCGCCCGGCTGGCTGAGACCTTGGGCGCGGCGCTGTTCGAGGGCTTGATCGCCGGCGGGCTCGCGGTCATGATCGCAGCGGCGCTGGGCGGCGTGCAAGGTAACAATTCACGGAGGGTAGACCGAGCCTCTGCAATGAGCCCAGGAATCGCGAGCAAGCTCGCTTCCTACAATCTGCCTAGATCCGACCAAACGCTTTCCCGGCTCGCTCCACCCATGCGCCTCTTCCGCCTCATCGATGTCTACGCCACCCTGTTTCTGGCGGTGTTGAAGGGGAAGTTCAATTATCGGGCCGACTTCTGGATCATCCTGGGATCAACGGCGCTGGTGCAGAGTCTGCGGTTGGTTTATTCTAGATTCCGCAGTTGAGACGGAATCCACTCGCCGTTTCGACAGGCTCAAGGTCCCGGGCGTGCCGAGGGGCTTACGCTCGCAGCTACGAGGAGCGGAAGCCTCAACTGCAGAATCTAGACTCCTTGAGCTGCGAAACATGTTGCGGTCAGGTCAGGTTTTCAGACAGCGGTTCTTTCTTTCGAGCAATTATCCCATTTCGCAGATCGACGCGTATGCGCCGCGCGGACGCCACAGCGAGGCGCTTCACACCGCCGTCTCCTTGTTGACCGAAAACCGGGTCCTTTTGCGCGCGATGGTCTGAGGCTGCGCCTCGCTGGGTTCATCTGGACAACCCAGGGCGGCTCAACTGGAATGCCACAGTCCATGGCTCCAAACGTGCCGATATGAACCATCCGTTCCTCGCATCAACCAAACGCGCTTTTTTTTGCGGAATCGCCATCCTGGCGCTCATTTTCGGCGGCTTCCTCGCCTGGCGGCACTCGCGAACATCGGTCCCGACGGAAGAGGTGGCGGCGTTTCTCGATCGCACGGTTGGCGATGGCCAGCTGAGGTTTTCCGCAGTGCAGATTGGATCCCTGCAACACGACGACGCCAACCTGCAGATAACCGTTGAGGCAACGGCGCGAACCCTCCGGCCCCTCTATTCGAAGATCGACGCGGCAGACTATCTCCAGCGGAGTTTCCAGCTGAATCCGGAGTCGATCGCAAACGCGCGCCGGCTGCTGGCGGACAAGAGCTTCCTCCAGACTCCTGAATTCAAGGGTGCCGGGCCTTTGCCGGATGACCCGTATCATGCGACCATCCTGCAATTGCAGCATCCTGCCGGCGCCCGATTCGATTTTCGCGGCGTCATCGACGCCCATCGAGACGGCGCCGGATGGTCTTTCTCCCTGAACTCCGGCGGTCTTGAGGGTGGCGGACTGCATGGAGAAACACGCGCCTCCTTTGGCGACAACTCGTTTGTGGCGGGCGACCCAGGTGACGATGCCCGGCTGCGAGCGATCGTGACTGACCTGCAAGCTTTCGCCAGCCGTGTGGACGAGGCCCGGCGAAATATCGAGACAGCCCGCACCAACGCGCGCGACGGCCGCCGGAAGGCGTTCCTGGACCAGATCGTGCCGGGCCGCATGTTTCGCGGTGTGGCCCTGGCAGGCGGGGAACAGCAAGGGACGCCGCTCTATCTGGAAATCACGGAAGTTTCGTCCGGAAACGAGGTGACCGCCCTTCTGCGCAACGAAGGCGGCTGGCAGAATGCGCGTACTTTTCAGGGATCATGGAGCGCAGATGACGAATTTGAAACCCCGGTCCTCAACCTAGGCTCCGCCCCCGACCAAGCCGTGGCAAACGCGGGCCCGTTCCTGGAGAACACCCAGGCCTGGTCATTCGCACTGCATATGGACCCTCAGGGGGGACTCTCGGAGCGAAACCGGCATTATCAGTATCAATTTCACCCACTGCGCCCGGAGCAGATATCCGAGCTGAAGGCCCGACTGGAGACGGAGTTTAAGGAGGCAATGACCGCCACCGGGCCGGGATTGCTCTATTTTGGCACCGCTTCCTCCAAGACTGTTGGAACATCCGAACCGTTTTTGTTGCGCTTCGCCGGCCGCTCGGCGGGCGGCAAGTCGATCGAGGCGTTGCTTGAATCAACAACGCGCTCGTGGAAGCGACCGCTGCATGGGGCGATCATCTCCAATTCCCGACGCTCGGGCGGCAAGCCCGTTCGCCTCCGGAGCGTCTCAAGCGAAGCGGAGGAGGATGCCCCCGCCGAATCCGTTTTTGGTGACCGGGACGATCTGGACATCCGCCTAAACATCAAGGAGGGATTGCCCGTCGGCGAGGACGGGCAATTCACGTACCGGTTTGCGGTCGCGAGCGAAGCCGATCTTCACCGACTGGAGGCCGACCGTGCGGACCGGACGCGTCGCTTTTGGAGCGTTCTGAGGGCCGGGATCGCCTACGACGGCATCTTGCGCGAAGGCCAGGGTGTGCGCTCCCCGGTGCGCCTCGAAATCACAGGCACCGACCGGCAAACAGGCGCGCTTGCCGCCCGCATAAGCTCCCTCGTCCAATTCGATATCTGTCGGGATTTTGTTGGCTCGTGCGATCCTTCGGGAGGTTCGATCGTGCTGGATGCAAGTAGCCGGGGAAATCTGAACCCCACCGTCAGCTTCAATATTCCCATGCTCAAGACACCCGCCGCGACGACGCTGCACCTGGCGCTCACCGGGTCTTCGATCGCCGGCCGGATCCGGGGCGACCCAAATTCGATGATGGAGTTCTCGACGAGCACGTTTTCCTCCGCGCCAACCGAAGCCTCGGATCCGAATTCGCAGTCCGCCGCCAATTCAGTGTTTCCTCCCTTTCCGAAGAGCGCCGGGGCCTACTTGCTCAACCATGGGAGCTGGACGCCTCTGCCTAAGAACGGGGGGCATATCGTGCTAAAAAAGGTCGAGTCGGCGTCCGAGCTAAGGCTGCCAACGAATATTGTCGCGGTCTTGGAAGAGGCGGTTGCCAAGCTCGAAGAAACAAAAGGCAAGGGCGAAAGGAAGGTTCCCTATCTCGAATTCGAGGGCAAAGATCCCCGCCCAAAATCCAACGAGCAGACCATAATCGTCCTCTTCATCGGCCCAACGCCTTCCGACACGCCTGCGGTCGAACTGGCGGCCGCCGAAACCATGCCGGATGGCCGACGTCGGGTCGAGCTCTTGGGCGATTCTCCAACGAGAATCCGTTTTGGCGAACAGCGGCTGGCGGCGTTCATCAGGCAGATCGCTCCCGGCTCCATTCTGCTCACCACGACATCCCCGCTCGCGCCCGGCCCCTATGTCTTCAAAGCCGACGTTGGCTACGAGTTAACGCAGGAATGATTGTCCGTCGTTCAAGCCGTCAGCTGAAGGATTTCAGGAGGATCTGAGCCTCCAGCCAGGGGCTGCCGTGCCGATAACTACACGTGGTGTGGCAGGTGCCTCCAATTCCATCCAGATGCGGCCCGCTCCTGCCAATCGCGTGAAGCGTGCAATCCGTCCTCCAAACCAATCTAGACTATCTTCTCTTCCTTCACGGTCTTCTGCTGGTGATGTTTGGGGTCTGTGCCCGAATTCTGATCCGGCTTGAACAGCCGCGGATCTGGTTGTGGCTGAGCGCGTTTGCCTACACGGCAGCCGCCAACGTCTGGCTTGGCATGCTGGCGATCGACTGGGGCGATCACCCGTGGTTTGCCCCCGGCCGCTTGGTGCTGCTGATGCTGAGCGTCCTGTTCCTGTGGGAATCCGCCCGTGACAGTGCCAGGAATGGGCGGCGCAGTGCGCCCGGCCGGTGGATTCACATCCCCATCGCCGGAGCGGTCGCCACGATCGCTTGGTGGAAGGGCGCGGATCAATGTCTGCCGGTCATCGCCGGTCTTGGGCTCGGTGGCGGTCTGTGGACGGCCACGACGCTCTGGTCATTGAGCCGGCAGCAGGAGTCTCCCGGAGCGCGCCGGCCGGTGGGGATCATGGCGCTGACTTTTTTCGGCTACCTGGCGGGAATGTGGTTGAACGTCCCTCTGATTGGGCTGATTACGCCGGACTCTGGCACGCTCGAGGCCGGGCACGCAGTCACAGAATTCCTGCTCTGCTGCCTCGCTGCCATCGCGTTCGCCGGGCTCCTCTGGGATTACCACCGACAATACCTCCAATACCTGACCGCCGAACAGCGCACACAGTGGTTTCACCGCGAGGCGGGGTTCGCCGTCGGCCTGTTGGCCATCGTTGCCTCCGGCTGGTTGGCTGCGGAAATGACCGGACGCAGCCAGGATGCCACCCTCCGGCAGCAGGTGTTGGCGCGCACCCAGCTCGCCGCCGCGTCCGTGGAACCCGACCTCGTGCGGCAGCTGCATTGGGATTCGACCGATCTCGCAAATCCGGCCTATCTTCACCTCAAGCGGCTGATGCGCTCTTTTGCCCGGGCCAACGCCGACCTCCGCTTTGCCGAACTCATGGGCTTTCTGGATGGGCGAACCTATTTTCTGGTCGATTCTGAACCTCCCGACTCCCAGGACTATTCTCCTCCGGGCCAGTTCTATGCGGAGGCCGACCCTGGATATCTGACGGCGATCGCCATGCATCAGCCCTTTGTGCTTGGTCCGATAACCGATCGCTGGGGCGTGTGGATCACCGGGTCAGTTCCGGTGGCAACCCCGGGACCGCGCAAGCAATGGGTGACCGTTGATTTGGATCTGGCTGCAAACGGTTGGGATGCGCGGATCCGGCTGGCCCGATTGCCAATCGTGCTGATCTCTTTGCTCATCTCGGTGCTCGGGATCACGTTCCACCGCGCGCAGGAACGAATTCGCGAAACCCTGAGGCTGGCAGCCTCCGCCAAGGAGGCCGCCGAGAGCGCCACCCAGGCCAAGAGCGAATTTCTCGCTGTGATGAGTCACGAAATCCGCACTCCCGTCAGTGGCGTGATCGGCCTTCTCGACTTGCTGCGGAAACTGCCGATGGAGCCTCGCCAGCTCCACTACGCCAGCCTTGCCCAGGAAAACGCCGAACATCTCCTCGGGATTCTCGACGAGATCCTCGACACGGCGAAGATCGAATCCGGAAAGCTCGCGATCGAAGCGATTCCCTTCCGGTTGCGCGCCGAATTGAACCACGGGCTCGCCGCTGTACGTGTGCGCGCAGAGGCCAAGGGACTGGAATTCGATTGGAACGTCGACGCCGGCGTGCCGGCGGTGCTCGTTGGCGATCCCACGCGCCTGCGCCAGATGGTCTCCAACTTGGTGAGCAACGCCCTCAAGTTCACCGAGCGAGGCGGCATCCATGTCGACGTGCGGCGCGAGCCGGCGAATGATGACGCCCACGCCACCATCCGGGTCAGCGTGCGCGACACCGGAATCGGCATTCCCGCCAAATTGCAGGAGCGATTGTTTGCCAAATTCCAGCAAGCAGACGTCTCCACCAACCGCCAGTACGGCGGCACTGGCCTGGGGCTGTCCATCGTCAAGAGCCTCGCCGAGCGGATGGACGGATCGATCGCTGTGGAAAGCATTCCCGGCGTCGGGTCCACCTTTGCCTTCACCCTCCGGCTGCCCGTCGGATCGGAACGCGACGTGCCCATCATGGAATCAGCCACAGCCCGGACGGCTCCGACGGCGCAACACGCGGTGCGGCTGCGCCTGCTCGGAGCGGAGGACGATCCCTCGAATCGGGAGATCATCCGGTACCTGGTGGGCCAGATGGGCCACGAGATTGAATTCTCGGAGAACGGTCGCCAAGCGGTTGACCACCTCACCTATGACCGGTTTGATGCCGTGTTGATGGACAACCGCATGCCTGTGATGGACGGTTTTGAGGCTGCCCGCCTCATCCGCAATCCCGGGTCCGGCGTGATCGACAGCGCGGTGTACATCATCGCCATCACCGCCAACGCCTCGCAGGCCTATCGCGATAAATGCCTCGCCGCCGGCATGAACGACTATCTCACCAAGCCGGTGCGCGAAGCCGCGCTGCACGAGGCTCTGGACCGCGCTATTGCCTACCAGCGCGGACGGGGCGTTGAACTTCCCTCAATGTTGCCCGCTGCTACTGAGCCCGCCGCCCCGCCGGCAGGCCTGACGGAAGCGGAACTGATCGCCGCCGTCGAGGCCCCGGCGGCGCTGCCGGATCCCGCCACGCAGTTCCCAGCCGAGACCTTGCGCAAGATCACGCTTCAGTACCTCGAGCGGACGCCCCAGGTACTGGCTGAGATGCGTACCGCCCTGAGTGCCGGCGACCTCGAGACCCTCGGCCGCGGCGCTCATTCCCTCAAGAGCAATTCGTGGTATGTCCGCGGCCACGAGATGTCCGAGATCTGCGCCGAATTGGAGGCCCGGGCGGACTCCGGAAACGGCGACGGCCTCCAGCCGCTCGTCGAGCGCGCCGAACAGGCATTCGCGCGTCTCCGCCCCGGTTTGGAAAATCCGGTTGGAGGCCCCGTTTGAATATTCCATGACAACGAGAATTCTGCTGGCCGAAGACAATGCCATCGAGCGCACCGCACTGACCGAGATCCTGCGCGGACGGTCCGACTGCGAAATCACCGAAGCGGAAGACGGGCAGGCGGCCTGGGATCTGTTGCACGGGGGGTTCCGACCGAACCTCTGCATCACGGATCTCCGGATGCCTCGTATGGACGGACGGCAGTTGATCGAAAAAGTGCGAAGCGATCCGGCGCTGGCCGGCTTGAAGGTTGTGGTGGCCTCCACCGTACGCGATCGCGAAACGATCATCGCCCTCGCCCGGTGGCGCATCAACGGTTACTTGCTCAAGCCCTTCGATCCAGAGAAGACCCGGGTCGTCCTGAACCAGGTGATGGGTCCGCCACAGGCGCTGACCGCGCCGACCAGGACTTTGCTGGTGGCGGACGACCAGGAGATCGAGCGCTCCGCCCTCGCGGCCATCGTGAAATCGGTGCCTGGATGGACCGTCATCGAGGCGACGGACGGGCAGGATGCGTGGGAGCGCATCAATGCCGGCTTGCGGCCTCAACTGGCAATGTTTGATCTGAACATGCCCCGGCTTGGCGGCCGGCTTTTGCTCCAGCAGATACGCGACGACCCCGAATTGCGGGGTATGCGGGTCGTGATCATCTCGGCCTCCCATGATCGGGAACAGATTCTCGCGCTCGCCCGCCTGCAGATTGCCGGCTATCTGCTAAAGCCGTTCGATGCGCTCAAGGTGAAACAGGCCATGCTACTGGCCGAACAGGCCGCAGATGCTGTGTCCGCCTGATCCGATGGCCCGGTCTTCGCTACTCAACGTTCGCTACCTCGGTTGCAACATCACGCTCAGAGCTGCCGAGAGCTCCGTGCGCGTGAACGGTTTCTTGAGTACATGTCGTGCCCCGACAAGTCGCGCGGTCTTGAGAAACAAATCACGGTCACCGATTCCGCCCCCTGAAATGGCCAAGATTTGGAGGGCCGGATCTATGCGTTTGAGCGCCGGAATTGACTCAATGCCATCCTTCTCGGGCATGAACATGTCCAAGATGACCACATTCGGTTTGAACTGAAGGCAAAGCTTTAGCGCGGCTTTTCCGTTGTCAGCCACCGCGACCGGGAATCCCATCTCTTCAAGGTGTGACCGAATTATCGATTGGAATATCGGGTCATCGTCCACGACCAGGAATCTTGGCGGGGGGGGCGCACCCAAGCAGTTGCTGCCATTCGTGGTGTTCTCGCTCTCGGGCACAATGGGGCGGCCAGTCGAATTCATGACAATCCCAGATCGGCTCTGCTGATTCTGGCTTAACAGTGGAATTTATGTTTGGCGCATTCGGAGCCCACGTCGTGCTGTTCACCACATCGCCGGGCAAGGCTGCGGATGCCATGCGCCTCGGCGCCCACGAGGTGGTCGTCTCCAAAGACGAGGCTCAGATGCAGGCCCAGGCCAATAGTTTCGATTTCATCCTGGATGCCGTCGCCGCGAGCCACGACATCAACGCCTACTGCAACCTGCTCAAGCGCGACGGAAACCTGGTGTTGGTCGGCGCGCCCCAGAAGCCATTGAGCGTGGTGGCATTTACACTCATCTTCCGCCGCCGGTCGTTCTCCGGCTCGTTGATCGGCGGGCTTCCTGAGACGCAGGAGATGCTGGATTTCTGCGCCGCCCACAACATCACGTGCGACATCGAGATGATCCGCATGGACCAGATCAACGACGCCTATGAGCGCATGCTGAAGAGCGACGTGAAATACCGCTTCGTGATCGACATGGCCTCACTTGCCTGAGCCCGTTTTGGCGGGGTCAATCCGACGGGGTCATCTCGAACCCTTTTCCTTTGCAAGGTCGCCGAGCCATGGTCGTCCGCTTCGTATCCCGCGCAGCAGCAGCCCTGCGTGGAAAGACAATGAGCACGCCATGCCCCCTTCAGACTGGGCCCCCGGTCCGCGTATCCTGCGTCGATTTCAACCCCGGCTGGAGGGGTGGTTGCGGACAGCCTGCAGAAAGGCCTCGACGTTGGCCGTGCTCACTCCGGGCGGCATGCCCCCGCCGCATGAACATACGATGCGCGTTGGGTCGCGGACAGCGTCGAGCATTGCGGCCGTGGCCTGTGCCACGCCGGCGGGATCGGCCTTCGCCAGCACGTCGCGTGGCGGGAGGTTGCCGACCAACGTGACCTGGTTCCGTGTGAGCGCCTTGAGGTCGCTGAGCGTGACGTCGAAGCCCATGTTGAACAGGTTCACTCCCATCTCAGGCAGGAACGGCGCGCAGACCTTGCAGGGGGCATCGTTGTGGAGAAAGCGCACCGAAACATCCTGGGCGTAGAGCTCCTTGAAGGCGGGCAGGCCGAAGGTGCGGAACTCATCCTCGCCCAGGAAGCCAATGATGTCGTCGAGCATGAAGATGCCGTCAATCGTCGGAAAGGTCTCCCGCTGCAACTCGAGCCAACTCTTCAAGAAGTCCGTGATCTTCCGGATAAGGAGTTCGCCCTTTTCCGGCTCCATCATCAGCGTGGTGAGGAACTCGGTCGTGCCCATCAAGTAGCTGGCGATATTCAGGGGGCCGCGGGCAACGGCGAACCGGATCTTGTGTCCGGCGGCCTCGATGTGCGGCTGCGCAAGCTTCAGGCGGTTGAGCACGAGCGGCAGCAGGCCGTCAGTCCGCGGGTCCGGCGCGACCAGGTCGTCGATGTCGGCCGACGACCGGATGATCCGGTGCGCGTGGGGAAACTCGTTAACGGGAAAGGTGCAGCGCGCCCCGAAGGCGGACGGCTCGGTGCACATGCCGTACTCCGACCAAAAGCCCGGCAGGAAGAGAACGTCGGGAAATGTGCGCAGTGCCCGCAGGTTGGCCTCGAGCCAGAGCGCGTCGTTTGAAAAATAATCCAGAATCTGGATACCGTGCCAGTTCGGCAGCCACGGGCAGTCGATGATGAAACCGACGGGCAGCGGGTGCTGCGCCTCGCCGTGAATCGTCTTGAGCAATGTCTCCCATTGGGGATCGGTCATGGTTGGGTCCTCGAAAGGGCGGGTTCGGGGTTGGAAGCAGATTATGATTTCAATTCGGATGCGCCGCAACGGTTGTCGGACGGCGCAGCGAACGACAGGTGAAGTCGCCCACCCCGCAGACGTCGCAGAGATAGTCCGCGTACTTCACGTCGGGCCCGACGCCGACGACGCCGCTGACCGACTTCATCGGCTGCATCAGGGCGGACTCGCCGAGCGTGATGCCGCAAAAATGGGGCGGCAGCAGCGCGAACAACTTGTGCTGTTCGGCGACAGACCAATTGCAGTAGCCCGGGCTGTAGCGGTTGGTGACGCGCCATCCGTTGCGGGCCATCTCGCGCCCTATGTGGTCGTGCAACCGGTCAGCGACGGCTTCCGCGACGGCGGAGGCAACCGCATCGCCGATGTAGCCCAGGGCCGGGTCGCCCCCGCGCATAACCTGCCCGGCCCACTGCTCCATGCCCGGCCCAATCGTGCAGGCGAAAACCGCGGCGTGGATCGCCCGGCCGAGTTGGCTCGCGACGATCCGCTCGGTCGTAAAAACGATGCCGCCAATCTCGACGGCGTCGGGCTGTTTCTCGATTCGCCCCGCAGCGACGAGCCGGAAGCCGGCGCGGATGACGCAACGGGCGGCGGCCTGTTCAAGCGCGGTGTCGAGCATCTCGCCAAAATGGTCCGGCATCTGCCCGGCCGGGTAGCCCACCCTTCGGGCGATCGCCGTGCGATCGAGGTCGAGGTCGGTGAAACCAATCGCGACCTCCCTGCCGTCGTTCCCCGCGACCTGTGAGCCGGCATCACCCATCAGCGTCGCCGGATCGCGTCGGCCAGCGCCCGGATGTGCGCCGGTCCGGTGCCGCAACAGCCGCCGACGATGTTGGCCCCGGCGGCAAGGAGTTCGCCGACGCGCCCCGCCATGTCGGCCGGCGTTTCGGGATACACGGTCCGGCCGTCTATAAATAACGGTTTGCCGGCATTGGCGTGGACCAGGACGGGGGTCGTCGTATCCACGCGGCGGATTGCGCGGACAATGTTGATCATCTGCTCAAAGCCGTTGCCGCAGTTGGTGCCAATGATGTCGGCCCCGGCCTCCTTCACCGTCGCGACCATTTCCTCGACTGATACCCCCATCATCGTACGAAAGTCGCCGGTCACGGTTTTCTCAAAGGTGAACGTGCAGGCAATCTCCAGCCCGGTGGCGTCCTTGGCGGCGCGGATGGCGACGCTGGCCTCGTCGACCGCCGAAAATGTTTCCAGGCAAAGCGCGTCGACCCCGCCCCGCTGCAAGGCAGCCGCCTGGAGCGCGAAGCCCTCGGCCAGCGTTTCCTCGGGGACCTCGCCCATCATCAGCATCACGCCTGTCGGCCCCATTGAACCCAGGACGAAATGGCCGCCGCCCGCGGCGGCGCGGGAGATGGCGGCCGCGGCGACATTGAGCTCGGCCGCACGATCGGCGAGTCCGTAGGCGGCCAGCTTGTGCGGGCTGCCGCCGAAACTGTTGGTCAAGATGATGTCCGCCCCGGCGGCGACGTAGCTTTCCGCGATCGCAGCCACGTCGGCGGGATGCGTTACGTTCCAGAGTTCCGGGCATTCGCCGGGCGTCAGGCCGCGCTGGTAAAGGAAGGTGCCCCACGCACCATCGGAAACGAGGGGCTGTCCGCGGCGCAGCGCTGCAAGGAGGGATTTCATCGGGAGTTTGGGCTGAAGGCGCCGGGTGGGAAAACGCGGAACGTTGAACACCCACCAGTCAGTACCAATCAGCGGAAGGTGCAAACCATCGATCTGCGCTAATTGAAGAGCAGAAGAGTGAAGACCGACTGACGACTGCCCGGGGCGGGGCTCACGCGCACCTATTCAGTCGAAGGTCGAGAGCAGGCAGATCCCTCTGGATTTCTACGTGTTCGGTCGTACACGGGGCATGCACTGCCGGTTGGTCGCTCGGCACTCGTCGCTCGACTCTCGACTGCATGATTCCGCATCAGGCGGCCGCGGGGAGCTGGTTCAGAAACGCGGCGGCGCCCTGGGGATCGGGGGCATAGCCGTCGGCTCCCATCCGGGCGGCGGCGTCAGCGGTGAGCGGAGCACCGCCAACAATGACCACTGTGTCCGGAAACTGGGCTTTGATCTCCTTCACGGTGGCAGCCATGTTGCCCATGGTGGTGGTGAGCAGCGCGCTCAGGCCCACGATGCAACCGGGGTGGCTGCGAATGGCGTCGAGGAACTTCGCCGATCGTACATCCACGCCGAGGTCGACCACCTCCCATCCGTTGCCGGCCACCACCATTGAGACCAAGTTCTTGCCGATGTCGTGCAAGTCGCCGGCCACCGTGCCAAGCACGAAACGACCCTTCGGCTTCACCGTGCCGGCGAGGAAGAACGGTTTCAGGTGCGCCATCACCGCATTCATCGCCTTGGCCGCCATGAGAAGCTCGGGCACGAAGGCCTCGCCGCGGCCGAACTTCGCGCCGATCCGCTGCATCCCGTCGTTGCAGGCTTGCAGGATCACCGCGGGGCCGACTCCGGCGGCAAGGGCCTGCCGCGCGAACTCGTCTGCGCCGGGCTCGCCCTTCATGTCCTTGGGATACGGTGACGCTTGGCTCACCTTGCCGCGTTCGATGCACACGCTGATCCTGGCAACGAGTTCGTCCATGGTTTTGGGGATGTGGAACGGAGAGTGGGAAGGCAGGAATCAGGAGCAACGTCAAACCGGGTGCAATTTGGTTTTGCCTCCTGTCTGAATGCTGGCAGTTGGTGTCAATTCCCCACCCCAGCGAATCTCCATCCGAGCCGGCGCCCCGCAACGGGCGCAGGCCACCTGCCATGCCAGCCCGCATCGTTTTCCCGCGGCGCGCGGATTGGCGGCTGGCGGCTGGTGGAGCTGTTATCGTGGCCATGGCGGCCGTGGCCTATGCCCGGACCTTTTCGGTCCCCCTCCTATTCGACGATGCAACTTCAATCGTCGAGAATCCGACCATCCGGCACCTGAGTACTGCTTTCTGGCCTCCAGCCGCCACGACCGTGAGCGGCCGGCCCGTGCTGAATCTCTCCCTGGCGGTCAACCATGCCATCAGCGGAACGGCGGTGTGGAGTTATCATGCCCTCAATCTGGCGGTCCATGTCCTGGCCGGGCTGACGCTCTTCGGCATTGTCCGGCGCACCCTTCGACTTCGCTCAGGGCAGGCACTTCGGCTTCCCTCAGGGCAGGCGCTTGCCCCCAGCGACACGACGTTGGTTGCATTCGCCGCCTCCCTCCTCTGGACGCTGCATCCGCTGCAGACTGAATCGGTGACCTACGTCATCCAGCGCGCCGAATCGCTCATGGGCCTGTTCTACCTGCTTACGCTGTATTGTTTCATCCGCGGCGTCTGCGCGGAGCACGCAGATGCAAGCGGCCCGCGTGCGGGCCGCGCCTCATGGGTTTGGTTCGTTCTTTCCGTTGCCTCCTGCCTCCTCGGAATGGCCACCAAGGAAGTGATGGTTTCAGCACCGCTGATCGTGCTGCTTTATGATCGAACCTTCGTGGCGGGCGCCTTTCGCGAGGCGTGGCATCGCCATCGGGGACTGTACGTGGCGCTGGCGGCGACTTGGATGCTGCTGGCCGCCCTGGTGGCGCACACCGGCTGGGATCGCGGGGGGACATCCGGCTTCGATGGCGGCGTTTCACCGTGGACGTACTGGCTGACCCAATTCCAGGCGGTCACCCGATACCTTTGGCTGTCCGTGTGGCCCCATCCGCTGGTGTTTGAGTATGGCCCCGTGCGGGTCGACCGGTGGGGGGACGTGATCCCGGGCGCGCTGGTGGTCGTGCCTCTGGCGGCGACAGTGCTGCTCGCGCTCTGGCGTTGGCCGGTGTGGGGATTCATGGGATCCTGGTTTTTCCTGATCCTCGCGCCCACCAGCGTCATGCCCGGGAAGCTCCAGATGGTTGTTGAGCATCGGATGTACCTGCCGCTCGCTGCGGTGATGGTGCTCGTCGCCATCGGAATCCATGAGGCGGTCCGGCAGCGAAGCTGGATCGTGTTCGCCGTCCTCGCGCTGGGACTTGGTGCGCTCACCGCGCGACGCAACCAGGACTACCAGACCGCCGCAGCCATCTGGGGCGACACCGTTGCCAGGCGTCCGGACAACGTGCGGGCGCGCTACAACCTGGGCGCCGTCCTGGCGCAGATGCCGGGGCGGTTGGCCGATGCGATTGCCGAATACGAGCAGGCCGTGCGGCTGCAGCCGGATTATTTTGAGGCACACAACAACCTGGGAATCCTTCTGACGCAGATGCCAGGGCAGCTTGCGGATGCCATCGTTCATTTTGAGGCAGCGTTGCGCCTCATGCCTGATTCCGCCCGGGCGCACAACAACCTGGCCAACGCCCTGGCGCAGATGCCGGGACGAATGGCCGATGCGATTGCCGAATACGAGCAGGCCGTGCGGCTGCAGCCGGATTATGTTGAGGCACTCAGCAACATGGGCGCCGTCCTGGAACAGATGCCGGGGCGGCTGGCCGACGCGGTCGCCGAGTACGAGCAGGTCGTGCGCCTGCGGCCGGATTATGCGCCGGGATGGCATAATCTCGGCGCGGCTCTGTATCATCTGGGCGATCTGCCGGCAGCGGCTGCAGCATTCCGTGAGGAGGTGCGTCTTTCCCCCGACGATCCAGCAGCCCGGCAGGCGCTGACAACGGTGCTCGAGCAGGCCCGGGAGCACTGAAAAAACCGGACAGACACCGGACAGACGCTATTACAGAAGAGGAGCCAACGAGCATGACTCATTGGCTGTCCATTCCCGACCGGAGCCGGGTATGGAAGAGATTGAAAGATTTCAAGGGCGCTGTGCTCTTTCACTCAGGCGTCAGCACCCTCCCGATCGCTGATCCGCGTTTCCACGCTGTGCCGCTGGCCAAACTCTGGGACATACGGCCGCAGTTTGCGGGTCCGCGCAAACTGGCGGAGAGGGTGGGATTCGAA
>Ga0182027_10002389_pt1 | contig 30533 bp, 22 predicted proteins | sample 712E1DmetaG_FD_121300 | JGI IMG/M metagenome (GOLD analysis project Ga0182027, IMG submission 121300) | Permafrost microbial communities from Stordalen Mire, Sweden - 712E1D metaG (Illumina Assembly) | ecosystem: Environmental > Terrestrial > Soil > Wetlands > Permafrost | place: Sweden...
AGGAGTACTGTGCATTTTGCCACATTATCCATTGAATATCCGGCTTTTTCAATGATATTCCGGAGATTCTTTAAAGCCTGCCTTGTCTGCTCCTCAATCTTTCCATCAATAAGTTTACCAGTTGCCTGGTCGACAGCAATCTGGCCAGACACATAAAGTGTTCCATTTACTTCAATACCAGGACTGTACTGACGCTTTGCCGGCGTATTTTCAAATGTAATGATTTTACGTTCAGCCTTCTTTTCCTGGACTCCCGGTTCAATAACGAACGACATTATGAGAGCCAGAACAGCGAAAATAATTAATGTTCTTTTCATAGAATAAGATTTATTTAATAGCAATAATTTCAATTTCAATTAACGCTCCCATAGGTAAGCTCTTTACGGCATAAGCTGCCCTGGAGGGTTTATTCTCAGGATAATATCCGGAATAAACTTCATTCATAGAATTGAAGTCAGTTATATCACTTAAAAGGCATGTTGATTTTACAACGTCTTTGAAATTGTATCCGGCCTCATTCAATATAGCTCCTATATTCCTGAAAACCTGCCGAGTCTGTTCAGAAATGCCACCTTCTATAAGTTTTCCGGTTTCCGGAACAATGGGGATCTGTCCTGAAACAAAGAGCATCCCATTTGCTTCAACTGCCTGATTATAAGGACCAATGGCAGCCGGAGCCTTTGAAGTACTTATTATTTTTTTCATTTTTTTTCTTTTAATATTGATCGTGATAATCTTTTCGGCGGTCGTATTTAAGGTCAGCAAGTACAGATGCTTTTACTCTTATTGTAAAACTCCAGCTTTTAAGGTAACCTGTCGGAATCCAGTCTAAACTCATTTCCCAGCAATGAAGATCCCTTAATACCCCAATACTTGTCATGGTGATTCCCTTCATTGCAATATCATAACCAGTTGTATAGGTTATCCTGGTTTTTTTTGTAAGAGAAACATCTCCTGTCAATGCAAGTGTTTGACTTACAACTGGTTTAAGCAGGTTTTTAGTATAATAGAAGTTGTATGCTACTCTCATTGTCCAAGGAACATCAAATTTGGAATATCCATATTCATCGAGAGGAAGTTTACCAGTAACAGTAGAACTTGTTGCATCAGAGGCTTTTCCTGAATCTCCAGCATAGCCAGCTGGTTTAATATCCGGTTGTCCCTGGCTGGCTGTTTTATCTTTATCTTTATCCTTTTCTTTATCCTTCTTCTTAAAGAATTGTCCAAGATCAAAATCAAGTGTCGCCGAAAGACTGGTCATTCTCATTAGCTTTTTAGTCTGAGTATAATAGAATGTATTTATTGAGTTCCCTTTTGAATCAAGACCATAAAGCGAAAAACTACTATTTGCTGCAAGATTCAGATTTGAAAATAATGTAGTCCTATAGGTCATGGTTACAGGAGCCCATTTGAGAGAATCCGCAAAAATGTTATAGGAGGTGTTAATTGCAAAATTGTCAATTAGTTTGATCTTTTTTGCTTTGCCAGTTGTATCGTTTTTCTCGAAAACTTTAGCTTCAACAATATTTACCAGACTGAAAGATACTGTTCCGCTTCTACTTGATAATGAAGGCGTTCCGAAAATATTACCTTCAAAAATCGAATATTCACTCTTCCTGCCTGATGTATCAATCTGAACCTGCTTATACATATCAGTAGTAAGCCCTTTTAAAACAGGTATATAACTGAATGTAACCGATGGCCTGATTATATGACGTATCGCCTGAATTCTTGAACCCGGATTCTTAAATTGATAGGTGCCGAAAATCTGTGGATTATAACTGGCGCTTATCGATGGATTTACCGATTGACCGTAAAAGAATCCATGAAGAGTATCAACTACTACTGAAGGAACTACTTGATTGAGACTAGAATTAAAATAGTTAGGGACCCAAGTCTTATTAATCTCCTGAGTATATAGAACACCAGAATACATAACCTGTGGAGTAATTGTGAAGTTCGTGAACGGTCTTAGCTGAAAACTGAGAGGTGCCTGGTGCGAGAAACCACTACGCATGTTTTTAAAAACAGCTTTTGTAAATAAAAGACTGTCTTTTGTATTTACCTGATTATCAATAGCAGCACTGTATGAAAACTGTAGCTCCTGATACCATTTTGAAGTTCCTGTGCTATTATTGCTCTTCAATGGGTAAATTCTTGAGATATTAAAGTTCGCCTTTGGGAAATCAAGGCCTACAGTCTTATCGGTTACATTCTGACTTTGATTTAAGCTGGCAGACAGATTGAATGGTGTTCCCATCCAGGTCTTAGTATAACTGATACTTGATTCTCTCTGCGAATTGATATGATCACTTATATTGTAACTATTTTCTTTGTCAAATCCGCTGGAACTCATATTCACGCTGGCGGAGAATCTCGACCCGGGCATTGACTTCTCATCCTGGTTGTAAGACCAGACAATATGATAATTATCTGATTTACTATAATCAGATAACCCTATGTGACCCGATATATTACTTGCATAGGCAATTGAAAAATTACCTGAATATTTATATAATCTTCTGTAATTACTTGATCCATCTAACATCCAGGTTCCATTTGTATAGATAGTTCCTAACAAAGTCATATCAAGATAATCGTTCAGAACAAAATAGTAACCTCCGTCCTGGAGAGAATAACCAAGTGTCTGGCTAGCACTATATCTTGGCAGAATTAATCCTGATGACCTGCTCTTCTGAATTGGGAAATATCCGAAAGGAAGTATTATCGGCAGCGGGACATCTTCAAGGACAAGATAGGCAGGACCTGAAATTATCTTTTTCCCCGGGATAACCTTGGCCTTGTTGAAATTAACAGAGAAATGAGGATGTTCCAGGTCACAGGTAGAAAATGTGCTCCTGCTAATATTCAGACTACCATCTTCCATTCTTTTAGTCACTTCGCTATGAAGAAATCCCTGCTCCTGTTCTGTAAAAGTACCTATTATCCTTCCTTTCTTTGTTTTAAAGTTATAGCTGAGCTCTTTAGCCTTGAATTGTTCCTGCCCCTTTTTAAAATCAGGAGAACCGACTATATTGCCGGTAGAGTCTTTTCTTCCGATAGCATAAACCAGACCAGTTTCCATATTCAGCTGGATTGAATCTGCTTTAAGTATAATGTCTCCGTAAGTAACAACGGCATCTTTGACATCATAGACCATTTTATTAATGACGTCAATTCTTTCATAACCTACAGCAGTATGCGTAATCGACATTTCAATAGCATCTTTTGACAGACCTGGCTTTTTTCGGGTTGTATCAACTACAGCAGTATCGTTCTTTATTAGAATTGTATCAACCGCGACTTTTTTTTCCTGAGAGAATAAAAGGAATGTTTGAACCATCATGAGGAACACTACAACTAACCGCTTTTCTGTAAATAAATACAACTTAAATACTATTTTTGCATAGATTATGTGAGTAGCCGTGATGTTTGCGGCAAAACTAATATAAATTCATGAACTTAACATGGGTACAGGAACTAAAAACAGCAAACATTATACCAATAATATTAACATGGTAATACTGGTTATTATTGCTCTGATTTCAATTAAATTTCAGTGCATTGCCGATGTTCCGGGTAAAAAGGATACCTATGTAATTGTTATCGATCCAGGTCACGGTGGAAGTGATCCAGGTGCAATAGGCTCATATAGCTATGAAAAGAATATCACACTTGCAATCGCGCTAAAGACTGGAGAATACATTGAGCAAAACCTGAAAAATGTAAAAGTCGTTTATACCAGGAAAACTGACGAATTTGTAGATCTATATGTAAGGTCAGATATTGCAAACAAGAATAATGCAGATCTTTTTATTTCGATACATGCAAACAGTAACAATATACATAATGCGTATGGGACAGAGACATATGTAATGGGACCATCTAAGGATCAGGCTAATCTGGATGTTGCTATAAAAGAAAACCAGGTCATACTTCTGGAAAATGATTATTCGACCAGATACCAGGGATTTGATCCTAAATCGCCTGAATCTTATATTATGTTCACATTAAGGCAAAATATATATCTTAAGCAGAGTACAGAACTGGCATCAATGATACAAACGCAGTATAAAAATCAGATTGGCCGTTTTGACAGAGGAGTAAAACAGGCTGGATTCTGGGTTCTTTATAAAACGACTATGCCAAGTGTTTTGACTGAAACCGGATTTATTTCAAATCCTACTGAAGAAAAATATATTAACTCAAAAGAAGGACAGGATAATATTGCAGCATCTATTTTCAGAGCCTGTAAAGAATATATCGGTGAGATAACCAAGAAAAGTGCCATAGCTCCAATATTGAAAGATACTATCAATACAGCTATGGATTCACTAAAGACAAAAATGATTGCTAATGATAAGATAGTCTTTATGATACAAGTTGCAACATCGAACAAGAAGATAGCGATCAAACCTGCCAATTTTAAAAACATAAAAGACATAATTGAGTTAAATTCAGCTAATAGATTCAGGTACGCGACAGGAATCTTTAGCGATTATGATAAAGCTGTAACATACAGAAAGCAGATTGAGAAAATATATCCTGACGCATTTGTGATTGCTGTAAAAAACAACAAAATATTACCTTTGCATCAGGCACTTGATAAGAAATAATGCAAAGTGTAAAGTTCAGCATCCGGTGAAACAACTGAAGGAACCTGTTGTCGGGAATAAAAAACAGAAGACATTTAATAAAAAACTTATGAAAAAAATTTCAAACGAAGTAAAGGTTGGTGCAATGGCACTGATCACAATATTGATTTTTATCTGGCTTTATAGTTTTTTGAAAGGGAGAGACTTTCTAAGTAACAAAGCTCATTATTACGCAGTCTATGATCAGATAAACGGACTAGCTGAATCGAGTCCTGTTGAAATTAATGGCTATAAGGTTGGAGTTGTTGAATCAATAAACTTCGTTAATGATAATAGTGGCAAACTTCTCGTTAAAATGTCTGTCAATAAAGGATTTAACCTTCCTGAAAAAACAGTTGCAGAAATTACTACTGCCACTCTAATTGCCGGTATGAAAATCCGACTTGTCTTTGGAAGCGGACCAGGTATTTACCACAATGGCGATACAATTAAAGGGAAGCTTTCTGAATCAATAATTACAAAATTTGAGACGGAACTTGTGCCTATAAAAGAAAAAGTTACCGGGATGATAATTGAATTGGATTCTGTGATGGCAGGAATAAATGACATAATGAGTCCAGAATTCAGGAAAAACCTAAGGGGCAGCATTGCAAATCTTAATCATACAACAAAAGACATCGATCAGATCATCAGCTCAAAAGATGCTGAATTGAAAACAATGGTTTCAGATCTTTCAAAATTTTCAAAAATGCTTTCTGATAATTCATATAAAATTGGGAGTTCAATAAAAAACCTTAAAACCATTTCTGATACTCTTGCAGCAGCAAATATTTATACAACAATAATGAATCTTAAAACGACTCTTGAACAGACATCTAAGTTAATAGATGGTATGAATAAAGGGAAAGGAACTGCTGGTCAACTATTTACTAACGATTCTCTTTATATTAAAATGAATAATAGCATTTCAAGTCTGGATATCCTCCTAAAAGATCTCAAAGCAAATCCAAAAAGATATGTTCATTTTTCACTTTTTGGGAAAAAAAACTGACAACAAGGTAGTTTAATTGCAAATTTCAGATTATCTTGAGGTTGAATTTATATTCAAATTTAAGGACAAAATAATACCTGTTTTTTCAGACGCTGAATATAATTTGAGTAAACACTCATAACGTATTGTATTACACTATATATCGATTCATTAATTACTTATTTTTCTGAATTTCAATACATTAACTATTATTAAAAAAAATTGTTCTCTAAGTTGCTGATGATTAAAACCATATACTTTTTTTGAAAAAGTCAAGTAAAAAAAATTTTTTTTTTAAGTTTTTTTTTTACAAATATTGCTAACTGAATCAGCTTGACCGGAAACCTTAATTTTAAAAACCAATACCCTAAAATGAATAAGTCACACGATGATGTTTGGAATAACTGTCTGCAAATAATCCGGGATATTATTCCATCCATCAGTTTTAAAACTTGGTTTGAACCGATTGTACCTCTTAAACTTGAAAATAACATACTGACAATCCAGGTACCTAGTCCTTTCTTTTATGAATATCTTGAGGAACAATATATTGATATTCTGAGAAAAACCTTAAGGCGTGAAATAGGTACTGATGCCAAGCTTGAGTATAATGTTGTGATGGAGAATTCAAATTATATTAATGGTAAACCATATACTGTAAGATATCCTTCAAGAAACAAGACTGACCTTAATAATAAACCTGTTCAGGTGCCTTTTGATCTGACACAGCCATCTATAAAGAATCCTTTCGTAATTCCGGGTATTAAAAAAATTCATTTCGATCCTAAACTCAATTCAGATTACAATTTCAATAATTATGTAGAGGGTGAATGTAACAGGCTGGCAAGATCAGCAGGTATTGCTGTTGGGAATAACCCCGGAGGAACAGCTTTTAATCCACTGATGATTTATGGTGACTCAGGGCTTGGGAAAACTCATCTCGCTCAGGCAATTGGTATTCTTGTCAAAGAAAAGCACCCCGATAAAATAGTGCTTTATGTGAATGCAAACAAGTTTCAGACACAGTTCACAGATTCAATCAGGAATAATAACAAGAATGATTTTCTTCATTTTTATCAGATGATTGACGTTCTTATTCTTGATGATGTGCATGAATTTGTCGGTAAAGAAAAGACACAGGATACATTTTTTCATATTTTTAATCATCTGCATCAGTCAGGAAAACAGTTAATTCTGACTTGCGACAGACCTCCAGTTGAACTTCAGGGGATGGAACAGCGTCTTCTTTCCAGATTTAAATGGGGCTTGTTAGCCGATCTGCAAAGACCTGATTATGAGACTCGTCTGGCTATTCTTAAGAAAAAAGCTTATAATGATGGTATAGAACTCCCGGATGAAATATTTGAATTTCTTGCAGCAAATATTTCAAATAATATCCGTGAACTTGAAGCTGTATTGATCTCTCTTTATGCTCAATCCACTCTTAACCGGAAAGAGATCACATTAGACCTGGCCAGATTGATGGTTGAGAAACTTATAAGCACATCAAGAAGAGAAATAACAATCGAATATATTCAGAAGATTGTATGTGAATACTACAAAATCCCAGTCGACCTTATCCAGGGGAAAACAAGGAAAAGAGAAATTGTTCAGGCTAGACAGGTTTCAATGTTCTTTTCAAAAAATCTGACGAAAGCCTCTCTTGCAAGTATCGGTTCGCATATTGGAGGTAAAGACCACGCAACGGTTTTACACGCATGCAAAACTGTTAATAACCTGATTGACACTGATAAACATTTCAGGAATCAGATTACAGAAATTGAAAAGAAGCTTAAAGTGTAAAATAAACAGATCTGTTTTAAAGGGTAAGTATACCAGATTAAATATTTCGGAATTGTTACTTTTAACTTTCTCTCCCGCGGAAGCAGGATTTTGTTGCAAAGTTCCTCAACTTTCTCCTTTCACCTTTCACCTTTTTACTTTAAATGTCTTTGGATCAATATCTTTCACGCATCTGAAGCCGAGTGTTGAGCATCTGTCGTAACCAGGTGAAACCATCAGCATTATTTGTGTCCTATCAAGCGATTGAGGTCCACCCCGTATATACCACCAGCTTGAATCAGGCCGGTAATAACTTCCACCTCTTATTATTACGAAGTAATTTGCTCCATTGTAGTACATATCATTTGTCATCTGCCAGACATTTCCTACGAGGTCCATTACCCCATAAGGACTTTGTCCCTTAGTGAAAGCATCCACAGGAGTTGGTCTGTCAAACGCATTGTTGCACCATGTTCCATGAAAATCATCACCCCATGGCCATTTACGCTTATCTGTACCCTGGGCTGCCAGTTGCCATTCTGCTTGTGTAGGAAGTCGCTTGCCTGCCCATCTGGAATAGGCCATAATATCCTCATAACTTACGTATACGACCGGATAATTTTCCTGACCTTGCCTGTATGTTCCAGATGACCAGTGCTTTAGATAATTTGCAGTATCAGCTGGTTTATACCCTGATTTTGAAATAAATTCGTAGAACTGTGCATTCGTGACAGGAAATTTATCTACTAGAAAACTATCCACCTTAACAGTTATGTCAGAATTTATATCAGGATATGGAATAAAATCTTCTTCTGTGGTCAGTTTATATGTTATTGAAGCTTTTGGTACAATCACCATATCCACAGGAATACTGCCTGTAATATCTGTTGGAACTACTTTGCTTATCAGCCATGGTTTTCCACCAATGAAAATCAAAACATCTTCATCTTTAAGTAATTTATTTTCAAGATATTGAATAACTATTTTACCTTCATAATCACCAATAACATTTTTTATCCTGATAGTAGTATCACGGTTACATTTAAGTTCGAATTGTTTTGTCTGAAATGATGGATTTCCTTTCCAGATTATAATTGTTCCCCTTCCCGGATTATTGACATGTAATGAATCACCGGAGAGTTTTGAATTTAGTAGTTCAGGAAGCTGAGCTATGCACTCCAGAGAGGCCTCTTTACGTGTTCCCGAAAAAACTGACTGCCATCCTTCAACCGATACAGGAATGTATGATGCACCATTTTCAATTACTGGTTCTATCTTTTCATGATTCCAAAGTGAAATAAAATGTTTTCCTTCGGAATTATTAATTCTAAATAGCATGCCGGTATAACCTTCAGGCTTCATATTAAGAATTGTGTAGATTGTTTTATTTCCTGATTCCCACTTATTTACATAGATATTATCGACTATAGTATTAATAAATGGTGTCCAGTCGTTATCCAGAAATGCGTCATTATTCTGGCGTAAAATGAATGTAGTTCGTGCAAGGTAGTTAAGGTCATCACGATAACCATCATCTCTTTTCCCGGGACGGAACAGATTAAGTTCAGTACCGTAACCGTTGAAAAAAGAGATAGCTATCTCTCTGTGGTTTCTGTCCTCTCCTACATCACAAACCCTGAAAATAGCAAAATCAGGCTTTATAACCTTATTCAGATTAAGTTCCGGACTGTAATAAATTGCGTTATGAACCCGACCCGAAATTATACCTGGCATGTCTTTTGTAATTGCCATACCTTCAGAATACATTACCACTCCTTGTCTTACACTATCAGCAGCTTTCTGTAATTCAAAACTAGAACTGCCCTTTGTATCCAGGACGACACCATCTGCCTCAGTTTCGCTGATAACCGAAGCCATGCCTTTATATTGATCCTCCTGACGTGTACTGTTATCCCATGGGTTATATGCAATAAAAAATCTTGTATTTGTTTGCTTTAATGATCTTGAAAATGCTCTTAGCTGCTCTGTTCCACCTGGCAAGTCGTGATACAAATCCCACTGGTTACGTTTATCCAACCCAAGTCTTGGCCATGTGGGCCAAATACCAAAAACGTCAATATTGTTAAATAGTTCATTCCAATTGTTCAGCTCCACCGGAAAAGTATATTTTCCAGTCAACCTATCATAAAACTCTCTGTCCCAAGCCATCTGAAGAACGATGATATAACTATGTCTAATCCATTGAAGATCTTTTCGTTCAAAAAGACTGTTGTCAAACTTGTCAAGATCAAACAGATATTTATCTCGAAATAGAAGCCGTAAACCATTCTGCCAATCTCCTCTAAAAATATCTGCATGAATTTCATAGTTGACTTTTGCTTTTGGAGGCAGGACTGTTTCATACCTTTTTTTCTGTCCACCGTCAGTACTTTGCCGTCTTGCCAAAGCGCAAAGCGAAATATCCTTTCCTATATTAAATGAATGATAACCCAGTTCCCATGCATTATCAGGAAGAATAACCCTGACAGGTCTAAAAGCTGGTCTGAAAAGATATGCCCTGGCAAGATCCCAAGGACCCTTTCCAGTAATGTAAACTGAACCATCATCAGGTAGGAATGGAATAACATTACTAATGATAACTGTATCATTCCCAATATTTTCAAAAGAAATCTCGCATTTCCAACCTTCAGTAGCCTGAGAAAACATTCTTGTTCTTGATGATACCTTATTTCCAAAAACCTGTTTGTAAATATTTCCTGACAAATCAGGTTCAGCATCTGAAGACTTGAATTGTTTTTCATTTAAAAGAAAGCTGAATAACGGTTTTGGTTTTGCAAGAATAATAACTGAACTATCATCTGAAATAATTTTTTGAGCATAAAGTCCTCCTTTTCCTGAGATAGCTATATTTTGCAATTTCTGTCCATATGCAGATGCACAAATAACAAGAAACATAAAACATGCTGTACTATAAGTATTTAATCTGAATCTTATTATTATGGAACGTATCAATTGTCCTTTCATCTTTTTTCCTGCAATATAAAGCATACATATCATAAAAAAAACTCTAATTTTTCTGCCTTTTCCACCAGGTAATTTATTTCCAAATTTTTATTTTAACTAAATAAGTTGTAATTTTAAAGTTCAAACCTAAATTATTTGCAATAATGCCAAAATCGGTACAAACAATGAAGGTTTTATTCTTTCTTCTTGTTGTTGTAATAATTACAATCACAAGTTGTGCAACAACAAAGAAGAGTTCTGGTTTCACTAAGCAGAAGCAGGCTTCACACGTAAACGCCTCTCAGCTTGGAAGAAATAAATTTTATTTTTCCACAGGTTATCAGAAGAAGCTTGCCAAAAGCTACAAGAAATAACTAGTTTATTTAATCATCAACATTGAAAGTCAGACCATCAAAAGCGAGCATAACTTCTGGAGGAAGTTCATGTGCAACATCATTATATCGCCCCATCTGATGACTAATGTGTGTAATGAAAGCACGTTTTGGAGATATTTTTCTGATTTGATCAATAGCCTCATCTAAATTAAAATGCGAAGGATGCTTTTGCTTCCTTAATGCATTTATTACTAAATACTTGACTCCGATAAGTTTTTCAATGCTTGATTCAGGAATATAATCTGCATCAGTGATATAAGCAAAGTCGCCAATCCTAAAACCATATATATCCAACTCTTTATGTCTGACTCTGATAGGAATAATTTTTAAACCCTTAATTTCGAATCCAAAAGGGGGGATTAAGTTTAGTCTCATTTTGGGTATTCCTGGATATTTATTTTCAAAAACATATTTAAACTCCCTTTTTACTGCCTCCTGTACATTTTCTTCCGCATAAATGTCAATAGCATCCTGACTTTTGAAATTAAAAGCTCTTACATCATCCATACCTGCAATATGATCTTTATGTTCATGAGTAAGGATAATTGCATCGAGTCTGTTTACATGTTCGCGAAGCATCTGCTGACGAAAATCAGGTCCGGCGTCAAAAACCAGTGTAATATCACTTGTCTGTAACATCAGTGATGTCCTGAGCCTTTTATCTCTGGAATCTTCAGAAATACAAGTCTGACATTCACATGCTATTACTGGAACACCCTGTGAAGTACCGGTACCTAAAAATGTTATTTTCACATTAAAAGTATTTGTGACAAACCTACTTTAAATATTGTTAACCTCAAATAAACTGTTGAATTTTTGTTCACCTCTGACATATGCTTTTTTGCTATATTTGATTATTAATCTAATTCGTGTGACCGGTAAAATCTTTCTTATTCCAGTTACCTTAGGTGGCAGTGATTTCAGGCAAGTCATACCTGAAAATGTTATTAACGTTACGGTAGCTCTCCGTTACTTTGTTGTTGAAAATGTCCGGAGTGCCAGAAGATATTTGCGCTTAATTGATAAAAACTTTCCTATCAACGAATCCGTCTTTTTTGAATTAAATGAGCATACCAATAATGCTGAAATAAGCACCTTTCTGGAACCTGTTATGAATGGTTATGATATAGGATTAATGAGTGAAGCAGGACTACCTGGAATAGCTGATCCAGGAACTAATTTACTGAACTTTGCGCATGAAAAAAATATTAAGATAGTACCTCAATCCGGGCCCTCTTCAATCATTCTGGCACTTATTTCATCAGGAATGAACGGACAGAATTTCACATTCAACGGGTACCTTCCTGTAAAAGCTTTTGAACGAGACTCAAAACTAAAAGAAATTGAGAATAGATCTAAAACTGGTATAGCTCAAATCTTTATGGAGACTCCGTACCGTGGACAAAAAATGCTTGAAGCCATTTTATCGGTCTGCAATAATAATACAAGACTTTGCATTGCTGCTGATATAACTCTCCAGACTGAGTTTATAAAGACAAAAAAAATTTCTGAATGGAAGAAAGAAAGTCCGATTTTAAGTAACAGGCTAGTTATTTTTATTATTCAGGCCAGCTAATTAAAAATTGATCTATGACCTTTTTAACAATCTACTTTGATTATTTTGATCCTGGTGTAACACTTATCAAATCTACTTCAAATACAAGTGGTGTATAACCGGGAACTATTCCCCATATTCCTGCCTGCCCGTATGCCAAGCTTGAAGGCAATACAAATCTTCCTTTGCCACCAGGTTTCATGTAACGTATTCCTTCGTCAAGTCCGGGAATTATTCCATAAACAGAAGTTGGATCTTTGCAACCAATAACGGCTACAAAAGGTGTAGCTGTATAATTTGAATTCCATGAAACCCTGTCAGTAAACATTCCATTGTACCAGAAAGTTACTGTATCAAGTGTAACTGGAGATCTTCCTGAGCCTGTCTGTAATTCGATATAATATAAACCACTCGGTTTAAGTATATAAGCTGTGTCTCCAAGTGATTTAATATAAGTATCAATCATTTCCTGTTCTTGTTGTTTAAATGTGGATTTTGCGCAACCAGTAATTATAAGTATTATAAGGCCTAATCCACTTAGAAATGTAATCCGTTTTATCATTATCACTCTAGTTTATGTTAATTAAAATTTCCAGTATAATACCCATTTTTATTTTCCAGATCCGGGTTTGACACTGACTAGCTCTATCTCATAAAGGAGCGGTGTGAATCCGGAGATTACCTGATAAAAACCTCCTTGTCCATTTCCTACTGTATAACCATTCGATCCAAAAGCCAGACTTGATGGAAGTAGTAATCTTGCTTTACCACCCATTTTCATGTATTGCACTCCCTCTTCAAGTCCAGGAATTAGCTGTCCGTAAGTAGGATCATTAATACCAAGAATAGCAGTAAAAACCGTATTTGACGAATAGTTTGAATCAAATACAGTCCTGTTTAAAAACATTCCAGAATACCAGAAAGTTATCGTATCCTTTACAACAGGAGATCTGCCTGTACCTGCTCGTAATTCGATATAATACAAACCGCTGGGTTTTAAGACATAAGCCGTATCACCGAGTGAATTAATATAATTTTGTATGTCTTCTTTCTCTTGTTTCCGTGCTTTTGATGTCGGATCACAACCTGTAAAAAAGAGAATAAGAAGACCAAATCCAACTAGCAATTTTATATTGTTCATCATTTTACATTTCTAAGTTTTATAAAAAGTACAAATATTATACCATTATTCAATTTCCATTCCTAATTTTAATATTATAAACCAGTATTGACCGCGAAGGTATTGATTTTCCATCACCCACCAAACCGTATGCAAGAAAAGGAGGAAGAATGAAGATTGCTTCTCCTCCTGGTTTAAGAAGACGAAGACCTTCATTAAGCCCGGCTTCTATGTCGCTCTTCCCTATTATAAATTCCTTAGGTCCAAGTTTTTCTGAATTATAACATTCAGTTCCATCAAGAAGAGAGCATACATAGTTAATTGAGATTTTATCATTGTCGGAAAAAAAATTTCCAGTTCCCTCCTTGCTGATGTAATACCACAGCCCTGTTGAAGACTCCTTCATTTGCAGATTCTTCCTTTCAATATAATTTTGAATTCTCTCCCTGTCTTTTTGAACAAAATACCTGTTAAGGTCGGTAAGGTCATTTTTCCCTGGTTTTTGTCTAATAACTTTGTTATCAGAAGTATTGTTGCATTGTATTGCAAAAAAAACCAACAGAAGCCATATGAAAAGGGGCATCTTCATATAATCATACCTTGGAAGTGACCAGGTTGGTTTCGGATTTCAATGCCTTCAGAAAATATTCAATTGTATTTTCAAGAGTATCATAATATTCTCCCCCTGAAGCATTAAGATGCCCACCCCCTTTAAAATGCATCCGTGCAAAATCGTTTACTGAGAAATTCCCTTTAGATCTGAAAGAGAGCTTAATAAATCCCTCTTTTTCAACTAATAATGCTGTAAAAATTATGCCATTTATGGATAGAGGCATATTGACAAATCCTTCAGTATCACCTTTTCTATAGCGATATTCAATCAGATCCGATTTAGTAAGAAAAATATAAGCTGTTTTGTATTCCGGCAAAACTACCATACGTCTGTCGAGAGCCAGACCCTGTAATCTTAAGCGGTCTGCGGAAAAATTATTGTAAACAAGATTGAATAAGCGGTCCTTCTCGATGCCGGTGTCAAGGATATCAGCAATAATCCTGAAAGTATTACCTGAATATGCTCCATGTGCAAAATTACCCGTGTCGGTAATTATTCCGACGTAAATGGCTTCAGCGTAAGGTCTTTCAAGAAATTTTTCTTTGTTAATTTTTTGAATTATTTCATGCAGAAGCTCTGATGTAGAACACTTTGTGGGGTCGGAAATAATCAAATCAGCGAAGTCTTCCGAATCAAGATGATGATCAATAATCACTTTTCTTGCTTTTGATTTTAAAATGTATTCTTCAGCTTCTCCCAGTCTGTCTGAATGGTTAAAATCAAACATTATTATCAGATCTGCATTTTCTATAAGTTTTTTGCACTTCTTCCTGTCATTTATATAAATAATGATTTTATCTGCACCATCCATCCATTTAATAAACTCCTGGAGGTTATTAGGTGACAGCATCTCCACCTTAATCCCTTTAGACAAAAGGTAGTGATATAGAGCAAGTTGTGAACCAATTGCATCTCCATCAGGATTTATATGACAGATGCATAAGATATTCGTGGAGTGAAATAAAAGTTTCGATAATTCTTTTGTATATTTACCTGAATCTAACACTACTTATGCTTTTAAAGAGGCATAAAGATAAAAAATATTCCTGAAGAGAAAATCCTTATCATAATAACGTAACACATCTTGACATGAACAATGATATTACATTTGCGATAATAAAACCAAACGCAGTAAGGACAGGGAAGACAGGTCCTATTCTTGCCATGATAAATGAGGGAGGATTTGAAATTATCGCTATGAGGATGGTACAACTCAACAAACACCAGGCTGAAACTTTTTATAACGTTCACAAAGGCAAGCCTTTTTTTGAAGGTCTGATTGATTTCATGACATCAGGTCCGGTGGTGGTCATGATATTAAAACACAATAATGCAGTTGCAGAATTCAGAAAATTGATTGGCGCTACTGATCCAAGCAAAGCGGAACCTGGTACGATCAGAAAAATATTCGCAGTTTCCATTCAGATGAATGCTGTTCATGGCTCTGACAGTATTGAAAATGCAGAGATAGAAGCAAATTTCTTTTTCTCAGGTATTGAGAGATTTTGTTAGGATAATCTTCCTTTAATTTTATGATGGAATGGGAATTCTGCAGATATTAATCGCTTTTTATAATTGGATCTGTCGGATATTCTAAAGGAATTCATCAACATCTGTTTTCACAAATCAACTATTCTGAATTTGGACAATAATCTACAATCTTTATATCAATAGATCAAATATTTAAATCGTCATAACCGCACATAAGTAAGACTTCGGGATTAGATATATCTGGGTCCAAATTCACTTTAAATCCCAGATAATAATTACCGAGGAATGATTTTCTTCAAAATAAATTCAAACAAAACTTTACTGATAGTTTTCTGTTATTAGCTTTGTAGCATTATTTTATTTTATGAATTCAACTTACAGTCCAGACTTTTCTGACAAAAAAAATCTCGAGAAATTTTCTTCAGCATTTACACTTTCAGATATGGAGATTTTTATCTTCCCTGAATTGTTTTATCCCCTGGTTCTCGCAAATATTATATCACCAATTATCTGGGAATGGAGAGATGATCCATGGTTTAAGGATATTGAGAAAAAAAGTTTTACCTATAGATCAAATAGAATCAAACAGTATATAATTCAGAACTATGTTTTTAATCTCGATCTGTCAACATGGGGTTTAACTACTAAAGAAAAAGAAATAGAGAGGTTTAAGGACTTTTTCGATATGGATCTTTTACAACAGTCGAATGCTCTTTTTGGTTATGAGGGTGACAAATACTATTTTGATATTGATATCAGGAAACACTTTGGCCTTGATAAATATAATTCAGAAGTAATTCCCTATTGGAAGACTGAGACTATTGAAGCAATGAATGCATTCAGATTCAAAAATAATTTCTCAACAGGAGCAGGTGAATGTGTTTCATTATCATCACTTTATGCGGCAGCTATGTTTGTAATAGGAAGAATTCCTCTAGAGAAAATATTTCTCATTGCAACTCCTCTTCATTCTCAAGATTTCATAATTGAGAAAGAGGGACTGATTACAAATAACAGGAGAATTGTCACAAAAAACATGTGGTTTAATGGCACATCGCTCTCAGAAAAGGCAAGAAGAGCTATGGAAAACGAGAAAGTTACCATTGTATCTCATATTTCAGGATTTATCCATACTTTATATAATGAGGCTTCCATTAAAAAAGAAGCTTACGCATGGTTCTCACAAAAGCTTAAAGAGTTTCTCAGGACAGAGCTTACCAGTGCTATCTTCATCAATTTCCTTCGCTTCAAGTCAAGATACAAATCACTTTTCCAGTATCGTTGCGAATGCATCGGAGTAAAAAGGTTCATCTTGCTTGAAAAGATGTTCGAATATGAGCACAACAGTAAGTTTAACGTTTCAAAAGATACAAGGGAGCAACTTGTAAAAGAAATTGAAGGTGATGAGTTTCACCTTAGCCCTCTTCAGGGTAAAATAATATTTAACGAGGTTGAAGTCATGCTGGATGAGATCAGTAATAAAAGCCTTGAAGAGATTGAAAATGAATTCATGCAGAGAACCTTATTTGAACCATCTGTGATCATACATGAAATGTTTAATGAAATTAGGGAGTTTATTTATACAGATCCAAAAATTCCGGATGCTTCAAAAGAATATTATGAAACGAAAGTTCCTGCAATAACTGTAGAAAACAGCAGAAAGGAGATAATTGATTCTATCTTTGGTTTAGCCGGAGAATCAGAACTATGTATGCTGACTCTTTATGTTTACAGGCAAATGGATAAAATTGACTGGCTGCCATTTATCAAAGCTTCGTTTGAAAGAAACCCTGTTTGTTTTCTTGATCTGAACGGCAAATCAGTGCCTGAAGTTTATAAAATACTCGAAGATCTTGATAATCAGTCAATTTATGACGGAAATAGACTCGCCTTACCAGATGAAGTCTGGAATTATCAACGTGGAGACGGAATAGAGAAAGCAATTCTCCTGGCAGATTTTATATTAAAAAAAGAAGGTTCTTTTCCGATACTAATTAGCATTGATCATTCTGATGTTTCTATTGAATATCAAGATTATAAATATTTTTTCAGATCCGGAAAAAGCCTCAGGAAAATAATTGAAATAAGTAAAAATAATTACAAAATTAAATAGCCTCTATTTCAGGACAATTTCTTTAATCACTTCCTCTCCTGCCTGATTATTAAGTTTTTCTTTCAAGGCTTCACGTATCATCATCAGTTCATTTTTTACAATCGAGGATTTTAAATGAACGAATAGCACTTTATCCTTAATATATACCCTTGACGTTCTTGATGATATAGCTTTACCAACCATTTTTTCCCATGAATCAATGAGACTAATCTCCTTCAGTTTTGGCCCAAGATTCATCTCCTTAATATAATCTTCGATTGCTTCTGCCAGGGAAATAGTTTTACTTCGTCTCATTCTTTTGATACGGGATTTCCAGTTTCTTCTTCAATTCCTTTATCACCTATTCTGAACATCTTATAATCAGAATCAGCAGTTGTCAGAATGTCTTGTAATCTGCTTTTATGGGTATCGGTAATAAAGATCTGACCGAACCGATGATTTCCTACAAGCCTGATTATCTGCTCAACCCGGGTCGCATCGAATTTGTCAAAAATATCATCAAGAAGAAGGATCGGAGAAAAACCGGCTTTCCTTTTTATATAATCAAACTTGGCAAGCTTGAGAGCGACAAGATAAGATTTCTGCTGACCTTGTGATCCAAGCGACTTAACAGAATAATTGTTCATTCCAAGGATCAGGTCGTCTTTATGAATACCAACAGTTGTATATTCCAGAATTCGGTCTTTTTCAACTGAACTATTCAGCATCTCGGCATAATCTCCCTCCATGAGATGTGATCGGTAATTCAATTTAACCAGCTCTTTTTCGTTGGAGATAAAAGTATAGTACTCGTTGAATACTGGAATCAGCTCATTTACAAGTACATCCCTCTCTTTAAAAATATATGTACCATATTTTATTAACTGCGAATTCCATATAGAAAGCATATCGTTATCAAAAGTTCCACTTGACTTAAAATCTTTTAACAGCTTATTTCTCTGCTGAAGAGCTTTATTATATTTAAGAATAGAATCCAGATAACCGGCATCATACTGGCTGATAATTTTGTTCAGGAATTTCCTTCTTATTTCACTACCATCAATTATAAGGGCACTATCTGCAGGCGAAATCATAACTACCGGATATCTTCCGACATGATCGCTTAATTTCTGATATTCTTTTCCGTTTCGTTTTAGAACCTTTTGTTTATGAAATGAACAAAAAATATTATTCTCCTCATTATCGCGCATAAAACTACCCTGGATAATAAAATAGTCTTCATTATGCTTTATATTGACGCTATCTATATTATTAAAAAAGCTTTTTGTAAGTGACAGGTAATGAATTGCATCAAGAATATTAGTTTTCCCAACGCCATTATCGCCAACAAAACAGTTTATTTTAGGAGAAAACTCCAGCTCTGACTGCTCATAATTTTTAAAAAAAGTGAGCGATAACTTTTTAAGATACATGTCAATAACCCTGAAAATTGGATAATAATTCTGTTACAAAGGTAAAAAAAGAATTTCACCTGTTAAATTTTTATTCTATCACAACTATGCGCAAAATCGAATAAAGCATTGTAAATTGCCTGAAAATCAATTTATTTACCTCATCACCAGGTGTATCTTTGCTTCCACTAGGGTTGGATAAAAGAAGAAAATCAACAAATTATATGTAGCACTTTAGACTTTCATTTATTATATCACTGATAATCATTTTCTTGCTTGTTTAAATCTTAATTTGCCTTTTTTTAATTAAATGTTTCAAAATAATATGAAAAAAATTACTTTTGCGGAGTTAATTTTTTAAGCTTACATAGTTTAAACGGATATGGCAAAAAAGAACAAGGAAGAAAATCCTCAGGGGTTAAAGAATGTTGAAGAGACGCTTACCAAATCAGAACAATATCTTGAAGAGAATTATAAACAACTATTAATCATTCTTGGAGCCGTAGTTGTATTAGTAGGTCTTTTCTGGCTGGGGAAACTCTGGTTGAATAAAAAGAATGATGAAGCTCAATCACAGATGTACCAGGCACAGAGATGGTTGGAAATGGATTCTTTAAAACTTGCACTTAATGGTGATGGAAACTATCTCGGATTTCTCGATATTGCAAAGAATTATAAAATGACCAAGGCAGGTAACCTCGCAAAATACAGTGCGGGAATCTGTTATCTCCATCTTGGAGAATATCAGAATGCCATTGAGTACCTTAATTCATATTCAAAAAAAGATAAACAAATCGGATCGGTTGCAACAGGCGCTACAGGTGATGCTTATGTCGAAAGCGGTGATCTTGATAAAGGCATAGCCAAATACATTGAAGCAGCTGAAATGGCTAAAAACTCGTTTAGTACACCACTTTTTCTGATGAAAGCAGGACAAATCTATGAATTACAGAAGAAATATACCGATGCACTGAATATTTATGAAAGAATTCAAAGTGAATATCCTGAAAGCACAGAGGGCACTTCTATTGAAAAGCATATTGCACGGGTTAAGCTCCTGACTAAATAAAGATACTGGTCAGGCAGAAAAAGTATTCCAACGCATCGGTACTGGTTGTTCCAATCATGCAGATGCGTTTTATTTTCTAATATGTTTTTAAATGGCAACAGCGAATCTATCGGATTATGATCCAGGCAGAGTGCCTTCTGCCAGTGAAATGCGTTTTGGAATAGTGGTCTCTGAATGGAATAATGATATTACTGCAGCATTGCTTAAAGGTGCAATAGATACTCTTAAGAAACACGATGCATCAGATAGTAATATTATTGTCAAACGTGTACCGGGAAGTTTCGAGTTGCCCCTTGGTGCACAGTTCATTGCAGAATATGATGACGTTGATGCAGTGATATGTTTAGGATGTATAATTCAGGGTGAAACGCCGCATTTTAATTATATATGCCAGGGAGTGACACATGGAATTGTCCAGTTGAATCTTGATTACAATATACCTTTCATTTTTGGTGTCCTTACTACAAACGACTTGCAACAAGCGATTGACAGAGCCGGAGGAAAACATGGTAACAAAGGAGATGAAGCCGCAATAACAGCAATAAAAATGGCGTCTTTACAGCGACAAATGGAGAAATAGGTCTATCTGAGTACCTTGCGGACAAAAGCTACAGTAAAATACGACATCATAAACACTCCCATAAATCCTTCCAATCCTGAAACCACCCTACTCAAACCCTGGGGATAGACATCACCGTAACCTATCGTAAAGAAAGTTACTGCACTATGATAGAATGATTGAAGAAGTGTTGAAAGATGGTCCGGATTCTGGACAGAAGATTCAGTTTTCCCAAGACCTGATAATTGAACCAAATAATAAGTTGTTCCAAAGAAAAGCCAGAAAATAACTACACTAAATAATACTCTCCCTGGAGATGTCGCATATAAACCTATTTTATCAAAGACCAGCCATTTGAAGCCAAAACCAGGCCAGGCCCAAAGCCTCGCCCATTTGTTTTTAACAATTGCTTCCTCCATATCAGCTCTGGCCTCAAGACGCTTAAACATGACATAAGCCTCATCCTCGTCTTCGTATTTCCCTGTACCGCTGAAATTCTGTTTCAGAATCCTGAATTGTTCCGCTTTCTGTCGAATAGTTGTTTCACTCTGATTAAGAATAATCTCATTACAGTTATTCAGGTGCCAGTCAATATATAATTTTCCTATCATCCTCATGCCAGACATATCTAGCACATCCACATTTATTTTGAAATCATATGGTTCAAAGTCAACGATATCCCTCACAATGGTGTCGGAAATATCCAACAATTCAGCCCTTGCAAGACGAAGGTCCACATAATGATCGAGATGACATGATTTCAGGCTAAGAAATTTGAAATGAGAATTATTGAAAGTGACGTCACCATCTCCGAATTCGGTTCTTTCAAAATTGATTTCAGCATTAACCATTTCCATAAGGTTAAAGTTTTTCGGACCTGAACCCATTTCGGCTTTTTTGAACTGTATTTTTCCTGACCTGCATGATGCACCTTCGAAGTTTACCTCTCCATTTCCAAACACCGAACGATTGAAATTTATTCTGCCCGAACCAAAATCCACAGTTCTAAAATCAACGCGACTGTTCCCAAACTCAGCACGTTCGAAGGTTACTTCGCAATCACCGAAAACCGAATAGTGAAAATCCACCTTTCCGCCAGTGATCCTGGTCACCTTGAAACTGAATTTGCCATCTCCAAACTGAGTATTAATGAATAATAATTCACCATTATTGAATTCTGTATTGGCAAAACTAATTTCACCATCACCAAACTTCATATCCTGGAAATCCTTTATGCCGTCCCGCACAAATGCATTCTTAAAAAGAAAATTCCCCTCACCAAATACTGACCCTGCAAATTCAATATTACCATCCCGAAAAAGGGAATTAGAAAAAACTGCATCACCTTTTCCAAAGTTGGATCCAGTAAAAATTACCTTTCCTTTTGCGAAATGAGTACCGTCGAAACTGACTTCATCGTCTGAAAATGATGAATAACTAAAGTCAGTGCAGTTCTTCGCCTCAAAAAAAGCATTTCTTGCAGTAAATTTATTTAACGGGACAAAATCCTTTTTATCGAGTCCGTTATATCTCCTATAAGTAGCTAATGAAAACTCATTCAAATAAAAGTTATCAAAATTCAGATCCTTTCCATCTTTAATTAATTTGAATACTTCTGCTATTTCAATCGCTCCAAATAATTCAGTTCCTATTTCCTCTCCATCGTGACCAAGCAAGGTAATTATTGCTGTCCGTGGACAGGTTCTGCCATCGTCTGCAATAAATTTCACATTTTTTATCTCTACCCTATAATTTGAATAACCGGTAACCATTTATATCAACTTTTAGAAATCTCAGGCAAATTATAAAAAAAATATCAAATTACAATCCGGCATTCTATCTCTGGCAAAGCTTTATAAAAGGGCAATACTCACACTTTTTGACATTATTTGTCATCGTAAAAGGTTCATTCTGATTAAATATTTTCTCAATGGTTTGACAAAGTTGAAATTCATACGAATCTTTTATCCTCTCAAAATCATTTATCAGAACAGCCTGTCCATTTGAGTCTTTTACCCGCAAAGAATCCTCAAAATCCTTACCATACATGCTCCTGACCGTATAGATTGCAGGACGAACAGTGTCATGAGAATTTTCCTTTTTATATATGCTACAATACATAAGTATCTGAAACCATGCTTCATTGCGATCTTTTTTATGTTCATCGAACAGAGATTCAACCGATGGAATAATCATTTCTATTTTGCCGGTTTTATAATCTGTGATTCTGAGAATCCCGCAAGTGCTGTCGAGCCTGTCGATTACTCCTCCAATCTTTAAGGACACCTTCCCTTTATTATAATCAATTTCAAGTTCAGATGAAATACTATGTTCAAGCTCAACTATTTCCAACGGGATCAAACCAGTATCCCTTTTTATGATCCATTGAATATACATATTAAGTATATCACATATTATCAAATCATTACCGGACATAATGGGCTTTTTCTCATTGTAGAATCTTTCATTAATAGACTCAGCTATATTTCTCTCAATGAGATTATTGTCTTTCAGGATTGATTCAAATATTTCTTTATCAAGGATTCTTTTTCTAAAAGGTGAATAAATCTTTTCAAGGGTAGAGTGAAGTAGTTCTCCGAAAATAGCCGGATCTATTTCGCGGGAAACTTTTTCTGGTTCTTTCAAACCACAAACGTACCTGTAATAAAATTTCATCCTGCATGTAAGCCATGTATTTACCGCACTCGGTGAAAGAATTTTCTTTTCATCAATAATATATTGTTTTTCAAGCCTTTCAATATGCATTTTATTTCTTTTAATCTCACAGGGAACCCTTTTTGATGCTTTAATCTCTAATCGATGACTGTCAAAATTTGGTGGGTTTCCACTATATTTCATCTGAAGAATAAAACGGCTCATTTCTCCTGTTTTAAGTCCGTCAGCGCTTGAATTATAAATCAATGTTATATTCTCAGCCCTATGAAGAAGCCTGTAAAAATAATAAGCATAGATTGAATCCTGATGTCTGATTGTCGGCAACCCATATGCTTCCCTGAGATTAAATGGTATAAAAGAATTCCCGGCTGAATTACGAGGTAATATACCTTCATTAACAGAAAGCATGATAAGGTTTTTAAAATCAAGAGCCCTGGTTTCAAGTATTCCCATTATCTGGACTCCGCTCAAAGGTTCGCCGGTAAATGGTATCGAAAGTTCTCTTAAGATTCTGTCCAGCAGCCTGGTGTAAGTTGGTATTGCAACTGCCAGTTCAGTATCTGACACAATATTATCCATCCTGTTAATCGCAAGTATAACCCTGTAAATAAATTCATTACGGATACTTATACCAACAGCAACTGATTCATTGTTCTCAGATTCCTGGGACAGGATATATAGCTTTTCAAGAACATTTTTAAGGTATTGTGTAAGTTCAATAACTGAATGAACTTTGCAGAAAATGGAATCAAATGGAGGTTTTCCGTTAAAAAATGATTGCGATATCCAAAGCTCTTTTTTGGAGCTAATTACAGCCACTAATGAATCAGAAATATTTCCAGGTTTATCTTTAAAGAAGCTATTAGTCAGAATGTTCATCACATCCTTGTAATCAAAAACTATCTCAGATTTCTCATCAGTTCTCAGGTTCTTCTGAAGAATAAAAAGATCCTTTATAAGATTATAAACAGGACTAAATTTCAGTGGATATCCCATCGTAATGTTTATGCTATCCACATTATCCGGGAGACTTGTAAGAACGGGTAATAACAGGTTCTCATCAGAAAGTACAATCGCTGTATGGTGAGCTTCGCTTCCTGTTGACGAAGGAGATTCACCAATAAGTTTTGCGGCGAGCTTTACCTGAGCGATATCAGAAGAACTGTCAATAATTCTTATGACTGAAGCTTTTGCATTATTTGAAGAAAGTGAATTATAGTTCCAGTCCAAGGGCATATCATTACCAAACAATTTCAAATTCTCCCTGATAAAAAATCCGGCTGAATGGTTTATATTATCTTTTACAAATGAGTTATCATAATCCCAGTAAAACCTGGCCTGGCCTGCCTTTTTCAGACTGGTCATAAGTTCTTTTTCACAATTATTCAAGGCATTGAATCCGACGAAATGGAAGTAATCCCACTCTGATTGGACGAATTCTCCTTTCATGCATTTTTCTGTTAACTCTCTGTAAATCATTCCCTCATATGCGACTCCATGTTCAATCAGAACCTTTCTGAAACCTGAGTAAAGAGAGAACATGATTGACCATATTTCCTTAAAATCTGACTTCTGATCAGTGGCTAAAGCAGGATTAAAATTTATCCAGAACCGTTTTATTATCTCTATCTGAGAATCAGTTAACCCCCCGAATTTTATATCTATTTCTTTAATTTCAGAAATATTAACAAATAATTTAGAAGCGTCGATCAGATATTTGTCTACATCATCGAAATCATTTACCAGCATTTCTCCCCAAAAGAAAAAATCATCAATATTGCCAGCATTCCTATTTAGTTTCCTGTACACTTTAAAAAGCTCAACAACCAATAACTCACTTTCTGCCAATCTGTTTGAGGAAAATGACTGGAAAAGCTCATTGATAGTTTTAATTTCAGGTGACCAAATTGGTTTGCCAGTTTTTCCTGCAAGGTACTTCAGAAAATACAGACCTGCCCTTCTGTTTGGAAATACAAGACAGTGCCTGTCGAGCCGGTTTCCGAATTCTTCAAATAAATGGGTTGCTATTCTATCGAGGAAGTATGTCATTTTTTTCTAGGTGTCTTCTTTAGGTTTTGTTCTGCTTTGGCGGGACTGTCTCGCTTTTCGCTCTGTCTTTAAATTACTTTTGTCTTTGTACTTTTATCTTTTGTCTTATAAAGTCTCCCTTGCCAGGTATCTCGTTCCTCAAGTTTTTTTTCAATAATTCGTACAATTTCATCTGTTCGCTTTTTATTCCATTTATGTTCTACCAAGAAACCAGGAGGTGCTTCACCAGTAAATCTATCGACAACGATTTGTGGATTCAGCTTTTCAAGAAAAAGAACAAAGAAATCAACATAATCTTCAAAAGAAAACAAATTAAAATCCTGAGGTTTTTCAAGAAATTCCTTTTCCATTTTCGTACCTTTAATTATCTGAAGCTGATGGAATTTCACCGTATGTAAGGGCAATGAAGAAATAATTTCAGCTTCCAGCAGCATTTCTTCCCGGGATTCCCCAGGCAGACCAAAAATAAAATGGGCTCCCGTTTTAATGCCTTTCTCCGAAGTCATTTTAATAGCATTAACAGCCTGACTGAAGGAATGTCCTCTGTTAATTCTTTTCAAAGTCTTATCAAAGCACGATTCAACGCCATATTCTATCGCAATAAAATGGTTTTCAGACAATTCCACAAAATAGTCAAGTTTTTCATTATCAATACAATCTGGTCTTGTGCCGATAATAAGACCTGTTATCCCAGGATACGAAAGTGCTTCTTCATAGAGTAATTTAAGATGTTTTAAAGGTGCATAAGTATTCGAATATGCCTGAAAATATGCAAGAAAAGAGACAGGGTCCCTGTATCTTATCTTAAGAAAATCAGTACCCTCCAAAAGTTGTTCACTGACAGATTTGTTGGGGTTGCAATATGAAGGGTTGAAAGCGTCATTATTACAATAAGTACAACCATCTGTTCCGCATGTTCCATCACGATTAGGACAGGTGAATCCGGCATCAATACTTACCTTCTGAAGCCGGCCGCCATAAATCTTCCTAAAGTAGTTTGAATAGGCATTAAAACGCCTTGAATGGCCCCAGGGATATAGAGACGGAATATGAGCGTCATTATTCATTTAAACTGTAATAACCTTATTTATATCGACATACCATAGAAAAGCCTCAACATTTTTGTAACCCATCTCGGTCAGAAGTTTCCGGTAGTTTCTTACCTGATTTATGTAATCTGTTTTCTCAAGACCAAATTTAAAATCAACAATAATTGCTTTATCATCTTTCAGAATTACCCTGTCTGGTCTTTTTGTGCTTCCTGAAGCCATAAGAATGTCTCTCTCCTTAATAATTATTGAACCAGCTTCAAACCATTCTTTTACAATAGGATCGGAAACAAGGTCAACTATTCTTTTTACGAGTTCATCACTCTTGTTATCAGGTATTTTACCTTCCAATACCAGTTTCTTTACAGCATCAGGGACATCCTCAGAGGTTGATATAAATGAAAAAACCTCATGCATAATTCTTCCATAATTTAGCCTAACTGCTTGTTCCTCAGGTACGTTTATCAGAAAATTTTCTCCATGAAATTTGAGCTTTAACCTGTTAAGTGAGGTATTCACTTCATATCCATGTACTAAAATGTTATTTACCAGAATGCTTTTAACCTCCTTTTCTCTCTCAGGAATTTCACCATAAGAAAATAATGACTTACCTGAATCAAAGTAATGAGGCAGGTAAACTGAAGGCTTATTATTTTGGGATTGCTCATTTTGTTCAAATGCACTTTTAAGAACTGAACCGACTGTTATTGAGCTATTACCTGAATTTTCCGGACAAAAGCCAATTAAACAATCAACGGCCCTCGTGAATGCCACATAGACAAGGTTAAGATTATCAACGATTGATGAAAACTTCTCTTCATTGTAATTCTCAGCAAAATGTGAATAAAGAAGGCTCTTTTTGTATTTTACCGGAACGAGTCCCAACTTGTTGAAAGGAGCATTGTCCGGTTTTATCCAGATGATCGGATTCTTGTCGTGATTTAGCTGCCAGGTAAGGAAAGGGAGGATCACAACCCTGAATTGCAGGCCTTTTGATTTATGAATTGTCATCACTCTTATTGAATCCTGTTGCTCGGAAAGTATAACTGATTTTTTTGAACCTGATGCAGTCCACCATTCAAGAAACGAAGGCAGCTCCGATGAATTGGCCGCAGAAAATTCGAGAACACAATCCTGAAATGCATTAAGGTAAGCTGCATTACCCTGGTAAGAACCAAGGGAAAAGAAACCGATTATTTTTTCAACTGACTCAAAAAGTGTAAGATGCTTTATTTCTTCAATTAACCTTTTAAAACCTAAAGGAAAAACATTTTCTATTTCAGTATCATAATAATCAGCCGGAAGAGATTCGGTGCTGGAGATATCTTTACCTGTTGAAAGTAAAAAGTTCCTGAATACCAATGCTCTGCTGATTCTATCCGAAGGATCCATCAGCCAGGTAAGAAGTGATATTATAAAACAAATTACCGGATGCTTATCCAGCACAAGTGATTCGTTTGAAACAATTTCGTAGTTATATTTTTCTGCTTTCTCTTCAGTAACTGACTTTCGGTAATCGAGCATGTACTTCAATACTTCAGACCCTTCAGCATTCCATCTTACAAGAATGCCTATATCAGAACCGCTATAACCATGATCCTGAAGATTTTCAATAATTTCAGGCAGTCTCTTTAAGACGGTATCTTTGAAATTTTCATCTTCCTGATCTTCAATAAACTCAAAATTAACAAAACCACCTTTCTTTTTACCACCTACCTCTTGTCGTACATTTGCATATAGCTCCCTGAATCTGAAATCTACATTATTATTCTGATTATCAATTAACTCAGGAACTAAAGTGAAAACCGAATTATTGAAAGCAACTATATTATCCCGGCTTCTGTAGTTTGTATCCAGCTCAATAGTTTTAAGTCTGCCATTGTCAAACTCCTGATGAATGATCTTGTCGAAAATTCTCCAGTCGCTATTTCTCCACCTGTATATCGATTGTTTAACGTCGCCAACAACCATATTATCAAAACCTTCACCCATACTATTTTCGATCAGCGGCTTGAAATTCTGCCATTGTAAGGCTGAGGTGTCCTGAAATTCATCGATCATGAAGTACTCAAAGTTGCTGCCAATCTTTTCATAAATAAAAGGTGTCTGATCCTTACCTATTATAAGATAAAGAAGCTCTCCGGCATCGGAAAGCAGGAACTTGTTTTCCGAGGTAGTAATCTTATGAACATTTTCAAGAATGTCTGAGAAGATTCCAAGAGTATAAATATTTGACAAGATAGCATCAGCGGTATTTACAGAAATAAAATTCCGGTTATAATATATTACAGCTTCAATTATCTTTTCGCCCAGTCCGTCGCCAAGAGCTGCAGACAACTGAGGAGGAGGAATATTCTTTGTACAAAACTTCGGAGGGTTTTCAAGAATTTTCAGGATATAGCTATTCAGAGGTTCTATCGTGTCAATCTGCAAGGATGATATCTTTCTAAGGAATGATGGAATACCTTTTCTTCCCTGAAAAAACATATCATCAGTAACGCCATATTTATCAATTAATAATAGAATTTCACTACTTGAACGATGCAGACAACTAAAAAAATCCGATCGGATAGACTTCAATTCTTTGATATAATCTGCCAGAAGCTTCCTGTCCCTCAGTTTATCTTTTTCAGAGACAGGAAGGAGCTTATACTTTTCTTTGAACAATTCCTCAGATAATGAAATAATCTCACCTTTTATTTTCCAGTTTTTGCCCTCTTCCAACCTGTCCTTTGCAAATTCTGACACCCATCCGAGGAGTGCTTTGTCTTCTCCAATATCAGACAACATATTATCGACTGCCATTCCAAGTATCAGAGAATGATCGAGTTCAATAGCATAACCTGTTTGCAATCCTGACTCTCTTGCGAAAGATTTAAGAACCCTCTGAAAGAAACTATCAATAGTTCCCACTGAAAACAGTGAATAATCATGAAGGATACATTCAAGTATTCTTTTTGCATCAGATTCAATTTCCAGGGAAGTTTTATTTGTTAAAGAAGCTAATCTGGAAGTCTCTTCTGATAGTCTACCAGTTGAAATCCTGAAAAGATTATCGAGAATCCTACCTTTCATTTCTGCAGCGGCTTTATTTGTAAATGTTACAGCAAGGATTTTCCTGTAATTGTTTCTAGATATGAATAATTTAGACAGGTAATTCCTTGTAAGTTCAGTTGTTTTACCAGAACCCGCAGAAGCGCTGTATCTGATTATAATGCCGCTATTCATGATGTTATAAAGTTATCCAAATTAAGCATTGTAATAAGGATAGCCGGTCAATAAATTATTAACATGGGGTGAGACATGAGGCGTGAGGTGCCGGACCGCTTTTGTCTTTGTACTTTTGTCTTTTGTCTTTTTATTATCTTTGCACCCAATGAAAAAGCGAGTAGTAATCGGATTATCCGGCGGTGTTGATTCAAGTGTGGCAGCATGGGTTCTCAAGGAACAGGGATATGAAGTTATCGGACTGTTTATGAAGAACTGGCATGACACAACAGGATTACTTCAGAGCCATTGTCACTGGGAGGATGATCTGATGTTTGCAGAAATAGTTGCAAAAAAACTGCAGATAGCTTTTCACCAGGTTGATCTTAGCGGTCCGTACAGGCAGAGAGTTGTAGACTACATGTTTGCCGAGTATGAAAAAGGACGCACGCCTAACCCGGATATCCTTTGCAATAGGGAGATAAAGTTCGATTCATTTGCAGAAGAGGCAAAAAAACTTGGTGGTGATTTTGTTGCAACAGGACATTATTGCAGAAAAGAAGGAATAAATGTCAATAATACAATTATTTACAAACTGCTTGCAGGAAAGGATGATAACAAGGATCAAAGCTATTTTCTCTGTCAGGTCAGTCAGGAGCAGCTGTCTTATGCACTTTTCCCGATAGGAGAACTGACAAAACCTGAAGTCCGTATCATTGCAGGCAAGCTGGGACTTGCAACTGCACAACGAAAAGATTCCCAGGGAATCTGTTTTGTAGGAAAAGTACATCTTCCGACATTCCTGCAGCAGAAACTGGAAGCGAAAAAGGGGGATATAGTTGAAATAGTTGAAGAGGTTGAAGAGGTTGAAGAGG
>Ga0182027_10002391_pt1 | contig 30517 bp, 28 predicted proteins | sample 712E1DmetaG_FD_121300 | JGI IMG/M metagenome (GOLD analysis project Ga0182027, IMG submission 121300) | Permafrost microbial communities from Stordalen Mire, Sweden - 712E1D metaG (Illumina Assembly) | ecosystem: Environmental > Terrestrial > Soil > Wetlands > Permafrost | place: Sweden...
AAATTGAAGCATCCAGCCGTCAAGCCGTGGCGGAATTGCAGCGATTACTGGGATTCTTACGTGCGGAAAACCAGGTTGATGATATTTCACCTCAACCCAGCCTGAAACAACTTGATGTTTTATTTAAGCAAATGCGCCTTACCGGGCTTTCTATCTCAGTCAAAATAGAGGGCGAGGAAGTACCTTTATCGCCGAGCGTTGATTTGTCCGCATACCGTATCGTTCAGGAGGCATTAACCAACACGCTTAAACATGCCGGGCCGGTAAACGCCGATGTCAAAATAAGATATTTAGGCGACGCTGTGGAACTGGAAATCAGAAACAACGGAAATACTCCCCAATCTGAAGCTGATAAAGATAATAAAGGCAGAGGTTTAATCGGTATGCGCGAACGTGTTAGTCTGCACGGCGGCGAATTTCTAGCCGACAGGTTACCGGAAGGTGGTTTCGTCGTAAAAGCTAAATTACCGTTAACGGGATGGAATAAATGAGCATTAAAGTACTTCTAGTTGACGATCAATCAATGGTCAGAGCCGGCATCCACATGATACTCGAGGTGGAAAATGATATCCGCGTAGTGGGCGAGGCTGAAGACGGCGCGAAAGCTATTGTGTTAGTCCACAAGCTAAAACCGGATGTTGTTTTAATGGATATCCAAATGCCTCTGATGAACGGATTGGATGCTACCCGACAGATAATACAAACTCCCGGAAATATCAGCCGCGTTTTAATTTTAACTACTTTTGAGCGCGACGATTATGTTTTTGAAGCATTGCGCGCCGGTGCCAGCGGCTTTATTTTAAAAAATGCTCCCCCTGAAGATTTAATTGAAGCCGTCCGCGTTGTAGCAGATGGAAACGCATTGCTGGCTTCTTCGGTAACACGCAGGATTATTAACGAATTTGCGCAACGAACTCCACGACATGCCTCGAAAGATAAATTAAGCAGTCTTACCGAACGCGAAATTGAAGTGATGCGCCTTATTGCCAAAGGAAAAACCAATTCTGAAATTGCGGCTGATTTGTTCGTAGGCGAAACCACGGTGAAAACACACATTTCCAATTTATTCACGAAGCTGGATTTACGCGACCGCGTGCAAGCAGTGGTTTATGCTTATGAAAGCGGCCTGATACAACCGGGGACAGAATAAGCCCCCGCGAAGCAGGAGAGACAGGCATACCAAAAACCGCATGGAAAGAGTAAACTTAGAATGAATATCAAATATCGGATGGCGGGCATGGATTCGCTTAAAGGACCGCAGGGCGGGTTCGATAAAACCTTGATTGAACCGGAAGCCCAATCTTTGTTAATAAAGCTCTCAGGTTTACTAAAAACCGAGGATATACGTGCTTATCTCGTGGGCGGGTTTGTGCGTGATGTTTTGCTGGGCAGAGATACGGACGATATTGATATTACTATTAATATCGATGTCCTGAACATCGCTCCGCAGATGGCAGAATTGCTCCAGGGTAAATTTGTGCTGCTCGATGCTGTAAATAGAATCGGGCGGATAATCATTAAGGATTGGACGATTGACGTGGCCTCTTTTTCCGGAAATATCGAAGATGACCTGGCCAGACGTGATTTCACCATCGATGCTATTGCAGTAGATTTACATCAACTCGTAGAGGGTCAAGATGCTTGTTTAATTGACCCCTTTAACGGTCAAAGCGATTTGGATTTGGGCATCATTAAAATAGTGACCGATACTGTCTTTCAAGAAGACCCGGTACGTCTCCTGAGGGCAATGCGCCTGGCTGCCGAGCTTGATTTTACGATTGACCGCAAAGCCGAAACTGAGCTAAAGCGAGCGGCTCCTTTAATTGCTGTTGTTCCCGGTGAAAGGGTCAGGGAAGAGCTTTTACGCATCCTCAATCATTCTCACGGCGGTCAGGTATTCCGGGATATGGATAGGCTGGGATTGTTGACGGCCTTGATTCCGGAACTGGTGCCGTTGAAGGGCGTAGAACAACCGAAAGAACATCACTGGGATGTTTTTGAGCATTCCATTAATACCGTCAGTGCGGTGGATTTTATTCTGCACCAGGGAGTTTGGGAGTACCAAGATGAGAGCATATTGTCGCCGGTGCCATGGACATCGTCGATAGCGGAATATTTTGACCAGCCGGTCAACAGCGGTAGCACCAGAAGGTCACTCATCAAGTTAGCGGCGCTGCTGCATGATATCACCAAGCCGCAAACCAAGGCATTCGATGAAAACGGACGGATGCGTTTCCTGGGACACCCTGAAAGCGGGGCAGATGTGGTCGCAGGGATTCTGGAAAGGCTCCGCTTCAGTGCCAAAGAAATCAAATTGGTCACATTGATGGTGAAATATCATTTGAGGCCGACGCAGATGAGTCAGGACGCCCTGCCCACCAACCGCGCGATATACCGTTATTTTAGAGATGTTAGGGATGCCGATATCGATACGTTGTATTTAAGTCTAGCCGACCACTTGGCAACCAGAGGCCCCGCATTGCTACCCGACCAATGGGAATATCATACAAATCTGGTGGCTTACGTTTTCAAGGAACACTTTAAACAAAAGAAAACGGCACCTTTGAAGCTGATTGATGGGAACGATTTAATCAATATTTTCGGGATGAAACCCGGCGCCAAAATGGGGGAATTACTGGAATCGATCCGGGAGGCGCAGGCTACCGGTGAATTACCTAACAGGGAAGAAGCGCTGGATTATGTAAAGAAGTATTTATCAATAAGCGGATGATAAATAACGAAAACCGGAAAACTACCCACTAGCAAACCCTCGGAAAATTTGTTACTATAAGTGAATTGGAACAGGCGTCCTTCTCCAAATTGAAGGAGAGCCGGGCTGAATAGCAGTGGTTGTAAATACTCCACAGGACTGAAGAACCTGAGGAGTATTTTTTTATAATGGAAAATAGCGTGATAAAAAAATTATTAAACAGTATATCAACCAGAAGTGGAGCGGCTAAACTGGCGCTGGCCGTCGTTATCATCCTGATTATCCTCAAAGTGCTCGTATCCATTACTTCCATAGTATCAGCATTACGGCCCAGGCGGCCGATAGTTTTCTCGACCTCTTTTCCATTGGCATCACGGTCATTGCCGTACGGATGTCTGTCGCGCCGGCCGATGAAGAGCATCCCTTCGGTCACGGCAAGATGGAAGGTGTTTCGGCGCTGATTCAGGCATTCCTGGTGCTGGGCGCCGGAATTTATATTATCTATTCGGCAATACAGCGCATTATAAATCATACAGTGATAGAACCGGATGCCGGTATTATCGTAATGGTGATTTCCATTATCGCCAGTTATTTCCTTTCCCGCCACTTGCGGCGCGTAGCCAAAACCACCGAATCCACGGCCATCGACGCCTCGGCACAAAATATCAGCGCTGATGTTTATTCGGCGGCAGGGGTGTTGCTGGGATTGACAGCAGTACATTTTACCAAATGGGAAATTCTCGACCCGATAATTGCTTTGATAATGGTTGTATTTGTCTTGAAGGCAGGTTACTCCGTCGTGATTCGGGCTTTTCGCGAACTAACGGATTATTCATTGCCAAAAGAAGAGCAGGAAATTCTGAATAATTGTATCCGGGAACATTTTACCCAATTGGTTGATTTCCATGCCGTACGCAGCCGCCGTGCCGGCAGCGAGCGTTTCGTTGACCTTCATCTGGTGATGCCACGTGATGTTACTGTGGAAAAAGCTCATGAAATGTGCGACCATCTGGAAAAAGATATCAAAACCAAATTGCCCAATTCCAGTATCACTATTCACGTTGAACCGTGCAATGAAAATGACTACGTGCGCTGCGAAATCACAATTTGTGACATAAGGAACGTTGAAGAAGGACAAGTTACAGGCTGATTTTCTGAATACCGGAGATAAGGTACCACACACCAAATCCCACCAGCAGCAGGCTGCAAACGACGAATATCCATTCCTGTAATTTCAAACCCCACAGCGCTTTGGTGCGGTAAATCAGAAGTGAAATGAGCGACAGCCAGACCAGGTCGCAGGTCCAGTGGGTAATAATCAGCACCGGTAAGCCGATGGCGCCGAAGTCTGTAAATTTCATTACCAGCATACTGCCGACAGTTGCCCACCAAAACAGGAAGAAGGGGTTGATGGCGCTCATGACAATACCAGCGGTTATTGCGTCGTATTTCAGGTCTTTACCGCTCTGCGCAACATCATTGCGGGCGCGAAACATGTTGATACCCAGCCAGATGATGACCAAGCCGCCCAACAAACTCAGAGCAATTTGTACTGCATCATGTTGAAAGAACTGTGTGAATCCAAAATAGATGAGTAAAATAATGGGTACTTCAATAATCGCGTGTCCGATGGATATTTTGGTCCCCGCCCAGGGACTGCGGTAACTCTTGGCGACCGTGACCGCAAACATCGGGCCTGGCATCATCACGCCAGACAGAGAAAGAACAATGACGCTGATAATAACGGCAAGCACAGAAATACCTCTGAATAGCATTGTAGCACAGTGTCAGAATGTCGTCTCTCGACTGTTCATTCTGTAGAAGAATCGATCCGAATCATTTTTCCCCATTACTTAATCAAGACACAACTACCCATCTCTTTAATATCTTCCCCTGTACATTTTGACTTAACGTCATACGTCAGCCTACGGAAAGTACTTCGGCCCACGAGCCTCAGGGGGCGAGGAAACTAACGGGTGTAATTCCCGAATTGACCCTAGCAGCCAGAATTTGACGGGGCGTTATTCGACCACGCTCCACTGTATTAAATGGCGAGCGGTAATTGCTTGCCGTATCCTTTTGGTTTTACAGCCCGCAAAAGTATTTGAACGGCAATTTATTGTACAAATTCTGCCAATCAATTTACTTTCTGCCAATGAATTCATTTACTCATTGCGATTTAACCCAAATTTATCTACTTCCGGCAGTATTGACAAAAGCAGAGGATTCTGTAATTATAATAATGTACGGCATACGGCAAGTGATTGCCGTATATTATTCTCGATTGGATAGCGAGTTAAGGGATTGATAAATTATGAACGCGGATGAGTTCAGAAAAATTGCGAGCGATGTAAAAATCATCGATAAGGTAGCAGAAAGAGAGCAATACAGTCATGACATTGGCGATCTGCCGCCGATCATGACTAAAACACTTTTTCAGACGCTACCGGAATTCGTCGTCCAACCTAAAAATATCGATGAGATAAAAAATGTTCTGGTTTTTGCCAACGAGCACAAAATACCAGTGGTGCCCCGTGGCGCTGCCTCATGGGGTTTCGGCGGCGTTATCCCGACCAGGGGCGGAATTGTCATAGACTTATCTCCTTTCCGCAACATCCTGGAACTCAATATTGTACAAAAGACCGTGACTGTAGAAGCAGGCGCGCGCTGGAGCGATATTGATATTCTAGCGAAAAAGAAAGGGTTGTGCTTGAGGACGTATCCCTCAAGTAAATTTTCCACGGTGGGTGGATGGGTTTCCACCGGTGGAATCGGCATTAACAGTTTCAGATACGGTCATGTATCAAAACATATCATATCCATGACCGTTGTTACAGGTACCGGTGAGGTTAAAAAATTAACGCCGGCTGACTCGGATTTCAAATATTACATTTCCACCGAAGGTGAATTCGGTATCGTGGCTGAGGTAACGCTGAAACTACGTGATATTCCTCAAGGTGCATATCCTCATCTGTTGTATTTCAAGGGTGACAGGGAAGCATTTGCATTCATTGAATTGTTTGTAAAAGAAGCGGGTGAGGCTAAGATTAATCCAGATACTATCCGTTATTTAGATGAAAACCAAATGACCGATATAAACCAGATTATGCGGTCCGGTATCTTCAAAAAGAATGCTGCCATACTGGTGGAGTTCAGCAACTTGGAGAGTGAAAACCTTTTCCAGCGTTTCATGACCCGGCACAGCGATATCGAAGAAGCACCCGGTTACGTAGCCAGCTACCTGTGGAACGAACGCCTGTTCGGCATGAAAACCAAACGGCTGGGGCCGTCCCTTCTAGCAAGTGAGGTCATCATTCCGATTAATTCGGCCGCGGCTTTTATCGGAAAAGCAAAGAAGATTGGTAAAAATTTCGGGGCGGAAATCAGCATCGACTGTTACATCGTTGATTCCGAAAAGGCGCTGATTATGGCCACGTTCCTGACCGATTCCAGGAAGAAAAAATATTTTATCAACATCCCGCTGGTGGCGATAATCACACGGGCTGCAGTCGCGGCCGGCGCAGAACCTTATGGACTTGGCCTCTGGAATGCTGCTTTTGTACATGACCTGTATAACAAGACAAAATACAAGGAATTACGAGCATATAAAGCGAAAACAGACCCTAACAATGTTTTAAATCCGGGTAAATTCTTCGGCACCGGGTCAAAAGGACCCACGGCACTTGTGTTCCGTCCCGGCTTCTTCAAACCTGCAATGCAGTTGTTGGGTGCAACCAGTCCTGTGGTCGGGCGAGCTTTAACATTAGTTCTGGGTAAAGACAAAAAGATAGACAACCTGGATTACGAGCTTAATCTGCATGCTTGCGCCAAATGCGGTAATTGCCTGGCAGAATGCCCGGCTTATCTTGTCACGAAGAATGAAGCTGTAACGGCTAAGGGGAAAATTGCCCTTGCCAAAAAATTACTGGCCGGACAGAAGGTCACGCAAGAAGAAGCAACTACGGCTTTTATGTGCATGCACTGCAAGGCATGTGAGGAAATATGTCAGACCAACCTTGAACTGATGAACCTTTGGGATGCGTTGGAAAACAGGCTTAGAGACCAATTCGAGTGGCCGGAAGCGCAGATTGCGGAATTTCTTAAAACGGTTGATGCTACCAAAGAATACTGGGATATGGTCGAGCGGAATAACTAAATCGCTGATATACTAAAATTAAAAAAGACGGATAAAGACGATGCCCAAGAAATATCATATTCATCCCAAGGCTACACCACTCGAAATGGATTATATTTATAAATTCAAGATAGTGCGGGGAGACAACTGCATTAACTGCGGTAAGTGCTCCAAAGTATGTATTTATCTGGCGCACAAACGAAGTGAGGCTGACCCGCGCATTATGGCGGACCCGAACACTGCGGTTTGCAGAAACTGTTTCCGGTGCATTCAGGAGTGCCCGCGCGGGGCGCTCGAAAAATCGCTGGATAAAGGTTTTGTAAATACCGGCGGCGCGTATTGGAAACCAGACATGCTTATCAGCCTCTACAAACAGGCTGAGGATGGGAATGTCCCTGTTTCCGGCGCTGGTTACCGCGGCCCGTTTACCGGAACCGGTTTTGACAGCATGTGGACCGACATGTCTGAAATTGTGCGTCCTACCCGCGACGGGATTCACGGACGTGAATATATCAGCACCTCCGTTGACCTGGGCCGAAAACTAAATCATCTGGCGTTTGGCGCAGAAGGACAGTTAATATCAAAGGTGCCTGATACTGTCGATGTGTCTTTACCCATCCTTTTCGATATGCCGGCAGAAAACTTGAGTTCGAACATCAAGCTTGCCATGATAAAAGCTGCAACCGAACTCAACACCTTCGTGATAATGCCGGTTGCGGATATCACAAATGAATTTGAGAAACATTCCGGCAATATTATCCCACGCCTGACAGCAGCGGAAATAGACGGGCACAAAGATGTACTTAAAAATGCGCGCATAGTGTCAGTTGAATATGATGCCGCATTATTGAAGGATTTTGCGGGATTAAAAGAAAAAATTAAAAAGATCAGCAGCGCTCTGACCATTATCCGCATCCCTGCTTCTAAGGATGTGGAACAAACTGCCGTCAAACTGGCGCATGCCGGCGCAGAAATTATTCACATTACCACCGATTACCGGGGACAGGAGCTCAATAATCCATCCGGCAGGCACCTCAAGGACATTATCAGAGCTGTCCATTTGAAGCTGGTCGAAGACCAGATACGTGATGAAACTACGATTATCGTGTCCGGAGGTATCGGAGCGGCGGAGCACGTAGCCAAAGCCATGCTCTGCGGCGCTGACCTTACAGCGATAGACTTACCTCTGTTGATTGGTTTAGGCGTCAGAATTTTTGAAGAGCAAGAAAAATATCTGGTTTTTCCGGATGGGCTTGCTAAAATTCCGACCCCGATAATCACCCAGCGCATGATAAATCTAATTAGCGCCTGGCATTCGCAGATACTGGAAATGATGGGAGCTATGGGAATCCGTGAGGCCCGTCGACTGAGGGGAGAATCCGGACGGGCAATATTCTTTGAAGAGATAGATAAAGATACCTTCGGTAAATTATTTTAAAATAAAGAAAGATGCGAGCATATGAAACCATCAACTGTAAACATTAAAAGAGCGCCGTCAAGATTTAAACACCAGGTACCGAAATACAAGATTACCCGGTCTGATGATTGTATTAACTGCGGCACCTGTGCAAAGACATGCCCATACGGCGTGCATGAGAGAGTCGAGGGACACAATAAAATGAAACGTCCCATCGACTACAAGTGTATTGGCTTTGAGTGCCAGAATAAGGATTTCTGCTGCGTCGCTAAATGTCCGCGCAAAGCTTTGAGCTTATCATTGAACCCCATGTATGCGACGCTGGGAGACTACCGCTGGACTGCGGATATGATCACCGGCACCTGGATAATGGCTGAAACCGGTTTACCTCCGGAGCGCAAGGACATTGAGTATAATATTGGCAATTCCGGTGGCGGCTTCGATAAATTACGGTTCAAGTTTCCGGCACACCCCAAAAAAGTGAATAAATCGGAAATATCCACGGAGATTCCGCTGAACCGCAGAAATGACGGGCGCGCCGATGTCGTTATTTCAACTCCTGTATACGGGGGCGGTATGTCCTTCGGGTCGGTCAGCCTGCCAACGATGGTTTCCAAGGCGCATAACGCAACTATCTGGAATACTTTTACCTGTACCGGCGAAGGCGGTTACCCTGACAACCTCATGCCGTACAGCGACCATGTTATTACGCAAATTGCCACCGGTCTGTTCGGCGTGCGCGAAGAGACTATCCAGCGCGTAAAGATAGTCGAGTTTAAATATGCCCAAGGCGCAAAGCCGGGTTTGGGCGGACATCTTCTCGGTGAAAAAAATACTGAAAGCGTGGCGAAAATGCGTGAGGCTGTTAAGGGCACATCGCTTTTTTCCCCGTTTCCGTTCCATTCGGTTTATTCGATTGAAGACCATAAAAAGCATATCGACTGGATTAAAGAAGTAAATCCTAACGCATTGATATCCGTTAAAGTTTCAACGCCAAATGACGTGGACATGGTGGCAGTGGGCTCATATTATGCCGGCGCGCACATCATCCATATCGACGGCGGCTACGGCGGCACAGGAGCCGCACCGGACATCGCCAAGAAGAATATTGCGATGCCCATCGAGTATGCCATCACCAAAGTTCACAAATTCCTGAAAGATGAGGGTGTCCGCGATGCCATTACACTGATTGCTTCCGGCGGCATCCGTACTGCTCATGATTTAGCCAAAGCTATTTGCCTGGGCGCCGACGGCGTAGTTATCGGCACCGCGGAGCTGGTCTCACTGGAATGCGTCCGCTGCGGCAATTGTGAGTCAGGACGCGGTTGCGCTAGAGGTATCGCATCTACGGACTCCGAGTTGGCAGATTTGTTTAACGAGGAGTGGGCAACACAGCGGTTGACCAATATGTATAATGCCTGGAATGTCCAGCTTGTTGAGCTTCTACAGAAGTTTGGTATGCATAGTGTCAAGGAACTTGTTGGACGGACGGACTTGCTGAAGCATATAGATTATAGTCATGAAACGGAGTTAGACCATAATGGATAATGCCGAAAAAATATTGTCTTCCCGCGCTGAATTGTGCCGTCAGACGCCGGAGCTTGCAGCTAACACTGAAGAGGAAGGCGGCTGCGGCGTAACCGGGTTTATCTGTTCCATTCCGGTGACCGGTAAAAATATCTTCGAGCCTTCGGTGCAGATGCACAACCGTGGGAACGGAAAAGGCGGCGGTATTGGCGCCGTCGGATTCATCCCGGAAGCATTAGGTGTTTCCCGTAAAGTACTGGATGAAGACTACATGCTCCACATTGCGCTGCTGGATGCAAGCGTGACAAAGGAAATTGAAGACGGCTATATCAAGCCGTATTTTAAAATTGACAAACATGAGAAGCTGGATACGCTTGAGGACCACCGCAGTATCGGTCTGGAAGTCAGGCCTCCGGATATCATGCGTTACTTCGTGCGGGTAAAGAACGATGTTCTGGATAAATTCATTGCGGAGAAGCATTTCGCCACTATGGACCGGCGTGACGCCGAAGACGAGTTCGTTTATCAGAACAGCTTTAAAATTAATAAACAATATTATGCTTCACTCGGCGAGAAAAAGGCTTTTGTGATGTCCCACGGCCGCAACATGATGATTTTGAAAATCGTCGGATATGCGGAGAATGTTGTCCGTTACTATAAACTGGATGATTTCAAAGCCCATGTCTGGCTGGCACATCAGCGCTATCCCACCCGCGGACGTGTTTGGCATCCGGGCGGATGTCATCCCTTCAGCGCGCTCAATGAAGCGCTGGTGCATAACGGCGACTTTGCGAATTACCAGTCTGTTTTAGAATATCTGAAACAGCGCAACTATTTCCCGCTGTTTCTGACGGATACCGAAGAGGCGGCGCTGCTGCTTGACCTGTGGAGCCGGGTATATAAATATCCGCTGGAATATTTGATTGAGGCTCTGGCGCCAACGTCCGAGATGGACTTTGACATGCTGCCCGCACAAAAACAGGCGCTGTATAGAGCCATTCAGAAACATCATGTCTTTTCATCCCCGGACGGGCCGTGGTTCTTTATCATCGCCCGCAACGATGTACAGAATGAACAGTTCCAATTAATCGGTATAACTGATACAGCCATGCTCAGACCACAGGTTTTTGCTTTGCAGGAAGGCGAAGTGCAGATTGGTCTTATCTGTTCTGAAAAACAGGCCATCGACGCCACGCTGATATCATTGCAGCGCGAAGATGCCCGCTTCGGACCGATTGCCGACAAATACTGGAACGCCCGCGGCGGCAGTCACACAGATGGTGGAGCTTTTATCTTCAGCCTGAAAGATGCTAAAGACGGCTCGGATAAAAAACAGCTTGTCTGCTCCGATAAATTCGGGAAGGCAATCGAAACACCCAAAGGAAAGGTCTCGTGTGATGTATCCAAGAAGGTCAAGGTAAAAGCAGCTGAAGGCAAAGCAATTGAAGAACAACTCACCGGTTTATTTGCAGAGACGGACGCTTCCGCGGCTCATAAAATTTTCACATATATCCGGGACGCGATGAGCGGATTTGATACCAATACTGAGGATTTCCGGTTCGCCATAGAAGCGGTTAAATCAAACGGCTTGAAAAGTGATGCAAGCAAACAGATTGCAATTACAGCTTTGACATTGTTGAACGACCTGCGATACAACACCGGAATAATTAAGCGCAGCTCGGTGCAGCAAGTCTTGAAAATCAATCTGGATGAACTTTTAGCCGCTACACCGATGATTACGGAAAAAACAACTTCCCGGTTCGCACAAATAGATTTTACGAACCGTGCCGCATTGCGGAAACCGCACCAGACCGAACAAACCCTGGTCATCGACGCAGAAAAATTTGAACCGGAAGGCGAAAGTTGCGATGCGGTGCTGATAACCAAGGCTTTCAAACTTGGTTGGCGGCATTTCATTGTGTACAAATACCGCGGACAGCGCTTCACAGGCTGCGGTTTAGGCCCGATAACTAAAGGTGTCAGAATTGATGTCTACGGCTCATCCGGAGACTATCTGGCATCAGGCATTGACGGCATGGAGATATATGTCCACGGCAACGCACAGGACCAGTTGGGACAGATTCTAAAGAGCGGCAAACTGGTAATCTACGGCGATGTGGGACAGACCTTTATGTACGGCGCCAAGGGCGGCGAGGTTTACATCATGGGCAACGCTGCCGGGCGGCCCTTGATTAACGCCGTGGGCAAACCGCGTGTAGTAATCAACGGCAGTTGCCTGGACTATCTGGCAGAGTCTTTCATGGCAGGCGATGCGCTGAACGGCGGCGGTTTTGTTGTTCTGAACGGCATAAGTTTTGATGAAAATGACGGGGCAATCCGTGATTTGGAAACGCCTTATCCCGGGTCTAATATTTTCTCCCTGGCTTCCGGCGGCGCGATTTATGTGCGAGATCCAAAACGGAAACTGGTAGAAGAGCAGCTCAATGGCGGACAGTTTGCCAAAATGACAGATGCGGACTGGCAATTAATTGAACCCTACCTGAAAGAGAATGAAAAACTCTTCGATATCACCGTTGACCGGCTATTGACAGTTGGAAGTGAAAAGAAAGCCCCGAAAGATATCTATAGAAAGATAAGACCGAAAAAAACGAGTTCTCCCAATAAAGAAGACGACGGATTAGCCGAAACGACAGAATAAATCGACATTGCGCGAATATATCGGTATCCGGCCTGACGTGGAGGATGCCGACGAATAGCTTTTCCTGGTTTTAATAGTCAAGGGTGGGTTCAGTCAAGATGGAATGAAGACGAAACCCACCTTTTTATTTTGTCTAAATAGCTGCTTGTAACTTGCCAGAATCAAATAATACTGCTACGATTACCTTCGGGAGAAAAGATATGGCAAAACAATTAAGTCACGTCAATTCCAGCGGCGAAGCCACGATGGTAGATATCAGTTTGAAGGGTATTACTATCCGCGAAGCAGTCGCTAAAGGCACTGTTGTCATGCAGCCCGCTACCCTGGAACTGGTGAAAAATGCAGGTATGAAAAAAGGGGATGTATTGGCAGTCGCCCGCGTTGCGGGCATTATGGCTGCGAAAAAAGTCCCCGATTTTATTCCGCTTTGCCATACTATCCCGATTGATAGCATTACCATCGATTTTGACCTTACTGCAACTAATTGCATCGGCATTACCAGCACCGTGAAAAGCACTGGAAAGACCGGTGTGGAGATGGAGGCTTTAACGGCTGTGGCGGTTGCTGCCCTGACGATTTATGATATGTGCAAAGCGGTCGAAAAAGGCATGACCATCATGGATATCTATCTGGAGACCAAGACCGGCGGCAAGAGCGGAACTTACAAACGGAAAAATAGATGATTGAGGTTATCAGAGCGAAGAAAAGCATGTCACCGCCATCGGTAAATTATGGTGGGAACTAATTATTTTCCACCAGAATATCGACGATATATTTACGCCTAAAGAAGGAGCTGTCATCAGTTTTGAGGAAAACTACTTAAGGCGGTTGATGAAATCCACGGAAGGCCTGGTAATGGTTGCGTTAGATGGGATAAAAGTTGTCGGGTACTCGATTGCGGAAATACAAACGGCTCCGCCGAGTTTCAGACGTGATAAATACGGTCATTCCAGCGACATGGTAATTACCGCCAGCCACCGGCGCAAAGGCATCGGGGAAAAAATGTTGAGTGAAATATTAAAATGGTTTCAGTCGAAAAATATCAAACGCGTTGAATTGGGGATTGCCGCCGGGAATCAGATGGCATGGGCATTCTGGAATAAGCAAGGTTTTAAAGTGTATCGGCACACCCTGTATTCAGAAATTAAATAAAAATTTCATATCAGTATTTTGGATTTGTTCCAGAATCCAGGCAATAATCTTCTGGATGTTGCCTTTCGCCAGTTTGGAAAAACATTTGTTAGAACAGTGTTACAGTTACAATATCGCCTTTTTCCAGCAGGTCGATATTTTCAGGGATTTCAATATAGCCGTCTGCTTCTGCAATACTGGTAATTGCCCCCGATTCTTTAAATACCGAAACGGCTTCGTCCCCGACTAATTTCACCGTCAGGAATTGCCGCCGGCCTGTACTGCCGGGAACCCTGCGGGATAGTTTCGCTTTGACAGTATCGCCCTTGCGCGGCGGCAGGTGTGCCATTTTTCGGATCGAAGGCACCAGGAAAAGATAGGAATTAATGAGACAGGAAGTGGGATAGCCGGGCATTCCTATCAAAGGTTTGCCTTCAATGGTCGCGAAGATCGTCGGTTTGCCGGGCTTTACCTGCACGCCATGGAAGAGTATTTCGCCCCATGTATCAATCACATCTACCAGCAGGTCGCGTTCTCCAACGGATGACCCGCCGGAAAGCACCACAATATCACTTTTCAAGGCTTCTTTAATCGTCGCCCGTAATTCCTCCGGGTTATCACCCGCTATAGCGATATTCACCGGAACGCCGCCGCTGGCACTGACTAAAGCAGAAATTGTGTGCGAGTTAATATCATAAAGTTGCCCGGGTTGTAGTTTCTTGCCGGCCGGTACTACTTCTTCACCGGTCGGGATGACGGCTATCTTGGGTTTCTGGAACACCTTGACTCTGGATAATCCCTGCGAGGCAAGGACGCCCACTTTCCCGGCATCTAATAATATACCGGCTTTTAAAATAATAGCCCCTTCTTTAATGTCTCCACCCATTTTCCCGACATTGGTACCGGGTGTGATAGATTTAAAGAATTTAACCTCACTATTTTCACGTTCGGTATCTTCCGCCATCATCACCGCATCGGCGCCTTCCGGCATTACAGCTCCGGTAGAAATCTGTACACACTCGCCGGATTGTATCTTCTTATCAGGGATTTGGCCGGCATGCAGTTCACCGATAATTTTAAAAACCTTAGGTTTGAACTGCCCGGCGTCAAACGTATCCTTGGCTTTAACAGCATAACCGTCCATAGCAGCGCGATTAAAAGGAGGGACATTCATTTTGGCGAAGCAATCCTCGGCCAATACTCTATTGACCGCATCATTGATCAACACTGCTTCAGTGCGCGTTAAATGGTGAATATGGCGGTCAATAATCTCTTTAGCTTCCTGGTAAGAAATAAGCGTGCCGAAGAGTCTCATCTTGTTGCCTCCCTGACCAGGTGTCCGATTTCGGATATAATAATTTTATCCATTGCCAGTGTCGCCGCTCCCAGTGAGCCCGGGAAACAGATAATGACTTTTCCGTTGATTACACCCGCCGTTGCCCGGCTCATGATACTCGCCGTACCCAGTTCCTGATAAGTCAGATAGCGGAAAAGCTCCCCGAAGCCGTCCAATTTCTTCTCCAACATTAGTTGAACAGTATCAACTGTAACATCCTTATGACTCAATCCCGTGCCGCCGCTGGTGATGATGACCTGCACTTCATCCTGTTTTATTAATTCAGTAATCTTGTTTCTCATAGTTGAGGCATCATTCTTCAGAATCGTGTAATAAACTACCTTATGCCCGCATTCTAACAATCGCTGTTTAATTAGTTTACCCGACTCATCAGTCTCCTCCGTGCGACTATCAGAGGTGACGAGCACAGCACAGCCGATGGTTTTATTTTCCAGTTTCTTATGTTCGTGATAACTCATCTTAAATAAATCCTAAATCCGAAACCCGAAACTTTAAATCCTGATTGCTGAAGATTGTGAGCTGACAGTTTTTTCTTAAAACCGCGGTTTGCAAAGAATCTCCTTCACTTTCAGGTCAAAAAAGTCATTGGAACAGACCGGCTTAAGGATGACAGCGTAATCAGCGCCTCTACCGCTACCGGCAATAACGATAATATCTTCGTCGGTACGTACCAGTCCGGCATCAGCCGCCATCACACTGATTTCTACTACCACCTTCATCCCCTGTCCCATCAGCCGTAAAGTATTGGCGATAATGACCCCGATTTCGTGCATATTAAATTTTTGTAGCATCGCACCGCTGACACCGCGGAAAAGATGGGTAGTGGTCAAAATAAGACCGTCGTTAGCGATGATTTTCTGCCGGTTTTCCTCCGTTAATTCCTGAGTATTGGGCGTTTTAAAACCGGTAGAATGGGTCACAGCCACTACTTTCATACCCTTAAAAACCTCGGTAGCGCGCACGGCGGTATTGCCGATAGTGGTAGCAACAACAATAGTATTTATTCCCAGTTCTGCCGAGCGTTTTTTAACGATGCGCAATACTTCTTCCGTGTTATCGGTGCCGGGCTTATCAAAATAAACGATTTTTCCTTCCATCTTTAAAACCTTTTCCCCAATTACATATTAATAGCTTCAGATTAACACTAAAGAGAGAGTGAAATCAAGCTATATTACCGGTATGTATTTTTACGTCTCATACCAAACGTTTTAAACTGATTTCTCCCGGCGATAAATATAAATAATATTGAAATACGTATGACTTTCTTGACGATCAGTATTGCCGGTCAGATTATGTAAATATTTAGCTACTAAGGTCTTGCAATTCGTTAATGCGGCGCTATAATACATAATTAGAAGGAGGCAAGTGGTTGGTCAAATAATTGATTAATGGCTTGTCTCTGAGCATATAAAAAGTGAATATACGCGGGTCTAGTCCTCAGATTATCGATTTGAGAGATAGACAAGATTGATAGTGAACTGAAATTGTGGCGCGCGGTTAAAAATAAGGCTGCCGAATAGAAAAAAGTTGCGTTCCATACCGTAAACCACAGATGTAAAGTAATTTTTATAAATCAGTTGAGACGAACCCGCAATTAAAATACTATTTTACGCTCAGCCGGCAGCCGCAACGAGTAAATTGACGTCTATTGTTCATACTTCCTTATCTTTACGTCGTAACTCGTAATTCATGAGGTTTCTGGAATAAGATTTCAGCACGGTTTTTTATCGGAACTATTTTTATACTCCGGATAATAAATGGCCTGTCTGAAACGACCTCTGATCTGTTTTTTGACTAATCCCCACCTTATGATGTGGAAATCCCAGATTTTGACTTTGAAACTGTTTTCTAGTAATTCCGGGAAAGTACGATGATGAAGATATTCTCCAAAAGCGATACAGATAAAAAAGATAACAGTCTTGGTCTTTTCCATGGAGAAGCCGCAGCTGCATCAGCAGAGGCTGCAGGTTGCGCTTACCAATCACCCTCGATTATTGCTGCCGGCGCCGACGGCTCCACAGTCGCGCTTCTAAGCACAGTAACTAACCTCGTTCTGGCCGCCTTACTTATCAGAGTACCTTCTCTGGTGGGGGGGAAGACACCGATGAAGAGGACCGTAGTCACGATGGCTATTGTCAATACCATCACATGGATTCCGATTGTCTTTGTATTCATGTTTTTTAAAGCTATAAATCCGGTTTTACTTATCGGTTTATGGATTTTAGGACTTGTTCCGGCAACACTATTGGGGCCTTTACGGGATAATTGGCTGGCGAATGTTGTCCCATCTGATAAAATGGGGCGGTATCTGAGCTGGCGTTCCGTCATTGCCGGAATATTTTATCTTGCCGCTTTCAACATCATGGGTTTCACACTCTTCAAATCAACCGGAAATATCAGTAGAGGTTTCGCAGTTGTACTCGCGGTTGCCTTTTTAGCATCACTGGTAAGTACTTATCTTTACAGCATCATACGTTCCCCGGCCCCGGTAGCTAAGTCTCAAGCAGTGCCGTCACTTTCATTTATGAGTTTCTTAAAAGGGGCCAGAAAAGAGCATCTCGGCACTTTTATTCTATTCGCTGCGCTCTTTGGTTTTGTGGTCAATCTGAGCGGTCCACTGCTGGCCGTCTACATGATAAGTGATTTAAAGTTTTCCTTCATAACATATACTATGATAGTTTCCTGTGAATTTGTGGCGCGTGTAATCAGCATTACCTTCTGGGGAAAAATGGTGGACAAATCCGGCAGCCTTCGGGTGTTAGGGATAGCATCCCACCTTATTCCTTTAAGTCCATTTTTATGGTTATTCTCCGGAAACATAGGATATCTTTGTATGGTGCAATTGTTTTCAGGCACAGTCTGGGCGGCTTATGACCTGAGCGTTCAAACATTCATCTATAAGTCGACTCAACCGGAGCAAAGATTGCATTACATTGTTTACCATCGGAGCCTGACGACTTTTGCAGCGGCGATGGGGACACTGACAAGCGCTTTTCTTCTGAACAATATGTTCCGCGTTTTCGGCAGTCAGATATTGGGGATGTGCCTGCTTTCTGCAATATTGCGTTTCGCCGTTGTCCGGTTGATGTTGCCGAAACTGAAACCCGGCGGTATTCCTGATGCTATCGTCCATGAAGAACTGGCACGGGAATTGGCGATGGTCAATTATCCTACCCGCCAGGGACTTTACTATCATCCAGAAGTATGGTCAAGATTTAGCAAACCGGTGGCAGCTTTCGGCACAATGCTGGGTAAGGCAGTAAACAAGTTATCTCCCCGACCGGCGGGGCTGTACTACAATCCACAGAAATGGTCAAACTATATGGGTCAGAATTCTGACCTGCAGCCGGGCATGGTTCAGGCTAACAATTCTGAGATGGGGAAAAGCGGACTTTACCATGATAAGAAAGCCTGGGCGGAGTACATGCAACAAACTGCCGTGCAGATGGAACCTGATACAGAACATGCAAGAGAAGGCCTATTATATAACCCTGAAGCATGGGCAGATGTAGTAAATCAAACACTAAAAGCCGAAGGCAAGTCAGTAGACACCTCCAACCCAGTACGTAAAGGACTTCTTTATAATCCAGAAGCCTGGGCGGCACTGGTAAATCAAATGGTTCAAGCTAACGCTAAGTTTTCAGAGAGTTTGAAACCGATACGCAAGGGACTCCTGCACGACCCAGAGGCGTTAGCCATATTCGTTAAACAAACAGCAGCGGCAGAAGCCCGAGCAATTGATAGTTCGAGAAAAGCCCGTACCGGAATTTTTTACGATTCTGATAAATGGAGTGACTATCTCAAGCAATCAATGGTGCTTAACGCAACAACGATGAGAACTACCGGGGATAGTCTGACAAACAGACAACCTATATTCTATCATCCTGAAATGTGGAATAACTATAAAAATCAGACAGTTCAATCTAAAGTAGCAAACGTTAAAACAAACGCTCGCGTAATGTCCACAAAACAACCGCTACTTTATCATCCTGAAGAATGGGAAAGAACTTTCGATCCGGCGATGGTACACATCGGCAGAAAATCATCAATTGGCACGGGAATTAATAAACAGAGCCCGGTTAAGAAAATAGAGCGAACATTGCCGTCCGCAAACTATCGTCCCGTAGCTAAACCGACGATGATAACCAAACGAATCGGGACCAAACCATCGATGGCCTAGAGACAATTACCTCATCGAATAATGGTAAAGAACAGCCAGTAAACAATAATATTGATTGCCGTCAACGGCACACCAATTCTGACGAATTCCCAGAATGTAAGCGTTTCTCCCGATTTCTGTTCCGCATTTTGGATAATGATGACATTACTGGCAGCGCCCAGAATTGAAAGATTACCGGCAATAGTACTGCCTGCCGCTAAAGCCATAAGTCCGGAATCAGTCACTCCCATTTTCATCAGCATCGGCAGATAGAGAGCAACAAGAGGCACGTTGGATATAAATTGACTTAAGACAACACCAATGCCCATAATCACAGGTACTGATGTTAGTCTAAGATTCGTGGAATTAATAACATTCTGGAAAACTCCTGAGTCCCAGACACTAGCCATCAGAATAAACATGGCAGCAAAGAAGACAAGGGTTGACCAGTCTATCTTACGGATAATAATAAATCTCTTCGTGCTAAATAGAATTATCGGAAGCGCTGCCGCCAGCGCAATATAGGTCAACCTGAAATCAATTATTAGTCCGGCAAATACCGTAAAAATTTTTACCATTATTAAAACCACAAGTAAGACAAGAGAGATCCGAGAAAGCTGTGCCAGTTTTGGGTCTTTAATCGGTTCGGGGTTATCAGCAAATGTTTTGTGAACAAATTGCTTCCGATAAAAAAGACGTAAGAAAAAGTAGGCTAATAGCAGATTAATCAGAGTGGGTAAAAGTAGATACCGGAAATAAGTGATAAAAGGATTAGGAACATTACCGTTAACAGCAATGAGCAGGTTCTGAGGATTGCCGATGGGACTGGTAACACTCCCGATGGTAACGCCGAAGGCTAGCGCCAGTAGCAATATCTTAGGGGAAATATCCGCTTTTCTTGCCAACAAGATGACGACAGGGGTGCCGATAATTGCCAGAGTATCATTCATCAGAAAAGCAGCTGTAAGGCCCATTCCGAATAAGATAATGAGCACCAGACTATCCAGCGATTTCGCCCGGCGAAAAAGCCGGTAGGAAAGATACGATAAATAACCGCTCTCTACCAGAGCTTCTCCAACGAGGAACATTCCAAAGAGGAAAAACATCACATCCAGATTGATGGATTTTAGAGCATTTAACGGAGATATTTGAAGTGTAGCCAGCACTGCGACGGCGCCCATTAACATAATTTGCCATATTTGTAAGCGAAAGTTGCCAATGCTCCGAACGATAATCAGAATAAAAACGAGAGCGACTATAATAATTGGAATCATATTTTATAATTATAGACTATCTTTGTGTATAATAATGACCATTTTTGTGCTATACTTTTTATTACTTATGAAAAAAGATTTAATGAATATCCTGGTTTGTCCGGTGTGTAAGGGAAAGCTGGCACTTACAATAGAGAAGGAAAACGAAAAGGAAATCGTTACCGGTTCCTTATTTTGTGGTAAGTGCAATGTGCGCTATCCGATTGTAGATACAATCCCCAATCTTTTACCGCAGGAAAAGAAAAGTTAGTCAGGTTTATATATTACCCGGCTTTGAGGGGATTCCCACACCTCAATACTGGCGAGAGAAACTGGCGCTGCCGTTAGTTTTTTCTTTAGTTCATCATAAACGGTAACAGCGATATTCTCGGAAGAAGGATTAATCCGGTTAAAAGGAGACACATCATTAAGGTTAATATGGTCATATTTACCTATTATTTCCCCCAGATTTTTCTTCAATAACGTGAAGTCATAAGCAAGTCCGGTTTCATCCAGTTTATTTCCCTTGACGGTAGCCACGACCTTGAAACGGTGCCCGTGCAGCGCTTCACATTTCCCTTTGTAACCGCGGAGTGAATGAGCGGCGTCAAAATCCATTTCCACAGCTATTTCGAACATATTTCACCTCGTTTATTTTCCCATCTTACTACTTCATCCGCATTGACTTTCAAATCGAGAAGCATTTCGTTAATCGTTTTCCCAACCGCAGGATGCACAAAATCGGGCGCAATTTCAGCCAATGGGATGAGAACAAACGCTCTTTCGGTGAGCCTCGGATGGGGAATAATTAATTCAGGAGTGTTGATTATTTGATTGTCATAGAAAAGAATGTCGATATCAATGGGACGCGGGCTGTTGGGCGGGCCGGGTTGTCGCCCCATGTCCATTTCAATTTCTTTTATAAAAGTAAGAAGTTCTACCGGCATTAAAGGAGTGGCCGCTTCACAGACCAGATTCAGAAATCGCGCTTGTCGGGTATTACCTACCGGCGCTGTATCATATACAGAAGAGACTTGACCCATCCCTAATTTCTGCGACAACGAATGCTGAGCCCATTCCAGATTGTGACGGCGGTCGCCCATATTTGAACCCAGTCCAAGAAATATACGGACGTTTTCAGATTCCGGCGGAGCAATATTATTGTTTGGCATTTTCATACTTTCCGTGTGCTAATTATAACACAGGCTCAGAAGCCAGTCAGTATAGAACTTAATTTTCAAATTTTTTTCTAAATTTCCGAGATTAAAAAACAAAGCTGAAAATATTTCTAAAAAAGGTTGTTTCCAGCTACAACAAAGGATTAAACTAGGGTATATAGATATGATAAAGCTAATATGAAATAATTTTAGAGAGTTGGATGATGGTAAAGAGACAAGGGAAAAATCAATCTGCGGCCGCTCCTGAGCTGATAAAAACAGCAGATGCTTTATCACTTTCTACAGACGAATTCCTGAGCAAAATAGGGACATCAACTGCCGGACTCAGCACTGAAGAGGCTGCTGCGCGTCTGGAAATCTATGGAACAAACGAAGTAGCACAGAGAAAGAAACGGTCCGGCGTACTGGAATTTCTGATGCACTTCCGTAGCCCGGTCACCATTATTCTAATAATTGCTGCCATTGCATCCGGCTTTTTTGGTGATTGGCGGTCTGCTGCGCTTATTCTGATTATCGTGATGGTAAGCGTTACCCTTGATTTTACCCAAGAGTACCGTGCAGGAAAAGCCGCAGAGGCCTTGCGGAAAAGAGTTGCCACGGCTGCCACTGTAACCAGAAATGGCTCCAAGCAGGACATTGAAATTTCAGAACTGGTACCCGGCGATGTCATCCAATTGTCCGCCGGCGATATTGTCCCGGCAGATGCCCGAATAATCAGCGCCAGGGACTTTTTTATCGACCAATCAGCGCTAACCGGAGAATCCTTCCCGGTGGAAAAAACCGCTGACCCCGTTCTGGAAAAAACCGAGAATGGGAAATGGAACAACTACCTGTTCATGGGAACATCCGTCACCGCCGGTTCTGCCAGCGCCGCAATCGTCAAAACCGGGGCAGCCACAGAATATGGGGAGATTGCGCAGAAAAACGCGGAAAGAAAACCGGAGACCGAATTTGAGGGCGGATTAAGAAGATTCGGCTACCTCATCATGCAGGTAACATTTTTCCTTATCATAGCGGTCTTTTTTATCAATGCCCTTTTTAAGCGCGATCTAATCAATTCCCTGCTTTTTTCAGTGGCGCTGGCCGTCGGCCTGACCCCGGGTCTGTTACCGGTTATTCTTTCCATCAATCTCTCCCGCGGTGCGACCGCTATGTCCAAGAAGGGTGTCATTGTTAAACGGTTAGCCGCCATACAGAATTTCGGCAGTATGGACGTTTTGTGCTCAGATAAGACCGGCACTTTGACAGAAAACAAGGTGACGGTTATCCGTCATGTCGATATCGAAGATAAGGAATCGGAAAAAGTATTTCTGTACTCCCTGCTAAACAGCCGCTATCAGACCGGCTTGCGCAGCCCGCTGGATGAGGCAGTCCTTAAACACGAGGAAGTTAATACCGACCAATATCAAAGAATTGATGAAATTCCGTTTGATTTTCTGCGCAAACGGTTATCAGTGGTAGTGCGGACGAATCAGGAGAACATACTGATTACCAAAGGCGCACCGGAAGAAGTCATTAAACTCATTTCACAGTATGAGATAGGCGGAGAAGCGCGTGAACTGACCGTTGATGGCCGGAAACTGATTGAACGTGAATACAGGGAATTAAGCAACCAGGGATTCCGCGTGCTGGGTGTTGCTTACCGCAAGGTAGATGCAAAGCCAACATATGTCATAGCCGATGAAAGCAGCATGACTTTTATGGGTTTCATCGCCTTTACAGACCCGATTAAAGAGACGGCCGGCGAATCGCTGGAATTATTACGGAAAGCCGGTATCAAGCTCAAGATTCTGACCGGTGATAACGAAATCGTAGCCGGAAAAGTGTGTGACCAACTCGGTTTCCAGGTTTACCAGTACCGCCGAGGCAGAAAGTACGATGCGCAAACAGGGACAGTGACACGCACCAGTGAATTGGAGCCGATTAACATCGTACAGAGCAGCGAAATCGAAAACATCGATGATGATACGCTGGCCAGAATCGTAGAAAAGGCAGATATTTTCACCCGTGTAAATCCGGCGCAGAAAAACCGTATTATGAACGCGCTGAAGGCCAACGGTCACGTGGTGGGTTACATCGGTGACGGTATCAATGATACGCCCTCCATGAAAGTAGCCGATGTCAGCATTTCAGTGATGAACGCGGTCGATATCGCTAAAGAATCAGCGGATATCATCCTGATGAAAAATGATTTGAAGGTTATTAGAGACGGGGTGATTGAAGGCCGGAAAACATTTGGCAATACCCTAAAATATATCCAGATGGCAGTAAGCTCAAATTTCGGAAATATGTTCAGCGCCGCCGGGGCTTCGTTATTTTTACCCTTCCTGCCGATGTTACCCATCCAGCTGCTGCTAAACAGCCTGTTTTATTCCTTTGCCCAGCTGGCACTGCCGGTAGACAACGTTGACGAGACTTATGTGCTGCAGCCTCAGCGGCTGAAGACAAGTTTTATCCGGAACTATATGATTGCCTTCGGGCCTATAAGTTCCATTTTTGATTTTGCCACTTTCTTCGTGATGCTTTATGTCTTCCATGCGAAAGATAATCCCGCTTTGTTTCAGACAGCGTGGTTCGTGGAATCATTATTCACTCAAACGCTGGTCATCTTTGTCATACGCACACGGACTGTGCCATTCTTCCGCAGCAGACCCAGTAAATGGCTGACACTCAACATCATAGCGATATTAAGTATAGCCCTCATCCTGCCGTTTACACCGTTAGGCAAGGTATTTAAATTCGTGCCCCTGCCGATGACGTTCTTAATGGTGCTGTTAGGCTTTATCGTAGTTTATCTGGTGTTAGTGGAATTGATGAAAATCTGGTTCTACCGGCACAACAAGGAGACGAGCGAACCCATCATACCCAATACGAGGCTCAGGTCACAAAGAACCTGATTAGTTAAAACAAATACCGCCAATATTAAACAAAAAAGACTTGCTTTAAAGCAAGTCTTTTTTGTTAACTGATAAATTTATTAATGTGAATTTAAATCAGATGTTTGCGGCGCAGGAATAAAATTACAGCTCCGGAAAAAACAACAATAGCGGCGAGTAATCCGACGTAAACCATTGGATTGCCTCTAGTCGCAGTTCCAAAGAACGAAGAGAACATGGCATAAAGAGCAAAAACGATTAACATAGGCGCCACGACGGCCAGCATGACCACCAGAACGCGGATCCCGCGGTTAGCGCGGTAACTGCTTAACAGATAGTCAGCATCTTTGAATACTTCGATGATATCGGTATTTTCATCCAGGGTCTCGCATATCTTGTTCATATGATCCATTAAGTCACTGAAATAGACCGTTAAATCTATTTTACTGAAGCGTTTTATCTTCTTTTCTAACTCCACTAACAGTGTGCGCGTGGGGAACATGACACGCCGCTGGGTAATAATATCTCTCCGCAGAGAGCTTAGTTCTTGAGCTGCCTCAATCCCTTCATTGAAGACGTTATCCTCGATAGCATCCGTCAGATTCATAATCTTATCGAGTACCGGGAAATAAGAGTCCAGCGCTCTATCCAATATTTGGTAAAGCAAATAGCCTGATCCCTGGCTGAAATATTCGTTCCGGTTGTCTTCGCTAAGCTCACATTCATGAAAGAATTCGTCCAACGCTGTTAGATCTGTGGGGTGAAGTGTGACAAGATATTTATCGCCCAGAAATGCGGACCATTGTTTCCTGACACTTACCTTTGTCGCCTTGTTATATTTAAGAAGGTGGAAAATTACAAATAGATAAGAGGGATATTCTTCTACTTTTGAAAGTTGCCGCAAGCTGAGAGCATCCTCGATATCCATCGGGTGGAAATTATACTTTTCGGTTAAATACTTGGTTATATCTTCTGTCGGTTCAGTGACATCTACCCAGGTTAAATCCCCGAAGGTAATCGTTTTGATGTTTAGTTGCTTTTTCTCCGGATTATTCGCAGATACAGCCATTCTAAATTCTCCTGATTATTACACCAACATTTTACCACAAATAACAATTATAATTACACATTTCATTTCCTCGCGCTCATTACCTATTATACCTGTCTGTGACAGATATCCAATAGACAACATCTTTCACAAATGGCTTGTTTCCGGCAGGCTTCTTTACCGAGCCGCACAAGCAGTGCGTGATATTCATTGAAAAGTCGGGGGTTTGGCGGCAGATTACCGGTAAAAAGTGTTCGATACGCATCGTAGCCATTATTTTCCGGTGCCAGACCCAAACGGTTAATTATACAGCGGGTATATGTGTCAATCACAAAAACCGGTTTGTTAGCAGCGTAAAGCAGGATGGAATCAGCGGTTTCCGGCCCAATCCCATATACATCCAGAAGTTGGAGACGAAGCGTGTCTGTGTCAAGAGCAAACAACTTATCAAGGTCATCCCCGCAGGACTCACCTAGCCAACGTACAAGGGCTTGTAACTTCAGAGTCTTGGCATTGTAGTACCCTGACGGGTGGATGAGGTTAGCGATTTCGTCGGTAGGAATATTACGGAGTGCCATAGGAGACATCACCCCTGCATTTTTCAGATTGGTAATCGACTTCTCCACGTTCTTCCAAGCAGTAGACTGAGTCAGGATAGCACCGACCATTACCTCAAATGGACTGTCCCCCGGCCACCAGTGTTGCGGCCCGTAGCGCTGAAATAAACGGCGGTAAACTTCCAGTAATGTCTGGTTATTGTTTTTCAATTCTTACCCAATCCGGTACCGTGGCATCAGAAGCGGAATCATAGCCGGGGATATATGGTTTGATATCTAAAACAAGGGAGCCGTCAATAGCATCCAATCCTTGAACCTTGAGAATATTACCATGCCTTTCTAACAGTTTGACGGTCGTTTTCCCGATAGGATTCGGCCGGTTTGGGGTCCGGACGGCAAATAGTCCCTGTACGCCGGCAACTTTATTACCCATCGGATACGTTTTCAGTTGCCTTTTATTAAATACTGCCTGGTGCATCCAATATAGGACAATAACGTGAGAGAACCCTTCCAGCCCTTCCAGAGCTTCCGTCAATGTTGGGTCAATCTCTATATCAGCTATCATTTTCCTCAGGTCTAAACGGGCCGATGTCCTCTTTTTAAAGTCACTCCGGACAATACCGATAGCCTTTAAATTCATCGGAGATAACCGGTCAAACATCTACAGCCCTCCAAAAAAGGTTTATACAACAACAGATTCTCACCGTTGCCGGTGAGAATCTGTAAATTAGCTTCAAATAGAGGAGACCGTTTAACGCTTTGTATACTGAGGAGCTTTGCGGGCTTTTCTCAAACCGGCTTTCTTTCTCTCTTTAGCGCGCGGATCGCGTGTCAAAAGACCATTCCGTTTGAGTTTAAAGCGATACTCTACATTCGCTTTCAGCAGCGCGCGGGAGATCCCCATAGAAATAGCTCCGGCGATTCCAGCAACGCCGCCACCGACTGTGGTAACCACTACATTATATTTACCTAGAGTCTCGGTGACAATTAGCGGTTTGGTTACCATACCCCGGTGTTCAACGCGGGTCAATAGTTCCTCATAAGGTTTGCCATTGATGACAATTGCGCCTCTCCCGGACATTATCTTGACACGGGCAATTGCCGTCTTGCGTCTTCCCGTCCCGTAAAAATAAGCCTGATCCTCCAAGGAAACCTCCCTTTATCTATGAAGACAAATCTACTGGTATTTTATTTCTCTGGCGCAGCTTCTGCTTTTGCCTTTTTAACTTTCGGTATCATTGAAGGGTGAGCATCACCCTTGAAAACCCTGAGCCGCTTCATCATTTTAGCATTCAGATGATTCTTGGGCAACATTCCTTTCACAGCATGCTCAATCACTCTCTCAGGATATGTTTCCATCAGCTTTTCCATGGTGACGGTTTTTAACCCACCCGGATATCCGGAATGACTGTGGTATTCTTTCTGTGCCGCTTTATTACCGGTAACCTGGATTTTGGCGGCATTTGTCACAACAACAAAATCACCGACATCCGCATTTCTGGCGAACAGCGGTTTATGCTTGCCCATCAGTAAATTGGCGGCGCGTGTGGCGAGTTTACCCAGCACTTCTTCGGACGCATCAATTGTATGCCATTCTCTTTTGATATCTTCGGCTTTAACACTTGTTGTTTTCATCATCTCATTTCCTCTAATGGACAGGGGTAATTTACCCTCTCCAAACACAGACCGCATGCCGGGAGTGTGGGACCTGCCAAGCCAACTTTTTTCGCTTCGAGCAGACCGACAAATTCAGCGTCGCTCAACTTGTGCGAACCCACCTGCACTAAAGCACCGGCGGTACTCCGTATCTGGTGTCGTATAAAAGCATTAGCTACTATATTAAAGACAACGTTGTCTCCATCTCGTACCACTTTTGCCCGATAGACTTCCCTGATGGTACTCTTTTCCAGTTCAGCACTAACATCACTGGCAAAAGAAGCAAAATCATGTTTGCCTACCAACGTTTGACATGCCTGATTCATAGCCGCAACATCCAGTCCGCCGGCGACGCGATAAGCGAATCTCGAACTCATTGGGGAGCGTATCCGGCTATTCAAAATGTAATAACTATATTCACGGCTGATTGACATGCTCCGCACGAGAAACGAATCACCGACCTGATGAGCTGATTTTACAGCGATATCTTCAGGCAGATAAAAGTTCAATCCGTTAACAAATGTTTCTATCTCGAGAGAAGATTCTGTTTTAAAACTGACAACCTGTCCGCGGGCATGAACTCCGGCATCTGTTCTGCTGGAACCTAAAACCCTTGTCTTTTCTCCGGTCAGTTTTTCCAGAGCTTCTTCAACTGCGCCCTGAATGCTGCGACCGTTTGTCTGCCACTGAAACCCGAAGTAATCAGTGCCGTCATATTCCAGCACTAATGCTACCCGTACAGTCAGTTTCCGGCTCTGCCCAATTTCGGGAGCAGTCATAGTCAAGGTCATTATTTCACCAACTCAAGTTGAACAATCGGGGCGCCGTCGCCCAGCCTTACACCCAGTTTAACCATGCGGGTATAGCCGCCCTTACGTTCAGAGTACCGTTTAGCAAGTTCATCAAAAACTTTATCGGTAGTCTTCTTGCCATAAATAAATGAAAGTGCCTGGCGACGAGCATGAAGGTCGCCTTTCTTTCCTAGAGTTATCATTTTTTCGGCCACACCGCGTATCGCCTTTGCTTTCGCTTCAGTAGTGGTTATTTTCTCATAACCTAATAGGTCAGTTACCAGATTCCGGTACAAAGCCTTTCTAGCACCCGACGATCGGGTTAGCCGCCTACTATGCATCTGTAATTTACGTGCCATAAAATTCACCTATATCCAATGTAGTTTTCATTGCTTTCCTATTCAGTTTCCGCCTCATCATCTACTGTCTCAACTAGATTTTCCTCGGATTGTATCAAAGGTAAGCCCAGTTCACCCAGTCGGTCAGCAAGCTCTTGCAGAGACTTCACGCCAAAATTACGCAGGGTCATCAATCCCTTTTCGCCCTTATTGACAACTTCACCGACTGTCTGAATATTACCACGCCGTAAACAATTCATCGTACGTACTGAAAGATTTAATTGCTCAACCGGCATATTGTATAACTCTTCAGGAATGGACGAATCTGAGACTACCTTTTCAGGTATTACTTCAATCACTTTCCCAAAACTGATAAACGGAATAATCAACTCATCTAACATTTTAGCGCTCTGACTTAACGCGTCAGACGCTTCAATTGTTCCATCCGTCCAGACTTCAAGATACAACCGTTCCAGAGTGACCTCGCGACCGACATGAACCGGTTCAATAGAGTAATTAACCTTACGGGTCGGTGTGAAGATGGCATCCACCGGAATAACACCTAGCGGTAAATTATCCGCCGCTTCCGCTTGTTTAAAACCACTCCCAATTTCAACATCAAACTCTACATAGAGCCTGGCGTTCGCAGAGTTGAGTGTCGCCAAGTATGTTTCTGGATTGGTAATCTCAAAGTCAGCCGAAGGTTTAATATCTGCGGCGGTAACCTTACCTTCATTATTAATATCCAGAATGAGCTTACCGGGCATATTTGTGATGGATTTCAACCTGATTGCTTTGACATTGAGCAAGAATTCAATTACATCTTCTTTTACGTCGGGAATAGATGAGAATTCGTGCTGAATGCCATCAATCTTGACATGGGTTATCGCAGCTCCCGGTAAATGCCCAAGCATAATCCGCCGCAACGCATTACCAAGAGTAATGCCAAAACCCTTCTCCAGTGGCTCGATTGCAAACCTTGCGAAGTTTTCTCTAGTTTCAATAACCTGAATCTTAGGTACTACTGACAAAGTCAAATCCGTACCTCCTTACCGTGAATAATATTCAACAATACTTTTTCCATTAAATTGGGCAACAGTTTCGTCAACGACGGGTAGTGTGACCACTTGTCCGGCGAGTTTAGCTCTATCTAGTGTCAGCCAGAGCGGGATAGTCTTGGATTTAATGTCCTCAGCAAGCTTCTTGAAATATTCCTTTTTCAGGCTTGCTTCCCGTACAACAACAGTGTCTCCTTCATTGACCAAAGCAGAAGGTACGTTCAATCTATGCCCATTGACCATAATATGTCCGTGAAGGACCAACTGGCGTGCCAGTGGGCGAGAATCTGCAAATCCTAATCGGTAAACAACATTATCCAATCTTCTCTCCAGCATTACCTTGAGATTATCTCCGGTGATGCCGGGCTGCTTGGCCGATATTCCATAGAAACGTCTGAACTGCCGTTCAAATAATCCATAAATATAACGCGCTTTCTGCTTCTCAATCAACTGCGTACCACGCTCAGAAACACGGCGTCTGCGACCTCTGCTGCCCACGGTAGCAGTCTTATGCCGCCGTTCCATAACACACTTGGGTGTCATGCACCTGTTTCCCTTAAGCATTAACTTGTCACCGCAACGGCGACACAATTGACAATTTGCCTCTAAATGTCTTGCCATATTCTATATCCTTATACCCTTCTTCTCTTGGGAGGACGACAGCCAT
>Ga0182027_10002392_pt1 | contig 30515 bp, 26 predicted proteins | sample 712E1DmetaG_FD_121300 | JGI IMG/M metagenome (GOLD analysis project Ga0182027, IMG submission 121300) | Permafrost microbial communities from Stordalen Mire, Sweden - 712E1D metaG (Illumina Assembly) | ecosystem: Environmental > Terrestrial > Soil > Wetlands > Permafrost | place: Sweden...
GATCTACCATTACGGCAACTGGCGTCCCTGGTGGGATTTCGGCACGGGCAACCTGGGCGACGTCGCCTGCCACACGCTGCATACTTACTTTGAGGAACTGGAGATGGGCGCGCCGGACTGGGTCGCGGCCGACGCTTGCCAGGCATTTTCGGCGATGGGCACCGTCGGGAACTACGAGTGCGCGAGTATATGCAACTACGTCCAGTGGCACTTTCCGGCGCGCGGCAAACACCCTGAGATGATGGCTTACTACTACGATGGCGGCCTGCAAGCGCCGCGTCCGCTGTCCATGCCCGCCTCGATGGGCATGCCGGGCAGGGGAGTGATGTTCGTCGGCGAGAACGGCGTGCAGGTTTCCGCCTTCTATGGCGGCACGCCGTCGGTGCAGGACCATACTTCACCCAGGCCGGGCCAGCGGATTCAAGGGCTGCCAGGCGGCTGGCTGCTGCCGGAGGCCAAGTTCAGGGACTTCAAGCAGCCCGATCCCACCCTGGCGCGATGCGAGAGAGCGGATCATTACAAAGAGTGGATACAGGCGTGCAAAGCTGGCAAGAAGTCCATCATGCCCATCGAGCTTGCCTGCGATTACACGGAATTCGCGTTGCTCGGAAGCGCGACGTTGCGGCGGTACACCGCGCCGCCGCCGGGTGCGACCCCGGGATTGGGTTGGGGCGGATCGGGCCGGTCGGACTCCGCGGTGGTGTGGGTTGAGGCGACAGGAGACGGCCATATCCATGTCCCCGGGATGCGCCCGCAGGCGGGCATCCGCACGGGAGAAGTGTATTACAGAAGTTCCAAGGTCCTCACCTGGGACTCCAAGGCCCGGCGGTTCACCAACGACGAGCAGGCCAACGGCTACGTGGACACGCCCTATCGCAAGGAATGGGACTACAAGAGGGCCTAGGCCGCATTCGGCGCGGACCGGCCGTGCGCCGGCGCGCTGAGAAAGAGAATTTGTTCGCAATACCTAAGTCAGAAAATCCAAACAAAAAGTTGAACAGAATACACTACAATCAAAAAGGAGAAGAATCATGATGAAGAGCACAGTTTTAGGAAGCAGTATAACATGTTCGGCGCTTATCCTGCTTGGCAGTTATGCCCTGCACGGCCAAGCGGCGCCAGCCAAACCCGGCGTCATGCGCGATATTACGCCAAAGCAGTTTGTTTATGACATGAAGGTCGGCTGGAATTTGGGCAATACCTTTGATTCCAGCAGCGGCGGCGAAACCGGCTGGGGAAATCCCAAGACAACCCAGGCCATGATTGACGCGTTGAAGGAAATGGGATTTAAGACCATCAGAATCCCCGTCACTTGGCAAAGTCAACTCGGGCCCGCTCCCGACTACACCATCAAGAAGGAATTTCTTGACCGTGTGGAGGAAGTCGTGAACTACTGCCTCAAGGACGGCATGTACGCCATCGTCAACACCCACCATGACGGATGGGTCAGGCTGAATGCCGCGGGCGAGGCCGCGGGCACAAACGAGGCCGCCAAGCTTTGGTCACAGATCGCCACGCGTTTCAAGGACTACAGCGATTATCTGATCCTCGAAACTTTTAACGAGCCAAAGGGCGCGCAAAATCAATATAGCGGCGGCAACCCCGAACAGCGCGCCATTCTGAACGCGTATAACCTGGCATCCGTCAACGCCATCCGGGCCACCGGCGGCAACAACGCCAAGAGGTATATCATGTGCCCCACTCATGCCGCGACGCCGTCCGATGCCGCGATCAAAGACCTGATTGTTCCCAACAACGATCCCCATGTCATTGTCTCCATTCACACCTATTACCCCGGCGGCCTTGCCTTCGGCAACCAAAACAGTTGGGGAACCGATGCGGACAAGGCCTCCATGAGGCGCGAACTCGACCGGGAAGCCAGGGATGTGGCCGAGAAGGGCAGCGGCGTCGGCGTCATTGGCGAATGGGGTTCCGTGCGGCGCGTGGACCTGGCTTCCCGGGTTGCGCACGCCGAGTATTATGAAGAGCAAGCCCTCTCCAGAGGATTGCCGACTATTTGGTGGGATAATGGCGGCGGCGACTTTGGCATCCTCAACAGGCGCGCGACCCCGCCCACCTGGACTTGGCCGACGATTGCCCAGGCGCTTGTCAAAGGCGCCTCAAACGCAACCCCATTGGGAGCCTATACGGTGCCGCCCGCGGCAAACACACCGGCCCCAAGAGGCGACACACAGTATCCCAACACCGGGCCTACGGGGGGAACTCGCTAAAGAGGCGGCTTCCAAGCAAACTCGTGGCGGCTTTCGGCAGAAAGCCGCTATTTTTTTAGGCATTCTGCATGCGGCGGCACCTGATTTGCAAATGACGTAACTATTCAGGTAGGGACAGCGCGCCGCGTCCAGCGCGCAATAGATCGCCCGCCCCGGACGCCTCGGCGAGGCGTCCCTACCTGAATAGTCACCAAATGACAACATTGTCATACTTGCACTCTTGATTCATCGCGCCAATTTCTCATACTCGCGCGAACCAAGTTTGGTTCAGTGAACACATTATATTGATATGAAAAACTGCCACATCATTAGTTCGGTTATAGTCTTTGGATTGTCGGCCGCCATATTGGCGGGCTGTGCCACAAAGTCCGAATCCAAGGAGAAGAAGAGCACGGGGTTGACCACAAACCAGTTGCCGGCACCAATGCTGCAAGTGTTTCACGAAAAATTCCCGGCCGCCGGCCATGTGGAATGGAAACTCAAGAGCGACAAGAACTACGAGGCTGAATTCACACTCGACAAGGTGGAAATTGCCGTCAAGTTCGATCCGGCGGGCAAGTGGCTTGAGACCGAAAGAGCCATTCCGCAATCTGCCGTTCCCCCGGCGGTCCAAAGCGCGGCGGACAAACAGTTCAAGGGCAGCACCGTCGTCGAGAGCCAGACCCTGCAAACCCCGAACACGACAGCATTGGCCTACGAGCTGCATTTGAAGAACGCCAAGGAAACCGTGAAGGCCGTTTTTTCCGCCGACGGCGCATTGGTGAGCCAAACAGCGAAACCCACGACCGACAAGGCGAAGTAAGCCAACAAATCCGATTTTGCTGGTTTTCACCGGCCTGTGCGGCATGTTCTAAGGCGCAACTGGTTTGTGCTCAACTCCTGCTTTTCTTTTCCTTGAAAATGGGATGCCGTTATGAATTCTTTAACTGACACTGCTCGTTCCGCCACTCACGTTGATGGCTGGATCGTCATCCGCATGGAAAGCGGCGCGGAAATTCGTTTTCCGGTTGCGGATAATCCGCGTCTGGCGGCCGGCACGCGCCGGCAGTTGAACCATATCGAGATTTCCCCTTTCGGCGTTCACTGGCCGGATCTGGATGAGGACCTGTCTTTTCACGGCTTGCTCGAAGGCAACCACGGCCAGTTTCAGAAACTGGCCAAAGTGTGACAAATCCGATTTCGCTGGTTTTCACCAGCCTGTGCGGCATGTTCTAAGGGAACAGGAATATGCGACTGATCGGCAGGCTCAACAGTGAATCCAACGCCAAGACCTTTGGCGATTATTTGACGTGCCTGGATATCCGCAACACGGTCGAACCGGAGCCGGACGGACACTGGGCGGTCTGGGTTTATTCGGAGGATCAACTGGAAGCCAGCAGCCAGGCGCTGGCCGACTATCTCGCCAGCCCCAACGACACGAAGTTCCGCCGCGCGTCGGCAAAGGCCGGCGCGATCCGGCAGCGCGAGGAGAATGAGAAGAGTGAATTTGCCAAACGCGTCGTGACGAGCGAGACGATGTGGGGCGGCTTCAACCTGGGGCCGCTGACGCTGGCGCTGATGGGCGTCTGTATCATCGCCGCTTTGTCCGGTCTTCCGCCGCACTCGCCTTACCTGTGGATGAGCCTGGTGGACAGGTCTTTGCCTGAAGTCCAGCACGGCGAAGTCTGGCGGCTCATCACGCCGATCTTCATTCACATGGGTCTGCCTCATATCCTGTTTAATATGCTCTGGCTCAAGGACCTCGGTTCGATGATCGAGGCCCGGCTCGGAACTCTCAGCTTGCTGCTCCTGGTTCTCGTCATCGGGATTGGCTCGAATCTGGGCCAGGATTGGGTGGCCGGACCGATGTTTGGCGGGATGTCCGGCGTCATCTATGGCCTGTTTGGTTTCATCTGGATGCGCGGCAAACTGGATCCCGCTTCCGGGCTGCGTCTGCCCCAGGCCGACGTGGTGATGATGGTGGGCTGGTTTTTCCTCTGCCTCTTCCATATTATTCCGAACGTCGCCAATGGCGCGCACGGCTTTGGATTGGCGCTGGGCATGATTTGGGGCGCCGCGCCGCCGCTGGCAAAAAAACTGCTGAGACCTTGAGCTTTTTGGCCGGTGGTACAGTTTATTATTGCGTTACAGTTTGTTATTACATTTATGAGCGAATCATTCCGAAGCGAGAGCGACTCCATGGGGCCGATGCAAATTCCCGCCAGCGCCTATTATGGCGCGCAAACGGCGCGCGCCGTGGAGAATTTTCCCATCAGCAACCTGCGTTTTCCGCGTTCCTTTATTCACGCCCTGGGCTTGATCAAGAAGCATGCCGCGCTGACCAACCAGGAATTGGGCGGATTGCCGCCGCCATTGGCCGGCGTCATCGTCCAAGCCGCGCAGGAGGTCGCCGATGGAAAGTGGGACGGGGAATTTGTGCTGGACATTTTTCAGACCGGCTCCGGCACTTCCACCAACATGAACGCCAACGAGGTGATTGCCAACCGGGCCATCGAGTTGCTCGGCGGCAAACGCGGCGGCAAACAGGTTCATCCCAACGACCACGTCAACTGCGGCCAATCGAGCAACGACGTCATTCCCACCGCCATCCACCTCGCCGCGCTGGAGGCGCTGGAGCGGCGGCTGATCCCGGCCCTGGGCAGGTTGCGCGAGGCGTTGCAACGGAAGGCGGAGGAATTTCACGATGTCCTCAAAATTGGCCGCACCCATTTGCAGGATGCCACGCCCATACGGCTCGGCCAGGAATTCGGCGGCTACGCCAGCCAGGTCCAGCATGGCGTCGCCCGGTTGCGCGCCGCGGAGAATAACCTGGGCGAATTGGCCCTCGGCGGCACCGCCGTCGGCACCGGCATCAACACCCATCCCGAATTTGCCCGCCGCACCATCGCCCGGCTCGCCGCCGAAATGAACCTCCCGCTGCGCGAAGCGGCGGACCATTTCGAGGCGCAAGGCGGACGCGACGCGGTCGTGGAAACCAGCGGGACGCTCAAGACGCTGGCCGTGAGCCTCATCAAGATCGCCAACGATATTCGCCTGCTCGGTTCCGGGCCGCGCCTGGGCTTGGGCGAGCTGAAATTGCCCGCCACACAGCCCGGTTCCTCCATCATGCCCGGCAAAGTCAACCCGGTGATGTGCGAGATGGTCCTGCAAGTCTGCGCCCAAGTCCTGGGCAACGACGCCGCCATCACTTTCAGCGGCAGCTTCGGCAACTTCGAACTTAATGTCATGATGCCGGTGATGGCGCATAATCTCTTGCAGTCAATAGAACTTCTGGCGACGGCGAGCGATGTCTTCGCCAGGCGCTGCGTGGCCGGTTTGGAAGTGGACCGCGAGAAATGCCTTAGTAATTTGGAATTGAGCCTTTCCAACTGCACCGTTCTGGCCCCGGTCATCGGCTACGACAAGGCGGCGAAAATCGCCAAAGTCGCCTTCGAGACCAATCGCACCGTCCGCCAGGTCGCCCTGGAAATCTCCGGTCTCGACAAGGCCCGTCTGGACGAGCTGCTCGACCCCGCCAAACAAACCGCCCCCGGCGAATAAGGTCTCGGTAGGGCGGCGCTGCCGCGCCGCCCTAAAAATCCGGTAGGGCGAAGCTCCTGTTGAGCCTCCCAAAATATCCAAATGAAAACCAACAAACTTAAAGAAGCTCTCACCGTCGCAGTCAAGGCTGCGCGCCAAGCCGGCGCTTTAATGCGCCGCAACCAAGCATCTGTCAAGAAGATCAACTTCCAATCCCATCACGACATAAAATTGGAACTGGATGTCCGCTGCCAAAAAATCATCGAAACCATTTTGCTGGGCGCTTTTCCCGAATCGGGGTTGTTGGGCGAGGAAGGCCTGGCTGGATTGGCCGGGGCGCCTCTGCGCTGGGTGGTGGACCCGATTGACGGCACGGTCAACTTCACCTACGGCGTCCCTCACGCCTGCGTCTCCATCGCGCTACAGGAGCAGAGCGACAGGGCAGGGGACTACTCGACGATTCTCGGCGTGGTCTATGATCCATTTTGCGGGGAGCTTTGGACGGCGTTGCGCGGCGCTCCCGCCCGGCTCAACGGCAAGATCATCCATGCCAGCCGGAGGAAAGACCTGGCCGGGGCCATAGTATCCATCGGTTTTTCCAAGGACAGCGAAAGCATGCGCATCAACCTGCCCGTCTTCAACGCGCTGGTATCGCGCGTGCTCAAGATGCGGATGATGGGTTCCGCCGCCCTTGCCCTGGCCTACGTGGCCAGCGGACGATTTGACGCGTATATTGAAAGCGGCATCTATCTCTGGGACATCGCCGCCGGTGGATTCATTTTGGAGCGGGCCGGCGGCGAATTCTGGCACAGCCCCATCCCCGGCGAGCACAAATACCAAATGCTGGCCAACAACGGCTGCCTGCGCCAAAAAGTGGAACGCGTCGCGCGCGAAGCCCGGCGTGGAATTGCGGATTGACCACCGTAGCGGCTTTCGGCAGAAAGCCGCTGAAATTCCAATCCCCTCGTGGTTGGGGCTGCACATCCTTGCTTGAAACGCCTGCCGGTGGATTTTTGAACACGAGTGCAGCCGAATCCGCGCAAGCGATTTAACGCAAAGCACTCAGCAGACGTTTCGGATGAACCGAGTGAACCGGCGAAAGGTCGGCTTCGTCAAACGCCAGCAGCAAGGCGTCATGATCCATGTCCAGCAGGTGTTTGTCGGAGGTCACCAGCAGAGGGACTTGTTCCAGCGAAGTCTCGGCCAAAATCAAGCCATCATTAAACTCATCTTCGGGAATCAGGCGTTGTTGGAGCAAACCACGAACCAATTGTTCACAGACTGCCTCCGCCGCCGAATCCAAATCAAAGGGCCGAATGCCCCATTGCTTCAAGTGCATCAATGCCGTGCGCGCCAATTTCCGTTCTGCTTCGCTGCCGCCGAGAGTGAAAATGATGTGTAATTCGTGGGAAGCAGTGGGTGGCAAAAGCAATCCGTACCCCTTCCTCTGGAAAGCTTCCAGCAAATCGCGGGCGAAATCTTCCTCTCCGGCGAGATCGAAGATGAAATTAGTGTCGAGCGAGAGTCGCTTCTTTTTCGCCGCCATAAATCATCGTCATCGCCTGGTTGAAATGCTCCCGCCGCTGTTCAGGGGTGAGCTTGCTGGCCAGTTTGCGGGCTTTCGCAGCCAGACGGCTCCCGGCGGTCGTTTCCGGATAATCCAGTTTCCTTTTCGCCGCGCGCTGTTGCTGTTTCATCACGTCCTTAATCTCCCGTTTCCCGGCGATGTTGTCAATGCCCGACTGGCATGTTGCCCCATTTATGGTTCCTCACGAATTAGGAGGCCCGAAGGAAAAATACCCAAACCTCGGATTCCCCGGACGGTCGGCAAAGAGACCACGAATTTGTCGGCGGCGAAGTGGAACGAGTCGCGCATGAGGCCAGAAGGGGAATGGCAAATTGAGAATCTAAAATCTGGAAACGATTGGTTCACATACCCGGCTTTCGGCAGAAAGCCGCTGAAATTCCATTCTCTCGTGGTGGGACCTCGACGGGCAGGAATCACCAATCGAGATGTTGCAATGGGCTTGAAATCACAATGAGCAGGTGTCAAAATAGGCTTATGAGACAATTAACTGCGATAATTCATCAAGGGGAGCCGGGCGAAGGCGGTTTCTGGGCGACTTGTCTGGAAGTGCCTGGCGCCAATGGACAGGGTGAAACCAAGGATGAATGTCTGCGCAACCTCGCCCAGGCGGTTCAACTTCTGCTGGACACCGGGCGGGAAGAAGCCTTCCGTCTGGACCCGCAGGCGGAGACGGCGGAACTCTTGCTCGCATGAAACGCCGTGCCTTGCTCGGCCATCTACAGCAACATGGCTGCATGTCTGAGCGGGAGGTCGCCAGCCATTCCATTTGGAGGAACCCTCAAAGCGGCCGCAAGGAATCCCTTCCCCGCCACAACGAAATCAAGAAACACTTGGCGCGTTCCATCTGCCGCAACCTTTCTGTGCCAGTATGTCCAGGCGATTACCGGACGGAAGGGAGAGGCAGCGCCAGACCCGTCAGCAGTGAGGAACCCGGAGCCTGTGAATTGAATGACCTGGTTGCGATATTGCGGCCAGAATGTCCATTTTGAGACGGCTGTTTGACCGTTGGGCAAACGCGCCCCGGCAGAAGCGGAAATATCTGCCCAAGAGCCATTATGGTCGCAGATTCCACTCCCAAGCTGTTTTGCAACGTCGAGTTTTCGATGGAACGGCTGCCCGAATTGATTCAGATGTGCCGGAAAGCGAGCGGCACGTTGCCGTGGTGCGAAAAGGGTGCGAAAAGGACTGGACAAAATGCGTAAAGAGAATCATGCTCCACACTGGAAATAAATGATGGCTGGTGCGCAATGCTTCGCTCGTCTGAATTGGAAGACGACGTTGGCGTTTGTTTGGCGTAGCCACTGCCAGAACCGAAAGGAAATCTATGTCCGTCAACGTAAGTTTCATAAACATGAAGGGTGGGGTCGGGAAAACGAGCCTCGCAATGCAGGCCGCAATTTATGCAGCATGGAACAAAAAAAGGGTCCTTGCGATTGACCTTGACCCACAATCGAACCTCAGCCAGGCCCTTTTAGGACCTGCTGAATACGTGAAGCTACTGAAAGCCTCCAAGCCGACAGTGGTGCAACTATTAGAGGATTACCAACCAGCGACGTTCGGCTCCCCCGGCCCTCAGCCAGTCACGATCCAAGATGTTATTATCAAGAACGTCTGGTGGAAAGATGTGTGCCTCCACCTGTTACCTAGTCGGCTGGAGCTCTCACGCGTCCTTCGTAATCCCGCAGGAAAGGAACGTAAGCTCGCCAAGGCCCTGGCAAAAATTGCAACGGATTATGATCTGGTAATCATTGACTGTGCGCCGACAGAATCGGTACTGACAGACATTGCCTATTTTGCCAGTGGCTATGTATTAGTGCCGGTAAAGCCAGAATTCCTCGCCGCGATTGGACTTCCCCTGTTGGCGCGTTCATTAGACACGTTCCGGCACGAAAACGAAGATCATGAGATCAAAATGGCTGGAGTCGTGTTCAATCATGGTGATTACCAACCAGGGCCGGAGGCAAACGCATCAGTGCGTGAAGTGCGAACCCTTGCAAAAGACCATGGATGGCCCATATTTGTGAGTGAAGTTCCGCACTCGAAGGCGATTCCAAAATCAGCGCGAGAAGCTTCGGCAGTCGAACACACCAGTTACGCACGCTCAGGAATCAAAAAAGCAATCGTAGATTTTAGCAATGAACTTTTTATAAAAGTCGGAGTGTGATTGTGCCATGTCAACGGACCTATTAGATTTGCATCTTAAACTTCTCGTGCTCGAAAATGGACGGCCACGGGTAGTGCAAACCCTCGCCCGTATCAGCGAGGTTTCTGAGACAATCATCGAAAACGAACTGGCTTCAGCCGCAAAAGCCAAAATTATAAAGTCGGCCAAGGGCAGACCAACACCCGACCAGCTTTTGGCCAGAATGGAGTTACAGCCTGCCAAGCGCGAGCGTCTTGCAACCCTAGCTCGGGAATTTGAGAATAAACGCTTTCTTGGCGAATTGCGTCTCGTGGGAAAGTTTTTCAGAGAACATCAAGCGGGAACAGTGCCAAAGACACGTATGAGAGCCTTACCAAAAGTGCTCTCAATTCTAGCCGCTTTGCCAGAGAGCGAACTGGATGAATTGCTTGCTGACTGTTTAAATGAAAATTCCAGTTCCGGATTCTCGCACCTTGCTGGGGCGATCATGGGGCAAAAATGATGTGGAATGGCCCATGGATGACTAAGGAAGTGGTCAGGGATGATTAATGACGTTTTGCGCTGGCTCTGCGAGGGAAAAAGTCACGGCTCGACTGAGTCTCGCCCTACCGTTGAGCGCGTTCAGTGCGGCGTCATTTCCCCGGCGCGTTGGTCAGCTTGATGCTCACCATGACCAGCGTGTTGCTCGGAGGCAGGTTGTTGGTGTTGGCCACCCAGATCGTGTCGTTGTCGTGGCCGGTTCCCTCGTTGTTGATGAGGGCCTCGGCGTCGGTCACCAGGGAGACGACCGAGCCGTCAATTTCCGCCAGGAAAAGTCCCTCCGCTACGCGGGAACCGGTATAGACCCAGTCGCCGGCGCGCATGACCGAATCTTGATCGGTATTGAAAATCATTTCCTCGGCCCGCTTGCGCGTCTCGCGTCCGTTGGCGGTCCACTGCAATTCGATGGAAACCGGCTTGCCCGGCAGCCGGATGTTGGGCGGGTGGGAGACAAACCCGCCGACGCTGACGGGCGGGCCGTTGGTCCCGGGATTCGCGGCGGCCGCGTTGGTGTCAAGCAAAAGCATCGCCAGGTGAATGCGGAACGGTTCGGTGTCGGTTTTGAGGATGCTCTCGTGGGTCTTGCCCCAACTGGTGACGAGGAAGTACTCCATCGGGCCTTGGGTCAGATTCAAGCGGGCCGGGAAGCTGACGGTGCGTTGCTCCCGGTCAATCCGCACCTCGCCCAATTGATAAATGCCCGGACTGATTTCGCGGATCGGCATGTTGGATTTCACCTCGGGAGAGGCGGGGTTCGCCGGCAACAGGGCGCGCTCGAATGGATCAAACGCCGCGCCGCCGCCGGCGGGCGGAGCCGTGTTGGTGGCGGGCGGGGTGGCTGGCGGCTGTCCGCGCAAGACAAGGCAGATCAGCGCCAGCGCCGCCGCCAGCGCCGCGAAGAGCTTTGGCCTTATGGAATGTTCCCGCGCCATGCCGGGCATCAAAGCACGTTTTCAAACCATGTCAAGTCAGGGCACTTCCAGCATGAAGTAATGTTGCGGCAGGGAGAGGGCTGGCCGGTTGGTGAAGTTAAAGTTCCCGCTGGCGTCAAAGTAGTTGGTGAGCACTGGAGTCCAGTTGCTCAAAGGCGTGAGCGGATTGGTTGCGCTAATGAGATAATAAGCGGCGTTGGAGACGCCGCCGGTGCCGGCGAAAATCCAGCCGCCGCTGGAAGTGGAAACCGGCTGGAGAAGAGGCTGAGTTGCGATGACCACCGAAACCATCCCGGCGGTGTTGAGCCGGTTGGTGTTCCAAGCCAGGGCGGGGTGGAGCGGCGGCAACACGACGCTGGAAAATGTGCCGATGTGACTGCCGGCGGGGAAGAGGGTAAAGGTGTCGCCGGCCTGCAAGGGGCTGGCGCCCACGTTGGTGATGATGAGGGTGCCGCCGTTGGCCAGGGCGCCCGCAACCACGGCGGCAGTGTTGGTCAGCGGCGTCTGGCTGACGGCCAGAACTGTGGTGCTGCCCGCCGCCAGGTTGAGGGAAGCGCCGAAGGCCAGCGCGCCCATCGGATTGCCCGGGATCAGCGTTCCGCCGGACTGGACCGTTACCGCGCCGGCAATGGCGCCCGCGCCGGTCAATGCGGCGCCGTTGGCCACCGTCACCGCGCCGGGTCCTGTGGCGCTGCCGGTTGTATTATTGACAAACAATGTCCCGGCGCTGACGATGGTGACGCCGCTGTAAGTGTTGGCGCCTTTGAAGGCGATGCTGCCGTTCAACGTGGTGTCAAGCGCGGTCCCGGAGATGTTGCCGGACAATGTCAAGGTGTTGGCGGACAAGTTGGCGACGGCGAGAGTGCCGTTGTTGACGATTGGGGCGGAAATCGTGTCGCCCCGGCTGACAGCCACTTGAGTCAGGAAAGCGGGCGCCGGGGTGTTGTTCATTATGAGTGTTCCCCCGTTGGGGGCAATGTTGTAGGAACCGCCGGGCGCTCCAATATACAGGGAACCGACGGCGATGGACTGGCCGAGGTTAATGGTCTGGTTTGCCGTAATGCCGTTGTTAATGACGGCCACCGCTTGAGAGGCGTTGGGGAAGGCGGCGGCGGAGTTCCAATTGGCGTTGGCGTTCCAGCCCTGCGCGGAAGCGGTGACGGTGTTGTTCCAATAAGCGCCCGCCACACCGAGGATGGGCGTGGCGAAGGCTTCCGGCGACGGGCCGCTGGCGCCCGGGAGGGAGTTGGCGATCACAACGTAATAATAGGTATCGCCATTGGTCAGGCCGGTGTCCGTGTAATTGGTGGCGGTGACGCCGGAGGCGACGGTGAAGGTCTCGTTGCCGCTGCCGGTTCCGCGCATGATGACGTAGTTGGTGGCGCCCAGGGACGGGGACCAGTTGAGGCCGATTTGGGTGTTGCCGGGGGTGGCCGTCAGGCTGCCCGGAGGAATCGCTCCAAGAATGCGCTGGATGTTGTGCGCGCCGGAGCCGAGGCCGGAGACGCCGACATAGCCGTTGGCCGTGCCGCCGAGGTTGGTCACTGTGCCGATGACGTTGGCGCCGTCCACATTGAGGGCCGCGCCGGCCGCGCCGGCCTGCGGCACATAAGCGGTGGCTGTAACATTGACAGGGAGGGTGAAGGCCAGATGATACAGCCCGGCGCTGCGGTCCCACTCGACCGAGATGGCGCCGCGGTCGGTCGTCACCATGCCGCTGGCGGAGGGAAGGTTGTTGGTGAAATCCAGCGGCATGATCTGGACCTGGCCGCACTGGGCCGTAAGCGGCTTGATGCCCAAAATGTACCGCACATAACCGTCCAGCCCGACATCGCCCCAGCCGTGCGATTCGCTGTTGCCGTCGGTGTTGGCCGTCCACGACTCCCAAGTCGCCGTTCCGCCGAGCGAGAGGATTTGCGCCCAGCCATAGTTGTTTGCGTTGGTGTAGAGATTCAGCAACGCGGACCCCTGGTTGGCCTCGCCCAGCGCGCGCTCGACTTGAATGATGCCCAGCGCGCTCACGCTCATGTTATCGCTCACGACCAGGGAGGCGACGGCCGCCTGCCGGGCCGCCGGCACGATGTTGAGCGAGAGGGGGAAGGCGTTGGCGTGTTGCGAGGTGTGGCTGCTCTGCGCTCCGCCGGGCAGGAGGCCGTCCACATAGAGGCCGCTGCCGTTGATCAGGTTGGTATTGATCGCGGCTTGCAGGTTGTTGGCCAGGGTGCGGTAGGTGTTGCTGTCCGTGGTGTTGCCCAACTCGCCGGCGATGCGCGACACAATGTCGTAGTCTTCCCAGGCCCAGCCGTTGATGACCGTGGCGGCGTTGCCGGGGCTGCGGACAGTGGCCATATCGTAGCCGAATTGCATGTTGGTCGGCCAGTCTATGATGCCGTTTGTGTAGGCGCTGCTGGTGCCCCCGGTGAGTTGGGTGATCAGGCCGTTGGCCGGGTTGAGGGAGCGGTTGACATATTGGGCGATGTTGGTCAACTGAGTGTAGTTGGTGCCGAGGAAGGCAAGGTCGCCCGTCTGCATGTAGTATTCCCAGACCCAAGCCAGGAACATCTGCGAGTAGTCCGGGATGTCGCGCGCGTTGGAACTGTCGGGGTAGCAGGCGTTGACCCGCCCGACGTTGACGGCGGGCGTGGACCAAAACTCGGCCATGGACTCAATGAACTCGTTGAGTCGGCGGCGCGTGAGCGGGCGTTCGTCCTGCGCCCACATCGCGGTGATGCTCTCCTGGAAACCGTCGGCCAGGAAGCCGCCCTTCTGGCGCATCGAGTCTATGAACTCCTCCTGCGCGTCCACAGGCGCGGTTTGTTTCATCAAACCCCACACGGCGTTGAGCGTGGCGTTGGGCGAGGTGAAGGAGGAGGCGGCGGGGTTCATCTGGCTGTTGCGCTCGACGAACGCGAAGTTGGCCGCGGTGATGGGCATGGGCGGGTTGGTAATCACATAGTAACGCATCGTCATATACTCGGCTGGCTCGCAGGTGAACGTCCCGCCGTTGAGTATCGCGAAGCAGTTCATGGTCGTGCTCTGGTTTTGCGAGGCGTCAATGTCGCCCGAGGAAAGGAGCGCGAAGCCGCCGCACATGCCGACTGTCGTGCCGGAGGTGCCGCCCGAGAACGAGATGAGCGGCACGCCGGAATAGACCTTGCCCATATCCACCACATAGGCCGTGCCGCTTTGGTTCATGGTCACCGATACGGGCGCGATTTGCGTCTCGACGATGCGCGTCAGATCGGGCAACAGCGGCCCCGGCCACGTCGCATTATTCGTCTGGCCGCCGCTGTACACGCTGGGGGCCGTCCAGCCATTGGTATTGTTGAAGCCGGGCATGAACCAGGTCGGCATGAGGTTGTGCGCGTCAATCATCTCGATGTAGCCATCGCCGGAGGGGCTGCGATTGACCGGGCTGCTGACGTTCCAACTCGTTGCCTGGCTCTCCAACCAAGTGTTGTCCGTGCCGACCACGCTGCTGGTGCCGTCGGTGTAATGAATGATCGCCTTCATCAGAACACCCCGCGAACTGGCGGCCCGGCCCGAGCCGCCGCCGAACCAGTGGTTGAAGATCGCAAACTGGTTGGCCGCGCCGTTGGTGACCAGGCCGGTGATGTCGTAGGCGTTGTATGCTTGATATTGCGGGAACGCGTAAGCGGGGCCTTTGCCGGCCAGCGTCCCGTTCACATACAGCGCGTATTTGTGGACGCTTGTCACATACACCGTCGCCCGCTGCACGCCCGGGGCGGAGAGGGTGGCGGACTTCAGGTAGTAAGTGTAGTCGTCGCTGACGCTGGTGTTGCGATAGATCCACGACGCGCCGCTCCAGTCGCTGTTGGCCGGCAGCCCGACGGTGAAGGCGCCGTTGGTGGAGTACGGGCCGGGGTTGCCCTCCCTGTTCGAGGTGCGGACTTTCCAGAAACAGGGCGTGTCGGCCGCGAGCGGCCTGCCCGCATACACAACATGGTTTTCCCGGTCGCCGGCAACCAATCCGCTGTCCCACAAGTCGCCGTTATTGGCGTTGAGGTTCGCCACCGAACTGGCGACAAGCAGCTCGTAGCCTGTCTGCCTTTCGTTGGCGTTGGTGTCGTTGTCCAGCCAGCCAAAATACGGCACGGCCTCCGTGCCCACCGGATTGACGACATCGTCCACGAGCAAATTGGCCGGCGCTTGTGGCTGCGTGGTGTTTGTCGGGGTGACCGTCAAAGTGCCATTGTTCGTGGTGACGGCATAGTTGCCAAGCCGGCTGTTTGGGTCATTGAGGCTGGCGACTATTGGATACGTTCCCGCGGGGCTGGAGGCCGTCGCGACGCAACTGTAGGTGGCCGTGATATTGTCCCCATTGACGACACCAGTGAGCGTTCCAGTGAAAACGGGGTTGTTCTGGCCGAACGGGCGACTCTTACTATTAACCGATACCGTCAAGGCCGCGGGCGATACCACCAAGCTGACCGTTTGGGTTGCGGTGCTGTAATCGGTCGTGTCCGTCGGAGTGAAGAGGACGGAAAGCGTCGTGGCGCCCGCGCTCAAAACGGTTCCGGCCGGGGGACTGTAGGCATAGCTGCCGGCAATATCCGCCGAGGCGTCGAGTTGGCTGGCGCCGAGAGGTGTGCCGTAAGGGACGTCGGTTGGCGGGTCCCAAGTGATCCCCGGGTAAGTCTTGATGCTGGCTATTTTCAGCACCACATTCCCGCCCGATACCGAGATGGTTGCCGCGCTTCCCAGCACTATGGCCGATCCAGTGGGCACAGGATAGGCACCGGACAGATCAGTAATGCTTCCGGTGGTTTGCTGGATGAGGGTGTAATTGCCAACCGGCAATGGCGAGCCATTGACGGTAAAGGCATTGCCATTGAGTGTCAATGTCCCCGATGGGATGGTCAGGGCGGGATGCGAACCGTCGTAGTTCAAGGTAACCGGCCTGGAGCCGAGGCTCACGATGCCCTTGACAGAAGCCGGGGTGGCGGTTCCGCTGGCGGTAAGCGATGTGTTTGCGCTCAAGGTGTAAGAGGACAGCGCCGAGACATCAAAGGCCGCCCCGCCGGCCACACTGATGTTGGGGGTGTTGTTGATGGAACCCGCGGCGCCCAGGAGCAATGTTCCGGCGCTGATGATCGTGTTGCCGCTGTAGGGGTCCGCGGCGTTTAGCGTTAGCGCCGCTCCGGCGGCGGTCACTTGAACCGCACCCGTCCCGGAAATAACGCCGCTCAAGGTCTGCGCGCTGGTGCTGCCATCCATGAAAGTCCCGTTGTTGGTAATGACGCCCGTGGCGAGCACCGTGGCCGCATTGGTGAGGAGGAGCGTCGTGCCGCTGCCGATGGTGATGCCGTGCGCAATGTCATTGGACCCGCCTGCCAGCGCCATGGCGCCGCTGCCTGTCAGAATGATGCCCGTATCCGCCGCGCCGCTGCTATTGGTGAACGTCCCGGTGACGTTCAGATCAACGCCGGGAATAGTCTGTGATACTCCGCCGCTGGTAATGTTGAAGACAGTTCCACCGCTCTGCTGGGGACCCATTTGCTGGGCGCGCATGGTGGATGTGGCGGCGCCTCCATTGACATTCACTTGATTGTCTATTTCCCAACCGGCATAAGTGGTGTTGGCGGTTCCCGACATGGCGAGTGTGCCTCCATTCAGATTCAATACCCCAAAAAGGTAACATCGAAAATTAGTTGTATTGGTTGTGGTTAGCGTGCCGCCCGCATTGATTGTGACCGGCAAATAAGGGGTCGCCGCGGTGTAGCCTTCCAAAGCGCTCGATCCCATCGCCGCAACCGTGCCGCCACTACTTATCGTCAAGCCGCTGCTCTTGTAGATGCCGCCGGTCCCGGCGTTGGGAAAGTTCAGATTCAGAGTGCCGTTGGCGACCACGGTCGGTCCGGTGTATGCCTCGTACGCCAGCGAATTATTGCCCAGCGTCAATGTCCCGCCGCCCACCGATATGCCGCCCGTCCCGGAAATGGATCCGGCCAAAATCTGCGCGGTTGTGCTGCTAAAGCTAAAGGCGCCATTGTCAGTGATGGCGCCCGCATTACTGCCGCCGTTCAAATTGCCGGCGCCGCCAAGGGCGAGCGTGGCGCCCGTTCCAATCGTGGTCGCTCCGCCGAAGGTGTTGGTTCCGTTCAAATTCAGCGTCGCCCCCGCGCCAATCGCCACCGCGCCTGCGATAGTATTGGAAATGTTCATGGTCACCGTGCCGGTGCCGGTCAAAGTCAGCGACCCGCCGCCAATCGCGCCGGTGCCGCTCAGGGTGTAATCATGCAGCGAGTTGCTGAACGTCACGCTGGCGGGAGCGACATTGGAAGCCACATTCACGATATACCGCGAAACGCCCGTATCGCCAAACCCCACCGGATCGCCGTCGGCATAGTCGCCGGCGGTTCCGGGCGGCGTGAGGATCCAGTTCGCGCTGTTGGTGTCCCAGTTCGCGCTGGCAGCGCCGGTCCAGACGGCGGCGGGGACGGTCGCTCCCGGTGTGAAGACGGCCTCGGCCAGGATCATTTTCTGGGCGCCGTTTGTGGAGGTTGGCGTGTCCACAAAGGTAACCATGCCCGCGCTCAGGCCCAACACATAGCCGGCAGCCATCGAGGAGCTGGCATCCACAACGTCGCTCGAAGTGACCGTCGCGCCACCCGTCCCGGTGATGGCGATGGTGGCGTTGGTAGAGGCGTAACTGGCGCCCACCGCGGCCCAGGAGCCGTTGGCAACGCCCGCCACATTATTGGTCAGACCTGTGACAGCCGTGCCAACGGAGTTGGTTCCAAAGGTCAATGGCGCGGTGCTGGTGCTGACGCCACTGAGCGTATAGGCCGTTAGCCAGGTGTTGTCCGCTCCGGGCACCGTGACGGAAAGTGTCGCCGAGCCTGTTGGAGGGTTAAACAGGCAATAGATCGCAACGCCCCGGTAAGTGGTCGCGTTGGGATCGCTCTGGACGGCCAGGTTGAGAGTTGCACCGTTCCAAGACAGCGTGGCGGGTTCGGCGTCGTAAGCACCATGGTCTTCCACTATCACAACCAGCACGCTGGCGCCCGAAGTGACCCCAACCGTCATCGTCCCGGTGGCGCCGGTGGTGTGGGTGATGGCCGTCGAACCGTCGTGCAGGGTAATTGCCGCTCCGGCCTGCCCGCTCATCAGCGCCAGCGCGGCCAGAATCGGCAGAATGATTCGGGGGAGAACCATTCGGAGCAGCGGGAAACAGTTTATTTCCAGCGTCAGGTGGGCGCGGTTGCGCGGCGCGCGCGGTGAATGATCCAAGGAGTTGGTTGGTTGATTCATGGGATTACGAATAGGAACTTTCCGGATGGCAATGCCGGCGGTGAAGACCGGATTTCGCAAGCTGTGGATTGGTCGAGCAACGGCGTCTTCATCTTTGTTTGGGCAATCATGCATCTCATTTCACCTCGCCGGCAGAAATGATGACTTAACCCCGGCGTCAAGACCGTCTCGTCTTGCCGAGAATGAACGAAAAGGAGGTTCTTTTCAAGCCTTTTATGCGGCATTCGATGAATTTCGCGTTCCAAGAATCCGCACTTTTCTTGCGATTTTTCTTGCATTAGGGATGCAAATGTCCGAAGGTGCCCCCTAGGAAAGGGATTTTAGGTGCAAGCGAGTAACCACAGTACGGCGGGTTCGGGTATGGCGGGTTCGTCCGGATTCAAGGGCGGGAACCTGACGGGGCGGTGTCTTCTTCACATTCCAATCATTCACGGCCAATCGGAGATGGGGAACCTCTATCATTATGAACAACGATTCCAATAATGTGTTAGTTGTTATGCGGCAACGGGAAAGCGCCACCACCCGGTTTCTGGAGCGCGTGAGCGGCCGGGAGGAATGGGCGCTCAAGGGCTTCCTGGATCAGGCGCGCGGGGAGGCGCAATGGCTGTCTCGCCTGCGGTCGGAAGAGCCATGCCGGCCAAATCTGTCGCCCGGCGCGGCCGATTTGCTGGAGCAAACCCTCCGAATCAAGGCCAGGGATGCGCTGGACGACCAGGTCGCGGAGGCCTGCGGCGATCTTCTGGAAGAGTTGAATCTCCTGGCTTCTGAAATTGTCCCGCGCCGGATTCTGGCGCCGGAAACGCCGGACGCGGCGCGGGAGATGGTGCTGCATTGGGCGTTGCTGCTGCCGGCGGCGGCGGCGGCGGATTTTCGCCGCCGGATCGAGCGCGCCAACGCGGCATACAATCACGGCGGCCTGGCACTGGAAGTGTCCGGCCCCTGGCCTCCGCACAGTTTCTGCCCGCATCTGGAAAGACCCTCCATCTTCCTGGCAGGGCCGAGCTGCCGCTCTGCCCTGAATTCTCGGGCGGCGCGGCAGCGCCATCCTGCGGAAGACGTCAATAATAGTGTCCTGTCCCCGGCGCGGCAGGAAGCTTAACCCGGATATTTCATACCCTGGTAGGGCGAAGCTGCTGCTTCGCCCTAATTCAGGGCGGCGCAGCAGCACCGCCCTACCGTTCAGGGTGTGGCATGTTCCCCTCAGGGAAATGAAATATCCCGGCTAGGGCCTGGGGCGGCAGGCCTGCCAGATGTGGCGCGACTTATGCTTGCATATCAGGACGGTTTGGCCTCAATGATCAAGTTGTATGGATGGCAAGGGCTGGGCACGCATGGGAGCCATTAGGGCACCATTTGGTCATTGAGGTCGCTCTGCCCGGCGCGTTTTGGCCCTCCCCGAAAACAATGAAAACAATTGTTTCTCCTAAAATGGCTGTCCGACATGGATTCGAACCATGACAAAGGCCTCCAAAGGGCCTTGTGCTACCGTTACACCATCGGACAGGACTAGGTAAAATTAACCCGCCGGCGGCGGTCTGCAAGTAAAAATCAGGCAACTTCCACCAGGGCGGTCCAGAATTCGGGGCCGAATTTGGCCTGGAATGCAGCGAGGAGGGTTTCGGCCGCGCCGCGGGAATCTGTCAGGGCGAAAGTCGAGGAGCCGCTGCCGGACATCAAGGTGGTGGCGCCGTGTTCGCGGAAGAATTCCTGGAACAACTGGAGCAGGGGATATTTGCGCTGGGCAGGGGCTTCCAGGGAGTTGTAGAATTCTCTCCCGGCGGCGGGCAGGGCGGCGGTCTGCAAAAGGGAAATCAGGCGCCGGGCGCGGCCCGGTTTTCCGTGGAGCGCCTCCGGATGGCGGGCCAGTTGTTCGTAGGCCCATGGGGTGGAGATGCCAAAACCGGGATGAACCAGCAGCATCCAGGCGCCCGCCAGGGCGGGGAAGAAATCCAGGGGGGTGATGACTTCGCCGCGGCCCGTGGCCAGGGCCGGACGGTCTTGCAGGAAGAAGGGAACGTCGGATCCCAGGGAAGCGGCCAGTTGCAGCAGGATTTCATGGCGGAGCGGCTGGCCGAAAAGTTCGTTCAAGGCCAGGAGCGTGGTGGCGGCGTTGCCGCTGCCGCCCCCCAAGCCCGCCGCGATGGGAATCTTCTTCTCCAGTCGAATGCGGACGCCTTCGCGGATGCCGGCGGTCTTGAGGAATCGCTCCGCGGCGGCAAAGACCAGGTTGCCGGCATTGGTTGGCAAACGGGGGTCGTTGCACTTCAGGCAGAGCCTTGCGCCGTGGCGCTCGAAGGAGAGGGAATCGTGAAGGGCGACTGGATGCAGCACGGTTTCCAGCTCATGGAAACCATCGGGACGCTTTCCCAGGATGTTGAGGAGGAGGTTGACCTTGCAGAAAGAATGCTTGTCAAGCGGCATGGGAAATGGCGGGGCGCAGCCAAAGCGCCCGCTGCTTCATCCGGCGGTTCCAAGTCTCCCGGTTATTGATCGAAAATGTGGAAACGGCTGCCCGGAATATAGGGCGCGATGTCTCCGCCGCTGAAGCCCAGCGAGGTGTCCGGCGACGTCATCTGATCGGAAAGGTTATTGGGCGCGTAGCTGTCGGGATAAACGGGGTACTCCGAAAGGACGTACGGGTTCTTCGTCAGGGTGTACGGCCAAATTGGGCCGTAGTTATTGGGGGAATGATTGGGGATGGGGAAGGTCGCCACTTCGTAAAAGCCGGCGGCGGTGCGCGCCGCCGTCATATCCACGCCGTGGAAGAGACCGGTGGAAAAAGCCAGGTCGCGGTTCTCCAAGACGGTGGATTGTTCGATGGAACGGCGCACCTCGCCCAGGCGTAAAATTTCGGTCAGGTTGTTGAAGCCGCGACCGAGTTTTTCCTCCGGGCCGGCGCAACCGGACAACAGCAGGGCCACGCCCAGGAACGGGATAATAGACGCTGATAATTTACGCATATACAAGGTCTCTTTCTTGCAACATAACCATCTGCCGGCAATTGTCCAGCCTTTTTTACGCTTTTTTCGCACGCTCCGCTTTCTTCTCCTGGTACTCCCAATACCAGGCGATCCAGACGCTCGCCTCGAAAAGCAGTTGCAGGGCGATGGCCATGACCACTTGGGTAAAGACTTCCGGGGTGGTGAGCAAGGCGCCCAGAATCAAGTTCCCGACGATAACGTAGCGGCGCATGCCGGCCAGCTTCTCGTAATCCAGGATGCCGATTTTGACCAGCGCGAGCAGGACTACCGGCAATTCAAACCCCAGTCCCATGCCAAGCATGAATTTCACCAGGAAGCTGGAGTAGGAGGAGAAATTCCAAATGGGGACTTTGAGCCCCATGAAGACCGAGAACTGTTCGGCGAATTTCAGCGCCGGCGGCATGACGACAAAGTAGGCCACCGAAACGCCCAGGAAAAACAACCCGATCCCCACGCCGAAGGCGCGCAGAAAGTACTTCTTCTCCTTGATCCTCAAGGCGGGCATGAGGAATTGCCCGATGAAATAGAGCACGAACGGGGAAGCCAGAATCAGCCCGGCAAAAAATGAGATGTGCATCCAGAAGAGAAACGGCTCGGAGGGGTCCAGGAAAACCAGGTCCGGGCTGCTGGAAACCGCTTCCTCGGGCGGCGTGGGAATCACCCGCCAGGTCACCAATTGCTGCCCGCCCGCCTCCGCGAATTCCAGCGCCACGGTGGTGTGCTGATTGGTGCCCAGATCCAGCGCGCCAACGCGGTTGGTTCCCAGATCCATCGCCGGATACCGCGCGCCCCCGATTACAATGGTGACCAGTTGATTGGTCGTGTCAGGCAGGAACAGAATGTGGCGTTTGGCGGCGCGGGTCATGGGCCATTTGAGAACCGTCACCAGCGGCTTCACATTGAACAGGCAAACCGTCATGGCCGCAAGCGTCGCTGCGGCGCTCTTGATCAGCACCCAACGCAGGTCTTCGAGATGTTCAAGGAAGGTCTTAACGGCGCCGCCTTCGGCTTCCTCGTCCTCGGGCTGGTAATCCTCGGGATGTTCTGCCATGCGAAATGGTCACGGCGGAATCTAGGCTTTGGGAACCGTGGCAGGGGGATTGGGATCGGCCGCCGGCGCTGCGGCAGGCAGCGGCTTGGGGGCGGGCTGAGGCTGGTGCGCTTCGCTGGCGGCATTGTTGATCTCATCCGTCACCTCGCGCGACGCCTTCTTGAATTCCTTTATGCCCTGGCCAAGGCCCTTGGCAAATTCCGGAATTTTCTTGGCGCCAAAAAGAACCAGAATGGCGGCAAATACCAGCACCATTTCGCCTCCGCCCATTCCCAATACTGCTAGAGATATGTTCATAATTTATCTTGCTCACAATATCAATAAACCAAAGACATACAATAGTAAAGCGCGCTTTTTTGATGTTTTTTTTCCCCGCGCCCGAGCGGCGTAGCGGCTTTCGGAAGAAAGCCGCCAATTCCACCGGCATGAAAAGATGGCGGCGGATTGCCATCCGCCGCTACGCCTGCGCAGCGGCCATTGGGACCGTTTTCCCCCTCCCGCCATCCGACAAATTATGGCCGGTTTTTGCCAATGGGAGGGTAGTCCCCCTGACCGCCTGTGGGTAGATTAAGAACAAGATTATGAGAATCAGTTTATCTAACCGGGTTGCGCAGGCGCGGCCGCCATGGAATCGAGGCGGCGCGGCCGTCTTCAGTCAAACCAGTCCGTTGCGCCTCCTGTCCGCCGCCGTGAGTTTATGGAAGAAGGCCTGAACAGAAGGGGAAACGGCATCTCCACCGCCACCGCGGAGATTGAGCGGGTTGAAAAGTCCCGCCACATCCCGGCCGCGACCGCATTCGGCTGCCCGCGCAATTTTCTCGACAACCGCTTCGTCTATACCGTGGTGTCGCCGCGGGCGCGCGGCCTGTCCATCGGCATCAACATGAACCCGGACAGGTTCTGCAATTTCGACTGCCTTTATTGCGAGGTGGACCGGAAATTGCCCGCCACAGAGCGGGAATTGGAGGTTGGTCTGATGGCGGAGGAACTGGACAAAACGCTTTTCCTGGTGCGGTCGGGCAAGATACGGGAGCATGCCGTCTATCGCGAATTGAGCGACGAGCTGCTGCAATTGCGCCATGTCGCTTTGAGCGGCGACGGCGAACCGACCCTCTGTCCCATTTTCGCCGAGGCCGTCCAGGTGGTCGTCCATGTCCGGGCGCGCAGTCCCCATTCGTTTTTCAAACTGGCGCTGATTACCAACGGGACCGGACTGGATTTGCGGCCGGTGCAGGAGAGCTTGAAATACTTTACGCACGACGATGAAATTTGGATCAAGCTCGACGCCGGCACCCAGGAGTACTTGAACCGCGTCAACCGCAGCCAAGTGCCGCTGCAAAAGGTCATTGAGAACATCCTCCTGGTCGCCCGGCAGCGGCCCGTCGTCATCCAGAGTTTGTTCCCGAGCGTCCTGGGCGAGGAACCGCCCCCGGAAGAGATTGATGAGTTCGTTCTGCGTTTGTCCGAACTCCAACAACGCGGCGCGCGCATCGCGCTGGTACAAATCTATTCGGCGACCCGGCCCTCCGCGCATCCCGATTGCGGGCATCTGCCGCTCAAAGTGCTCTCGCACATCAGCCAGCGGATCAAGGCGGAAACAGGATTAAGGGCGGAAGTCTTTTGATCCCGCTTCGAGTCTGTAGCGGCGGTCTATGACCGCCGGTGAATCATGCCGCTGAATCAGCAACCGCGCTGAAATCAGCGGCGGTCGTAGACCGCCGCTACAGGATTATAGGGAATAGGCCTAGCCAGGCTAGTTATTATTCCTAGGTCGCGTCTGGCGGGATGCCCCATTGTGGACTGCCGGGATCGGTGCTAAATTGCGTCCATGATAACAAATTTTGCGCAGTCCAATGGCGACAAGCAGATGAACCGCCAGGACAGCAAAGGTTTGATCGAGAGCCTGATTAACTCGAAAGTCTATCAGGATTACGAGAAGGCGTTCAGCGAAATCACCGGCTTGCCCGTCTCGTTGCGCCCGGTCGAATCGTGGCAGTTGCCCCACCACGGCAAGCACCACGAGAACCCCCTCTGCTCCATGGTGGCCGAAAAAAGCCGCTCCTGCGCGACGTGCCTGCAAATTCAGCAACAGCTTTCCGAAGGCGCCCGCTTTGAAGCCGCGACGGTGACCTGCCGGATGGGATTGGTGGACACGGCGGTGCCAGTCCGTTTGGGCGAGCAGTTGATCGGCTTTCTTCAGACCGGCCAGGTGTTGAGGAAAAAGCCCACGCCCTCCCAAATCGAGCGCACGGCCAGGCTCCTCGACGAATGGGGCTTGCAAATGAGCCGGGAACGGCTCGAAAGCGTCTATCTGGCAACCCCGGTCTTGTCGGCCAAACAATACGACGCGATGGTCAAACTGCTCGTCATCTTCGCCGAGCACATTTCGGTGGTGAGCAACCGGATCGTCGTTCACCGTGAAAACAGCGAATCGCCGGTAATCCGGCGGGCCCGGGAGTTCATTGCCGAGAATCAGGCGGAAGATCTTTCCCTGGGCCAGGTCGCCAAAGCCGTCAACACCAGCACCTTCCACTTTTGCAAAATGTTCAAGAAAGCCACCGGCTTGAACTTCACCGAATATGTCTCCCGCGTTCGCGTGGAAAAGGCCCGCAACCTCCTCCTCAATCCCAATCTGCGCATCAGCGAAATCGCTTACGAAGTCGGTTTCCAATCGCTCACGCATTTTAACCGCGTCTTCAAGAAATTCACCGGCCTGTCCCCCACCGATTACCGCGGCCAGTTGGCCCCCGGCTGATATTTTTGTTTCCCTGCCCGCCGTTTGCGGCGTAAATAATGGGGCATGACCAAAATCCTCATCGTGGATAATCATCCTATGATGCGAAAAGGCCTGGCGCAACTCATCGGCCAGCAGCCGGACATGAGGGTTTGCGGCGAAGCGGGGGATGCAAGCGAGGCTTTGGAAAAGGTCCGACTCCTCCAGCCAAACCTCGTTTTGGCAGAGATTACGCTGCCCGGACGAAACGGCCTGGAACTGATCAAAAACATCCAGTCGTTGGAGGGCCGCGTGGCCGTTCTGGTGATTTCCATGCACGACGAATCCTTTTACGCGGAGCGCGTCCTCCGCGCCGGCGGACGCGGTTACGTCATGAAACAGGAGGGCGGCAAGAAAATCCTCGAAGCCATCCGCCAGGTTTCCGCCGGCCATATCTTTGTCAGCGAAAAAATATCCGCCCGGATTTTGGAAACCTTCTCCGGCCACCGGCTCAAAGGCGGCCGATCCGCGGTGGAAAACCTGACCGACCGCGAATTCGAGATTTTCCAATTGATAGGGCAGGGGATGGGCACAAAGGCGCTGGCGCAGGAACTGCACATCAGCACAAAAACCATTGAAGTCCATCGCGCCAACATCAAGGCCAAACTCCAGATCAAGACCATGGCCGAACTCATCCGTCACGCCGTCCGCTGGGTCGAGTCCGAACGCCGCGACTAATTCTCGATCTTACGACCAAGCATCGTGCCGCATAAAAAACAAGACCCACGCATTGAGAGCAGCGAGGCACAAATTTAGGCACCCCCTGCGCCAACGGCCAACTATTAAGTCCGCAATCCCGTTGTAGAAAAGCACAACAAGGCAAACGCCGTATCCAAGGTTGAGGCTCTCTGTGAAATAGTAAAAAAGATAGGAAGTCGTCTTTGTGCTAAATCCAGCCATACTGCGTTCCAAAAAGAACCAAAAAATGCGGCGCACAACAAAAGCCACCACAACATAAGACTGGAAAAGAAACAAAAATGCTTGCACCCATTCCTCCCGCGTTTTCGGAAGCAATCGGAACTTAAACCAAGATTCCTCTCTTGATCTCATAGCGCAACGGGTTCGCAAAACAATTCGCTTCACGAATTACTACTCCTGCCGTCCAAAACTGACAAGCCTTCTCTTTCAATCCGCAATTCGCAATCCGCAATCCGCGAGGATTGCTTTTGCACCCAATCTGGGCTTTGCTACGGGATGCTTTTGAGAGCCAAATCCGAACAACTGTTTGCCGAGGCGTTGCGCTGCATTCCCGGCGGGGTCAATTCCCCGGTGCGCGCCTTCCGCGCCGTCGGCGGCCACCCGTTTTTCGTCGAACGGGCCGCAGCCGCGCATGTGTTTGACGTGGATGGCAATGATTACGTGGATTATGTCGGAACGTGGGGGCCGGCCATTCTCGGTCACGCGCATCCAAAAATTATCGCGGCGGTGCGAAACGCGGCAGGGCAGGGGACCAGTTTCGGCATCCCCAATCCGCTCGAAGTCCGCATGGCGCGCTTCTTATGCGCCGCCATCCCCAGCGTGCAAAAAGTGCGGATGTGCAATTCTGGAACGGAAGCCTGCATGTCCGCCATCCGCCTGGCGCGCGGTTTCACCGGACGCGACAAAATCATCAAGTTCGACGGCTGTTATCACGGCCATGCCGATTCCCTGTTGGTCAAGGCCGGATCGGGCGCGCTGACCTTTGGCAACCCGGACAGCGCAGGCGTCCCGGCCGCCTTTACGCAACACACAGTCGCTGTGCCTTACAACGATGCCGAGGCGGTGCGCGCGGCGTTCGCGGCCAATCCAGGCCAGATCGCGGGCATCATCGTCGAGCCGGTTCCCGGCAACGCCGGTGTTTATTTGCCCAAACCAGGCTACCTGGAATTCCTCCGCGAGATCACCGCCGCGCAAGGCGCGCTGCTGATTTTCGACGAGGTGATGACGGGCTTTCGCCTGGCGCTCGGCGGCGCGCAGGAACGTTTCGCAATCAAGCCGGATTTGAGTTGTTTTGGCAAAATCATTGGCGGCGGCCTCCCGGTGGGCGCCTTTGGCGGACGGGCGGACATCATGGATTGCCTGGCGCCGGACGGCCCGGTGTATCAGGCCGGCACATTGAGCGGCAACCCGCTGGCGATGGCGGCGGGCCTGGCCGCGCTGGAGGAGCTATCCGCGGGAAACGCCTATGCGAAGCTGGAGGAAGCCGGCGCGGCGCTGGAGGCCGGCATGAAAGAAGCGGCCCGAAGCGCCAACATACCCGTGCGGTTCAACCGCATCGGCTCGATGTTCTGCGCCTATTTCAACGATCAGCCCGTGCATAATCTGGCCGACGCCCTGCGCAGCGACCGGACGCGCTTTGCGAACTATTTCCACGCGATGCTGGAGCAGGGGATTTACGTCGCCCCGTCGCAATTTGAGGCCGGTTTCATCTCCCTGGCCCACACGCCCGCCGACATCGAAAAAACAGTGCGCGCCGCCTGTAAGGCGCTGGCGAAGCTTTAGCGAAAATTGAAGAAAAGAGGAACCTCGTAGCGGCTTTCGGCAGAAAGCCGCCATTGTTGTTTCCACCTCTGGCCAGAGCCGAGTGGAATGCGAATAGTGCGGCGCTCTGCCGAGACGCCGCTACGCTTTCTAGTCTGGGTAGGGCGAACCTCTGCCGAGCCAAACCTCCCATGGCCTAAAATCTTGCCAGAGCGTCTTTCTCCCGTCTATATTGTTACGGTATGAAAGCTGAAACACTGCGCCATTTGATTGAAGCGTCTCCATTCCAGCCGTTGTCAGTCAATCTGGCAGACGGGCGGGAACTGAAAGTTCCCCACCGCGACTTCATTTCGCCTTCGCCGAATTATCGCATGTTGACAGTCTGGCATGAGGATGACTCGTGCGATTTTGTGGATCTTATGCTTGTCATTGGATTTCATACTGCGCCATCCACGCGCAATGGGCAACGCACGAACAAAGGCGCCAAATAGCTACGGCGGGATATGCGCATCTTAGCCCTGGATCACGGGACGAAACGAATCGGCGTCGCGTTGAGCGACGAGACCGCCACCCTCGCCCAACCGCTGGAATTTATCGCGGCGGAGCCGTTCGCCAAAGCGCTGGACCGGATCAAGGAGATCGTCAAGGAAAAGGAAGTGCGGGAAATCCTCGTCGGTATGCCGCGCAATATGAACGGCACTTACGGGCCGGCCGCCGAGTCGGCGCGGAAATTCGCCGCGACGCTCCGGGAGGCGCTGGGCATCCCGGTCAAAACCTGGGACGAGCGCCTGACCTCGGTCCAAGCGAACCGTTTCCTGATCGAAGCCGGCATGCGGCGCGACAAGCGCAAAACCAAAGTGGACCAAAGCGCGGCGGCGATTTTGCTGCAAAGTTATTTGGACGCCGGCGCGGTTCGTTCTGAAAATCCGGGGGACAGCGAGCCGTGAAATTCAAGCTGACCATCGCCTTCGACGGCACGCATTACGCCGGGTGGCAGGCGCAAAAAAACGGCGTGGGCGTTCAGCAACGCATCGAAGAGGCTCTGGCCCGCATCTTTCCAGGCGCGGACATCAGCCGCCTGCACAGTTCCAGCCGGACTGACTCCGGCGTGCATGCACTTGGCATGGTGGCGCAAGTGGAAATTCCCGGCTGCCGGATGCCGGCCTCCAAACTGGCGCTGGCCCTCAACGCCTGCCTTCCCGCCGATGTGCGCATCATGGCCGCGGCCAGTTGCGGGGCGGATTTCGACGCGCGCTTCGACGCCACAGGAAAGCAATACCGTTATTTTGTCTGGAACGCCCCGGCGATGAATCCTCTGTTGCGCGCGCAAGCCTGGCATCTGGCCCGCCCGCTCGATTTGGCCGCGATGCGCGCGGCGGCGAAGTTCCTTCCGGGCCGGCACGATTTCAAATCGCTCGCCGGCACGCGCAATTATGAACCGCAATCCACCGTGCGCACGCTGCGGCGCTGCGACATCCAGCGGCGCGGCCCGCTCTTGACCTTCATCATCGAGGGCGACGGCTTTCTCTACAAGATGTGCCGTGGCATAGTCGGAACACTGGTTCAGGCGGGGCAGGGGAAGATCCCCCCGTCCGACATCGCCGCCATCCTGCGCCGCCACGACCGCCGCGCCGCAGGCATGACCGCCCCGGCGCACGGATTGGTGCTGTGGAAAGTGTTCTACGGAGCAAGGCAGGGACGCCTCGCCGAGGCAAGGCAGGGACGCCTCGCCGAGGCAAGGTAGGGACGCCTCGCCGAGGCGTCCGGGCGGCGCACGGACTAATGTTGCGCTGTAGCGGCGGTCTATGACCGCCGCAAATTCGATTTTGGGATAAAGGGCAAGTGCGAACCGGAAGCGGCATCATGTAATAATGGTACGATGTATAAACTGTGCGACGTATATATGTATAGCATAATAAACGCTGCAATGTCGCGATGTCGCGATGTTGCGATGTATAGATGTTTGCAAACCCACCCTCCAACACTCCTCCAGCCCATTGCAGAATGTCCACCCCGTCCACATTGTCCATGCCGTCCAAACCCATCACTCCATCGCAGCCCCCCTCCATGAACATCGTCCTGCTCGAGCCTGAGATCCCGCCGAACACCGGCAACGTGGCGCGCCTTTGCGCCGCCACGGGCGCCACCCTGCATTTGATCGAACCGTTTGGCTTCAAACTGGACGACAAACAGCTCAAACGCGCCGGGCTGGATTACTGGGAGCACCTGGCCTGGCATCGGTGGCCCGGTTGGGGCGAGTTTGAAGAGCATCTTCCATCGCAAGCACGCCTCTGGCTCATCGAATCACACGGCCCGCGCCACTACGCCGCCGTGAATTACGCCCCCGGCGACTACCTGGTTTTTGGACGCGAAACCGCCGGACTCCCCAAACCGATTCTAGACCGCTACCGCGACACCTGGCTGCGCATCCCGATGTTTCACGCCCGGGTTCGCTCGCTCAACCTATCCAACTGCGTGGCGCTGGTCCTTTACGAAGCCTTGCGCCAGCAAGGCTTTCCCGGCGAAGTCCGTTAGCAAAGTTCCGGGGAGCATACGTCCCGATTCGGAATCGGGATGTGCTGACCGGCGCCCTCGCCGGGCACATCTTCGCAAAATTGAACATTTGCGATTCAGCCGAAATGCAGACGCATCGGGAGCAGACGCATTGGGAGCGCGGGCGTCCCGCCCGCCGCGTTCGGCGTCCCGCCGAACGCTCTTCAGTTGCGCCAGAACCAAGTCAAACATAAATTATGAATTTGGCGGGCGGTCTCCCAATTTGCAGTGTCGAGCCTCCGGCTCGAATTCAGTGCGCAGCGCCGACGCCACACCAAATTCGGGCGCTGCCCATTTTGCCTCGCCAATGGCCGGGCCGCGAAGGTAGAGTTGCGGTGGAGGGGCGATTAGCGCAGTGGTAGCGCAGCAGCTTTACACGCTGTTGGTCGGGGGTTCGAATCCCTCATCGCCCACCATCCTGTAATTGCGCGAACCGGCCAAAGGGGACTTGTAATGAATATAACAAACA
>Ga0182027_10002393_pt1 | contig 30506 bp, 29 predicted proteins | sample 712E1DmetaG_FD_121300 | JGI IMG/M metagenome (GOLD analysis project Ga0182027, IMG submission 121300) | Permafrost microbial communities from Stordalen Mire, Sweden - 712E1D metaG (Illumina Assembly) | ecosystem: Environmental > Terrestrial > Soil > Wetlands > Permafrost | place: Sweden...
ACTATAAGTATATTGTGAGTGTTTATGAAGAAAAATATCATTGTCTCCGGGTCATTAGCATACGATAGGATCATGGATTTTCCGGGATACTTTTCCGACCACATTCTGCCGGAGAAGATACACATGTTGAATGTCTCTTTTCAAGTTGACGGGTTGAAAGAGAAATTTGGCGGAACGGCAGGTAATATTGCCTACGCGCTAAGCCTGATGGGAGAGCACCCGGTAATCTCCGCGGCCATCGGACATGATTACCATAGATATTTCGAATGGTTCAGAAAAAACGGGATTGCCACCGATAATATAAAAATAGTCGAAAATGAGTTTACTGCCGGCGCCTATATCACTACGGATAAGGCTGACAACCAGATAACCGGGTTCCACCCGGGTGCCATGAAATATTCCGCTTCGATGGATTTCGACCAATTGAATCCGAAAGAAACCATCGTTACCGTATCCCCAGGTAATCTTGATGATATGCTGAGTTATCCACGTCTTTGTAAGGCCAAGGGTTTGGATTATATTTTTGATCCCGGGCAACAACTGCCAATGCTGGATGCCCCGAATCTGACACATGCAATCGATGGGTGTCGCATTCTAATTGCGAATGACTATGAACTGGAGTTGATAAAAAGCAAGACCGGATTACAAAAAGAAGCATTGCTTAAGCTTGCCGACACAATAATTTTAACTCAAGGGGAGGCAGGTTCCCTGGTTTACACTCAAGAAGATGTAATAAAAATTCCCGCGGTTAAACCAAAGAAAGCCGTAGATCCGACAGGCGCCGGCGATGCATACCGGGGCGGCTTGATCAGCGGTCTGGCACAAGGGAAGCCAATTCAGGATTGCGCCATAATGGGCAGTGTATGTGCATCCTTTTGCGTAGAATGCTTTGGCACTCAGGATTACAAATTCAGCAAAGAAGAATTTGACGAAAGACTCAACGGCTGCTTATGAAATTTGTAACAGTCGTTTGATTCTACTAACTATGAATAGTTATCCCGCACTACATTAGAGTATTCTGGATAATACAAAGCCAATGCCCGACGGTCGCCGGCATTATGGAAAAGACAACCAACCAGGTTAGGACTACTTCTTGGTTTTAGCTTTCTCCGCTTTCCGCAGGTCTTCTGCCTTGGTCTGTTTGCGGCGGTGTTGGCGAAGGGCCATTTTCTTACCTTTGTTCATATCTCTTAATTTACCTCAAATCAATTCTTTTTACCACTATTATTTTAAAAAGCTCTAATTTCGAAATCCTAAATTCTAAATAATACCAAAATTTGAAATCTGAATGTTTTTAGAGTTTATTTTTATAGGTACTTTTTCCTTATTGTATTTGAAAGCTCGGCGAGTAATTGTAAAGCGCGTTCCGCCGCGGATTCACTGCCAATCGGTCCCAGGCCGCAGGCCGGTAATATTAATCCCTGTTCAATCAGTGTCTGGAAGGGTATGCCTTTATGCGTGAAAGGTTCCATCGCCGATTCCAGGCGATCTTTCAAACTGGCCACGGATTCTTTGTTTACCGATTCCGCGTCTGTGGGGATAATCCCCCAACCGATACAGCCACCCCTGTCCAGGAATTTCTTTACTTCGGGAGTGTAAATTGCTAACGAATCGGTGTATTTATAAGCATCGAAATGTATGATATTTGTGCTCGTTTGCAGCAGAATCGACCAATCGGTGTTGCCACAGCAATGCACGCCTTTAATGCCTTTAATACCGGCAAAGGTTTCTTCGAGCGCACTGACAACCTGCTCGCGGGATAACTGCATGGCAATCGAACCGAAAGCCGTCATGTACGGCTCATCGACAAACATGATTGTATTATGGCTGAGTTTACTTAATGCCTGTTCCTGCCAGCTCGCTTTGAGGCGTAAAAACTTAGGCACAACATCACCGAGGGTGTCATCGTAGATAATTCCTTTGCCGGTTTCATCCGTGACCGTTAAACCCCAACTGATGGGGCCGGTAACGTGCCCTTTCACGGCACGCGGGGTTAGCTTCCTTATCGCTTCGGGAAAAGCCTGGAATCCGGCTGCATATTCGGGGCTGAGAGTATATCTGGAGAAATCGTTCGCTAAATAATCGGAGTAGAACTGCTCCAGTTGTTTGGTCAAGTCCTGTTTGCGGTCGACGAAAATTTTATCGCCCTTTATGACCAGTCCGGGAAAACCCTCACTGTACTGGGCATACATATTTTCGAGAAAGGTGCGCTTGGGCAGTTGTGGCCAGGCGGGAATATCACGCAAATAATGAGCTACCAGTTCGCAAGTCCGAACCGGGTCTTTATGCGGAAATGTGCCTATGATGCTCGGTAAACAACCGAATTGACAATTAACCACTTATTCTCCCAATTGTCATTGCGAGGACTGTAAGGACGTGGCAATCCAGTAGCCCCTCCCTTTCGAAAAAGGGAGAGCGGGAGGGATTTTTCCAGTCCTTCTTTTCCATGGAGAGAAAAGCCCTTCCTCTCGGAGATTGCTTCACTCCGTTCGCAATGACGATATGTTTACTTTATGTACTTACCTATTAACAACCCCAGTTTCTTTTTCTGAGCGGCGGGGATTTTCTCCGGAGCGGTGATAATCGCTCCTTCCAGCGCATGAATGCAATGACAATCGGAATGCTCCGGTATCTTCTTGACCGCCAGTTTGACGATACGTTTGGCGGTATCGGCATTGGAATGCAGGATTTTAATGACCGTCGCCACATCAACCGGCTTCCCGGGCTCCCACCAGCTATCGTAATCCGTGATGCACGCAATCATAGCGTAGCACAGTTCGGCTTCCCTTGCCAGCTTCGCTTCAGGCAGAGCGGTCATGCCGACGATATCCGCTCCCCAACTGCGGTAGAGTCTCGATTCCGCCCGTGTGGAGAAAGCCGGGCCCTCCATGCAAACATAGGTGCCTTTGGCGTGAACGGTAGCGTCTGCTTCTCTGGCCGATTCATATAGAATTTGACTCAGTTCCCGGCAGAAAGGCTCGGCAAAGCCGACATGGGCGACAATGCCGTCGGTAAAGAAGGTGCTGACGCGATTGCGCGTGCGGTCGATGAGCTGGTCGGGGATAAGCAAGTGACCGGGCGCAAATTCCTGTTTGAAACTACCGCAACTGCTGACGGCGATGATTTGCTCCACACCAATCGTTTTCAGGGCATAGATATTGGCGTGTGCCGGTAACTCTGTGGGAGAAATAAAATGTCCCCGGCCATGTCTGGGCAAAAAGGCAACATCCACGCCATCCAGCTTACCAAGGGTAATGGTATCCGAGGGCTTGCCGAAAGGCGTATCGATGTCGACCTGTTTAATATCAGTCAAACCTTCGATATCTTCCAGTCCGGTGCCCCCGATGACGCCGATTTTAGCTTTTAGCAGGTTTGGCATGTAATTACTCCTCCTGGTTAATTCCAAGGTCTTTTAAAAGTTGTTCATCGGGTATGCCCACAGCTTTGGACATCATTTGCTCTTTCAAACTTGCTCTGATTTCCGGAGGAATTTTATCAGGTTCTTCGTCCTTCACACCGAAATATTCCTTCAGTTTGCGGTCGATAATTTCCTCAATGAGAAACCGGAATTGCTCTACGGTAAGGTCGGATACTTTCATAGGCTACCCTCAACGATGTCATTCTACTATTGACAAATTGTCAAGTTTAGTATACACAATAGTTAATTCGATATTTCGAAGGTGGATGGCTCGTGAAGAGCTAGCGTGAGAAGAGCAGGTTAAATGCCTGCTTTTTTCATTATTCAAGTAATATTTTTCCATAACCCTGAACTATACCTTTGAATTCCTGATGATTATACTTCGAACCTATACATTTACAGATCTCTCCACCAAAATTAGCTGGGAGTTCGTCTATTTTTTTATGATCGGCTAGTATTTCTTGTTTACACGGGTGTGCTAAAACATCTGCGATCTGCAAACCAGATATATTTCTCCATTTAGGTTTCAACTTAATTTCATGACTCGTCAGGGCTGTTTGGAAGAATTTAGCGCTCCTATAAAAAGTTCCTTCGCTATATAAATCTGTCGTAAGCTAATTTTAATTGTCTATCCTCCGTTCCACCCCTGCTCTCAGCTAAAACATCCCCATTATTGTTATCGAAGTTTAGTTTGCCACAATATCTCTCAAGCAAAGCTGTCAGGCTGTAAAGGTATGGATGGCGAGCCGCCTCTCCATACCTTTTGTAGTGATTTTCCTTATCAATAACAACCGAAAAAATTATATATTGTTGGTCATTAAGGAATTTCAGTAGATCCTCATTAAAAGATTTTTCCTTGTCAGCGTCTCTTAATCTCCAAAATGCCCCTTGCTTATTAATCATATTTTCTCTATGAATAATCACCGGATCATCGGGATTGTATGGAAAGTGTTTTTGCTTGAGAGCTTCTAGTTGCGGATGAAATGTTTCACGATAATAATCGCATTCTACCATTATTCCGGTTAACCCAAGGTATCTTTTTGATGGTTCATCAGTTCTATATAAAGTGTGATCACCTGATTCATCAATATAGATTCTATATTTATGCAATGTTATTCATCCCGCATAATTTTACTCTATATCAGCTTCAGCTGATTATTGCTGATTTTACGATTCTTGAAAGGTTTTCTTATTATACCCTTTTCGGTAATAATAGCGGTGATGTATCTATTTGGGGTAACATCGAATGCCGGATTTGAGGCATTAACATAGCGGGGAGCAATAGCGATGCCTTTGATGTGGGTTACTTCTGCCGGATTCCGCTGTTCAATCGGGATACGGTTTCCCGAACTCAGCGACAAATCAAACGTGCTGGTGGGGGCGGCAACATAGAACGGTACGCCGTTTTCTTTTGCCAGCACCGCCACTGAGTAAGTCCCGATTTTATTAGCGGTATCGCCGTTCGCGGCAATTCTATCCGCGCCCACAATTACGCAGTCAATCCTACCTTTTTTCATAAAGTACCCGGCCATGGAGTCGGTGATAAGTGTGACCGGTATACCTATTTTTCTCAACTCCCAGGTGGTCAGGCGGGCGCCCTGCAGTAACGGTCGGGTTTCATCGGCAAATACCTGAACTTTTTTGCCCTGCATATGCGCGTAGATTACGATGCCCAATGCTGTTCCGTAGCCGGTCGTGGCCAGCGGTCCGGTGTTACAGTGGGTCAGGATCGTAGAGCCGTCTTTAATTAACGCCGCGCCGTATTTACTTAAATCTAAGGTGGCATCGGCTTCTTCGTTGTGGATTTTTTTGGCTTCTTTAAGCAGTAATATTTTTATCTCTTCGACATTTTTAGCTTTAGCCGCAGCCAGTTCCATCTTTTCGATGGCCCAGGAAAGATTGCGGGCTGTGGGCCTGGTACCGGTAATTAAATTGGCGACCTCATGTAATTGAGCCAGGAAGGACGGCCTGTTTTTCGCAATAATCTGCCTGGCACCCAGCACAAGGCCGTAAGCGCCTGCCACCCCGATCGCCGGTGCGCCCCTGACTTTTAATTCTTTGATGGCAGCCATGATTTCGCGGTAATCGGTGATTTCCAGATAGACCTCTTCAGCCGGCAAACGTGTCTGGTCAAGGAGTAAAACCATATCTCCTTTCCATTCCACCGGTTGGTAACTGACTACCATCTTACTTTTGTTCATTTCTCACAACCTTTTTTGTTCCCGTCATCCTGAACAATTGTCATTGCGAGGATCGTAGAGACGTGGCAATCTCCGGGAGAGGTGTCCCCACCCTGAGATTGCTTCGCTCCACTCAGCATGACAAATAACCCGCAATGACACTCCCATTCTACTTCCTGATTAACCGTGGAACAAACATCGGAACGCTTTTCTTGTAATCGAGGTACGCCTGTCCGAATTTCTTCTCCAGTTCTTTTTCCTCAATGAATTTGAGATAAAGAATGTGTACCAGGATAAAGAGCGGGATGAAAATCACCAGTAAAGTAAAAGACTGCATGAGCAATGCTAATCCGATAAGTACAATCGTCCAGCCGAGATGCATCGGGTTTCTCACGATTTTATAAAGTCCGGTTATTACCAGAGAGGGGGGAGGGTTAAACGGAATCGGCGTGCCTTTTATCCGTAAAAACCGCGCGATGGTCCAAAACACCATCGGTACGCCGATCAACAGTAACACTATGCCAAAAGGGAATCTGACAGCAAAAGGAATTGAGAGTCGCAGATCCCAGGTTTTATCCAGCCATGGCGCAAGAAAGATCATGATAGCTACGGCGCCGTACCAGAATAGCGCACCGGCGACCGACCAGAGAAACCTCCTGCGGTCCTGTTTTGCACCCACTTTATAGACAAATTCCGCGATGTTATTCAATTTACATTACCCCACAACCCTTGGATTATCGGGTCAAGCCCGATAATGATAAAAATGATGTTATAGTCCACTTGTCATTCCCGCGCAGGCGGGAATCCATAAAACAACTCGTCATCATTTAGTAAAATAATTTCTTTTATTAATATCTTTGTTTATTATTTCCTAAAATCGGTGCTGTTGTATTTATTCATGGCTTCCGTAAGACCGGCGGTAAGCAAAGAATCAAGCGACGCGCTGACGCAGGGAATGACTTCCTGCATTACAGCCTTTTCTTCAGCGGTAAAATCACCTAATACATGGTCGATGACCTCATCCTCGCCGTTTTTGCCCGATTCCTGACCGTTCGGCCTGCCGATGCCGACCCGCACGCGGATAAATTCCTGACTGCCGATATACTGGACGATGGAATTGATGCCCTTATGTCCACCGGATCTGCCGCCCAAGCGAATACGAATTCTGCCCAGCGGTAGGTCAAGGTCGTCGTGGATAACAATCAGATTTTCTGTTTTAACTTTGAATTTCCGGACTAAACGCCCTACGCTCTCACCGCTGTTATTCATAAAAGTCTGCGGTTTGGCGAGAATAATATCGTGGCCGCCGCTTTTGCCTTCGACGATTTTCGCCTGACTGTTCATTCTGGTAAAAGAGAGGCTATTATCGTGGGTAAACTGATCGACGCACATAAACCCGATGTTATGGCGGTTGCCGGCGTATTTTGTGCCTGGATTCCCCAGACCCACAATTAATCTGACTTCAGTTTTTTTGTTCCAGAATGGCAAGAAATTTCTCCTCGTTTATTTGTTCGGTGCCCAGAGCGCGGGCGCGAATCAATTTGTTTTCGCCGGGGTCTTCACCCACAACCAGATAGGTGGTATTCTTCGTGACATTGTCCTTGGTAGCGCCGCCGAGGGCCTTGATACGGCTATGCGCTTCCTCGCGTGAGAATGCTTGCAGAGTGCCGGTAACAACAAATTCCTTCCCTGAAAGGGGTAGTCCCGCTTTTACAACTTCCAGTTCCGGCCAGACTCCAGCCTTCCTTAACTTCTCCAGGATTTTCTTATTCTCCTCTTCGTGGAAGAAGGCGATAATACTATCGGCGATTTTGGGACCGATGCTGGGCACGGTCATCAATTTTTCTCTACCGGCATTGCCCAAATCATCGAGGTTTCTATAGTGCTCGACTAATAACCCCGCCGTCTCTTCCCCGACATGGCGGATACCAAGCGCATTGATAAGCCGCGCAAGGCTGGCTTGTTTGCTCTTCTCGATAGCTTTAAAAATATTGTCGGCGCTTTTTTCACCCATTTTTTCGAGTTGGACGATTTGCTCTCGTTTTTCTGAAAGCGTATAGAGGTCGGCGGCATCCTTCACCAGCTCTTCCCTGAGGAGCAAAGCTATCAACTTTTCCCCGATGCCGCGAATGTCCATGGCCCCACGTGATACAAAGTGCCCCAGACGCTCCTGTACCTGAGCAGGACAGGCCGCATTACTGCAATAGTACATTACCTCGCCCTCCGGTTTCACAACCTCGCCACCGCACACCGGACAGGCCGGACGGCCTTTCTCTTTGCTGTAAACCTTGTCTAGAAGACTGAACTCTTTTTCATTACCGGTGCGTTTGCTGAGAATCGGTCCGACCACATCCGGAATCACGTCGCCGGCGCGCTGAATGTAAATCCAATCGCCTTCCCGGATGTCCTTGCGGCGGATGTCGTCTTCATTGTGCAGGGCAGCCCGCTCAATCGTCACCCCTCCGATTTGCACCGGCTCCAAAATGGCAAAGGGATTCAAAGTGCCGGTGCGACCGACGCTGATACCGATTTCTTTCAATCTGGTGGTGCCCTGGATGGCGGGGAACTTATAAGCAATGGCCCAGCGCGGTTCACGCCCGACATCCCCCAGCTGCGTGTGATATTCCAATAAATCCGCCTTCACCACCACACCGTCGGCTTCATAAGGCAGACTGGCTCTTTTTTCCGTCCAATTCTGATAATATGCTTCCGCTTCTTCGATGCGACTGACTTGCTTATTGTTCGGATTGATTCTAAAACCGATTGATTTCAGATATGCCATTGTTTCCCAATGGGTGGCAGGCATCGGTTTACCTTCCGCGTAACCGAGCATATAGATATAAATATCCAGCGCCCGCTTGGCGGTAATGCGTGGATCAAGCTGGCGTACCGAACCGGCGGCGGCGTTACGGGGATTGGCGAAGAGCGGCAAGCCCTCGTTCTCACGTTCTCTATTGAGCTTCTCGAATCCCGCTTTCGGTAAATAGACCTCACCGCGGACTTCAAAGCGCGGCGGCGCATCTTTAGGCACGGAGAGCGGAATACTGCGAATCGTTCTCAGGTTTTGGGTAATATCCTCACCGCGAAAACCATCGCCGCGGGTGGCGCCTCTGACAAATTGCCCGTTCACATAGGTCAGTGCGATTGCCAGGCCGTCCATCTTATGCTCACAGACCATATCGAACTGACTGACACCCAATAATTTCAGGGTGCGGGCATGCCAGGCGTACAAATCTTCAGTCACATAAGCATTCCCCAGCGACAATAGCGGTAATGGATGCTCCACTATACCGAATGCCTCAATCGGGGCAGCACCAACCCTCTGCGTGGGAGAATCGGAGGTCAGTAACCGGGGATATTCCGCTTCCAGTTTTCTGAGTTCCCGCATCAGGTTATCATATTCTTCGTCGCTGATTTCCGGGCTGTCCAGCACGTAATAGCGGTTATTATGATAATTGAGTTGTTGCCTTAGCTCTTCGATTCTTTTTTGGGCGGCGGCTAAATCACTCATGGAATATTCTCTCGATTTCGTTGCTTTTAGACTCGTCTTTCAATACTCTTGCTTTTGAATCATATTCTAACATAAAAGAGCTGTTAGCTATCAGCGGTAAAAAATACTAATGTAGTGATAATAAGGTGATAGACAAGAGGAAACGTTGGTATTAGTTCCCTTTAAGTCGCAACGAAATACTTGAGGCACTAAGCCGCGTTGTCTTCCCTGCGATGGCGAAGTTCTCGTACATACGGCCGTTTTCCGCCGTGAATTTCAGGACGCAATAGTCGGGGTCGGTGACGCCGAGCGGATAATACATTTCATCGCCGTCGCGCTAGATGCGGTCTTTGGTAGGCTGGTCCTGCAATACTTCCATCGTGCCGCGCAGCATCAGACCTCTAAAAAAGCGGGTGTAATAAAAATAAATAGCTGCTTTCGGATTTTTCAGGTATTGTTTTACGCGCATCGAGGAGGTGTTGGTTGTAAAATAAAAGACCTTTAGTCCGTCGTTTTCCCGCGGTTTTAACATTGCTTTCAGATTGGGAAAACCGTCGTCATCCACCGAGGCGATAATTGCTTTGCCGCTCCTTGCGACCACAGATAAACCCGCTCGGATAAAATCTTTACTCATATAATCCTGTTTTTGACCTCTGGATTTCACTATTTTGGTTTTCGCCAGAATTTTGGATAAATACGGAACGTTGGATTTGAGTCAAGGTTGGCTTTAACATGGTTTGGCTTTAAGGCTAGTACACTCCGTAAACCCGTAAAAATGCCGAGGACGAGAGGATAGAATATTAATCTGACTTCTTCTCCAAAAGCCCAGATAACCAGCGGTAAAACAAGTATCGCAATTCCAGCGGACAATCCTGAATTTCTGGTCAAGAAGAATATTAACAGCAGCAATACAAATATGAAAACGAATTCAAGAGGCGTCAGCGCCAGTAAAACTCCCAGCGCCGGTCCGAGTCCTCTTCCGCCCTTAAATTTGAGAAAAACAGGCCAACTGTGCCCTACTATTACGGCAAACCCCACCAGAAATACCCACCACAGCGAGAGTCCCAGCCATTTAGCTACAAAGACGGCTAAAACAGCTTTCGCCATGTCTAAACCCAGTACCACAAATCCGGGTACCACCCCGAGTTCTCGGGCTACGTTCATCGTACCGACATTGCCGGTACCCACCCGCCGGATATCGATTTTCTTCTTTAGATAAGCCACGAGAAAGGCGAACGGTATCGAACCCAGCAGGTAGGCTATTACTAATGCCAGTATTATTTTAATTACCATGCCGGCCTCCACAACGCTCCGGATTGGGAATATTATATTCCATTCTCCGCCGTTACACATAGTAATACAATAAATAACATCTGAAATCTAGCAAAATTAACTTGTGCCTTAAGCGGGATTTACAGTAAACTAATCATAGTAAAATCAATTCAAATACAATGATCTAGGGGTAGACCGTGGCAGAAATTCGACCGTTCTCCGGCTGGCGTTACAATCAATCCTTAGTCAAAGACATCTCCACGGTCATCTGTCCGCCCTATGATGTAATATCCTCATCTCTCCACGAAAACCTGCATACCCGTAACGACTATAATTTCATTCGTATAGAAGACGCTAAAAAATCGCCAAACGATACTCCAGCCGATAACAAATACACACGCACCACCGCGACTCTAGCGCAATGGCTCAATCAGAAAGTCCTCGTACCGGAAAATTCTCCTGCAATTTATCTTCACGACCACTATTTCAGGCTGCAAGGGAAAGACCATGTCCGCCGCGGGATAATCGCCCGCGTCCGGCTGGAAGAATGGGATAAGATGATTATCCGCCCCCACGAAAATATCCTCTCCGCTCCCAAAGAAGACCGTCAGAATCTGTTAAAGGCTTTAAAAGTCAATACCAGCCCTGTTTTAATGATGTATCAGGACCCGGAGCGTAAAATTGCGACCGCCCTGGCGAAAGAGACTAAAAAGAAACCGGTTATCGATACCACTATTCCGGAAGGCGACAGGCATAAAGTGTGGGCCGTTACCGACACGACGGTGGTTAATCTGATTGCCGGTGTCATAGCGAAACAACCGTTTTATATTGCCGACGGGCATCACCGCTACACCAGCGCCCTGACCTACCTCCGTGAGCAAATGGCCGCCACACCCGGACTCTCACCGGATAGCGCGGTTAATTTCGTGATGTCGACGCTGGTGGATTTCGCCGACCCTGGCTTGATCATCCTGGCGCCGCATCGTGTGATTCGCGGATTAACGCTGTCAGTGTTGTCTGAATTGAAGGCAAAGCTGGGGGCTTATTTTGAAATCACCGAATTACCGGCCAATACCAAAGATGCCTGGCAAAAACTCGACGCCGAAATGTCCAAACCGGACGGCATCAGGATCGGCTTCTTCGGTCCCGGCACGAATAAATTCTACGCCTTGAAACTGCGAGATGAAGCGGTACTAGCCGAAATCATGCCGGACAGCAGCGATATTTACCGTAAACTGGATGTGAGCGTCCTCGACCATGTGGTTCTAAATAAGATACTGGGGTTAGGAATCGACGTTAGAACGGAAGATAGAGTCAGTTTCAGTCATGACCGCGAACAATCCATGAAAGATGTATTGCGCGGGGAACAACAGGTTGTCTTCTTCCTGAAACCGGTCAGGCCGGAGTTGATCAAGACTGTATCCGATGCCAACGAGAAAATGCCGCGTAAATCGACGTATTTTTATCCCAAAGCGCCGGCAGGATTAGTAGTTAATCCACTCTTTTAGAATATTCTCTCCAGGCACTTTTCCCCAAGCAGGATTTATAGTTTTACGAGTTTGGCATCGGAGATATCATGCACGGCTTTGATCTGACTTAACACTTTCTCCGGTAGCGGTTCATCCAGTGAAAGAATCATCAATGCCTGTCCTCTCGGCTTTAACCGGCTGACATTCATCGAGTTGATGTTAATATTAGCGGTGCCGGTAATATTACCTACGGCTCCGATGATACCGGGTCGGTCCATGTGATCGCTGAACAGGAAGTACCCGCCGGTCGGCACAATGTCCACCCAGTAATCTTTAACGCGGACGATATGAGGCTCGCCACGCAGAACAGTGGCCGCCACCGCAGTAGTTCCTTTAGCCGTTGTCGCTTCCAGCGTTACCAGGCTGGTGTAGTTTTCACAAACAGCGTTCTTTTCTTCGACCACAGTGATGCCGCGCCGGTTAGCCACGACGTTGGCATTAACCAGATTCACCCGCTCGTTACTGATCGCCTCCAGCAAACCATTCAGTATGGAGGCCTTCAGGATAGTGGTATCGTAGTTGGCCAGTTCGCCATCGTATTTGATGCGAAGAGTGGTGATCGGTCCGTCTGCCAGTTGGCTCAACAAAGCTCCGGCAACGGAGACGGTCTTCATAAACGGCGACAGGATAGCAAAAGTCTCCGCTGTTACGAACGGGATATTGACCGCATATTTGGCGGGTCTGCCATTCAGAACATCGACGATTTGTTCGGCGACATCCCTAGCCGCGGTAACCTGAGCTTCAGCCGTGGAGGCTCCCAGATGGGGAGTAACTACTACGTTATCCTTACTGAAGAGGGGGCTTTCGGTCGTGGGCTCTTTGGCAAAAACATCGAGGGCAGCGCCGGCAATCTTCTTATCGGTAATCGCTTTGGCAAGCAATTCTTCATTTATCAAGCCGCCGCGGGCACAATTGATAATCCGGACCGAGGGTTTCATCAAAGCGATTTCTTTTTCGGTGATGAGGCCCTTGGTAGTAGCATTTAAAGGAGTGTGGATAGTGATAAAATCAGCTGTTTTAAACAGCTCCTCTAATGAAACCATTGTGACATTCATCTGCTTGGCACGTTCGGCAGAAACGAAGGGGTCGTGCGCGATGACTCTCATTTCCAATCCCTGGGCACGCCGGGCGACCGCTGCGCCGATATTGCCGAGACCGATGATACCGATTGTCTTGTTTCTAACCTCGATACCGGTGTATTTACTCTTGAGCCACTGTCCACCTTTTAGGGAGGCATTGGCCTGCGGGATATGACGGGCTAAGGACATCATCAGTCCGATGGTGTGTTCGGCGGCGGAAATGGTATTACCGGTGGGGGCATTGACCACAATGATACCTTTCTGAGTTGCGGCGACAACATCAATGTTGTCGATGCCGACGCCGGCCCGACCGATAACCATCAGCTTTTTACCGGCTTCAATTACCTGGGCAGTGACCTGTGAAGCGCTGCGGACTATCAGAGCTTCATAATCGCCGATGATAGCAAGCAGTTCTTCAGGTTTGAGTGCGGGTTTAACATCTACTTGGGCGCATGCTTTAATGCAAGCAATCCCTTCCTCTGACGTTCCATCAGTTGCTAAGACTTTCATCATCCTATTTCATCATCCTATAAAAGTTTATTTTATTATGTGGATTGCAGCCGCATTACTTAGCTTTGCGGAATCTGCCCATGAAGTCGACCGTCTTCTGTATATCTTCCAGAGACACAGCGTTGTAGATCGAGAAGCGAATGCCGCCGACAGAGCGATGGCCTTTTAAGCCCAGTAAGCCTTCTTTCTTGGCCTCGGCAATGAATTTAGCCTCAAGGTCTTCAGTAGGCAACCGCATGGTGACATTCATCCAGCTCCGGCTGGCTTTCTCGGCGGGGCCTTTATAGAAATCAGGGGCAGCATCGATGGCTCCGTACAGTAAATCCTTTTTAGCTGCGTTGATCTTCTCTACTCCCGCCAAGCCGCCTTTGCCTTTAATCCACTCCAATACCAGCTTCATGATATAAACTCCGAATACCGGCGGTGTATTGTATAGCGATTTATTATCCACAAAAGTCTTGTAAGTGAACATCGTGGGCAGGCCTTGCTTGCCCTTTGCCAGAAAATCATTCCGAATGATGACCAGCGTGACACCGGCCGGGCCGAGGTTCTTCTGAGCTCCGGCGTAGATCAGGGAAAACTTCTTAAAGTCCACGCGCCTTGAGGCAATATCCGAAGACATATCGGCTACCAGCGGTACTTTGCCTGTATCCGGATATTCCTGGAACTCGGTTCCTTCGATTGTGTTATTCGTACAGATATGGAGATAAGCCACATCCTCCGGGTATTTGATCTCATTCATCTTCGGTACCCGGCGATATTTCTCCTCTTTAGAAGAGAATGCGACATGCGCTTTGGCGACGATCTGGCATTCCTTCAGAGCTTTGTTGGCAAATTCACCGGTGTCCACATAAGCGGCTGTTTGGCCGGCGCCGACGAAGTTCATCGGCACCAGGGCGAACTGAGTGGATGCGCCGCCGCCCATAAATAAAACCTGGTAATCCGCGCCAAGTCCGAATAATTCATGCACCAGAGCGATTGCCTGGTCATTCACCGCTTCAAATTCTTTGGCACGATGGGAACTTTCCAAAATTGACATTCCGCTGTTCTGATAATCGAGCAGTTCTTCCTGTACGATCTTAAGAACGTCCAGCGGTAAAGCCGCCGGGCCGGGATTAAAATTTACATTCCGTTTTACCATTTGTTACCTCACCTACTTAATTTAATTATTTTTTACTAAGATTTATTTTCAGGAGAGAAAGTCTTTACGATGGCTGTTGACAGCCGCACGTACCTGCGCCGGTGAGAAGTAACAGTTCTTTATCCGTCTGGAATAAGGTTTTGAAGTTATTGGTTGCCCCAGTGTCGGGACGAACGGTTGGCTCAGGTACGCGTAGGTGTTCCATCTTTTCTCCTTTTTATTATATTTTGTTGCGCACCACCACTCTGATAAAGTGATGTTTGCCTACCTTCACAATATTACCATCCTGATAGGTCGGTTTTCCACTTGATATTTTGACTCCGTTGATGCTGATAGCGCCTTGTTGTAACAGTCGGTTTGCATCACTGCGGCTCTTGGCAATACCAGCTCTGGTAAGGATGTCTCTAATGTCTTCATCGGGGCCGACTTCAAATTCCGTGATTTCTTCGGGCATTTCCCTTTTCTGGAAGACACTCGTAAAATGTTCGTCGGATTTAACCGCGTCCTCCCGGTTGTGTAATTGCGTAACGAGCTCCGACGCCAGACGCTTTTTCAGGTTCATCGGATTAATTTCGTTACCGACAAGTTGCCGTTTGAAATCGGCCAGCTCTTTGTCGGAAACGTCGGTCAGCAGGTCGAAGTATTGGATTATCATATTGTCTGCCAGCGCCATCACCTTTCCGTAAATCTCGTTGGGTGATTCATCCACGCCGATGTAATTACCCAAGCTTTTGCTCATCTTATGCACGCCGTCGGTGCCGACCAGCAGCGCCGTCATAAAACACTGTTGGGGAGGCTGCCCGATCATTGACTGCAGCTCTCTTCCGACCAGGAAATTGAACTTCTGGTCCTGACCGCCGAACTCAACATCAGATTGCACGGCAACCGAGTCATAAGCCTGTAACAAGGGATACATTAATTCAGTGATGGCAATCGGTTTACCGGCTTTAAAACGGTTATTAAAATCCTCGCGGGCGAGGAATTGCGCCACTGTAAATTTACTGAATAATTTAATGCAATCCGCCAGGGAAAAATTCCCGAACCATTCGCTTTGCCAGCGCACTTCCGTCTTTTCACGATCGACTATTTTAAAGAATTGCTTCATGTAGGTTTCAGCGTTTTCTTTGACTTTTTCCGCCGTTAACATCGGCCGTGTTACAGAAGCCCCGCTGGGGTCGCCGATCTGCGCAGTCCAGTCCCCGACGATCAGCACCACCTGATGTCCGAGTTCCTGGAATTGACGTAATTTTCTAAGTCCTACCATGTGTCCCAAGTGGATATCCGTAGAACTGGGGTCAAATCCTTCTTTCAAACGCAGTTTTTTACCGTTCTTAAGTAGCTTTAACAATTCTTCTTCGGAAATAATTTCCGTGACACCCCTTTTTAAAAGGAAATTAAAATCTGTGCTCATTTCATTTACTTCCTTGTGTATTTAAAATCTCCGCGCCGCGCTTCACATCATCGGCGATCTGCTTCTTGAGTTCTTCGATACTATCGAAGCGTTTCTCCTCACGAAGCCGCTCGATAATTTCGATTTTTACCTCTTTATTATAAACATCCCCGGTGTAGTTCAAAATAAAAGATTCAACTCTTCGTTCCAGATTATCTCCAAAAGTCGGGTTTTTGCCGATATTGGTCATGGCCTGGTACCTGCGGCCGTCAATATAAGCCCATGTGACATATACTCCATCAGGAGGTATAGCCATCCTAGCATCGACATTGAGATTTATAGTAGGAAATCCCAAACCAGTGCCCCGATGTTCTCCGCTGGTTACTTTACCCCGGATACTGAATGGCCGGCCCAGTAAACGTGTTACTTTTTTCATGTCGCCGGCGGCCAGCGCCTGTCTGATAGCCGTGCTACTCGCTACTTCGCCATTTATTTTCTTGGGCGCGACGATAGTGACACTGAAGCCTATTTCTTCTCCTAACGAGCGTAGAGTATCGGCGTTGCCTTCGCGGTTTTTACCCAGAACAAAATCGGGACCGATGACCAATCCACGCATTTTCAGGTGTTTTTTCAAAAGGCTGACGAAATCGCGGGCGCTCAGTTGCGCCAATTCCCGGTTAAATGTCAATGTCGCGATGATATCCACACCCTCATTCTTAAGGAGTTGTTCTCTTTCCGCGACACTGCACAGGCTGGGAATTTTTATTTTAGGAGAAAGTAATTCACGCGGGTGCTGACGGAAGGTAACGACGCCGCTTAATAAATTCTGTTTGTGAGCCTGGTCTAACAGTTTGGAAATCAGGTGCTTATGACCGAGGTGTAATCCATCAAAAACCCCGATGGTGAGAAGTGTCTCTTTCTGTGGTGAAAACGGCGCCAGTTCTTCATCAACCTGCATTGCTGTTCCTGATAAACGGAGATTCTGTGGGTTTGAAATACCTTAGTAAGAGTTCGCAAAGACCCTTGTAGTGGAGAATAAGTATAACGAATTTATCGTATCATAAGAGCTATGAGTAATCAAATAAAAAGAGGAGAGAAATCAACGCTCTACGCGCCTGTAATTTATAATTACTAATCGTACCCCACGCGAATGTGTTATTGTTACAGATGAGGACAATTGGAGGCAAACTCTTACCTGATATGACAGATACTACATTACTTAAAGCTCTAACCGAAGCCGGTTTAGGCAGTCGCCGGAAGATGACCGATGCCATTAAAAACGGCAAAGTCAGTGTTAACGACACAATCGCCGAAAACTTCCGTCAGCCGGTCAATACTGATACCGACCGGATTCTATTTAATGGACGTGCTATCAACATGAAAGCGGAAGATGTAGTTTATCTGATGTTGAATAAACCGGATGGCTTGCTCTGTACTACCAGCGATGATAGAGGCAGACGCACAATCCTGGACATCCTTCCTGAACAGTATCGCAAACTGCGTCTTTACCCTGTGGGACGTTTGGACATGGATAGTACCGGACTATTGATTTTGACCAATGATGGCTCGCTTACCTATCAATTGACACATCCTAAATTCGAACACGAAAAAGAGTACCTGGTGCAGATTGAAGGCGCTCTTAAACCCCGCGAAAAACAAAACCTGGAGCACGGCGTCAGGCTTGAGGACGGCATTACGGCCCCCGCAATCATTAAAGAGGTGCGTGCGACTCCATTCAATTATAGCCTGATAATTCACGAAGGGAAGAAAAGGCAGATACGTCGGATGTTCGCCCATCTGGGATACCGCGTTTTAGCTTTAAAAAGAATCAGAACGGGCAGCCTGCTGTTGGGTGATTTGAAAGAGGGCCAAACCAGAAAATTAACCGTGCGTGAAGTTAAAGCCCTATTAAATGGCTAGCCTATGGAGTAGCGTGCGGACTATCCCACTATTGTTTCCGGTACAATCCGTTTTCTTTGATATACAGTGCCACTGCTCCAGGCACCAGACGGCCGATGGATAACCCTTGAGCAACTTTGTCCCTTATCTCCGTGGCGCTGATGTCTATTCTCGGTTTATCCAGTAAAATAACCTTCTTTGATACCCCCGGGATTTCGGCTTCCAGCTTTTTCATGTCGGGACGGCTATAGCCGGGCCTGGGGATAGCTACCAGAAAACACATCTCGATCAACTTAGACGGTTCTTTCCAGCGCGGCAGCATTGCCAGACTATCCCAACCGAGGATGAAATACAAAACGGTTGCCGCGGCAGATTGTGCTTTTAGTTTCGCTACGGTATCAACCGAATAAGATGGCCTCTGCTGGTCTGTTTCAATCGTGGAAAGAGTGAAAAAAGGCTTACCTTTGATCGCCAGTTTAATCATCTCAATACGATGATTGACCGGAGAAATCGTCCTTTCAGATTTCATCCACGGCTGACCGGAAGGCAGAAATAGTACTTCTGTCAGATTGAGGTAACCTCTCGCTTCTTCGGCAATCGCCAGGTGCCCGTTATGGATAGGGTCGAATGTGCCGCCCAGAATCCCTATTCTCATCTTCTACCATTCCCATTCAGACGCACCGCAGCGGATAATGTTTCCCCGCTTGATGCCGGCTTTCTCCAGGGCTTTATCGATGTGTAATCTGGTCATCTGGCCGCGTACCTGTCCCCGTATGGTCGAGTCTGACATATCCACCCGAGCCACAATCCTCTCGAGTTCCGGCTCACTAACCACAAAGACATCGTCTTCTTTACTGATTGTTACCTGTTTATGACGCGGTAACGGATGAAAGACCTTAGGCGCCGGTTCCTGGTTTAAAATTTCACTTTCCTTCAACAAATTGTTCACGGTTTGCATCAATTCCGCAATACCCTCGCCGGTAACTGCCGAAACAAAATGAACGTCGATACCGGCTTCACGGAAAGACTTCTTGATTTCTTTCTTTTTAGCCTGCATTTCCGGTAGGTCGACTTTATTGATAACAACGATTTGCCGCTTTCTTGCCAATTGCGAGTCAAACAAGCTCAATTCATTGTTGACTTTAATCATGTTATCCAATGGCGACTCCGCGGTACCGTCAATCAGGTGAATCAGCACTCTGGTGCGCATACTGTGGCGCAGGAAATCATGCCCCAGTCCGCGTCCCAGATGGGCGCCGTCAATCAATCCCGGAATCTCGGCCAATACAAAATTCTCGAACTCCACGCCGACGACACCGATGATCGGCTCCTTGGTTGTGAAGGGATAATCGGCAATCTGCGGTTTTGCCGCCGTAGCTAAAGAAAGTAATGAGGACTTGCCGACATTCGGATATCCGATTATGCCGGCATCGGCAATCAGTTTCAATTCCAGCGCCACCACCTTTTCTTCACCGGCTTCGCCGGCTTGAGCAAGTCGTGGTGTCTGATTAGTGGATGAAGCAAAATGGACGTTGCCTAATCCCCCTCTGCCACCCCGGGCCACCACCACCTGGTCGCCTTCCTTCTCCAAATCACCTAGTAATTCATCCAACCCACCCTTATTTTTCTCATACACCATCGTTCCTTCCGGAACCTTTAAAATAAGAGGGTCTCCATTTCTTCCGTGCTTTTTTTGAGCAGCACCGCTACCGGCATTATCAGCTTTATAAAACCCTTTCTTCTTAAATCCCCACAGGTTCATAACAGAAGGGTCAGCTTCAATGATAACATCTCCACCTCTCCCCCCATCCCCACCATCAGGCCCGCCGAAAGGTACAAACTTCTCTCTACGGAAAGTAATTGCCCCATCCCCGCCCCTGCCGGCTATCACTCTAATCTCAGTTATATCAAACATCAATGTTATCGTACACTAAATCACTAATCTTTTCTATGTTAGGCGAGATGGGACAATAGTATTAATAAGAATCCGGGGAGTGTGACAGACGTTAAACAAGGTCAGTAAAATAAATGCGGTCATTTTCACAGAATCAACCGGTAAAAAGTTATTAAAAGGCAATGGGAGTTATTAAAAAAATGAGGCCCGGTAACGAAGACTTTGGAAATCTACCGGTTAACTGCTGGAGCGGGTGGCATACAGTTTTTGCTGAATATTGAAGACCTGGCGTTTCAGATGCGGGTCATTATTGATAGCATTGGCCATCTTTTCATAGGCATAGCTGATGGTTGCCGGACTTCTGTCGCCTAATTCTCTGCCGATTTCCGACAAAGAGCATTCGGTTTCCTGACGCATCAGGTACATGCACATCTGCCGCGCAAGCACAGTTGATTCATCCCGTCTTCTGCCACGCAGGTCGGTGAGGGACAATTGAAAGGCGCCGGCGACTGTTTCCGTTATCAGATTCGGTGTGATGGGCGATAATTTCGGTTCTTTACTGGCAATGTCGCCCAATGCGCGGGAGGCAATATCGGGAGTTGCGGCGGTATTTAGTAGCTTGGAATAAGCTACAACCCGGTTCAGTGAACCTTCCAACGCCCGGATGTTTTCTTTGACCTGTAAAGCGATATATTCCAGAACATCGGGTTTAATCTCGAGCTCATCGCGCTGGGCCTTATTTTGCAATATACCCAGTCGTGTTTCAAAGTCCGGCGGTTGCAGGTCGGCTACCAAACCCCACTCGAAACGTGAGCGTAAACGCTCTTTCATTAGTGGTATGGATTTTGGCGCTTGGTCGCTGGCGACCACAATCTGACGGTTGCTGCTATGCAGTTCATTGAAGGTGTAAAAGAAATTCTCTTCGATTTGTTCTTTGCCGGCGAAGAACTGTACGTCGTCCACCAGTAACATATCGACATTGCGGAATTTCTTTCTAAATTCATCGGTTGATTTTTCGCGAATGGCGGTGACCAGTTCATTAGTATATTGTTCCGCGCTGACGTAGAGGACTGCCAGGTGGTTGATAGCCGCTCTATTGCCGATGGCATGGAGCAAGTGAGTCTTCCCCAGCCCCGAGCCGCTGTAAAGAAACAACGGGTTAAAAGCCAGACCCGGGTTCTCGACAACCTTAGCGGCCGCGGCATAGGCAAGGTTATTAGAACTGCCAACGACAAAAGTATCGAATGTATAGCGGGGATTGAACAGCGGTAGATTAGAATGCATTGCGCTGGGCTTTTCGGTGCCGGCGGTCACCCGGAACTCTACTTTAACCTCATCCCGCAGTACACCGGTCAGCGCTTTCTCAATGAGAGACCGCTGGTTTTTCTCCAGAAATTCGGCGACAAAAGTGTTCGGAACACCAATTACAAAATGTTTATCCTGACACTCCAGTCCGATTGTCTTGCTCAGCCAGGTACGGTAGTTTGCCTTACTGACCTCAAGCTGTAATTGCCCCAAAGCGGCTTCCCAGATTTCTGGCGCCGGACGAGCTATCATCAATATCATTCCTAAACCAAACCGCTCTGCCAATAACAGCAACGTAGTTGCGCATTGACACGGAACGGATTGGCAACAAATATTCAGAGAACCCAAGTGGTTACAAGCAACGTTAACTAGGATATTATGGCTGAGTGATGGATAGCAAGAGATTTGGTGAAAACTGCTGGGTATTGGCGAGAATTGCCTACTGGTTCATTCTCTCTCAGCAGGTCTGTCAGGCTTTCTCTTTCGTTATATTTCTCACTTTTAGACTGGATCATCAAGGATAAAAAATCCGGTTCGGGTAGATGAATATTATACATTGAACTACATTAATTACTCTATTAAAAATGGCATTTTTTGTTTTCATAGCGGCGATAGAAAAAGAAGGGCAATTAACTTAAAGAATAACCGATGTCTTTCCCATCAAAGAATTACTGCGGTAGTGTGCCGATGCCTTTCTTTTTGAAATAATGCAGGTACGCCTGACATTTGATCCTAATTCATACTCTTCCATCTCGAAACCGAACCGGGTATTGACAAATTCGCCGATATATTCAATAACTGCCTGCTCGGTCCGTTCCGTTTTCAGAGCTCCCAAGACAGCTTCACCGAACATCTTAGTGTTTTCAATCACAGCAGCTATCGTTTTCTCCGGCTCGTGCTCAACTCCGCCGTGGGAATAGAAGAGCAATTCAGGCTTTAATTCTCTCAGGCGCAGCATATTCTTAATATATATGTCAGGATCAAAGCTCGGTGGGGCAGTTGCCGGTAGCGGCGGTGCGCCGGGTTTATAAATCAGGCCTAGTGCCTCGCCGCAGAACAACCCCTTGGTCATGGTGTCGAATATGGCAATGTGGTGAGGAGCATGCCCCGGAGTATCGATAAACGTCAAGTCCCGGTCCCCGATAGAGAGTGTACTGTCATCGCGAATAATTTCAATCCGGGACTGAGGGACAGGGATGATTTTGCCATAAACATCCTCGAAATCTGCGCCAAATGCCATTTTTGTACTGGCGATGAGGCGTGATGGGTCAATAGCATGTTTTGCGCCTTGCTGATTTAGCACCGCTTTAGCTTGGGGGAAGAGTTGCATCAGCTCCCCCAGACCGCCGCCATGGTCAAGATGAATATGGGTTGGAATGATATATGCCGGATCATGTAATGACAGCTCTTTGAGCGCTTTCCGGATGGCAGGAATAAGAGCCGCCGGTCCCGGTTCGATGATGACAGTATTTTTATCTTTAATAAAATAAACCGAGAAAATGGTGCCGATAATTCCCGGCAAAGATGTTTCCAAACGACATATTCCCGGAGCAATTTCCTCGGTAATAGTATTCATTTACCTTCCTGATAACTGCAGTTAATGTGTAATAGCTAATTAATGGATTGCTCTTACACACTGTAAAGTAAGCAGATAAAATAACAAAATAATTGAGCTTTTTCCCTCATTAGGTTATAATTCATAGATTACGGCAAAAATATTATGGAGTTACTAAATGGCTTATATCTACACACTACATGACGATTGCGAAGACAGGAACGAATTAGGTAATAAGGGAGGCAACCTTGTTACCATGACAAAGATAGGTTTACCGGTACCGCCGGCGTTCATTCTTACGATTAGCGGCGCTTACCGCCAATATAAAAAGACCGGTATGCTGAATGAAGCAGAAATTGAAAAAGCGATGGCATCTCTGGAAAAAGAGATGAAAAGAAAATTGGGCAAAGGCCTTGAGGTATCGGTGCGATCTTCAGGTCCGGTTTCGATGCCTGGAATGATGGACACGATTCTTAATATCGGCGAGATGAAGAAAGTGAAAACCGCCATTGCGCAGGTCTTTGAATCATGGGATAGCAAACGCGCTAAAGATTACCGCAAGATGTATAACATTCCTTCAGACATGGGCACTGCCGCTATAGTTCAGGCGATGGTTTATGGTAATAAAGATGCTAATTCTGGAACCGGTGTTATCTTTACCCGCAATCCCAGCACCGGTGAAAAAGGTCTGTTTGGTGAATATCTCAGTCAGGCACAAGGTGAGGATGTGGTTTCCGGGGTCAGGACACCCGTCCCGGTCTCTGCGCTAAAGACATTGATGCCCAAAGCCTATGCCGAATTGGATAAACTGACCAAACAACTGGAAACATATTATCATGACATGCAGGATGTGGAGTTTACTGTGGAGTCTAATAAACTCTATATTCTGCAGACCCGGTCCGGCAAAAGAGGCGGTTACGCCGCTGTAAAAATTGCTGTAGACCAGGTAGCTGAAAAGTTGATTACCCGCGAAGAAGCGGTGATGAGAGTTAGCGTTGAATCTATCCGTTCTTTGCTTCACAAGAGAATCGGGTCACCGGAAAAATACAAAGCAATCACGAAGGGTTTGAATGCGGCTCCGGGCGCCGCCGGCGGCAAGGTTGTATTTGAACCCGATGACGCGGTGGAATGGGCCAAGAAGGGCATCCCTGTAGTGTTAGTACGGCAGGATACGAGCCCCGATGATATTCATGGCATTTATGCGGCAGTCGGCGTATTGACCCAAAAAGGTGGTCTCACTTCTCATGCCGCTATCGTCACAAGGGCAATGGGTAAAGCCTGCGTTTGCGGCGCGGAAACTATCAACGTAGATATGAAGAAAAAACAATTCTCCGTCGGCAAGACGGTCGTGAAACAGGGCGATGAAATTACCATCGACGGTAGCACCGGTAATATCTATCTGGGAATTTTACCACTGGTGGAAGTAGCTGTTGTCCAGGAGATGGACAAACTGATGAACTGGTGCAATGGGTTTAAACGCCTCGGAGTACGTACCAACGCCGATACACCTGAGATGATCGAGCAGGCTATCCAGTTTGGCGCCGAGGGTGTCGGTTTATGCCGCACGGAACGGATGTTCAATGAACCCGACCGCCTGGCGGTAATTCGCGCGTATATCCTGGCTGATACCGATAAGGAAAAAGCGGCCGCGATAAAGAAATTACTTACACTGCAGAAAAAAGACTTTATCGCTTTATTTAAAGTATTAAAAGGATTACCGATTATTATCCGCTTACTGGATATGCCTTTACATGAATTTTTACCGTCGGAAAAAGACACCACCGACCCCAAAATTAAACAGAGAATCGAAGACCTTAGAGAAATCAACCCGATGTTGGGACATCGCGGTATCAGACTGGCTGCTACCAATCCGGAACTGTACCAGATGCAAATCGCAGCAATCGAAAGTGCTATAAAAGATGTCCCCGGTTGTAATGTCGCCATCATGTTCCCGCAGGTTATGGCCGTGGAAGAAGTCAATCTGGTCAAGAGCTTCTTCAAGGATAGCAAGATTAAACTGGGTGTCATGATTGAAACCGTTCGCGCTGCTGTTACCGCCGATAAATTAGGCGAAGCAGTGCAATTCTTCTCCTTCGGCACCAACGACTTAACACAGGCTACATTATCTTTCAGCCGTGAAGATGCTGAAAAGAAATTCCTTGGTCCCTACCTGGCCAAGGGGCTTTTGAAGAGTGACCCATTTGAAGTGATTGATTTTGAAGGTGTCGGCAGGGTAATGGAAACCGCTGTTTTCTGGGGAAGACGCGCCAACAAAAACCTCGAGATCGGCATTTGTGGTGAGCAGGGCGGTGAACCTAATTCAATTCGCTTTGCCAATAGCATTGGCGTCGACTACGTCAGTTGTAGTCCTTTCCGTGTGCCGATCGCCAAGCTGGTCGCTGCGCAAACAGCGATCACCGAAAAGAATAAATTAAAAGATGAGCTTATCGGGTCCAGAGCTAAGCTTAAATATTAGGTTTGTTTTGTTAATTTAAAGGAGACAAAATGAAAGAAAAAGTGCAAGCCGCATTAGATGAAATCAGACCGGCTCTGCAAGCAGACGGCGGCGATATCGATTTAGTGGATGTCAAAGACGGCAAGGTGATGGTCAGATTAACCGGCCACTGCGCCGGTTGACCGATGTCCACAATGACACTCAGGATGGGTGTCGAAAGGATTCTCAAACAACGGATTCCTGAAATCAAAGAGGTCGTCTCTCTGTAACGATTAATGAATACAATGGTACTTGGAGTGGGCAACTCGATTCTGACCGACGATGCGGTCGGATTCAGGGTTGCTCATTTGTTAAAAGAAGCCAAACCTGAATTGACGGAGATGGAGACAGCCGAAGCCGGACTGACGCTGCTGGAACTGATCGACGGCTACGAGCGGGTCATTATCATCGATTCCGTCAAAACCGGACGTAACAAACCCGGAACTCTCTACCCATTAACCCTCGACCAGATAGACCCTTCCTGGGGCTTCTGTTCCACTCACGGCATCGATATCAAGATGGCTGTAAAGCTGGGAAATGAGCTGGATTACAAATTACCTACCAAACTCAGCATCTATGGTATTGAAGTCGCAGATAACAGGAACTTCGGGGAAAAATGCACAAAGGCAGTAGAGAAGAGCATCCCTCAGATCGTGCAGGAAATCATTACCCGCGAGCAGCTATGACAATACACCCGATTTCACTTGTTAAAGATGTTATTTCCCGTTTAAAAGTGTAGAATCTGGATAAGATATGAAAATTTTAATGGTACTGGCGCGTTGTATATTTGTGATTTGTCTGCCTGTTTTACTTTTGACTGCTACCATTGCGGGAGCGGTCAACTGTAACTGGCTTTATACCCACGGTTTTGAAAAATACGATGTCAGGCAGAGCTTGGCGGATAACGGGTTGAATCTGACCGATGCCGACATGGCGGGAATTGCCCGGGGTTTTATCCATTATTTCAATTCCAGTGAAGAATATATCAGCCTCACCGTGCAACAGGACGGGAAAGCCATTCCCTTATTCAATACCGATGAAACCATTCACTTCAAGGATGTAAAGGGGCTTTTTAGATTTGACTATGACGTTTTACTGGGAACCTTTATTTATTGCCTTGCCTTCAGTATACTGAGTTTATTCTGGAGAAAGGAACCCAACCGGATAAAACTAGCCGGAAATACGATCATTGGTAGCGTGGTGACCCTGGGATTGATGCTGCTGATGGGTATCGGGACTCTGGTGAATTTCGATACTTTATTTTACGATTTCCATCTCATCGCTTTCAGTAATAATTTCTGGTCTGTAGAAGGTAACATGTTACTGCTATTTCCGGATGGCTTCTGGTACGATGCGGCCGTCTATATTGTGATTACGATTGCGGTATTGGCTCTGGTTCTCGGCGGCCTCTCGTGGACTTATCTGGCTCGGTCTAAACGAAATGCACAAAGGAAATTACTCCAGACCTAAGCGGCGTAAGCGATTCACCGCCTCGTTCTTTTCATTGATTCCCAGCAGGGTTTTATTAACTGCCTTCGCCAGGAATTCGATGGATTTGTCATAAGTCTCACGGTCGACCGGATAGGGGAAGCCGTCTTTACCGCCGTGGGCAAAACTGTAGCGGGCCGGATCGCGATAACTGGGCGCTACACCATACACCAATTCAGAAATCAGACTTAAGGCGCGCAGAGTTTTAGCCCCCACTCCCGGTAAACCCAGCAATCGCTCAAAATCTTCCGGCTGTCTTTCATATACACTGAGCAGAATTTTATTCAAGCTATCGGGGTGAATATCATTGATGCCAATGGGATGGTGTGCCGGCAGGCTGAGTGTCGTTATTTTCCTGAGGTCGGCCAGCAGATTTTCCGGTCTGGTTTCATTCGCAATATCCGTGATGGTAGCGCGGGCGGAATCGCTTTCACCGGCAACCAGATTCAATGTGGCGCCGCGGGCTTCGGAAAGAATCGCCGAGTGCGGTTCGTTGACGAAGTCGGTGACCGTTTCTCCCAGCCAATGGTAGCGGCGGGCATAATTATTCGTCTCGTTCATGCCCTGTTGTACAACTGCCCAGGAACCATGCGCTGTAAAAAGAAAGGTATGGTGGTAAAGCTGATAGCCATCCTGCACAGCATTATTATCCACTTTGGCCGACATGCGACTGGCATAAACCAACGGTTCAGGGTTCAGCGATAATTTTCCCGCCCACTCTTCTATTTCTTCTGGAGTTTTTCTGGAGGTCTTGCCTTTACCACCGGCGACGAATAGTCCCAGGTCTTTTTCCATGCCCTTGACGCCTTCTTTCAGCGCGCCGCAAAGGGTAGTAGTGACACCGCTGGAATGCCAATCAAAGCCCAGCACACAACCAAAAGCTTGAAACCAATAGGGATGGGAAAGCCTTTGCAGCATCTCGTCCGGACCAAAATCGGACACGATGACAATGGTTATTTCACGGGCAAGTTTGACCATGCGTTGGAAAAGCCAGGGGGGCGCTTTGCCGCCATGAAGTGGGAGATTAGCAATACCCGTATGTCTGGGACCAGTCGGGGTTGGCATGGTTCACCGACCCATCAATTATTACAGGAGCTGCAACTGCCGCCGCCACAACCGGCACAACCGCCGCCGCCACCGGCAATCGGCGCGGTGGTCCCGAATTCACTGCTGGAACGGCACACGAACCGTGATAAAGCTCTATTGGCGACATGCTTACATTTCGGACAATCAGCCGGCTCACCGGACTTGCTGAAAGGGCGCATTAACTCGAACTTAGTTTTGCAATCGGGGCAAACGTATTCATAAATCGGCATCTCAGGTCTCCACTTATAGTTTAATGATTCTGTGAAATTGCGTCAACCTTCCCAAACTACCCTTCCGCCGATGACCGTCATCTGAACTTTAATGTCTTTAATCTCTTCGGGGGACACTGACGTGGGATTGCCGCTGAGAATAACCAGATCCGCCAGCTTTCCGGGTACGATCGAGCCTTTTTTATTCTCTTCGTGGGAAGCATAAGCGGCGTTAAATGTATATAGCATAAGCGCCTGTCGTGCTGTAATACACTCGGTTTGACTCATTTTTTTTCCCGATGAAGTGATACGGGTGACCGCTCCGTAGATGCCCATCAAAGGACTGTTCGGCACAATGGGCGAATCGGAAGCTCCGGCAACGATCAGTCCGTTCTTAACCATCGTCCCGATACGATAAAGCCAGGGGATTTTTTCCTTAGGGACAGTAGCCAGATACCGGTCGCCGCTGAAATACGTAAAGGACGGATGGGAAACAACAACCGGATTCAGTTTTTTCAAACGCCGTATTGCTGCCGGCGAACATTCCGCGCAGTGCTCGATACGGTGCCGCCTTCTGCTAAAATCAGGTAATTGTCGTTGATTGTATTCATACGTGTTAAGAATCGCATCGACTAATTCGGTTTGTATGCCATGGATTGCCACCTGAAAACCAGCCTGGTGAGAATTTAAAACTAGAGCATTTAATTCTTCCTGCGAGGGATGCAGTTTGTCCGAAATCATGCTGGGAACAATCTTAACTGCACCGAGGCGTAAATTTTCATCGCCATTGAAAAAAGACAGTCCTGCTGCCTGAAACTCTTTCATTGTTTCGGTGCCGATCATCATATAAACCCGGCTCTTCAAGAGACTACGTTCTTTAAAATGGTGGTAGTATCGCCATCTTTTCAGGTCATTCACGACGGTGGCATCCTGCAACGAAGTCAAACCCCGGGAGAGATATTCCCTGTTAGCTAATTTTATGCTGTGGTCCAGTTCTTCACCGGAAATCGGCGGCATAACCTTTTCCCGGATATAACCCAGCATTTCTACCAGAAAGCCGTTCGGCTCGCCGCCCCTTTCGACATCCCGTCCGATCATCGTCCCCGGCGGTTCTGGTGTTTCTATAGTGATACCTGCCAGAGCCAGTGCCTTGCTGTTCAAGACGCAACCGTGTAAAGAGCGGTGAGACAGAATAACCGGATTGTCCGGAGCAACCTCGTCCAGTTCCCAGCGTGTGGGATGGCGCTTTTCCGCAAGGTAAAATTCATTATAATCGGTGCCGGTTATCCAATCGACGGGAGGGGACTTTCCGGCTTTTTCTTTTATCACTGCCTGAATGTCACGGATGGATTTGATTTGCGGCTGACTGAGGTCGACGCTGGTCAACGTCCGCATAAAGGAAAAAATATGGCAATGGGCGTCATTGAAGCCGGGTACCATCGTTTTCCCGCCGCAATCGACCAGTTTTATCCCCGGTCCGGTGAAATCATTAATCCGTTCTTTAAGGCCGACACCAAGGATTTTATTTCCTTTGACCGCAACAAATTCCGCATACGGTTGATTCGGGTCAACCGTAATGACATCGACATTTTTAAAGATTAAATCGGCCGCCGGCATGTATAAAATCCTTTTGACCAAATACTCAATAAGAAAGTATACTACCCATTATCTGTGGCGACAATGTGAGGAAATTATGAACAATGAACAGTTGACGGAAAAGCTGGTTTTATGGATAAAAGATAGAGTAAAGACATCCGGCTGTAAAGGGGCCGTGTTAGGGATAAGTGGCGGCATCGATTCCGCAGTGACAGCCGTTTTGTGCAAGCGGGCCTTTCCGCGAAGCACCCTGGGAATCAATTTACCCTGCTATAGCAACCCGGAAGACCAGGAACATGCCGGATTAATAGCGGAAAAATTTGCCATTCCTTATAAGGTCATCGTGCTGGACGGCATTTACGAGGCCTTTTTAAAAATCTTACCGCAGGAAAAAGCCGAGGTCAGGTTGAACCCGCTGGCGCAATCGAATCTCAAGGCTAGATTGAGGATGGCGACTCTCTATTACCATGCAAACCAGCTCAATCGTCTTGTGGTTGGCTCCGGTAACCGGAGTGAATTGGCTATCGGCTATTTTACCAAGTGGGGCGACGGCGGTGTGGACATCATGCCCATCGGCAACTTGGTAAAAAAGCAGGTTGTAGAGCTCGCACTCTACCTTGATATTCCGCAGGCAATTATTGATAAACCCCCATCTGCCGGTTTGTGGCAGGGGCAGACAGACGAGGCAGAAATGGGGCTGACCTATCAAAATCTGGATAAATATTTGACAACTGGCAGGGCGGACGCGAAATTAAAGGGAAAAATCGAGACGTTGATGGCAAGGGCGCAACACAAACTGACTCTGCCGCCGGTGCCTGATTTCTAGTCCGGAAAAATATTTTTTAACAATTTTTAAAAAACGAACATTTGTACCAAAATAGTCTTGTTTTTTACCAATTGTCTATGTTATCATTATGTAAGACGATTATGACCACAGGAGAAAGAACTAAGGCGCTCGAGCTAGCCATCAG
>Ga0182027_10002394_pt1 | contig 30502 bp, 24 predicted proteins | sample 712E1DmetaG_FD_121300 | JGI IMG/M metagenome (GOLD analysis project Ga0182027, IMG submission 121300) | Permafrost microbial communities from Stordalen Mire, Sweden - 712E1D metaG (Illumina Assembly) | ecosystem: Environmental > Terrestrial > Soil > Wetlands > Permafrost | place: Sweden...
CAGGGCCGCTCTAAAGTCGCCGCCCAACCACGAGGGGCGGGGAATTTCAGCGGCTTTCTGCCGAAAGCCGCTACGGGCCAAAACAATCGTAGCGGCGGATGGCAATCCGCCGCCATCTTCTGGCGCCGCCAAACCCTGAGGGACATGGAATTTTGGCGGCTTTCTGCCGAAAGCCGCTACGGCGCACAGGACACGGATTCGGACTTTAGAGCGACCCCGGCCGCGGGTGGAAGCATGAAATTTGACTTTCAACCCTCCACTCCAACCGTTATACTGACGCCGTGTCCTGGCATGATGCTCGAACCTGCTTTTTGATCGCCGTACTGATTTACGGCTGCAGCACCGTTTATTCCATCTTCCTTTGGCGCAAGGGCTTCCGTCATCACGATCTTGTCAATTACCTGCTTTTGCTCGCCGGGTTCCTTCTCCACACCCGCGCCATGTTCCTGCGCGGCCTGAGCCTCCAACGCTGCCCCGTCAACAACCTCTACGAAGCCATGACCTTCGTCGCCTGGACCATCGCGGCCGCCTGCCTGGTCCTCGGCCTGTTTCCGCGCCTGCGCCACTTCGGCGCCTTTGTCGCCCCCGTCATTTTCGGCATCGGCGTCTTCGCCCTGATGCCGACGCTGGATGTTCCTTACAAGGGCAAACCGGAATTCAGCAATGGCCTGGTCAGCCTCCATGCGGCCCTGGCCCTGCTTTCCTACGGCGCGTTCGGATTGAGTTCCGTCGCGGCCCTGATGTATCTGACTCTGGAGCACGACCTGAAATTCGACAAGCTGCGCGCGCTCATGGCGCTGCTGCCGCCGATGGAGCGCCTGGAACGGATCACCAGCGGCCTGCTCTGGGCCGGCTTCATCCTCCTCACCGCCGGTTTGGCCGTCATCCCGCTGCTCCTCAGGCAACACCCGGAAACCAGGCTGGCCACAGACCCCAAAGTGCCCTGGTCGGCCCTGGTTTGGCTGGTCTATTTGGGCCTCATCGTCTTGCACTGCCGCCATGCCCAGTCCGGTCGCCGTTTCGCCTGGGGCGCCATCGGGACTTTCACTTTCGTGCTGTTGACGTTCTGGGGCGTGAACCTGTTGTCCGCCTCCCACAAGCTCTAATTTCACCATTCAGAATTCTCAATCTCAATTCTCAATTCTCAATTCTCAATTCTCAATTCTCAATTCTCAATTAAAACAATGCCCTTCCTCGTCATCGGATTAAGCCATCGCTCCTCGCCCGTCACCGTGCGTGAGCGGTTCGCCTTTTCCGAGGCGGCGATTCCGCAGGCGCTGGAAAAATTGCGCCACGACGCCGGCGCCGCCGAGGCGGTCATCCTCTCCACCTGCAACCGCGTCGAGATTTATGCCGTCGTGGATTCGCCCGAACAGGAAGCCGCCGCCCAACTCCGCCAATTTTTACTGGACTACCACCAATCGCCCGAACCGTTAAACGACGGCCTCTATTGCCACGCCGATTGCCGCGGCCTGGAACATCTCTTCCAAGTCGCCTGCGGCCTGGATTCCATGGTCCTGGGCGAAACGGAAATCCTCGGCCAGTTGAAAAAGGCCTACGACACCGCCCTCCAGCACAAGCACACCGGCGGCCGTTTGAACAAGTTCTTCCAAAAAGCCTTCAATGTCGCCAAACAAATCCGCACGGAAACCAACATCCAGCGCGGCAGCGTTTCCGTCAGCTCCGTCGCCGTGGAATTGGCCGGAAAAATTTTCAGCTCCCTGGCGGACCACCCCGTGATGGTCCTTGGCGCGGGCGAAGCCGGCGAAAAAACCGCCCGCGCCCTACTCAGCCGCGGGGCGCGGACCATCCTGGTGTCAAACCGGTCGCACGAACGGGCCGCGGCGCTGGCCCTGGAATTGGGGGGCCGCGCCATCCGTTTTGAGGATTGGGCCGCCGAGTTTTCCGGCATTGATATTGTCATCAGCAGCACCGCCGCGCCGCACTACATCCTCGACCGCGCCAAACTGGAGGCGTTGATGAAGGCGCGCAAGCACCGGCCGCTCCTTTTGATTGACATCGCCGTGCCCCGCGACATTGACCCGGAGGCCAAGTACCTGGAGAACGTCTATCTTTACAATATTGACGACCTCCAGGAAATCGCCGCCGACTACCTCCGGCAGCGTCAAGACGAAATCGCGCGTTGCGAGGCCCTTATCCGCGACAAGGCCCGCGCCCTCCTCCTCTCGGCCCCGGCCCGCTTTGAGGCCGGCTCCGATCTGGCCGCCGGCAACACTTGACCGGCATTCCCATGCTTCCCATGCCTCCCATGCCTCCCATTCTCATCGCCACTCGTGGAAGCGCCCTGGCCCGCGCCCAGTCCGGCATGGTGCTGGCCGAATGCCGCGCGAAATTCCCCGGCCTCTCCTTCGATCTGGTCATCATCAAGACCACGGGCGACAAATTGCAGAACGCCCGCCTGGCTGAGGCGGCCGGCGCGGCGGATCCGCGCACAGCGCCGCCACCGCAATTGCCGCGCGCCCTTTTCACCAAGGAGCTGGAGGACGCCTTGCTCGAAGGCCGCGCCGATCTGGCCGTGCATAGCTTGAAGGACCTGCCCACCGATTTGCCCGGCGGATTGAGGCTCGCCGGCGTCGCCGGAATGCGCGCCGACGTTCGCGACGTTCTCATTTATCGTGTTGACAACGGCCTCGCCCCCAGGATGAGGCTCCCCGATTTCCCCCCCGGCCTGACCGTCGCCACCGGCAGCGCGCGCCGCCTGACCCAGCTTTTGGCCAGCCGCCCGGATTTCCGCGCCATCCCCATCCGCGGCAATGTGCCAACCCGTTTGCGGAAATTGACCGAACAACCCGAAATGGACGCCACCATCCTCGCCGCCGCCGGCCTGGAACGGCTGGACATCCGCGTTTCCCCGACCGGCCTGCTGCGCGGCGGCGGAGTTCCCCATGATTTGGCCGCATGCGTCCTCGAACCGGAATTGATGCTCCCCTGCGTCGGCCAGGGCGCGATTGGCCTTGAAATCCGCGACAAGGACGCGCGCCTGGCGGAAATTTGCCGCCGGCTCGATCACTACCAGACTTCCCAATGCGTGGCCGCCGAACGCTCCTTTCTCCGCGCGATGGGCGGCGGCTGTCAAACACCCATTGGCGCCTATGCCTGCGTCGCCGGCCGCCGGATCTATATGCGCGCCGTGGCGCACCTCACCCAAAATGTCCGCCGCGCCGAGGCCAGGGCGCCGTTGCCCGACGCCGTTGCCCTGGGCGAAAAAGTGGCCGCGCAACTGCTTGGGGAGGCGCCCTAAATCGCAGCCGTGAAATACCCCTGAACAATCATCATGCGTCCCATGCGTCCCATAGGTCCAATAGGTCCAATAGGTCCTATTACTCCTCCGCCCCGCCCATGACACCCCCCGGCACAGTTTACTTGGTCGGCGCAGGCCCTGGCGACATGGGCCTGATGACCTTGCGCTGCGCCGAATTGCTGGCGCGGGCCGACGTCGTGGTTCACGACGCCCTCATCAACGGCGATATTCTCGCCCTGGCCCGCCCTGCGGCGGAAATGATTTATGCCGGCAAACACCACGGCGAACACGCCATCCCGCAGGAGGAACTCAACCAGTTGCTCATCGCCAGGGCGCGCGCCGGCCAATGTGTCGTCCGCCTCAGAGAAGGGGACCCTTATGTCTTTGGACGCGGCGGCGAGGAAGCCCTGGCGCTGGCGGACGCCAAAATCCCTTTTCAAGTCGTCCCCGGTGTTTCCTCGATCTGGGCCGTCCCCAACTACGCGGGCATCCCGATCACCCACCGCGATTATTGCTCCAGCTTCAGCGTCTATGCCGGCCACGAAGACCCGGACAAGCACGACGTGGATTGGGCGCAAGCCGCCAAAACCCCCGGCGCCAAAATCATTCTCATGGCCGTGACCCGCATCCGCGAAATCTCCCAGGCCCTCACCACACACGGCATGGATGAAAAGACGCCTGTAGCCATGATCCGCTGGGGAACCACCGGCCGCCAGCAGTGCATCGAAGGCACCTTGAAAACCATCGCGGACGTGGTCGAGCGCGCGGGCTTCAAACCGCCCGCCCTGACCGTCATCGGCGAGGTCGTCAAATTGCGGCCCAAGCTGAACTGGTTCGAGAAGCTTCCCCTTTTTGGCCGCCGCATTGTCGTCACGCGCACCCGCGCCCAGGCCAGCCAGTTGTCCCGGCAGTTGCTCGACCGCGGGGCCGACGTGCTGGAAATACCGACCATCCGCATCGAGCCGCCCGGCGAGCATCGCGCGCTGGCCGACGCGCTCCTCGGCCTCAACGCCTACGATTGGATTATCTTTACCAGTCCCAACGGCGTCGCCACATTTTTCGAGTACTTCTTCAGGGCCTTCGACGACCTGCGCGACATTGGCGGCGTGCGCATCGCCGCCGTCGGGCCGGCCACCGCCGCCAAACTTCAGGAGTTGCATCTCAAGGTGGACCTCATGCCCAAGGAAGCCACCGGCGCAGCGCTGGGCGCCGCGTTGACGGGATACGAAAGCATCGAGAACCTGAAAATGCTGCTCCTGCGCGCCGAAGCCGCCGGAAAGGAGCTTCCCCAGAAACTTGAGGAGATGGGCGCTATTGTTGACGACATCGCCTGTTACAGAACCGCGCCCGAAACCGAGGACCGCAACGGCGCCGGCGCGCGCCTGCTCAAGGATGGCGCCGACTGGATTACATTTGCCAGCGGTTCCGCCGCGCAGAACTTCCACGCCCGCTTCAACCTGACAAACTTATTGACGGCCCATCCGCAAATCCAGTTCGCCTCCATCGGCCCCGAAACCAGCAAAGCCCTCCTCGCCCTCGGCTTCAAGCCCGCATTGGAAGCCAAGGAGCACACCATCCCCGGCTTGGTCAAAGAATTGGAAAAGATCGCAACACGGTGAAGCCGCAACCAAAGGAAATCAAACTCAGCTCTGCTTGCAATGAAAATAGCCCACCGCTTCAGCGGTGGGTCCTCGCGCAGGAAAACAAATCAAGTCCCGTCAGGGACGAAAGCTCTTTCGTCCCTGACGGGACTTGCGTGGTTTGTTTGGCCGGGTGACCCAGCCATAAATGGCTGGGCTATTTTCAAGAAATCTTCGCGAACATGAACGATTCGACCCTACCGTAGTGCATTGGAGTGACTTAACTCTGATCTCATGAAGGACTGGTTCTCGAACGGCAAGCATATGATCCTTGCTTTCGGCGCCTCACGCAAGCTGGGTCAGCCTCACTCCTTCGCGGATCAGCGCGGCGGCGGCGGCGGGCGATTTGGATTCGGCGTAAATGCGCAGGACCGGCTCGGTGCCCGAACCGCGCAGCATCAGCCACGACCCGTCGCGCGAAATAAGCTTGACACCGTCGCGGGATTTGATTTCGGCCAGCGGCGAGCCAAGCAGGCGGGACGGCGGTTTGGTCTTGCAGAATTGCATCAGCGCGGAGCGTTGTTCCAATGGGAATTGGGTGTCCAGGCGCGCGTAATGATGCGGCCCATATTGCCTTTCCAGCCGGCGCAAAAGTTGATTGACAGACACGCGCTCGGTCGCGAGCATTTCCAGCAGCATCATCCCGGCGGCGATGCCGTCGCGCTCGGGCATCAGTTCCGGGAACCCAATGCCGCCGCTTTCCTCAAAGCCGAGCAGCACGTTGCCCTTGAGCATTTCCGCGCAGATATACTTGAAGCCGACGCCCGTCTCCACCAGTTCCAGGCCGTAATGCGCGCACATCTTGTCAACCATCGAAGTCGTGGTCAGCGCCTTGACGACCCGGCCCCGGCCCCGCCGGTTGACGATAAAATGATGCAGCAACAGGCAAATAATCTGATGCGTCGTCAAAGGCCGCCCCCGCCCGTCCATGCCGCCCACCCGGTCCGCATCGCCGTCGGTCACCAGGCAAATATCGTGCGGATGCTTCTTGAGCCAGGCGGAACTCGCTGAGTAATTTTGCGCGACAGGTTCCGGGTTCACCCCGCCGAAATTCGGGTCGTGCCGCCCGTCCAGCGTGGTGACGCGGCAGGTCGTGCCCCGCAGCAATTCGTCGAAACAGCCCGCCCCCACGCCAAAGAGCGCCTCGTGCGCGAAGCGGAGCCGGGAGCGCGCGATCAATTTGATGTTCACAATCTGTTTGATCGCCCGGAAAAGGGCCGGCCGCAAATCGCGCACCTTCACACGCCCGGCGCGGATGGCGTCCGCGGCGGCGATGGCGCGGACCGGATTCCGATCCAGCAGACTTTCCACCGCCTGGCAAAGCGGCGCCTCGGCCGAACCGCCGTAGTGCGCCTTGATCTTAAACCCGTTGAACATGGGCGGATTATGGCTGGCGGTGATCATGACCCCGCCCGCCGCCTTTTGAGTCTTGACAGCAAAGGAAACCGCCGGCGTCGGCGTGGGGCAGCCGCTCAAGACCACCTCGAACCCGTTTCCCGCCAGCACTTCCGCCACGCGCAGCCCAAACTGGTCCGAAAGAAACCGCCGGTCGTAGCCGACGATGATCTTCCTTTCCGTTCCGGCCGGCGGGGACCCGTTCCAAAAATCGGCGGTCGCCTGACTGACGCGATCCAGGTTGTGAAAGGTGAAGTCCCCGGCGATCACGGCCCGCCAGCCATCGGTTCCGAATTGGATGCTCATGCCGGACTATCTGTAAAATGTAGCGTCGAGCCTCTGGCTCGACCTGTTCCAAATTTAATTCTCATGCCGGGTTTTCTGTAAAGTGTAGCGTCGAGCCTCTGGCTCGACCGGTTCCAAATTTGATTCTCATGCCGGGTTCAGGGCGCGGGTTAAGCCGCGGCCTCGGCCAATTTCCTCAGTTTCGCCACGGCGGCTTTCAAGTTGCGCCGGTGCAAAAGACAGGTGCCGCTGATAAAGGTGTCCGCCCCCGCCCGCGCGCATTGCGTGACGGTCTCGAAATCAACCCCTCCGTCCACCGCGATGCGGTAGTTCAAGCCGCGTTCCCGCCGCCAGGCGGCCGCCTGCTGGATTTTGGGCAGCGTTTCCGTGATGAACGACTGCCCGCCGAAACCCGGATTGACCGTCATGACCAGCAGCGAATCCACCTCGTCCAGATACGGCTCGGCCGCCCGCATCGCCGTCGGCGGGTTGATCGCCAGGCCAATCTCCTTGTGCAACGAACGGATCTTCCAAATCAGCCCCGTGACCTGGTGCCCCAGTTCCACATGCACCGTCATCCGGTCCGCCCCGGCCCGCGCAAACGGCTCCAGCAGGATTTCCGGGCGCGAGCACATCAGGTGAACGTCAAATATAAGTTTGTTCAGCGGCCGGATCGCCCCCACCACCGCCGGCCCGAACGATATGTTGGGCACAAAATGCCCGTCCATAATGTCCAGATGCAGCCAGTCCGCCCCGGAGCGGCCCACACGGACGGCTTCGTGGCCGAGCCTGGTAAAATCGGACGCCAGCAGCGAAGGAGCTATAATCATCGCCGCAAAGCCTAATGAAACTTGCCCCATCCCGTCAACCGGCATTCGGTCCCGCCTATAATTCCCATAGGGCCTATAGGTCCCATAGGTCCCATGCCGGCATGGCCGCCGGGGGCGCGCGCCTCACCGACTTTTCACACTCTGGTAGGCCGAAAAAAAGCGTTCCGCCATTCTCGCCGGGGATAGATATTCACGGCTCGCCGCCAGCGAGGACGGCGTGACCAGACCGCGGGAAAAAAGCGGGTGCCCGGCCGCCGCTCTGATTGCCGCGACAAATTCCGCCTGATCGCCCGGCGTAAAGAGAAACCCGTTTTCGCCCGGGACGACATAGTCCGGTATCCCCCCAACGCGGCTCGCCACGACCGGCACGCCGGCGACGACGGCTTCCTTGACCGCATTCGGACTGGTGTCGGCCCGGGTGGGGAGCAGGAAGATCGTCGCCCGGGCCAATTCGCGCGCGATCTCCGCGGGCGGCAGATCGGATTTGAAAGAAATCCGCCCGCGCAATTCCGGCGGCAATCCGGCCATCAGAGGCGCAAGAAAAGGCGGGTTGGGGGCGCCAATCAGGAGCGCTTCGAAGCGAAGTTCGGAAGCCAGTTCCTTGAACGCCGCGAGCAGCAGGTCGGCGCCCTTCCGATAGCCAATACCCCCATTGGTCAGAAAACGAATGGGCGCGGATGCCGGCTGGCGTTGGACCCGGTGGAAAAACCAGTTCGGCGCGTGTTCAATCTGGTGGATGGCCAGGCGCGGGTATTTCTCGTGGAGGTAGCCAACCGCAAACTTGGATTCGGTCGTAATATGTTCCGCCCTGGAAAGACTCAGCCTTTCCACCCAGGCGTTAAATTTATGGTGGGTGCTGACGGGAATGACTGTTTGATACCAGCCCAGGAGACCCTGCACGGTGATAAGAAAAGGGTATTTCAAGCGGGTGGCCACCAGGGCCGCGCCCTGCTCGTTGCCCCAGGCGTGGACCAGATCGGGCTGGATCTGCCGCAAGGCGCGGCGGATCAGCAACGTGTCCATCCAATACATCGTCGCGGCCCGCATTCCGCCCCGATATTTCAAAAGATGGAAGGTGACGCCATTTCTCTGGAAGGAAAAGCCGCGCGGAATGTTCTTTCGCAAGATAATGATGTGAATGCGCAGCAGCGGATTCCGCTCAAATTCAGACAGGAGCACCATCTCCCACGTCGCCGGATGCTCGCGCGGAAGCGCGCGGAGCGACTCTGGAATATCCGGCAACCACTCGATTGGAAAGTCGGAGATCCAGGCGGCTGTCAACGGACTGGCGGTCGGCACCATGGTTCTGAGGAGAGAATGCTTACTTGCCGGCGCGGCGTAAAGATAATCCGGCCGCAGGACAGAATTCTTCGTGTCTTCGGTAGGGCGGCGCTGCTGCGCCGCCCAAGAATTGAGGGCAGAGCAGCAGCTCTGCCCTACCAGGAAGGCGAAGAAATCCGTCCCGCGCCCGGATAATCCGGCCAGCAAAAAGAGGATTGGCTTATCAACCGCTTTCGGGCCAAAATCAAATTGTGACATCCAGTGTTTCCAGATGGCTTGGTCCGGGAATGGACAGTGTGCGCCGCTGCTTTTCCAGGCTGTGGCGCTGGGAAGCTCAAATCAAAGGCGTTCAGTTCGAGGGAAAGGTCCTGTTCGTCGGGCGGCCCATCATCAGCGTGGCCGCCAATTCCACTTTGCTGCTGGGAGACAATGTGAACGTGACAAGCTCTTTGCGTTCCAACCCGCTGGCCTGTTTCCAGCCGTCGGTTCTGCGGACAATGGCCCCGGGCGCACGGCTGGTTCTGGCCAAAAATTCAGGCCTGAGCGGCGCGGTGATTTGCGCGCAGTTGTCGGTGGAAATCGGCGAAGGCACGCTCATCGGTTCCGGCGCGATGATTATGGACAATGACCTTCACGCTGATCTTGCCCTCGGCGCGGACAGCGGCGCGCGGCCCAAGGCGCGGCCCATCAAAATTGGGCGGCAGGTTTTCATCGGAGCGCGCGCCATCATTCTGAAGGGCGTCACCATTGGCGACCGCGCCATCGTCGGGGCGGGAGCGGTCGTGACCAAGGACGTTCCCGCCGATCATATCGCCGCCGGCAACCCGTCCTCTATTTTCCCAAAGCGCCCCCAGGCCGGCACAGGGGTCACATAGGGGTCAGCAGAATCAATACCATTAACTGACCCCTGCTGCTGACGCAACGGATCGCCTCCCCCGGACGCCTCGGCGAGGCGTCCCTACCTAAATTGGAATGATCCAATCCCTTTAGGGATTGAAGATCAACGCTGCCATAGGATTCGCGCGTCTTCCAGGGGGATCGCAACACCGTCGTGGCGCGGGATCACCCGCGCGGTGTAGTCCGATGGCGGGCGGGCGGCGGATACCGCCGCGCTGTAAGCAAAGCCGCCCTGCGCGCCGGCCAGCGGGCGAAGGTTCTTCATTTCCTGGCGCGGGGGAGGGCCGCCATCAATGCCATCGGCGTAAAGCTCGACTTGCACGGCCGCGGGGTCGAGGTCATTGAGAAAGACTTCCACTTCAAACAGGTGTTGTCCGTCACGGGTCTCGGCCTTTGCCTGGCCGAAGCGCAGGGCGGCCCATTTCTGGTCCAGAGCGCGCCGCCAGGCGGTGATCTGGCAGGCGAGGGCGGCATGATTGGCCGCGCGGGCGCGGCCGGCGGCGGCGGCCGGGAGGTAGTGTTGTTCGGTGTATTCGCGCACCGTGCGGGTGGCGGAAAAGCGCGGGGTGAGCCGGGCCATGCTTTCGCGCATGCGCGCCACCCAGGCGGCGGGAATGCCGTCCTTGTCGCGGGCATAAAATTCGGGGATGACTTCGCGTTCGAGCCGCTCGTAAAGGGCGACGGCTTCGGCGGCGTCGCAGGCCGGATCGTCGCCATGCTCGCGGCCGTCGCCCAGCGCCCAGCCGACTTCCGGCGTGTAGGCCTCGGCCCACCAGCCGTCCAGTTCGGAGAGATTGATGCCGCCGTTGACAAGGGCCTTCATGCCGCTGGTGCCGCAGGCTTCCCAGGGCCGGCGTGGAGTGTTGAGCCAGACATCGACGCCCTGGACCAGGCGCTCTGTCAAGTGCATATCGTAGTCGCTGAGAAAGATCGCATGAGGGCGGACCTCCGGCTGGCGGATGAAGCGGATCCATTGCTGGATGAGAGCCTGTCCCGACGCGTCGGCGGGATGGGCCTTGCCAGCCAGGAGGAGTTGCACCGGGCGCTGGGGATCGGACAAGATGCGGAGCAGCCGCGCGGGGTCGTGGAGGAGGAGGTTCGGGCGCTTGTAAGAAGCAAAGCGGCGCGCGAAGCCGAGTGTCAGGATGTTGGGATCGAAGAGTTGCCTGGCCTGCCCGACCCTTTCGGGCGGCTCGCCGGAGACGGCATAGTGGCGGGCCAGGCGTTCGCGGGCGTATTCAATCAGAGACTTTCTGGCAGCGAGGCGGAATTGCCAAAGGCTGGCGTCGGAGAGGCGGCGGATGCCCTGCTCGAGGTTTTCCATCGTCCCCAGCCAGCGGTCTTTTCCACAGGCCTGCGTCCAAAGATCGTCCGCCGCCGCGGAGTCCCAGCTTGGCATGTGGACGCCGTTGGTGACATGGGCGACGGGCACTTCGTCCGCCGGCCAGTTTGGAAAGAGCGGCTCAAAGAGGTGGCGGCTGACTTTGCCATGCAAACGGCTGACGGCGTTGACGGCGCCGCTGCCGCGGATGGCCAGATACGCCATGTTGAAAGGCTCCGACGGGTCGTTCGGATTTTGGCGGCCCAGGGCCAGCAAATCGCGGACTGAAATCCCCAACTTCTCGCGGGCGTAGCGGCCGAGGTATTGCTCGATGAGAGCCGGGGCAAAGCGATCAAAGCCGGCGGCGACCGCCGTGTGGGTGGTGAAGAGGTTTCCCGCCCGCGTGGCGGCCAGCGCGGCGTCAAAGGGCTGGGCGTTGGCTTGCATGAAGCCGCGGGCGCGTTCCAGGACGGCGAAAGCCGCATGGCCTTCGTTCAGGTGACAGACTTCCGGGTGGATGCCAAGCGCGTCCAGCAGCCGCCATCCGGCAATGCCGAGGAGCATCTCCTGCACGAGGCGCAACTCCGGCCCGCCGCCGTACAACTCGCTGGTGATCCCGCGATGGGCGGGAAAGTTCGCGGCGTCATTGCTGTCAAGCAGATATAGCTTGACCCGGCCGACCTGGACCTGCCAGGCGCGGAGCCAGACGGAGTAACCGGGGAGGGCAATTTCCAGCCGCAACCACTCGCCGTTGGGCTGGCGGACCGGGGAGATGGGCAACTGGCCGGGATCGTTGTATGGGTAAAGGGCCTGTTGCGCTCCGTCCTTGTCAATCACCTGGCGGAAATAGCCCTGTTGGTAAAGCAGCCCGACGCCGGCGACCGGGACGCCCAGGTCGCTGGCGGCTTTGAGCTGGTCGCCGGCCACATTGCCCAAGCCGCCGGAGTAAATGGGGAGCGCTTCGCTCAACATGAATTCGAGGCTGAAATAGGCGGCGCAGGTCAGGGGCGGCTGGGGATGAGATTGCTGAAACCAGGCCGGCGCCGCCGCGGCCTGGCGTTTGGCGCGCAGCAGTTCGTCCACCTTCTCGCGGAAGGCAGGCTCGGCCAGGCGGCGTTCGAGTTGGTCGCGCGAGACGGTTTGCAGAACGACCCACGGGTTCTGGGTGAGGTTCCAGAGCGCGGGATCCAGCAGCCGCCACACTTCGTCGGCGCAATGGTTCCACGACCAGCGCATATCCAGGGCCAGCTCCGCCAGGGAATCGAATCCCTCGACTTCGGTGGGCAGAAGGCTGTAGATGGGGTGGCTTACTTGTGTTGGCTGGATCATGGTTTGTCCTCCGAATGGGTTGCGGGCGGAATGGAATCGGGCCGGAGGCCCGACGCTACATCTTGGCTCATGGTTTGTCCTCCGAATGGGTTGCGGGCGCGGCGGCCAGGGCATCGCTGACAATTGTCTGAGCTTCCGCCTGGATGCGGCGCAGATGGTCCGCTCCCTGGAAGCTCTCCGCGTAAATCTTGTAGATATTCTCGGTGCCGGACGGGCGCGCCGCGAACCATCCGCTTGCGGCCGACACTTTCAAGCCGCCAATGGGAGCGCCGTTGCCCGGCGCGCGGGTGAGGACCGCCTGGATGGTTTCGCCCGCCAATTCGGTAATTTTGACTTGACGCGGGGAAAGTTTGGCCAGCAATTCCTTTTGCTCCGGCGTGGCGGGCGCTTCCACGCGGTCATAGACGGGCGTTCCCAGCTCGCGCGTCAGTTCCAGGTAAATTTCGCCGGGATCGCGTCCCATCCGGGCGGTGATCTCCGCCGCCAGCAAAGCCGGGACCATTCCATCCTTGTCCGTCGTCCAAACCGCGCCATCCCGGCGGGCGAAGGTGGCGCCGGCGCTCTCCTCTCCGCCGAAGGCAAGCGAGCCGTCGAGCAAACCGTCCACGAACCACTTGAAGCCGACCGGCACCTCGCAGAGCTTGCGGCCCAGTTTGGCGGCTATCCTGTCAATCATCTGGCTGCTCACCACCGTCTTGCCGACCGCCGCCGGCTTGGGCCATTTGGGCCGGTTCTGAAAAAGATAAAAAATCATCGCGCAGAGGTAATGATTGGGCGGCAGCAAACCATTGCTCTTAGTGACAATGCCGTGCCGGTCATGGTCCGGGTCGCAGGCGAAGGAAAGGTCAAAGCGGTCCTTCATGGCGATCAACCGCTGCATGGCATAAGCGGAGGAGGGGTCCATGCGTATCTGGCCATCCCAGTCGGCGGTCATGAAACGGAAGGTGGAATCCACCTCTTCGTTGACCACGGTTAGATTCAAACCATATCGTTCGGCGATTCGCCCCCAATAATGGATGCCGGCCCCGCCCAGGGGATCCACCCCCAGGCGGATCTTCGCGGCGCGGACGGCCTCCATATCCAACACGCCGGCCAGATCGGCAATGTAGCCGGTGAGAAAGTCGCGCCGGCGCGTCGTGGAGGCGCTGAGCGCCCGGGCCAGAGGAATGCGCTTGACACCAGCCAGCCCGGATTCCAGAAGCTCGTTGGCCTTCTTTTGGATCCAACCAGTGGCCACCGTGTCCGCCGGGCCGCCGTGGGTTGGGTTATATTTGAAGCCGCCATCCTGGGGCGGATTATGCGAGGGCGTGACGACAACGCCGTCGGCAAGGCCGGTCTTCCTGCCGTGATTGAAAGTCAGGACGGCATGAGAGATGACGGGTGTGGGCGTGTAATCATCGCCGGCGGCAATCATGACCTGGACTTCATTAGCCGCAAGCACCTCCAGGGCGGTGGCGCAGGCGGGGACGGAGAGCGCGTGGGTGTCAATGCCCAGGAACAGCGGGCCATCGGTTCCCTGGCGCTTGCGATAGAGGCAGATGGCTTGCGAGATCGCCAGGATATGAGCCTCATTGAAACTGCCGTTGAAGGCCGTGCCGCGATGGCCCGAGGTGCCAAATGCCACCCGCTGTCCGGGCGCCGAGGGATCGGGGGCGCCGGTATAATAGGCCGTGACGAGGCGGGGCACATTGACCAGCGAAGCCGGCGCCACTGGTTTTCCCGCAAGGGGGCTGTTGATCATAACCTTTCAATTTCGAGAACAACGTCGCACATCATCCACAACAATGCCACTCCCGATCCACCCTGGAAAGTGTAACCTGTGGACGCGGAAGAATGGGTGCAGGACAAAATTCTTCGTGTCTTCGGTAGGGCGGCGCTGCTGCGCCGCCCACGAATTCAGGGCGGAGCGGCAGCTCTGCCCTACCGGGAAGGCGAAGAAAACTGTCTTGCGCCCGTGGACGCGGAAGAACAAAACTGGAAAAAGGGGCGTGACAAGGGCTGGAGGTGGCGTATATTGCAGCACTTTTCGGTGACCCTATCGTCTAGTGGTTAGGACATCGCCCTTTCACGGCGGTAGCAGGGGTTCGACTCCCCTTAGGGTCGCCATGTTGATTGTCAACGACTTGCATAAAATACCCCCCAGTGGCAACGCCCAGTGGCAACAAGTTCACCCGTATTCGAGTTTGTTTGGTGCTGTTCAGAGTTGCGGAATGCGGATTGGCCACAGATGAACACAGACGAACATAGACGAACACAGACGAAAACAGATGAACACAGATGAACAAAGGTTTTTTATCTGTGATAATCTGTGTTTACCTGTGGCTCGGATTGCGGAATGGGGATTTTGGCCCGTGTCGCTGACATCGGAGAGTGGACGGCGCCCCCGGGGGCCACATCTTCGTGCGAGCGGGCGGCGGCTTCGATTTGACGGATGGCGGGAATGGGACAGTATTGGCGGATGCAGCTTACTGAAAATCTGCTCCGCGAAGCGGCGGGCTGGGAAGTGATGAAACGGGCGCGCTCGCTCGTGGAGCAGGACCGGGTGCTCAGTTCGTTTTGGGCGCCGCCGTTGCTGCGCGGCGTGGTGCAGGATGGCGAAGGCTCTTTCCGCGCTTCCATGGTGATCAAGAGCCAGGTGGACATCGAGAATCTCTGCTCCTGCCGCGAGGCGCGCGAGTGGGGGAAAATCTGCGCGCATGGCGTCGCCGTCGGGCTGCATTGGCTGGAGGGGCAAAAACAAGGCGCGGCGCCGGCTCCGGCCCGCACATTTCATATCGCTGGCGGAACATGCCCCACCCTGAACGGCAGGGCGTCCCGATTCCGAATCGGGAGCCGCCCTGAATTAGGGCGAAGCAGCAGCTTCGCCCTACCAGATTATGAAATATCCGGACCCGGCACGCCGGCGGCGCTGTTTGTCATTCTCCCGCCGAATTTCGAGCAGGCCGTCGCCTGCGGCAAAATCATGCTCGTTCTGGAAGCGGAATGGAGCGGAGGCCGCTGTCCGCTCAACGCCCTGCCGCGCGAGCGCGCGTTCGCCTTCCCGCCATCGGATGCGGCGATTATTGACAAGATGGAAATTCTGACCCGCGGCGAGACGCCCGCCATCATGCAGATGGATCTGAAGGATTTTGCGGCGCTGCTCCCGGCGCTGGCGGGACACCCCAATGTCACCTTGGGCAAAACCGCCGCGGTCACGGTGTCAACAACGCCGGTGAAACTGCCGTTGCGCGCCACGCTGGAGGCGGACGGCGAAATTGTCCTGTCCCTGGCGGAGAAGACGGAGCCGCTGGTCCTGTTGGAGGATTGGGCATGGCGCAAACCGTCGTTGCAGCCGCTGGGTTTGCCGGCGGCGCTGATGGGCGTGTTGCGCGCGCCGGTCCAGTTGTCGCGCGCTCAAGTGCCGCAGTTCCTGATCCGGCACTGGCCGCAATTGCAGGCGGCGGGCGGCCTGCGGGCGAATTTCAAATTGGAAGATTTCACGCTCGAACCGCTGTCGCCGCGTTTCCTGCTGGCACTGGAGGGCGGCCTGGCCCAACTGGGCGCGGATCTGCAATGCGCCTACGGTACGCGCGTCCTGACCGGGATATTTCATATCCTTGGTGGAACCTTCCACACCTTGGAAGGTAGGGCGGCGCTGCCGCGCCGCCCTGAATTAGGGCGAAGCAGCAGCTTCGCCCTACCAGACGATGCAATAGCCGGGTTAGCCGCCGGCGCTCCCGGAGCCTCTCCGGAAAGCGTCTGGCTGCCCGATCCGGCGGCGCCGAGGCGGTATTGGACCCGCGATTTGGCCGCCGAGAGCGCGGCACTGGCGCGTTTGCAGCGCAGCGGCTTCGCCGGACCGGACGGAGCGGGAAAGCTGCAATTGACAGGCCAAAACGCGGTGTTGAATTTTTTCGCGCGCGAATTTCCCAAATTGCAAAGGGACTGGACGGTGACTTTGGAGGAACGGCTGGAACAGAGCGCGGCGCGGAACATCGAGCGCGTCGAGCCACGGTTCACCATCACCTCGGGCATCCAGTGGTTTGATCTCGGCGTGGTGTTTGCCGCGGATGGCGGGGAAACCTTCGCGGCGGCGGACATCCAGCGCCTGCTGCTCTCCGGTCAGAGCCACACGCGGCTGAAGAACGGGAAATGGGCTGTGCTTGACACTGGCGCGGTGGAGGAGTTGCAGGAGGTCCTGCTGGACTGCGCGCCGCGCCAGCAGGAGCAGGGCTATCGCATCAGCAACACCCAGGCCGGTTTTCTGGAGGCGACCTTGCGGCAGCACGACGGGTGGCGCGTGCAGGCGCCCCCGGCCTGGCGCGACCGCGCGGCCCGGCAAAGCGGCGAAGCCAAACTGGCATGCCCGCCGCTGGGCGCATTGGAAACGGTGCTGCGGCCTTACCAGAAACACGGCGTGGCGTGGCTGCATTTTCTGAGGGAAAACGGGTTCGGCGGCATTCTGGCGGATGAAATGGGGCTGGGGAAGACATTGCAGACGCTGGCGTTCCTCGCCACATTGCGGATTGCGGATTGCGGATTGCGGATTGAAAGGCGGCGGCCGCATTTGATTATTTGTCCGACGAGCCTGGTGTTTAATTGGTTGGCGGAGGCGCGGAAATTCACGCCGGAATTGAAGCTGCTGGCCTTGCACGGACCGGAGCGGCACGCGCGGTTCGGGCAAATCGCGTCGAGCGACATTGTGTTGACAAGTTACGCGCTGATCCGCCGCGACGCGGAGCGGTATCGCGGGCTGGAGTTCGACACCGTTGTGCTTGACGAAGCCCAGCACATCAAGAACCGGGAGACTCAAAACGCGCAGGCCGTCAAAGCCGTCGCCGCCCAGCGCCGCATTGTCCTGACCGGGACGCCGATGGAAAATTCCGTGCTCGATCTCTGGTCCATTTTCGACTTTCTCATGCCCGGCTATCTGGGAACCGCGCGGGATTTCCGCGACCGCTACGAAGCGCCCATCACGCGGGAGCGGGACGCCGCCGCGCAAACGCGGCTGGGACGGCGCCTGCGGCCCTTCCTGCTGCGTCGGCTCAAGAAGGAAGTGGCGGCGGATTTGCCGGCGAAGCTCGAACAAGTGTCGTTCTGCGAATTGACGGCGGAGCAGCGGGGCGTTTATCAGCAGGTCATCGAAGCCAGCCGCAAGGGAATGCTGGAGGCCGCGGGCGCGCCGGGCGCGGCCCGGAGCCGGATGCTGGTGTTGAGCGCGCTGCTGCGGCTGCGGCAGGTCTGCTGCGACTTGCGCCTGCTCAAACTCGACGGCGTCAACCCCGCCACCGCCTCCGGCAAGCTGGATTTGTTCGGCGAACTGCTGGAGGAAGTCGTGGACGGCGGGCATCGCGCGCTGGTCTTCAGCCAGTTCGTCAGCATGCTGGCGCTGTTGAAGGAGAAGCTGAACGGCGAAGGCATCAGGTATTGTTATTTGGACGGGTCCACGACGGACCGGGGCGCGGTGGTGGAACGATTCCAAAACGACGCCGCCATTCCGGTATTCCTCATCAGCCTCAAAGCCGGCGGCTCGGGCCTGAACCTGACGGGGGCGGACACCGTGATCCATTTCGATCCGTGGTGGAATCCGGCCGTGGAAGCGCAGGCGACCGATCGCGCCCATCGCATCGGCCAGACCAAAGTGGTGACCAGCTACAAGCTGATCGCGCGCGACACGGTGGAGGAAAAAATCCTCGCCTTGCAAAACCGCAAGCGCGACATCATCCAGTCGGCCATCGGCGGCGAGGAAGAATTCGCCGCCTCACTGAGCTGGGATGAAATACAGGAACTCCTCGGCTGACCCGCCGCGCGTGTCTTCTCCCTCTTCTCCACACCCCTGTGGAGGAGAGGGCCGGGGAGAGGAGGAAAATTTCGTTTCAGAAATATAGGTTCATATTTTGCAAGCAACGTCCTTCTTCGCGAGGAATGGGTTCCAATAATCTATGAACCCATCATGGGTTGCGTGTCAATTCAATGGTAATTCAAGGGTAATCCAGGAAAAATTGAAGAAAAAGAGGCTTACGGCTCAGGCTGGCTGAAGTTTTCCGAGGGGCACGAAGCGGATTTCCACACGCTGCCGCAGGGCCGAGGCAATCCTCCGGAGCATGGCGAGGGAATGGCCTTCGTAGTCGGCGTCCTCCAGCCTGCAGATGACAGATGCGGTGGTTCCAACCAGCCTGGCGAGCTGGCGCTGGGAGAGCCCGGCGTCAGTGCGGAGTTGGAGAATTTGCCGGGCCACATCCTCGGCAGCGCGCATTTCCTCCAGCGCAGCGAGCCGGTCCGGGCGGCCGGCGTAGTATCGCTGATGCAAGATTTCGATGGCGTCCTTTGTCTTTTTGGGTGTTCTGTTCATGGCGATTGGTCCTCCTGATTCCGGTCTTTCCATCAGCCCGGACATGTTCGCATATTTGCGAACTTCCGTCAAGAGCTTATTTATCATTCATTTCAGCCGTTGCAGGCGGAGGTTGCGGTGGTTCTCGTCGCGCGTCAGCACGGATGCCGCGATCATCACCAACCGAGTTAGCCGCGCGATTGGTCGGCGAAATGGGCGTCCAATATCTTCAAATGTTGGTCGGCATGGTCTATCCAAAACTTGATGGCGTATTTGCCGCAGATGTGGATTTCCACCGGCCGTCCCGTGCTCTCGGATTCGGTGTAATCGGAATAATCGCCCGGAAAACCCTGAATGGCCACGAAGCGATTGCGCAGCAGCCTTTGATCTTTGCGGGGAAGCGTTTCGAGGAACTCAATGACTTCGTAGTCAATGAGAAGGCGATAATTCATGAGCCTTCTCCGCCGACGGGCAAATTCAATCGCCGGTCCAGTTCCGCCAAGGTGGCAAATTCCGCGCCGGGCTTGTCAATCTTGGTGGCGAGTTTCTTGCGGTATGCGGCGCCGCCGGCGTCCTGCAGCGACACGAGAAATGCCGTCAACTGCCGTTGTTCGGCGGCGTTCAGCGCGGACAGTTCTTGTTTCAACAACTCAATGCTCACAATTCAATTCTATCGCCAATTCCTGGTGGAATCAAATCAGAAATTGACGGCACTAATCATTTGGGCGCAGGACAGATTTCTTCGCCTTCCCGGTAGGGCAGAGCTGCTGCTCCGCCCTGAATTCTTGGGCGGCGCAGCAGCGCCGCCCTACCGAAGACACGAAGAATTCTGTCTTGCGCCCTAATCATTTCCAGGGCTGCTCTAAAGTTGCCGCCAAAGCTCTGGGGGGGGAAATTCAGCGGCTTTCTGCCGAAAGCCGCTACGACTTTAGAGCGGCCCTGAGTCATTTCACCCGTTGCAAGCACGGGTTCCGGTTGTTCTCGTCGCATGTCAGCGCGAAATCCCCGTGGATTCCGTCCTGGGCGACAAACTGCTGGAGGAGCGACGCCGGGAACTGGACGTTTTCCCCGGTGGCGCAACGGACAATCACATGCCGGACTGTCCCGCGATAATAATCCAGATATTGGTCCGCCGTGATGCGGAGGTGGAACTCGAATCGGTTCATGGACAATAAAAAAAGCCGGCGTTCCAGGCCGGCTTGCTCCAAGTTCCGTGCCGCGGGATTAACTATGGCTCCCGCTCAATTTGAACAGGCGAACCACCCGGGCATTCCATCCCAAAACTTCCAATTCCCGCCGCGCCAAACGGTGGGCGGTGCGCGACGCAGCCATCTTGGGCGCCGGACGGCTTGTCTTGTCGCCATTTCGCCCGACGACTTCCAGTTTAGGCTCGTTCTCCCAAGTCTCCACCGGCAAAGTTTGAGTGTTCGTTCTCATATCAATCCACAACGCGGACGCGTTGCTTGCCAGGTAGGCAGCATTGCCAATGCCACAACCGGCCCGGAACCGCCAATGTGCGTGTAAGTTGTTGCAGTCAAATCACTTGCAAAAAACTCAGCTTTCCATCCCCACCCGGCAAGCGACGCCAAGCCGGCAAAATTCCATCACAAATGCGTGAAATTGCCGCATGCGGGGGCGGATGGAGTGGTGGAGTGATGGAGCCTACATTCCGCACTTCGGGAGTGTAATTTTCACGTCCCGCCGGGCAAGCGGAGTCATGGATGTCTTGAGATTAGGAAGCCACAACCCAAAGAACTGAATTGCGCCCAAGTGGGCGCAAGAGAGTTTTCTTCGCCTTCCCGGTAGGGCAGAGCTGCCGCTCCGCCCTGAATTCGTGGGCGGCGCAGCAGCGCCGCCCTACCGAAGACACGAAGAACTCTGTTCTGCGCCCCGCCCAAGTCCGCAGGAAACTCGACACTTGACATGCTCCTCCCCCGCCTGACAGCATGGGGACATGATTGCGAGCGAGAACCGAGTTTGAGAAGTCAGACTGACCCGCAACAATAAGAAGAAAGGACACCCGCATGAAAACCTTGAAATTGTTCACCCTGTGCAGCATCTGCGCGCTGGCATTGGCGAGCGCATCGGCCCAAACAAAATCCGATTCTTCCATCCCGCACCTCCAAAAGAAAGGCGCCGCCACGCAGTTGATCGTGGATGGCAAGCCGTTTCTGGCCCTGGCAGGGGAATTGCGCAATTCCACCACATCGAGCCAGGATTATATGAAACCCATCTGGCCCCGGCTCACCGCCGCGCATCTGAACACCGTGCTGGCGCCGGTGACTTGGGAATTGATGGAACCGCAGGAAGGCAAGTTCGATTTCTCCGTCGTGGATAATATCCTCAAGGACGCGCGCGCAAGCGATCAGCGCGTGGTCCTCCTCTGGTTCGGCAGTTGGAAAAACGGCAAGTCCACCTACCAGCCGCTCTGGATGAAAACCAATACGGCCCGGTTCCCTCTCATCCAAAATGAGCAGGGCAAGAGCCTCCCGACCCTGACCACGCTGAGCGACACCAACCGCGACGCGGACGCGCGAGCATACGCCGCGCTGATGCGCCACTTGCGCCAAGTGGACGGAACCAAGCACACCGTCGTGATGATGCAGGTTGAAAACGAAACCGGCGTTCTCGACACGCCGCGCGATTACACCCCCGCCGCCAACAGCGCCTTCAACGGGCCGGTGCCCAAGAGGCTGATGGACTATTTGGGGGCGCACAAGGGCGAGTTGATTCCCCAGCTTCAAAAGACCTGGCAGGCGGCGGGCTTCAAGACTTCCGGCACCTGGGAGGAAGTTTTCGGCAAGAGCACCGTCAACAAGAACGACTGGCAGGCTTATTCCTATTTCACCGAGGAGATTTTCATGGCCTGGAATTACGCCCGCTACGTCGGCTATGTCGCCGGCGTCGGCAAGGCCGAATACAACATCCCCATGTACATGAACACCTGGATCAAGCAGCCCATTTCCGGCGCTCCCGGCGAGTATCCCAGCGGCGGCCCGCAACCCACCGTCATGGATATCTGGCACGCGGGCGCCCCGGCGATTGACATCTATTCCCCGGACTGCCACCTCACCAATTTCACCGACTGGTGCGCCGCATACACCCAGTCCGGCAATCCGCTCTTTGTTCCCGAATCGGCCGGCGACGCCGTCGGAGCGGCCCATGCCCTGTGGATTTTCGGCAGACACGACGCAATCTGTTTTTCGCCCTTCGGGATTGACGGCAATTCGGGAACCAACACCCCGCTGTCGCGTGTCTATCAGTTGGTTTCTTCCATGGCGCCGCTCATTCTGGAGCATCAGGGCGACGGCACCATGACGGCGGTCGTGCTGGACAAAGCCGCGAATTCGGAGACCGTCAAGCTCGGCAACTACAACATCGAGGCGCGGTCCATGTCGCGCACTTCCGGCCCGGTCACCAACCCGCCCGTCGCGCTCTTTATCTGCACCGGGCCGGATGACTACGTGATCGTCGCCCGCAGCCTGAATATCTATTTCACCTCCGCCACCGACCCATCCGACAACGTCGCCCTGGCCACCGTTGAAGAAGGAGTTTATCAGAACGGCAAATGGATTCCCGGCCGCCGCTTGAACGGCGATGAAACCCCCGAGTGGAAGGCGATGCGTTTTGGCGCCGACACCTACACCATCCAGCACGTCACCCTCTTCCGCTACCGCTAACACTGTAGCGGCGGTCTGCGACCGCCGCTAATTTTCCCGGAAACCGTGCCATGCCGTTTGTTCATGGCATTCCGATCGTGTCGCAAGAAAAATCCGGCTGCCAACCACCAAAGCGGGCAAAAGCACGTTTTGACCCCTTGCACATTACTCTTGTGAATTCTTCCCCGGATTGGTCGCGATGAAAAAGAAGACGGGCCGGATTGAGTTTGGCGGGACGCCAAACACTGCGTGCGAGACGCACGCGCTCCCGGAGTCGCCATTGGCCCGCGGCCTTCAACCCCCTCTCACCGCCTCCGCTGATTGAAGAGCCACAGCAGCAGCAGGAATCCACTCGCAAAAATCAAGGCCGCGATGACGGTTCCGGCCCAGCGCAGCAGGCTGGCGCGATGAAGAGCCTTTTCCCGTTTCTCCTGCTCGGTGATCTTGAACAGTTGGAATTGCCGGTCCAGCGCCGCCGGATCGGCCCCCTCTTCCCGAAGGCGCAACGCCAGCCATCCCGGCCCCGCCGCGCCGAAAGCGGCCGGCAGCTCTTCCAGCCATTTGCGGGGGGCTTCCTTGAACCCCGCGTCCTTCCTCCAAAACGGCGCGGTTTCGCGCGTCCAGAGCCGGATCAGCCCCTGATTGCGCGCGGAACGTTGTAATTGACTCCACAAACGCGGACGCAAGAGGTCGGTTTGCGCGAAATCGGCGAAAGTCTCGCTGTGGACCCGGCCCTGGGTCCCGGCTGTCTGCAAAGCGATGGCGGCGGCCACGCCCCCCCGGCCATCTTCCGCCACTTGAAAATCGGTGAACTGTTTTCCCAGTTCCTTGGCGGGAAACCCCTCCGCCTGCCAGAGCGATTTCAACCGCTTCAAATCATCCGTCGTGGCCCGCCGGGTCCCGGCTCTGGTCAAGGGGTTCACAACTCCATCCTATTCGCTGTCGGGGTAGGAGCCGAGCACCTTGGCGAAATTGCAGACGCTGGCCAGGCTGGCAATGGCCCGGGCCACCTTGCGGTCGTTCATGTGCCCGTCGCAGTCAACATAAAAGAAATACTCCCACGCCTTCCGCTTGCTCGGGCGCGATTCGATTTTCGTCATGTTCAGCCGGTAGCGGCGGAAGGGCGACAGCGCGCTGTAGAGCGCCCCCGGTTTGTCGGCGATGCTGAACATCAGGCTCGTGCGGTCGTGGCCGCTGGGCGGGCTGCACTGACGGCCCAGAACCAGAAAGCGGGTGGCGTTGCCGGTGAAATCCTGGATGTTGTCGGCGATCAGCCTCAAGCCGTATTTCTCCGCCGCCAGCTCCCCGGTGATGGCCGCCGTCCTGGCGCGGCGCGCGGCGCCCGCTCCCGCTCCCGGCGGTTGGGCCGCCAGTTCGGCGGAGCGCGCGTTGGAGGACGTTTCCAGAATCTCCGCCCCGGACAAGTTCCGCTGAACCCAGACGCGGCATTGGGCCAGCGCCTGCGGATGGACGTAGAGGCGCTGGATGTCTTTGGCCGCCGTCCGGCCCGCCAGGCAATAGCGGATGGGCAGGACAATTTGCGCCACAATCTGGAGATCGCTCTCCACAAACATGTCCAGCGTATGCGTGACAACTCCTTCGGTGGAATTTTCCACCGGCACCACCCCGTAATCCGCGCGGCTCTTGCCCACCTCCGAAAAAACATCCGCGATGGTCCGTTGCGCGGCGTAACGGAGGCTGGCCCCGAATTTCTGGATGGCGGCCTGGTGGGTGAAGGTGGCCTCCGGGCCGAGATAGGCGATGGTCATCGTCTTTTCCAGCGACAGCGCGCTGGACATGATTTCGCGATAAATGGCGCGCAACGACACCTCGGTAATCGGGCCTGGATTCAGTTTGCAGACGCGTTGGAGCACCGCCCGTTCCCGATGCGGCACGTAGATGGCTTCGCCCGCCTTGACCTTGATCACGCCGATTTCCACAACATGCCGGGTGCGCTCATTCAGCAGTTGCACGATCCGGGCGTCCAGCCGGTCAATGGCCTGGCGGTGTTCAGGAATGTTCATGGCCGCCCACGATACACAACCCCCGCCCAAAAGCAGAGGAAAAAGGATGCGGCTATTCAGGTAGGGACGCCTCGCCGAGGCGTCCGGGGAACGATTTAAGGGGGATTGGGGAAAAACACATACGGCCATTGGGCGGCCTCTGCAACCAGTCCTTTTCGAACTGGATTGGCCAGTTGATTCATGCCTTTGCGCTGGCAGTTAATCGTAATAAAATAGACTTCTTTCTGTGGGTCAACCCAAAGAGGCACATGATGCGGCAGAGATTGACGAACCGGAACTGTCATTCGGACAAGCATGGCCCGGCGGAGGTTTCTGTCAAGTCAGTCCCGCCCAGGACGCCTCGGCGAGGCGTCCCTACCTCGGCCCTCGGCAGCCCCCCGTCCAACACAGGGCCGCACTCATCACCCAATTCCATCACGACGTGGGCATCCTTTTCCGATTGAATCGCACCCGGTCTTGGATCATCATTGCGGGCGAAGCATAAACTATGAAAACCACCAACCGAATTCGCATCCTCCTCCTCATCGCCTTCGTTGCCCTCAGTCCATCTTTGCCGGGCCGGGCGGCGCCTCCCATCCGCTTTGAAACCGGGAACCTCCAGGTCCAGGTGGATGCGGACAATGCCCGCTGGTCCGCGCAAGTCAAAGGGACCCCGATGCAGTTGAACGACGTTTACTTCCTTCCCGGCAACGACGCTTCGGGCTGGACGATAACCAGTGCCGTCAACAATAACGACTCGAATATCTACGGGTCGTTCGTCACCGTCACCCTGAAAGGAACCAAGCCCGGCCAACTGGATTTCGACTGCCAAATCTCGGCCAGCAAGACCGGGAACGACATCCTGGTCAGCCTGGGCCGCGCGAACAACACGGGCAAAGAGGCGGACATCGGCGACATGGATTATTTTGTGTCCAATGACGCGCGGCTGGGCGGCACGGTGGACAAATGGATCACGCTGGGCGCCTGTTCCCGCAATCGCGACTATTACGACCTTTGGTCGGTCATCAATTTGGTCACGCCCAAGACTTACATGGTCAACCATGTGGTCCGGGACAGCGACACGGGCAACAGCCTGCTGATGGGACATGTGACGACCGTCAAAGGCGCCTCCCGGTTCGACGTCGCGTCGGTCTGGCTGGGGAAGGGTCCCGACCGGATGCAGGTCCGCGGCTATTGCAGCTACAAAATCACCATGCCCGCGGGCAAAAGTTTCGCCGGCGAAAAGCTGCTGATTGATTTCAGCCCGGACGCGCTGAGGGCGATGGAGCACCAGGGGGACTTGATCGCGCTGGCCAACAACATCCGGCTCAAGGAGCGGCGGCCGATTAACCTCGATGACATGGATTGGGTCGCCAACGACTACAGCCGGTTCCACAGTTATATGTCCGGCGGCAGCGACGCTGGCGCGCGGCGGTTTTTCCAGACCAACGGCCTGTTTGATTTCTACTGGGGAATGGGCGCCGGCGCGGGGGGGAGTTTTGGCATCTACGGCGGGGGCGGGAGCACGCAGGGGCGCCCTTACCGTCAAAATAATTTTCCGGCGGATTGTTTTCTGCCGATACAGACCGTCAAGTATGGCGGCGAGAAGGTCATTGATTTTTCCAATCCCAAGACCATCCAGATTGAGCATGACCGGGCGTTCGCGTGGGGGGCGACGGGAGGGACGGGCCGGGCGGAGATGGATTTTGCGGACTGGTGGGACAAGTGGCCGGGTCAGTACGACCCTTACATGACCTCGCTGGAAACCTACCACGCGGCGGGCATGCCGTGGCGCGAAGCGGCGGACCAAAAGGCGCCGAAGAAGGTCATCCGCTCCAATATGAACGTGGTGGATCATTCCTACGGAATTGTGGACATCAACCGGACCTCGGAGGATGCCGACGGCGGCTACGAGATGGGGGAGGGGTACAAACATTTGTTGACGGAATCGCTGTATGGCAGCGCGATCCGGTTCTTCTACAGCGGCCGTGTGTTTTGGAACGACGGGGACGGTTTTCACATTTACAAGTTTAATCCCAGTTGGGGATCGAGCGGGAGTTTCAGCTATGGGGAGGGGAAGGTGAGCGCCAACTTCCACGCCATCGCCTGCAATGTGCTTTTTGTGTCGGAAGCTTTCAATGAGAAGTATCCCGACGACCGGATTGAACTGTTGAAGCGGATCAGCCCGCCGACGATGGATGTCTCCTACCCGGTGGATTTGTTCGTTCACAAGCCGGCCCAGATCTGGAACATGCCGGTGGAGCGGCCCTTTGGGAAATCGTCCGTCCTGGCGGTGTTCAACTTTTCCCACACCATGCAGGCCAGCACCAATCCGCCCACGTTCACCGCCACGCTGGACGCCGCGAAAGACCTGCGTTTGGAGGCGGACAAGGATTACGTCGCCTATGAGTTTTGGAGCAGGAAGCTCATCGGGACCTTCAAGGGAACCTTCGCGACCCGTCCGCTGAAGCCTTATGATTGCGACGTGTACAGCATTGTTGAAAAGCGGGACCGGCCGGTGCTGGTCTCCACCAGCCGCCATGTCCGGCAACTGGCGTTTGACATCAAGGACCTTGCTTATGACAGCCAGCAGCGGATGTTGAGAGGGGTTTCGCGGGCGGTTGCCGGAGATCCATACCAGTTGCGCATTTATGTGCCGGAGGGTTTCAGCGCGAAGCGGGTGGAGTTGAGCGACGGCCTTGCGGGGACGATGAAGACGGAAGGGAATCTGCTCACGGTGGACTTCACAACCACAACCGGCAAGGACATGGTATGGGAGGTGTTTTTCTGAGAGCGGCTTTTTAATCTAAGCCGAGGAGTTGGCTGAAGATCTCATAGACGACCTTGCGGCGTTCGGCAAAAACCACGCGGAATCCCGGCCCATCCCGGCTGGAAAGCGATTGAAGAATGAGGCGGAAGCGTTCCACCTTCAACTTGTAGAAGCCCTCCAATTGATCCTCCAGCGGATCGGGAAACAGGCTGCCGCCTTCCACAGCTCGCAGAGCATCGCGCAACCGTTTTCGGTTCTCCGGCGGCTGGCGCCGGATGAATTCCAGCGGCTGCTGTTCAATCGTGATGATAACCTTCATCCAGCGCGTCCAGGGGATGATCCACTGTCTTTCCGGCCTGGGCGCATTGAATGGCGGCCATCGCCTTCGGGTTGGCCAGAATCTCCATCTGCTCCAAAAGTCCGGCCATCCGTTTGCGCGGCACAACAAAGGCCACCACTTCGCCATTGCGGGTTATGGCGGAAGTTTTTTCCCTCCGGCACAATGCGGGGAATTGCGCCTGGCCCTGCGTCACTGTCAACGTATTCTTCATGGCGAACTATATATAGACCATTCCCGGCACCATGGCAAGGAGTCCATTTTTTGAGGCAAACGAAGGGTCAACATTCCCCTTGCGAACGGCGCGGGGGAAATTAAATTGGTGGGCATGAAACATCAGCTTGATTTCGAGAAGCCGATCATCGAGTTGCAACGCAAGCTGGACGAACTCGAAAAGCACGCGGGAAGCCATTCCATGGGCATCCGCCTGGAGGACGAGATCGCCGCGATGAAAGCGAAGATCGCGGAAACGCGGCGCCAGATCCTGGCCGGCCTGGGCGCCTGGGACCGTGTCAAGATCGCCCGCCACCCCAAGCGCCCGTTCATGCTGGATTACGTGGCGCTGGCCTTTTCCGATTTCTCCGAACTGCACGGAGACCGCCTTTATGCGGACGATCACGCGGTGGTGGGCGGTTTCGCCCGGCTGGAGGGCCACAGGGTCGTTGTCATCGGCACGCAAAAAGGACGGGACACCAAGGAGAACATCCGGCGCAATTTCGGTTCCGCCATGCCCGAAGGCTACCGCAAGGCGCTGCGGTTGATGAAGCTGGCCGAGAAATTCGGTTTGCCGGTCATTTCGCTGGTGGACACGCCGGGAGCTTTTCCCGGCATTGGCGCCGAGGAGCGGCACATTGGCGAGGCGATTGGGGTCAATTTGCGGGAGATGATGTTGTTGGAGACGCCCATGATTGCGGCGGTGATTGGCGAGGGCGGTTCGGGGGGCGCTCTGGGGATTGGCGTGGCGGACCGGGTGCTGATTTTGGAAGACGCCTATTACTCGGTCATCAGCCCGGAAGGTTGCGCCGCCATCCTCTGGAAGGAGCGGTCCGCCGCCGCCAAAGCCGCCGAGGCGTTGAAGATCAGCGCCAAAGACCTGCTCGCCCTGAGGTTGGTGGATGAGATCGTGCCGGAGCCGCCCGGTGGCGCGCACAACGACCCCGCTGCGGCCGCCGCCGCGCTCAAGGCGGCTTTGTTGCGGAACCTGGAAGAGTTGAACAAACTTTCCAGCGGCGACCGCTTGAAACTGCGTTACGATAAGTTCCGCGCCTACGGGCGTTTCACCGAGAAGATAGAGAAGCCCGCCATGGGCGCCGCGGTTTCCGTGGCGGCTGCTGTGACCCGGGCTATCGAAGAGGCGAACAAAGTCCCGCCCCTGCCGCCGGCTCTCATGCCCTTCGCGCCGGGAAGATCGCCCGCGACCGCTCCGGCCATCCAGCTTTGATGATGCGCTCAATTTTGAATTTCGCAATCTGGCATCGGGTCGGAGGCCCGAGGGTGCAGGACAACAATGTTCGCCTCCTTGGCAGGGCAGAGCTGCTGCTCTGCCCTGAATTCTTGGGCGGCGCAGCAGCGCCGCCCTACCGAGGACTTTGATGATGCTCTCCGTGTTGACTTTCGAGCCGATCTGCAAGGAGAGGATCTGGGGCGGACGCAACTTGGAGACGCTTTACGGCAAGCGCCTGCCGCCCCTTCTGCCCATCGGCGAATCCTGGGAAATCAGCGACCGGCCGGGGGACGAAAGCCGCGTTGCCGCCGGACCGTGGAAGGGAAAGACCTTGCATCAGATCCTGGAGGAGCGCCCGGAGGAATTGCTGGGGCCGCTCCCGAAGAGGCCCAAGCGGTTCCCGCTGCTCATCAAAATTATTGACGCCCGCGAGAGGCTTTCCTTGCAAGTGCATCCGCCCGCCCTCCAGGCCGCGCAACTCGGGGGAGAGCCGAAAACGGAGATGTGGTACGTCGTCCAAGCCGGGCCAGCGGCGGAGTTGTACGCGGGATTGAAGCGCGGGGTGACACGCGCGGAATTTGAAAAGCAACTGTCCCACGGCACCGTCGCCGACTGCTTCCACCGCATTCCGGTCAAGGCCGGCGATGCCCTGTTCCTGCCCAGCGGACGGGTTCACGCGATTGGAGCGGAGACGATGATTTTTGAGATCCAGCAAAACTCCGACACCACCTACCGGGTGTTTGACTGGAACCGGTTGGATGCGGCCGGCCGGCCGCGCCAGCTTCATCTTGCGGAGTCGCTGGCCAGCATTGATTTTGCCGATTTCGAGCCGTCTTTGTTGCCGGCCGCGACCGCGCAGGGCCATCCTGGAACCATCCGTCCGCTGGTGAAGGACCCGCTTTTCCAGGTCAGTCTGCGGCGTCTGCAAGCCGGCGACGAGCTGGCCCTGGGCGGCGGGCGGATGCGCATCCTGGGGGTCGTGGAAGGCGCGTTGCGGGTCAACGCTAACGGTGAATCCACCGCCCTGGCCGCCGGCGGATTCTGCCTGGCGCCGGCCTGTTGCCGCCAGACGGTGGCGGAGGCTGAAGGCGGCGTTGCGTTCTTGCAAGTTGAATTGGGTTGAGCCATGCTGCGCCGGGAATCTGTCCAACAATGAAATCGTTCCTGCAACAGTGGCTCATCACAACCCTGGCGGTTATGGTCGCCATTCAGATTGGCAGCGGCATCACCTATCAGACACCGATGGGCCTGCTGACCGCGACCCTCCTGCTGGGCCTGCTCAACGCGGTGGTGCGTCCGGTGTTGATTTTCTTTACGCTGCCGCTGGTGGTGTTGACACTGGGTTTGTTTATTTTTGTCATCAACGCGTTATTGCTCTACGGGGTGGGGCATCTGCTCAAGGACTTTAACGTGGCCACCTTTTGGAATGCGTTATGGGGTTCAGTCATCATCAGCGTGGTGACCATGCTGCTCAACAACCTTTTGGGCACCAACAAGTCCCGCGTCAAATTCCGCCGCGCCCCACGGCGACGCCCCCCCCGTCCGCGCCCCTCCGATGACGGCGGCGGGCCGATGATTGATGTGTAGCGGCGCGTTAATCTCCAATTCTTGTGACGGTTTAGCAGCCTGTTGAAATATCCCACCGCGCGCCGCGTGGGGGCACGCGGCCTACATGATTTCCTCGGAAATCATGGGTGATGTAGGCCCGGTGCCCTCACCGGGCGACTTTTTCAACAGGC
>Ga0182027_10002395_pt1 | contig 30478 bp, 29 predicted proteins | sample 712E1DmetaG_FD_121300 | JGI IMG/M metagenome (GOLD analysis project Ga0182027, IMG submission 121300) | Permafrost microbial communities from Stordalen Mire, Sweden - 712E1D metaG (Illumina Assembly) | ecosystem: Environmental > Terrestrial > Soil > Wetlands > Permafrost | place: Sweden...
ATGCACCATCGGTTCGCCGCCCACGAACAACAGATAGCCGATGTGGTTTTTGACGGCGATGTCAATGACGTCGCGCGCTTCCGGCAACGTCACGCTGCTGCGCGCTTTCGGATCAAATTTGGAACGGGCAAAACCGCAGAAATCGCAGTCGGCGTTGCAAATGTTGGTGATGGCAAATTGGAGATAGCCCGGCCCGCCATGCTTGAGCACCTCGGCGGCCAGCTTGAGCACACCTTTCTTCGGCCGCACAACTGGCAGGGAAAAGTCTGGCGCCGGCACTGCCGGAGAACCGGCTGCGGTCGCGCGCGGAGTGGTTTCAACAGAATCGTTGCTCATTGCCAATTCCGGCATTTTGCGGGCAGGGAATGTTGTGGGCAAACTTTCTTTCTTTGCAAAAATTGTTATTGCTGATTTTCCCTTTGCTAGAATGGCGCGGAAAGCTTACTGTTTTCGCGGTTTGTCCGATGGTGTAACGGTAACACAGCGCCCTTTGGAGGCGTTATTCATGGTTCGAATCCATGTCGGACAGCCAAATCATCACTTCACTCCTCGAGTTCCGTCTCGCAAGCTTCTGCATCGGCTGACAAATTATTTCCTTTGCCGGCTCCGCCGCAACGCTTCAGCCAAACCATGAGCAGACTGATGTCCGCCGGTGACACACCGGAGATGCGGGCCGCCTGGCCGATGGTGGTGGGACGAATTTTTGAAAGTTTCTGCCGGGCTTCCAGACACAAACTCGGCACCGACGAAAAATCAAAGGAGCCGGGAATCTGTTTGTCTTCCAGGTTCTTGAATTTCTCAACTTCCGTCTCCTGCCGTTCGATGTACCCGGCATACTTGATGGCAATCTCAACTTGCTGGACTACTTCCTCCGGCAAAGAGTCGTTGCGATTCGGCAAATCTTTGTAGCTGACCTCCGGCCTGGAGAGGATTTTTAGCAACGAATCACTTGCGCAATATGTTAATTGTAAACGTTTTATCTCATTTTTAATCGATTCATTTTTGTTGCGGAATTTTTGATAGTTGCGGTCAGGCAAAAGGCCGACGTCGTGCCCGATCTCTGAAAGCCGCAAGTCGGCGTTGTCTTGACGGAGCAAGAGCCGATACTCAGCGCGCGAGGTGAACATGCGGTAAGGTTCAGCCGTGCCTTTGGTGATCAGGTCATCAATCAGGACCCCGATGTATGCTTGGTTGCGCCGGATGATTATTGGGTCGAGAGCCTTCACTCTCCTGACCGCATTAATCCCGGCGACGATTCCTTGAGCGCCAGCTTCTTCATATCCGGAGGTTCCGTTGATCTGCCCGGCAAAAAAAAGATTCCTGCACACCTTTGTTTCTAGGGTCGGCAACAGTTGTGTGGGGTCGGCGTAGTCGTATTCAACCGCATAGGCTGGTCGCATGATTTCTGCGTTCTCGCAGCCTTTGATGGTCCTGACAAGTTCCACCTGGACTTCAAACGGCAAACTGGTTGAGAAGCCGTTGACATAAAACTCATCGGTTTCAACCCCCTCCGGCTCGAGAAAAATCTGATGCCGCTCCTTCTCAGGGAACTTCACTATTTTATCTTCAATGGACGGGCAATATCTCGGCCCAATTCCTTCAATAGTACCTGAATATAAAGGAGATTTGTGCAGATTAGCACGGATGATTTCAGCCGTCTTTTTGGTGGTAAAAGTTATGAAACAGCTCAATTGGCCGTTTATTCGGCCGAGAATCGAGTTTGGAGGATATTTGCCGTTGGAACGGATGGATTGTGGCGTTTTTCCGGACGATTGTTCCATGTGGAACAAATCGTCCTTCCAGTATGTGAAGTAGGGAACCGGCTCATCTCCAGATTGGGCTTCTGTCTTGGAGAAGTCAATCGACCGCCTCAAAAGCCGTGGCGGGGTTCCGGTCTTTAGCCGGCCAAGGTTCAGGCCGAGTTCTTTGAGCGACGCCGACAGACCCATTGCCGCCGAATCACCAGCCCGTCCTCCAGGCTGCTGATTCGATCCAACGTGCATCAAACCCCGAAGAAATGTCCCCGTCGTTATGATGACCGTTTTTCCGAGATACTGGACTTCAATTGTGGTTTCGACGCCGAAGGCTGCACAATCCTTGTGTAGAATCTTGGATGCCTGCCCTTGCTTGACGTCTAGGTTTGGCTCTGATTCGCAAACCCATTTCATCCGAAACTGGTAGGCCTTCTTGTCACACTGTGCGCGTGGAGCCCACACCGCCGGACCTTTTTTTGTGTTCAGCATTCTGAACTGCAATCCGGTCATGTCCGTGTTCCTGCCCATCTCTCCACCCAAGGCATCAATCTCGCGCGCGAGATGCCCCTTGGCGAGTCCACCGATGGCTGGGTTGCAAGACATCTGCCCGATGGAATCTGCGTTCATGGTCAGCAGCAAGGTTTGACAGCCCATTCGAGCTGCCGCCAATGCCGCTTCAATTCCAGCGTGACCTGCCCCGACAACGATGACGTCGTATTGTTTAGGATAAGCAAACATGTAAATCAGACCAATGAGTACTTATTACGCAATATATTGTTGTCAAACTCATTGCGTACTTTTTTATCTGCGTTTGCAGACAGGTGCTCGCATATTTTGAAGATATGCTCGATTTCTTCCATCATCCCGATTCCCTTGGCGATTTCCTCAACAGTGAACCGCTTGCCGGGTTGCTTGGAGAGGAAATCAAACACCTTTCCCTGAACCTCAATCACCTTGCCGGCCGCTTTCTTGCCCGACTCAACCCCCGGCTGATGGTATGCGTTAACGTTAATTAACGCGGCATAAAGCCCCACAGCTCGCTCAAACAAGGCAATCAGCATCCCAACAGCGAATGGCGACACTTCCTTGACCGTGATGGTAATTGATTCTCGTTCTTTTTCGGCCAGAGCTTGGCGGGTCCCCAAGTAAAACCCGTGCAGATAATCCCCGGATGTTACGTTTGGCTCAACTGCCAAGCTTTGCTTTTGTTCATCCTTCAAAACCTCAATAAAGGTGGCGAAGAAGTTGTTCAGTCCATCTCTGAGCTGCTGAACGTATGAGTGCTGATCCGTCGCCCCTTTATTTCCGAGCACGACAATTCCTTGATTAACCACGTTTTGGTTCAAATCATGTTCCTTTCCAATCGATTCCATTACGAGTTGCTGGAGATATTTTGAAAACAGTTCCAAACGGTCTTTATATGGCAAAACGACCATATTCTTGCTTCCTTTACCGTTACCTGACTCATACCAAGCGAGCGAAAGCTGTGCTGCTGGATTTGCTTTAACGTTAGCTGTTCGCGTTGCCGCGTCGCACTTGCAAGCGCCTGATATTAAGCTGCTGATGTCAATTCCTTGCAATGCGGCTGGCAAAAGCCCGACCGGCGAGAGTTCGCTGGTTCGGCCGCCGACCCAATCCCACATCGGGAATCGCGTCAGCCATTTGTTTTCCACGGCGTGCTTGTCGAGAGCGCTGCCTAGCGTGGTTATGGCGACCGCATGCTGCCCGAAATGAAGGCCGGCGCGCTTGAAAGCGTCTTCGGCAATGAGCATTCCGTTGCGGGTTTCCTTGGTGCCGCCGGACTTGGAAATGATGATGCAAAGCGTCCGGTTCAAATCAACGCCAATGGATGCCAACACCCGGTTCATCCCGTCGGGGTCGGTATTGTCGAAAAAGTACGGCTTCAACTTGTCCGTGCGTGGATCGCCCAAGGCGTGGGCGACAAATTGCGGTCCCAGAGCCGAACCGCCAATCCCAATCAAAAGGTAATTCTTGAATGGCCCGCCAGCGCCGCAGACTTCACCGGCGTGAACTTTGCCGGCAAACTCGTTGATCTGGGCGACAGCACCTTCGATTTCCTTGCGAATTTCCGGCGTTGGCGCCAGGGAAGGATTTCGCAGCCAATAATGCCCCACCATCCGGTTTTCATCCGGATTGGCGATGGCTCCGGCTTCAAGCTTGGCCATGTCGGCAAACGCCTTTTGGATCTTCGGTTCCATCCGGGCGAAGAATGCGTCGTCCACATTCATCCGGCTCAAGTCCACTGCCAGGCCGAGCTCGGGAAACTCGGTATAATACTTTTGAAAGCGGTCCCACCACTGCAATTTTGTATAATTCATAAAATAAATCTAAAATAGTTTGGAATAAACCGGACGGCAAATCCTAGCAAGAAAACAAAATCCGAAAAGACATTTGAACCTCAAAACACCGGAAGGGATGAACCGCGAAATATCGAGCACGGCGATGGCCACAACCAACGTCTGGAAACCTCAACGCAAAGATGCAGAGAGCCGCGGAGAAAATTTAACTCCGCGAAACTCCGCGTTGGGAAATTGGCGCAAGAAAACAAAATCTTCTCGGATAGCAGCACCCGAAGCGAAAAAATGGCTGGAACTGATCAATTTATGCGGTGGGAGACTTCACCTGCCAGGTGAATCCGCAACGCCTGGCCACACCCTGTCAATTCGTGTCTTTGGTTTCGCGGTTGCCTGCCCGATGTTTTCAACCTTCCGTCCGCAGCAATTTCAGCGCTTCACGGAAATCCTTGGGCAACGGAGCTTGAAAGCTCATTTGTTCCTCAGTGCGCGGATGAACGAATGAAAGCTCGCGTGCGTGCAGCATCACGCGCGGCGCGGCGTAGTCCGTCAATTTCTTTAACCGCGCATTCTGACGTGCGCCGTAAGTTTCATCGCCGACCAGCGGATAACCTAGGAATTGAAAATGCACGCGGACCTGGTGGGTGCGACCGGTGTGGATTTGCGCCTCGACCAGCGTGGCGGCGTTCAGCCGCTCCAGCACGCGATAACTCGTGTGCGCGGCCCGACCGGAATCGTCGTCGCGCGCCGCCATGCGCTTGCGATGCGACGGATGCCGGGCGATGGCGGCGCGGATTTCGCCGGATTCGCGGGCGAGTTCGCCGCAGACAATCGCGTTGTAAATTTTTTCCACCTGCCGTTTGGCGAATTGCGCGGAAAGCGCGAGATGCGTTTCGTCGTTTTTGGCGACCACGAGACAGCCGCTGGTTTCCTTGTCAAGCCGGTGCACGATGCCAGGCCGCGCGACGCCGCCAATGCCGCTGAGCGAACCCTGGCAATGATGAAGCAGGGCGTTGACGAGCGTGTGTTCCTCGTGTCCGGCGGCGGGATGCACGACCAGCCCGGCGGGTTTGTTCAGCACGAGCAGCGATTGGTCCTCAAAAAGAATGGTGAGCGGGATTTCTTCCGGTTGAGCTTCGGCGGGTTTGGCCTCCGGCCAGTGGATTTCAATTTGTTCGCCGGCGCGCGGGCTGTGCGCGGGCTTGACCAGATGACCGTTGACGCGGATATGGCCTTGTTCCATCAGCCGCTGCATCGCGCCGCGCGAGGCGGCAGGAAATCTTTCGCGCAAAAACGTGTCGAGCCGCCCCGCAGGGAGCGATTTCTCGACGGTAATATTTTCCGTGCGCTCGGACATTTCTTTCAGCGTGACAGGTAGCCGGCCTTCGCCTCGCTTCGGCCCGGCAGGCAAATGACAGGTGGCAAGAAGTGCCGGGCGGACGGCAGCGGGAAGTTGTTCATGTCACTGGTCACACGTTACTGGTCACGTTTTTAGGCGTGTGCTCGGTTTTCCAGGTGATGAGAAAAATCAGTCCCACGCCGGTGCAGATGGCAGTGTCGGCGACGTTGAAGGCGGGAAAATCAATGACGCGGCCGCCGCGTTGTTGCAGGTAAAAATAAAGAAAATCCACGACGGCCTGGCGGCTGGGCAGCAGGCGGTCGGCGAGGTTGCCGGCGATACCGCCAAAAATCAGGCCGAAGGCGATCTGGCCGGAGAGGGTGTGCGAATTGAAGTGATGGCGCGTGAGAAACAGCGCGACGAGCGCGAACAGGGCGACCAGGGCGAGCGCACCGTTGTTGCCGCTGAAGCGACTCCACGCCGCACCGGTGTTTTCCCAGTGAACCAGTTTGAAGAAACCGGCGATGACGATTTTTTCGTCGCCCAGATCAAGAATGCGCAACACCAGCCATTTGGTGAACTGGTCGAGTGCGAACACGGCCAGCGCGAGTGCGGCAATGCCCCGATTGGATTTTTGAAAAATGGTGTTGGCGGCGGCCATGAATGACAGTTTCAAGCTTCAGGTTTCAAGATTCAAGTCCGAACCAAGTCCTATATCTCAAATCTCAAGTGCCAACTTTGGACTTTGGACTGGGGGCGGTAATGACTATGCTTCGCTTATGGCGCTGGCGCGCATTTTGGTGGATGGCTACAGCCTGTTGCACAACTGGCTGGAACTGGCTCCCAGCCAGCCACGTCATTCGGCTCGCGCGCGCGAGGAATTGATTTACATACTCACGCGCTATTACGACGCCACCGGCACGCCGGTCACAGTTTTTTTTGACGGTTCCGGCGCGCCGGTGGGAACGCCGCCGCGCGAATCAAATCCGGCCGTTGAAGTTTTGTTTTCGCGCGCGGGGCAGACGGCTGATCAAATGATCGAGCGCGCGGCGCACCGGTTCAGCGCTTATGGCGAAGTGCTGGCGGTCACGGACGACATGGCCGAGCGCGATACGGTGACCGGCATGGGCGGCCTGGCGTCGAGTTGCGCGAATTTCATCCGCATGGTGGAAGGCGCGCTGACGGAATTGCAGGATGAATTGCGGGATTACAATCGCGCGGAACGGAACCGGTTCAACCGAAATCAACAGCACAAATTGAAATGAAGACACGAACGCACCCAAATCAGATGGTCCGCCATGCGTTGGTTCTCACGGCAGTGCTCGCCGGAATTGTTTTGGCTCCGGCGCTGCGCGCGCAACCGGCGGCACGGAAGGTGGACAGCCGTTTTCTGCTCATCTTTGACACTTCATCAGACATGAGATCGCGTTTGCCAGCGGTGCAACAAGCGCTCGAAACCCTGCTGGCGACCAGCATGAACGGGCAGTTGCATTTGGATGACAGCGTTGGCGTGTGGACGTTCGACCAGGATTTGCACGCGGGACAGTTTCCGCTGCAATACTGGGTGCCGGGGAATGCGCCGACGATTGCGTCGAACATCATCCGGTTTGTCAAAAAACAGCATTACATAAACAAAACGGGTTTTGACGCGTTGCAACCGTTGCTGAATCAGGTCGTACAGCGTTCCGAGCGGCTGACGGTGCTGATTTTTTGCGACGGCAAAGGAGAAATTCATGGAACACCCTACGACTCCGGCATCAATCAAATTTTCCAGCAACGTCAGAGTGAACGGCAGAAGGAGCGGTTGCCACTCGTCATCGGGCTGCGCTCGCAACTGGGCCAATACGCCGGGTGCATGGTGAGTTTTCCGCCCCAGCCGGTGACTCTTCCGGAGTTTCCTCCCCTGCCAGAGGTTGCCCACACGCCGCCGGTGGCGAATACACCCGCTCCGCCAGGTTCGCCACGATCCAGCGTCCCATCGCTCATCATTATTGGCACGCCCCGCACCAATCGTGTGCTGCCGGCGCTGAAACCGGCGCCGACCAATCCGCCGCCGATGATCGCCACATCAGTGCCCGCACCCGCGGTTGCCAACGAGGTGAGAACGCCAGACGCTGTGCCATGGGTGCAAACCAGCGCCGTTCCCGCTCAATCCAATGTCTCTGCTGCGCCACTAATGCCGCCGAAGGCCGCCACGCCGCCGCCTGGAAGATCCGCGATCAGCCTTCGAGATGCTTTGATCGTGGGGGGGGCATTTCTGGCGGGTGGTTTGATGGTTTTCATTTTCATGTTACGTCGCGCCCGTTAGACTGGTGGCAACCTTATGGGCTGTTGGATGAAAAAAGATTTAATTCCGCCCGTGACTTTTGGTCGCGAGTCTGAAAAATTCCCTTCCATGAAAGTTAGGATTTACATCTGCACCGTCGTCCTTGCCTTTGGAATGGTGACGGCTCTGGCCCAAGAAACCAAAACCGACACGCAAACCAGCACCACCGCAAGCGCCCCCAACGCCAGCGAAGTTGCCGCCCCGACACCTGCGCCCGCACCCGCAGTGGCCAACGAGGTGAAACCTCCGGCCGTTGCGCCGTTGGTGCAAACCAGTGCCGTTCCCGCTCAACACAATATCACCCCGGCGCCACTGAAACCGACGAAGGCCGTTGCCCCGGCGCCCATAACCGCAACCTCGGCCCCCGCCCCCGCGGTGGTCAAAGAAGAGAAACCAGCCGTTGCGCCCCCGGAGGAAACCAACGCCGTTCCCGCTCGACCCGAAGTTACCACTGAGCCAGTAACGCCAACGAATGCCGTCGCTTCAAAGACCGAAAGTTCCGGGACCGGCCACAAGGGTATTTTGGCCGGAGGCGTGGTTGTTTTGGTGGTTGGCCTGGCGATTTTAATGTGGTGGCGTTCCCACACTGCGTCGCGGGGGAGCTTGATCTCGAGCGCACTGACCGAAGACCAAAAAACACGGGAAGATAAAAGCGCACCGCCGCCGATGGTTTGAAATGCCAAATTCCGCGCGTGACTTTTGGCTGCGGGTCTGGAAGATTTCGCAGCCATGAAAACAATTCATTTAGTGTGTGCGCTCGGCCTTTTTGCCACCGTTGCGATGGTCCAGGCCGAAGATGTCAGAAACGAGGGGAAGCCTTCGACCACTTCGCCGGGTTTCACCGATCCCGCCAAGCTCACCGAGCAGGCGCCCGAAACCTTCAAGGCGCAGTTCGACACGACCAAAGGGAAGTTCACCATTAAAGTCACCCGGTCGCTCTCGCCCAACGGTGCGGACCGCTTTTACAACCTCGTTCGTTCCGGCTACTTCAAGGACATTGCCTTCTTCCGCGTGATTCCCGGTTTCATGTGCCAGTTCGGCGTCCACGGCGACCCGAACGTCTCCGCGAAATGGCGCGAGGCGGCGATTGCCGACGACCCCGTCAAAGGCAGCAACACACGCGGCACAATCACCTTCGCCACCGCCGGGCCCAACACGCGCACCACGCAGTTGTTCATCAACTTCGCCGACAACATCAATCTCGACGGCATGGGGTTCTCGCCTTTCGGCAAGGTGACCGAGGGAATGGACGTGGTGGACAAGATCAACGGCGAGTATGGCGAAGGCGCTCCCCGTGGGCGTGGGCCGAATCAAGGCCGCGTGCAGGGTGAAGGCAACACCTACTTGAAAAAGGATTTCCCGAATCTCGATTACATCAAATCCGCGACCATCGTCCCCGCCGAAAACGCCAAGTAATTCCAACTCACGAAAATTTATGAACGAAGTTGCTCAAATTAACACCACCGAAGGCGAAATGGTCATCGAATTCTGGCCCGACGTCGCGCCCAAGACCGTCGAGAATTTCAAGTCACTGGCCAACAAGGGTTTTTACGACGGCACCTGTTTCCACCGGGTCATCAAAGGCTTTATGATTCAAGGCGGCGACCCGCTGACCAAGGATCCGGCCAAGGAAAACATGTGGGGCACGGGCGGGCCGGGCCACACCATCAAGGCCGAATTCAACGACCGTTCACATACCCGCGGCGTCATTTCCATGGCGCGCTCCAACAATCCCGATTCCGCCGGCAGCCAGTTTTTCATCTGCCACGGAGACCCGACGTTCCTCGACCGTCAATACACCACGTTCGGAAAGCTGATCAAAGGCGACGATGTTCTGGAAAAAATCGGCACCACGCCCACGCATCCGCAGGACCGACCCGACAAGCGCATGGGCATCATCAGCATTAAAATCGTCCCGCTCGATGCGGTGAAGTGAGGAAACCCGCCATCATGAATTAGGAGACCAGGAATGCAGGAAATAAAATTCCAGCCCTTCTTGGTTTCTTGGTTTCCTTATTAACTGTTTCCACGTCTGGTGTCATGGAAGTTCCCGAACTGGCCAAAGCCCTGGTGGCGCTTGGCTGTCCCGCCGAAAAATCCGCCGAAATGGCCGCGCAACTCGACAAGCGCGCCCGCCAGCTCGCCGGACAAAAGGGACGCAGCTACGAGGAAGCGTTGCGGCATTTGCTCAACCTGATGAAACAAGGCTGGGCGGCTCAGGGAAAAGAACTTTGAATTTACGATTTACGATTTACGATTGACGCGACCCATACGCATGAAATGTAAATCGAAAATGGTTAAGCCCTGGAAACAAATCAGCTCGAAGCTCATCGGCGATTTCCGCATCTTCAAGCTGCGTTCGGACGTGAAAATCTCGCCGCGCACCGGCAAGGAACACGATTTTTACGTCCTTGAAAGCGTCAATTGGGTCAATGTCGTTGCCGTTACGCCCGACCAAAAGTTGGTGATGGTTGAGCAATATCGCCACGGCTCGAATACCGTGGAACTCGAAATTCCCGGCGGCATGATGGACGCGGGCGAGACCGACCCGGTGGCGACTGCCGTGCGCGAATTGCGCGAGGAGACCGGTTACGAAGGCGAAAAGGCGCGCCTGCTCTGCCGCGTTCATGCCAACCCCGCCATCCTGACCAACATCTGCTTCACCGTGCTTGTGGAAAACTGCCGGTTGAAGCACGGCGTGGAATTCGATTATGGTGAAGATTTAGCGACGCGGCTGGTGCCGGTGGCGGAAGTGACAAAACTCGTGGCCGACGAAAAAATCGGCCACCCACTAGTCGTCGTCGCGCTGTATCACTTCGATTTGTGGCAGCAGGGGATTAAAATGGCGTAATCGCCAAACTGGTTCGCGTGCCGATTTTCCTTGAATGTCAATGTTGCACGGCCTGTTGCCGCTGGCCAGGCCAGGTACGTTTGACGAACGCGGAAATCGCCCGGCTCGCCGCGTTCAAGGGCATCAACGAACGCGAATTCATCCAGCAATTCACGCGGCTGCGCTGGGACCGCGGTGGTCTGGCCTTGCAGGAAAAGCCGGATGGCGGGTGCATTTTTCTGGAGGGCAACGACTGCGCCGTGCAACCCGTCAAGCCGCAGCAGTGCCGCGATTTTCCGAACCTCTGGAAATTCCCCGGCTTTGAAAAAAACTGCCGCGCCATTCCCCGCGAAATCAGCGCCGAGGAATACGAACGCCGCATCGCTCAAGTCAAGTTGACCGGCAACGCAAGCGTCTCGGAAATTATACGGTAGCACCCGTGTCCCGCGGGTTGAATTCGGCGTCCCGCCGAATTCCGTTGTGCGACGGAGTTTGCAGGCAGTCGAGCAGGTGTAAAACGTTCGTCCGTCCGTGCCTGTTTCGGGCGCGACGCCCGAAACGACAGGCCGGAGGCCTGTGCCACCCCAGATTCACCGGGTCAATATCCGCCGACCGCGCAATAAATTGATTTTTTCTGTAAGAAAACGAAGCCGGCGGTCACTATTTCCATTGAATACGGATACCTTTGATGAACGCCGAAGAACAAGAAGCAATCTTCCGCCGGTGGTTGAATGACCACCTCGGGTTGATGCTGAAGCTGGTGCGCGCCGGCGCGGCCACGCCGGAAGATCAGGACGATTTGTTCCAGGAAGTCCTCGTGAACGTCTGGTCCTCCATCCGCGCGTTTCGCGGCGAGGCGAAGGAAACAACCTGGATTTATCGCGTGGCCTTCAACACGACGATGGCCTGGCGGCGCGGGGAATGGCGGCGGCGAAAGGGGCACGAAACTTTTTTGAAACTGGACACATCACCCCAGGCACAGCCGAGTCATGTGGATTCGCCGCCGGAACGGGAGATTGTGGAGCGGCTTTACGCAGCCATCCGCCAGCTGCCCAAGGTGGACGCTTCGCTGGCGCTGATGCACCTCGACGGCCTGAGTTACCAGGAGATGGCCGAGGTGCTGGGCATTTCTGAAAACTATATTGGCGTGAAACTAAACCGCATCCGCAAGCAACTGGCGGACCAACTGAAAGGAGTCACCGATGAACTTTGATGAATTGCAAAAAGCATGGCAGTCCCAGAACCCCGGCGCAAAAGTGACAATCAATGCCGACGTGCTCTTGAAAGAAGTCCGGCGCAATCAGCATCATTTCTGGATGATGATATTCTGGCGCGACGTGCGGGAAGTGGGTGCGACTGCCTTCCTGACCTGGCTTTTTTTGTATTTGGCCGTCCTTGCCCGGGTATGGTTTTTTTATCTGTCATCCTTCGCCTGCCTTGGCGTGGGCATTTTCATGCTGGTGGATCGCTGGCTTCAGCGCCGGAAGCGGCCCGTCACAAATGATCCTCTCCGCTCCTGCGTCGAAGCATCGCTGATTCAGGTCAACCACCAGATCTGGCTGCTGAAAAATGTCTTTTGGTGGTATTTGCTGCCGCTGGCCATCGGTACAAGCATTTTTGTAGTCGGTTTGGCATGGAAAATCCCAAATGAAGGGCGGGTGTCGCGGAGTGAAATGGTTGGTCTCCTGCTCGGAAGCTCCGCAATTATTTGCGGCTTGAGTTTCTGGTTTGTTTACTGGTTGAACCAGTTAGCCGTGCGGAAAAATTTGGAACCGCGCCGCCAGGAACTGATATCGCTGCTGGCCGGTCTCGGCCAATAGTTTTCACGCCGGAGGCGGCGATCCTTCGCGCCTCCGGCCTTACCCCAGATTCACCGGGTCAATGTCCACCGCCAGGGTCACGTCATCCGGCAGGGTGAGCGTCCCGATGATTATCGCCAGAGCTTGACTCAATTTGCTCATCGCGCGCGTCCGCAGCATGATCTGGTAACGATAAAAAGTTTCCGCGCGCAGCAACGGCGCCGGCGCCGGACCGGCGATGATCAAGTCGCGGAAGTCCACAGTCTTCCGTCCACAGTCGGATTTTGCGCCGGCTGAACCGGCTGCGGACTGTGGGCTGTGGACTATGGACTCAAGGACTTTTCGTAAATGTTCGGCGGAGAATTTCACCTTGTCCTCGTTGCGGCCCTTGAGCGTGAGCAACGCTACGCGACTGACGGGCGGATATTTCAGTTGTTCGCGGAATACGATTTCCTGTTCGTAAAATCCGGTGAAGTCGTGGCGGCGCGCGTATTGGATGGCCGGATGAAATGGCGCGAACGCCTGCACAAACACCTCGCCCTCGACATCACCGCGCCCGGCGCGCCCGGAGACCTGCGTGAGCAGTTGGAAGGTGCGCTCGCCCGCGCGAAAATCCGGCTGATGCAGCGCGAGATCGGCGTAAATGATACCGACCAGCGTGACGTTTGGGAAATGCAGCCCCTTCGCAATCATCTGGGTGCCGACGAGGATGTCGGTCTTGCCCGTGCGAAAATCGCCCAGCACCTTGCGGTAATCGTCCTTGCGCTTCATCGTGTCGGCATCCATGCGCTTGATGCGCGCCTGCGGAAAAAGTTTGGCGAGCGTTTCCTCGACCCTTTGTGTGCCCGTGCCGGCAAAACGAATCGCCGGATTTTTGCATTTCACGTTCGGGCAAACGGATGGCACGGGTGCAACGTGGCCGCAAATATGGCAGCAAAGTTTTTGTTCCTGCCGGTGAAACGTGAGCGCGAGGCTGCAATTCGGACACTGAACGACCTCCCCGCACTTCGGGCATTGCAGCGACGTCGAATAACCGCGCCGGTTCAAAAACAAAATCGTCTGCTCGTGCTTTTCGAGCCGTTGGGTGATGGCTTCCTTGAGTTGCGGCGAGAATATCGGAATGCCTTCCTTTCCGCGTTGTTGGGACGCGGCCTGGCGCATGTCCACGACGCGAACGTGCGGCATTTTCTGGTCGTCCACGCGTTCGGGCAATTCGAGCAGCGTGTATTTGCCCTTCTTGCAATTGTAATAACTTTCCAGCGACGGCGTGGCCGAACCGAGCACGACGACGGCATTTTCCATCTGGCCGCGCATGATGGCCACGTCGCGCGCGTGATAACGCGGCGCCTCCTCCTGCTTGTAAGAATGCTCGTGTTCCTCGTCCACGATGATGAGGCCCAGCGGTTCAACCGGCGCAAAAATCGCCGACCGCGCGCCGATGACAATGCGCGCGCGGCCCTGACGGATCTTGTGCCATTCGTCATGACGTTCGCCGGCAGACAAATGGCTGTGCAGCACGGCGACGAGTGTCTGGAGTTTGCCGGAGCTGAACCGCGCCTTGAACCGCTCGACGGTTTGGGGTGTAAGCGAAATTTCCGGCACGAGCACAATCGCACCCTTGCCTTGTTCGAGTGCGTGGGCGAGGGCCTGCAAATAAACCTCGGTTTTGCCCGAACCGGTGACGCCATGCAAAAGGAAAGTCGAAGATGGAAGATGGAGGATGGAGGATGGCTTGGCTTTTCCATCTTCCATCTTCAACCCTCCATCCGCGCTGCGATTCATAGCCGCCTCAATTTTCTCCAGCGCGGCAGCTTGCGCCGGGTTCAACGGCAGCGGCTGCGACGGCAGAATGTGCTCGCGGGCATACGGATCGCGTTCGGAAATCTGGGGGGCGATCTCAACCAGACCGCGATCTTCGAGTTTGCGGACGGTGGCGGCGGTGGTTTCGACCAGTTCGACCAGTTCCTGCAACGGCAACTCGCGCCGCTCCTCGATGATATTCCAAACTTCCTGCTGGCGTTTGGGCAGTTTTGGAAATTCGCCGGTCGGTGGCAGTGCGCGGACAAACAACCGTTCGCGCCAGCCGGATTCTTCCTTGCGCACGGCTTCGGGCAAAACGCTTTTGAGCGCAATCTCCGGCGCACAGCAGTAGTAATCGGCAATCCAGCGGGCGAGTTTCAGCACCTTCGGCGTGACGAGCGTTTGCACACCGATGACTTTGAGAATTGGTTTGAGATTGGTGTGTGCCGATTCTTCGGCGAGGGCGGTCACACAACCGAGAATCTTTCGCGGGCCGAAGGGGACCTGCACACGGCTGCCCACCTCGATTTGCCCGGCCAATCCGGGCGGAATCAGATAGTCGAATTCCTTGCGGAGGGCGATTTCAAGGCTGACGCGGGCGATCATTCTGGGTTGAGAGTTGAGGGTTGAGAGTTGAGTGTCAAGAACCGTGACGCCAAACCATTTTCGGAAGTACGAGTTATACGAGTCCCTGATTTTCCAAGCGTGTCGTTTGGGCCTCGCAGAGCTCGCCCCTCCGAATTTCAATCACCGGAAATGGCGCGCAGGTCGGCTTCCAGTTGTTGTCGCAAAGATTCGCGCTCGGCGTCCGTGGCTTCGGTTGGTACGCGCATGACCTTGCCGACGACGACTTCGCAGCGGGCAAAGGGCAGTGGAATCTGAAACCGGTCCCAGCTTTTCACGCGCAGTTTCCAATTTACGTTGAACGCCAGCGGCAACACCGGCAAACCCGTCACCTGTGCCAGCGACATCACACCCTCCTGAATCTGGTAGCACGGTCCGCGCGGACCGTCCGGCGTAATAGTCAGGTCGTAGCCGCGCTCGGCCCAAGTGGTGAGTTCGAGCAACGCCTGCGGACCCCGCCGGCTGGTTGATCCGCGCACCGGCTGCACACCGAACCATTCCAGAATGCTCGTGAGGAACGTGCCGTCCCGGCTGGCACTGATCAGCGCCGCCATGCCCTTGCCGGAAACGTACGGTTTGCGATGACTTTCATAAACTTTGATGCAGGACGCGAGCCGGTTATGCCAGAAACAAACAATCATCGGGCCGGGGGCGTCGGGCGCCAGGAATTCCGAGTGGCCGCGTAGACGGCAGCGCACCGTGACCATGAGCGCACGCAACAAAACGAACACCAGGAACGCGCCGATGCGCTGATGCCACTTCGCCTTGTGCGGCACAATCACGCCGGATTTTCTTTTCCTGGCCGGCGGGCCCGATTGTTCCGGTGATGAACTTGCTTCAGCCATCACGCTCCTTTTTTCAGGCACGCGCGCACCAAGTCTTCGACCGTTGCCTTCGCGCCCATCATGCTTTGGGCGTGGCGAACAGCATCATGCGCGTCAATTTGTTTGAAGCCGAGCGCCATCAGCGCGAGCACGGCGTCGTTGACCTTTTGGTCGTCGGGTGACAGTGCCCGCTGCGCGCTCGCGGCTTCCCATGCACCCGCCGCTCCGATTTTGTCGCGCAGCTCGACGATGATGCGTTCGGCGGTCTTCTTGCCGACGCCGGAAATTTGTGAGAGCGCCTTCACATCGCCGCCGGCCACCGCACCGCGAAAGGCGGTCACGCTGATGCCGCTCAGGATGTTCAGCGCTGTTTTCGGTCCGATGCCGCTGACACTGTTGACGAGCAGACGGAACAAATCGCGTTCCGCCGCGCTCGCAAAACCGTAAAGAATGTGCGCATCCTCGCGGATGACCAGTTGCGTGAGCAGCTTCACCGTCTCGCCCGGCTGCGGCAGCTTGTCGAACGACGACAGCGGAATGAGCGCCTCGTAGCCAACGCCGTTGACGTCCACAACGACCTGCGTGGGCAGCGCCTCGACGAGTTTGCCGTGGAGAAAGGTAATCATGGGTGGCAGAGTAACTGGTTAAACGAGCTAAATAAGTGATTTGTCAAAAGGATGGTTTGCGATTGCCCTTCGCAGTCAACACGGGCAAGCAACTCGTTCAACTTGTTTAACCAATCACTCATTTAATCAATCACGGTTTAAATTCTCTTCAGCGGCGTCAGATTGTAACGCGAATTTCCCTGCGCGTGGGCCAGCGCCAGCGCCAGCGCATCCGCCGCGTCCGGTGCGGGCGGTCTGGGGAGATTCAACATCCGCTGGACCATTTTGGCGACGGCGGACTTTTGCGCCGCGCCGTAGCCGACGACGGCCTGTTTCACCTTGCGCGGGGCGATTTCAAAAATTTCCAGGCCGGCCTCCGCGATGGCCGTGATGGCCGCGCCCCGCGCCTCGCCCATGATAAGCGCGGTCTGCAGATTTTGCGCGTAAAAAAGGCCTTCGATGGCGCACACGGTCGGGCGGTGTTTTTGGATGGCTTCGCGCAGGGTTTGGGAAATTTTTACGAGGCAGCGCGAGCGTTCCCAGCCAGCCGGGCAGGAAATCGTGCCGTGTGTCAAAGTTTCAGGAAACGGTTTTGCCAGTTTGATGACGCCGTAGCCGGTGCCGCGCAACGACGGGTCCACGCCGAGAATGACGCGATGAGCGTTGGGTGCGGCGCGCAAGGCTGAGGCAAAAACCGGCGAGACCGCGCGCGGAGAAGCGCCGCCGAGGCGTTCCTGCATTTGTTCGAATTGCCGCCGCGTGATGCTCACCAGCGGATTTTGCCAGCGGCGGTGTGGTTGCAAAAGGAAAAACGCCGCGGCGTAATCTCGCGTCGCGGCGTTTGACAAATATAACCAGTGACCAGTCAATGTCCCGAACCGTGACCCGAACCATTGCCGGAACTGTTGCCGGAACTGTTCTGGTTCTGGTTTTGTCCTGACGATCTTGGCGACGATGCCGGGGGCGGCGACGATACCGGTTGGCTGTGTTGCGGTTGGGGTTGGGCCGGCGCAACGACAGGCGCATTTTCGTGGCCAGCTCCGGTTGCACCGGATTTTCCCTGCCCGCCTGCCGGTATGACCACAGGCGCCCCGGGAGTATACGGGTTGGGTCGTATTGACTGGGGTGGATGCGCCTGTTCTCCTGCCCGGGGAGAGAGATTCCGGTTGTTGGAGTCCGGCGCTGATGGTGCCGGCGGTGACGGGCGTTGAGGTTGGTTGGGAACAGAAAACTCATTGCGGTTTTGCGAACCGTGGGGAGTGGTTGGGGTGTTATTGGGAACCTGCGGTGGCTGTCCCATTTGCCGGGTTGGCGGCACCGGCTGATTGCCGTTCGGTGGCGAAGCATTGTGGTCTGGCGAGCCGTGGGGAATGGCGTTGGGACCCTGCGGCGGTTGTCCCATTTGCCGGGTTGGCTGCGCCGGCTGGTTGCCGTTCGGTGGCGGAAAATGGTTTTGCGCCGGAGACCCGGGTGGCAGCGGGTGATTGTTTCTGTTTTCACCGGGTACCGGATGGTCCACAAAGTTCGGGTGGTGCACGACCAGGGTGCCGCCATCGTGACTGAGTTGATCGCCACGCTGGCCGTGCCCGACCGGCGAGTCGGTATCGCGGATGGAGACGGGATGAATGGGCTTTCGGGTGACCCCACTGATGCGTTCCGGGTCAATTCCATGGTTGACGAAATGGTGATCATGAACATTGTAGTTGTTGATGATCGTGGTGTGGTTGTAAATCTGCGTTACTTGGCCCGGCCCCACGCAATAGCGGCGCGGATGCGGGTCGCAAAAATGTCCAATCGGCACAAACGCGAAACAATTCCAACTCAGGCCGAAATCGAAACCGACGCCGACGGCAACCCCGTTATAATAGAATCCAGCCCCTTCCCGGTACATCGCGCGCGGTGGCAATGGCGCCCAGCCGCAGTAAGTGTCGGAGTATCGCCAGGTCACCCAGGACGGACCCCAGACAGTATCCGGCGCCCAGCACCAGCCCCAGTGCGGATTCCGGAACCAACGGCCATAGTGAAATGGCGCCCAGCCCCAGGAATAATCCGAATACCAATACCAGCCGCGATCGGTGTAAACCCAGTGGCCGTGATCGCAATATGGCTGCCAGCCGGGGTTGTAAACCACCACGCTGGGCCGCCAGCAACGGCCATACCCCTCCAAGTCCACCCAGGTGCCATACGGCGTGAGATTGTCATAAAAATAATTCACCGTGACTTCCGTTGGCTGCTCCACCGGCTGCGGTGCCGGCGCGGTTTCCGGCTGGTCGGTCGTTTCGGGAACGGGAGCGGGTTGAGCCGGCGGTTGATAGGCCGTTGCGGTCATTTGCTGCTGCAACTGCTGGTCGCGCTGTATCATCGCGGTGACGACTTCGTCCGGCAGGCCGATGTCCTTCAAATAAATGATCTTGTCCGGGTTGAGATTGAACGTGCTGCTGGAATTCATGATGTAAGTCATGATGACGCTTTCATCCACGCCGGCCTGCATGAGCCGGACGACCTGGGCCAGCGGGCTGGTGGGCAGAATATCCGCCGGCAGCGCGCCGGGTTCCATTGCACTGTCCGGCGGCGGCGCGGCGGGTTGCGCCCGCAGCAACGGACCGGCGCCCAGCAAACAAACGACTACCGTCACGGTTCCAACGATTTGTCTGGAGGAAAATTTGGTTTTCATAAAAAAGGCTGTTGTTAATTTAGCTGTTCTCTTAAATAGAACAATACAGTAACCGTTTGGTTACAACAAATGTTCATTGGCCATGCAATTATGAGGCGCCAAGGGCTGATGGGGTCCCTCCGCCCGAAATGGAACCGGGGTCCTCGGTTTGGTACCCCCGTCCCGAATTGAACGGGAATCCGCGGTTTAGGAAACCGCTGCTCTATCCATTTGAGCTACGGGAGCGCGTCAGCCGCAAAAATACCCCCGCTGACGCGAATGGCAAGCCCATGCCGCTCCGCGGAATGACGAATGACTAAAACCATAATGACGAAAGAATGACAAAGCCCGAATGGGCGGGCGTGGTGCAGGATGCGGAGCCATGCTCCGCGCATTGGGTATTTGCTCATTTGAGCATTCTTTAGTCATTCGGATTTAGGATTTAGTCATTGTTTCTCCATCCGCCCCACCCTTTGTCATTAAACCAACCCACACCCATTTCGCTTTTCCGCCGCCGCCGTTTCGCCTAGCCTGCCGCCATGTTCATGCCAGCCGACCTGTTTGACCTGAGCCAGACCGAACACGCCGCCATCTTCGACGGCTGTAAATTCGCCTGGGACGCGCTCAAAAAAATAGAGGGCTACCTCGCCGCGAATCTGAATCCGGCCCTGCACAACCACTGCGAAGGCCGGGCCTTCATCGGCGAAAAGGTTTTCATCGGCGAAGGCACCGTCGTCGAGGACGGTGCGATGATCAAAGGCCCGGCCATCATCGGCCGGGACTGCCAGATCCGCCACAACGCCTACCTCCGCGAAAACGTCATCATCGGCGACGGCTGCGTCGTCGGCAATTCCAGCGAACTGAAAAACTCGCTGTTGTTCAACAACGCGCAGGCGCCGCACTTCAATTACATTGGCGACTCGATTCTCGGCCACAAGGCGCACCTCGGTGCGGGCGTGAAAATTTCCAACTTCAAAATGTTCCCCGGGAACATCGAGGTGGAAGTGGACGGCGTGCCGTTCGACACCGGCCTGCGCAAGTTCGGCGCGCTGATGGGCGACGGCGCGGAAGCCGGCTGCAATGCCGTGCTGAACCCCGGCAGCATCCTCGGACGCGGCGCGGTGGTTTACCCGAACGTCTTCTGGCGGGGCATCCTGCCCGCGAACATGATTGCCAAGAACAAGGCGGGAATTGACGTCGTGGTCAAACGGCCGAGGGAAAGTTAAGTATGACTTCGGGAGTGGAAATTACTGAAGTTGACGTTAACGCGGGAAATATCGCTGAGAAAAGTGCGAGGGTGGTTGTTCATGTGCGCGGAACCCTGAATCGGGGTGAAGTGTTTATGGATACTTTCCAAGATAAAAGACCGATGCACATTAAATTGAGTAAGCGCGATTGCATAGGGGGTTTGCGTTATGGGATTGTTGGAATGCGAGTGGGCGGGCACCGACACATTGTGGTCAGCCCGCATTTGGGCTACGGAGCTGAGGGTTTGCCGGATAAAATTCCGCCAAACGCAGTACTTCGGTTCGACGTGGAACTTCTGGAGGTAAGAAAATCTCGTGAAAGTAAACCGGAAGATTTTCCCTGCGGAAAAAATCTCTATTTTTTCTGGCCCGGCGAAGCGAGTCGTAATAAAGCGCGTATTCAGTTTGGTTTAGAGGAAGATGGCAGATGCGGAATAGGTATGACCATTCCCCGACCGGGATTAACGTGGAGATATGCAAAGACTGAACATATTGAAGATAACCTAGATATTTCCGAGGCAGGGAAAATCTTCGAAGAAATCTTAGCACTTCCGAAAAAGCATCCTGAAGCCTGTCTGAATGACGATGTTTTGTGGTCGGACGCATCCGAGAAAGGAAACGGCGTAACTCGAGAATCCCGAACCAACACAGCTTGCGTCACCATTGGTGTCCAGGAACGAAGGGGCTGGCTATGCCATTATTCGTTGTGCGAAAACGATCCTGTTTTTTTACAATTAAAACTCTATAACCTGGTGAAGAATTTAGTGGCGAAGAGTTTGTCGGCAAAGTGAGAGAATAGGTCTTTTCATTCAATTCAATCCGTTCGCTGTTTTCGTCCCTGCAAAACTTTCAGGAAGGTTTCGTAAACCACGTCGCGGCTGTCGGCGTATTCGAGCTGTATGATTTGCCCGCGATGTTGCGAATAGACAATCCGCAGACCTTCTATCCGCAACCGACAGAAGCCTTCCAATTCGCCACGCAATGCTTTGATGTCGCCGCGTCCGTTTTGCAGTCCGCGCAGGGCGGCGCGCACGCGTTTCTTGGTGTCCGGCGGCAGCGCAATCAGCCACCGCTGCACCAGGTCAGAGGCCAAAATTTTCATCGGCCAGATCCAGTTCCTTGTAAGCCAGCCTGCCCGCCTTCGCCGCCCGCAGCGTCGCCACCGCTTTGGGATTGCTCAACAATTCCATCGTTTCCAGCAGCGCGTCATAATCCTCCAGCGGCATGGCCACATAAACCGGCTTGTCCCGCCGGGAAATCACGAACCGCCTGCCCGCCCGGCACAGCCCCGGCAAATTCGCCTGCGCCTCGGAAACTGTATATGTAACTTTGCTCATGAAGTTATATATAACGGAGAAACGATGCCGCGTCAACATTCTTCCGCCCCTGGCGGGGGCTTGCCCTTTGGGGAATTTTCCCCACGACTGAAGTCGTGGACTATTCTCTGACGCGCCTCCGGCGCTGTAAATCAGCGCAACGATTCATCTGGCTTCAATTCAATCCATTCCAGATTTTTTTGGGCGCGGCTCGCGGTGATTTATTTCTATTCCTGCCGGCGGCCTTTTCCGTTTGAACCTTCCATCCCCGGAGGCTACCATGCGCGGCGATGACCAACGCCCATTCCCGCATTATGAATCAGTTCACGCGGCGGGTTTTGTTTCTCCTGTTCTTTTTATCCGGGTTTTGCAGCCTCGCGTATCAGGTGGTTTGGACGCGAATGGCTTTTGCCTCCTTCGGAATCATCACTCCGGTGCTGTCCGTGGTGTTGTCGGTATTCATGCTGGGACTGGCCGTTGGAGCCTGGGCGGGCGGCCGGTTCATTGCTTCACTGGTTGAGAAAACCGGGCTTTCGGCGGTGGTTTTTTACGCGGGCGCGGAATTATTGATTGGGCTGGGGGCGTTTGCGGTTCCAAAGCTCTTCGCGGCGGGCGAGCATTTTTTGCTGGCGGCGGGTCAAACCAATTCCATCGGCTACCTTGCCTTATCGGCGCTGGTCCTGGCGTTTTCCATACTGCCCTGGTGCCTGTTCATGGGCACAACGTATCCCTTGATGATGGCTTACGTCCGGGAGCGGGATTGTAAAAACACGGAAAGTTTCAGCTTTCTGTATCTGGCCAACGTTCTGGGCGCGATGAGCGGGACTTTTCTGACCGCCGTGGTACTGGTGGAACTGTTGGGATTCCGCCACACCCTGTGGGTGGCTGCCGCAGCCAATTTCACCATCGCCGCCATCGGCGGCGGGCTGGGCTGGAAGCAGCGAGGTTTCGAGGTCGTGGATTTGGCGGAAGCGGAATCTTCCGCCGTGCCGGGCAACCTGCCCTCGCCTAACAATTCCCGCAGCCGGCTCATTAAAACAATTTTGTTTTCGACCGGTTTTGGGGCGATGGCCATGGAAGTGGTTTGGACTCGCGCGTTCACACCGATTTTGAAAACCCAGGTTTATTCCTTTGCCTGGATTGTTTTCTCCTATCCGGGCGCAACGTTTATCGGCTCGCTGACTTATCGCCGCAATCTCCGGGCTGGATCGGTGCATTCAATGGCGAAACTGATGTTTTTACTCGCCGTTGCCGCTTTCTTTCCCATCTTCGCCAATGATTACAAACTGATGAAGTGGGTTTCGTTGACAGGGTTGCAGATAAGTGAACATGTCCATGCGGCTCTTTTGCTTATCAGTATCAGTCCAATTTGCATCATTTTAGGATATCTGACTCCTCGCTTGATTGATGAATATGCTGCCGGTCAGCCACGAGCTGCGGGCAACGCTTACGCGATCAACGTAATGGGCTGTATTCTGGGTCCACTGGTGGCCTCGTATGTGTTGTTGCCCAACATGGGGGAGCGATACGCCCTTATTCTTCTGAGCTCGCCGTTTCTGATACTCTGTTTGCCGTTTACTGCGGCTCTGACGAGGTGGCAGCGCGCTGGAGCAACAGCAATTGCCGGCATAGCTTTGGTTTGGTCACTCTTCTTTGCCGTCGATTTCGAGGGCCTGTGTGTGAGGATGGGAGAGAACACAGTTGTTCGCCGGGACTATGCCGCCTCCGTCATCTCTTATGGCGGCAGCAATTCGGAAAAGCGGCTTTTGGTCAATGGCATTGGAATGACCGTGTTGACACCAGTCACCAAATGCATGGTTCACCTGCCACTGGCGTTTCACAAGGGACGGCCTGAGTCGGCGCTCCTCATTTGTTTTGGCATGGGCACCACCTACCGCTCGGCCCTGAGTTGGAACATTGAGACAACGGCGGTTGAATTGGTGCCCGGGGTGAAGGAAGCTTTCGGATTTTATCATGCGGATGTGCCGCAAGTGCTGAAAAATCCAAGAGGCCAAATCATCATTGACGACGGGCGCCGGTATCTTAAACGGACGAAGCAGAAATTTGATGTCATTGTAATTGATCCGCCGCCCCCGATAGAAGCGGCGGGTTCAAGCCTTCTCTATTCGAAGGAGTTTTATGAACTTGCCAAACAGCATTTGAAACCTGGCGGCATCCTCCAAGCCTGGCTTCCCGGCGGCGTGCCTTTGCTTACCGGGCAGGCCGTTTTGCGCTCGGTTGACGAATCATTTCCTCATACGCGGTGTTTTGACTCTCTCCAATCCTGGGGCACACATATTCTGGCGTCGATGGATCCCATTGAAAATCTGTCTCCGGCTGAACTCGCAGAACGACTGCCAGTTGAGGCAGAAAAAGATTTATTAGAGTGGGCATCTATGCAGAATGCCACCAATTATCTGGCACGGATATTGACGCAAGAAACCCCCATTAAAAACGTTCTGAATCCCAATCGATCAATTCAAGTCACCGACGACAATCCGTATAACGAATATTTTTTATTGCGCGAGTGCGGGTTCTAACCGGCGGCGGATTGGTTCGGGGACTGGTTTTGCCGTGGGCGCAGGCGAATGGCTGCCACCCAGCCCAGCAGGGCAATGGCCGCCAGCCCGGCCAGCCATAGTCCAAGAATCACGCTGGCGGGTCGGTAGATGAATTCCAAGGTCCCGGTTCCAGCCGGCACCACGACGCCGCGAATTGTATAATCCACCCGGAGAATGGGCGCCGGCCGGCCATTCCAAAAGGCTCGCCAGCCTTGATCCCAGTTGTCCGCCAGCACAATCAGTCCCGGCGTTTCCATTTGCACCGAGATCCGGATGCGCGTTGGAATTTCGCTGGTGATTTGAACCGTGCCGCGGCATTGGGCGGGCAGATTGACGGCCGAGGTCACGAGCGCCACGTCCGCCGGGTTGAATTGCGGCGATGCCAGTTCCTCCAGTTCCTGTCCGGCGGCCACGGTTTTGACCGTCCGCGGCACGAAGACGCGCAGGGCGTTGAAGTTTACCAAAACCCAGTAATCGTCGCTTTGAAAGGGAGGATGCATGAATGGCGGGGGAGCTCCGCGAAGAATGACGTAACGCACGTCCAACATATCCAATACCGGCGGCAGTTTGACGCCGGAGGGAGGCAGCAGTTTTCCATTGGGCACCAGCAGAAAGGTTTCCGCATAGGTAAGATTCGTGGATGACACTTCGGCGGTCGTTTTTAAAACATCCACCATGCGGGCTGGGTCAACCGCGTCGTAACCCCGGATGTCATTCAATCCCTGCATGAATCCCATGGGGGCCGGAAAGCCGCCGATAATCCGGCCGGGCAGCGAGCGGGTGATTCCCTTCAGGGCGGGTATTTCGGGATAATACAGCGCCGGGTCGCATTGTGCGTTGCGGCCGTAATCGAACCGCAGCAAATCCGCCACCAGACAAAAAGCCAGCACCGGGAACAAACGAAAACGCCCGGGCTTTTGAAACCACAGTCCCAACCAGCCGATGACCCCAACGATGCAAAACTCGGCCATGATGGTGTAATGGCGGATGAACCAGGCCTGGACTTGATGCACGTCGCCGGCGGCATGGAAGTTCCCCCATTTCCTCAGGCTAAAGGCGTCGAAGTCAGCCTGGTTGGAGATGACTGCGGGCAAAACGGCACTCCGATACAAGCACCAGCCGCAAAGCGCGGCCAGCAAAACCGTCGGCAGCCAAAACCACCATCGTCGCTGGATCGGGCCACCCAGCAAGGTTTCGAGCCCGTTGGCCGCCAGGGCAAGGATGGCGAAGGAGGTCAGGAACACCAGGCGGTTGTGAGACATCATGTGCAGGACCGGCAAACGCAGCAATGAGACGAAACCCGGAAGGTTCAAACACCAACTCAGGCCGAAGATGGCCAGAAAGAGCCAGAACAGATTGGCGGCTCGAAGGCGCCGGTGGTACCACGCCAGGGGAGCAACCAGCAACGTGACCAGCACACCGGTGTAGGCTGCGGAGGCGCTTTCCAAAAGATTCGTCTCCGATGCCGGGGCGATGAACGCGCTGTTTTTTTCCGTTGTGCCGTAGAGATCCGGCAACACCACCTGAGGCAGGGCCTGCCATCCGGTTGGTGGCCGTTCTTCAATGCCCGTGTTGCGGTGCATCATCCGGGAACCGGTCTGAACATATTCCAGCAAAGGCAGGAGATGCGGGGCCGCCAGCAAAAATCCAACCCCCCATCCCAACAGCACCATGGCCATGGCCATCCTTGCTTTCCGCTCCAGCCATTTTCCCGGGTGCGCGCGCCACCAGCACCAGATGGCGTAAATTCCGGAACCCAGCAACGCTTGTCCGGCAGTGTCAATCTGTCCGCTGATCAAAGTCAGGCAGGTTACGACACTCAAACCGGGCGCGGCCAGGGGATGGGTGCCACGGAGGGTTCGGTCAACGGCCAGAAAAAGCCACGGCAGCCAACAGACTGCCAGACCGGGGGTGAACCCCTGCCAAAGGATAAAAAAGGCTGTCAACGGGTAACACCACGCGCAAACGGCCGCCGGCCAGAAGCCGACCGGCAACGTCCTCCGGCAAAAAAAATACATGCCCACTCCCGCCACCAGCGCCGCGAGGAGTTGAACCCAGGCCAGTACCACCGGCGATTTGACCAGGCATTCCAAGAAGAGAAAAAATGAATATTTCGGCCATACGAATGGAACACCCCCATATTGATAAGGAGCCCACAAGGGAAAACGGCCCTGGCGAATCTCTGAATAGGTGAATCGCCGCGCCGGTTCGGATTGATAGACCAGATCGGACTGGATCATGTCGTGCGGCGCCAACACGGGAGTTTCCCCGGTTTGTGGAATATAAACGCCCGATTGGGCGAGGATGTCCAGTGGCAACAGAATTTTCTTCCCGATCAACGAGGGGCCATATAGAACCGCCTGCCCCAAAATGATGCCGGCGAGAACAAGGAAAAAAAACGAATATCTCCTGCGGACGAATCCCTTATTTTCCTTGTTCGCGGTTGAAATATTCACAAGCCGGATTCACGTTCTCATTCGTCCTTCAGATGGATCAGCAGCGGACAGGAAACAAGGGCGCCGGCGCACACAGGCTCAATTCGCATGCGCTGCAAGAGGCCGCCCGCCTTATCGCCGGTGTGGTCCAAACTGTTTCCATGTGGCTGGAATCATATTCCGCCTTGCTCCTGAATCGCACGAGAAATTTCTTGCAGATATTTTTCGGGGGGATCATCCGGTTTCAATTCGATCCACTCCAGATTTTTTTGGGCGCGGAACCAGGTCCGCTGCCGCTTGGCAAACTGCCGGGTGCGGATTTTCACCAGTTCGATGGTTTCCGGCAAGGAACGCTCAGCGCGCAAATGTTCCACCACCTGCCGGTAGCCGATGGCCTGCCTCGCCGTTTTGTTTTCGGCCAGGCCGTGTTTGAGCAGTTCGCGCGTCTCGTCCACCAGACCGCGCGCGAACATGGTGTCCACGCGGGCGTTGATGCGGGCGTGCAAATCCGCTGGCTGGCGTGTGAAACAGTAAAAGTGACAAGTGACCAGCCTTCGCTCAGAAGCTTCGGCGCGGCAGGCGGGTGACAAGTGACCAGAATGCCAATCGGCGCGCTGTTGGGAGAACGGCTTGCCTGTCAAGCGTATCACTTCCATGGCGCGGATGACGCGGCGCGGATTTTGTTTGTCAATTTTTTCGTAAGCCGCCGGGTCGCGTTCGCGCAATTCGGCCAGCAGGTTTTCCAGCGGCGTGGCTTCGAGTTCGGCGCGCAATTGCGCGTCGGCGGACGGTGCTTCGCCGAGCCCTTCGAGAAAGGCTTTGAAGTAAAGTCCGGTGCCGCCGCAAAGCATCGGCACATGGCCGCGCGACTGGATTTCCGCCACGGCGCGATGCGCGAGCCGGGCAAATTGCGCGGCATCGAACGATTCGGTCGAATCGCAGATGTCAATCAGGTGATGCGGCACCCGGGCGCGGTCGGCGGGCGATGGCTTGGCCGTGCCGATGTCGAGTCCGCGATAAACCTGCATGGAATCGGCGGAAATAATTTCGCCGCCGAGTTGTTCCGCCAGGCGCAGGGCAATTTCCGATTTTCCAACGGCGGTCGGACCGGCAATCAAAACCGGGCGAGGATGGAGGATGAAGGATGGAGGATGGAGATCGGTTTTGTTTGCCATCTTCAATCCTCCATCTTCTATCCTCGCTTCAGTTCACGGCGCGAAAGCACCACCGCTAGCAGCAGACCGGCAGCAAAAATGAGGATGCTGGTCAACTGTCCCGACGTGAGGCCATGGTGGATGTGGTCCGGCGGATAATCGCCGCGAAAAAATTCAACGATGGAACGAAAGATGGCGTAGCCGATGAGATAAGTGGCGAACACCTGGCCGTTGAATTTTTTGTGCCGGAACAGCCACGCCAAAAAAAGATAAAGCGCGAAGTTCAACAACGCGTCGTAAATTTCCGTCGGATGCACCGGCACCCCGCCGGTCGAATGGTCGGACGGAAACCGGATGGCCCACGGCAGGCTGCACGCGCGGCCATAGCAACAGCCATTCAGCAGGCAACCGATGCGGCCGAAAACGTTTCCGAGCGCAATGCTGGGCGCAAGCACGTCGGCGGTTTTCCACACCGGCAGTTTTTTCCAGCGGATGTAAAGATAGCCCGCGAGGGTTGCGCCCATCAGTCCGCCGTAATAAACGAGTCCGCCGTGCTGAATCATGAAAATTTCCCGGAACGGCTGGCTGGCGAACTCGTCCTTCCAATAAGTCGCCACATAAACGGCGCGCGCGCCGGCGATGGCGCCGGCCATGAGCCAAAACACGATGTCGGCGATTTTCTCGCCGGAAATGTTTTCGCGCGGGGCGCGCCGGGCGGCCGTCCAAAGCCCCGCCAGGAACGCCAGCGCGATCATCACGCCATACCAGTGAATCATGAAGGAGCCGAGTTGAAACGCAATCGGATGCACGGTGGGAAATTAAAGGGCGGCGGCGGAAATGGGAATTTAAATTCGTCGCGCGCTCAGCCGTGGTTGGTGGCCAGAGCCGGATGAAAAGCAGGCGGCATCGGCGGCAGGATGGACGCGGACGGGATTGGCGGCCACTCGGGGACGTGCGTGACGAGATCGCGCCAGGTCTGGCGCTCCTTCGGCGACAGTTGCGACCAGTGCCGGGCATTCTTCAAGAAATCCTGTTTTTCCTGCGCGCTCAGGCCGGCAAATTCCGTGAACGCCCGGATGCATTGCCGGCGTTGCGCCGTGGGCAGTTTTCCAAACGTCTCCAGTGTTTTTTCCATTTTCTGCCGCTCGGCCTCCGACAGGGTGTTGAGCGTTTTCTTTTTTTCCGCCGGGGTCAGTTCAAAAAACTGGTTGAATTGGGCGGTGATTTTTTGCCGTTGATCCTCCGAAAACGCATCCCCGTGCGCCAAATCGGGGCCGTGGCGCCACCTTGGGTCCTGTGGCAACGGCGGCAACGACTGGCTGCTGGACGGGTCCACATGCGTGAAATAGCGCAGCGTGCGTTCGCTCGCCAGAAATTCTGCCTGCAATGGCGGCGGCAGGATGTCCCATTGCCGGAGACGGTTCTTCACCAGGGGCTGCAAATCATCCGGGATGACCGCCAGCCGCGCAGCACGGTTCGTCGGAGATTCGTGCAGGAGGGGGAGCAAATACCAGCGCAATTCCGTGGCACGCAGGCGCAATTCGCGCTCGTTCGGGTCGAGCGCCTCGTATTCACGCAACTTGGCGAGAATGCGGGCGCGGATTACCGGCGGCCGCTTCGTCAGATAATTTTCCCGCCCGGCAGGTGTCATTGCCAGCAGTTCGCGGAACAAATCCACGGGTGATTTTAAGCGTGGCACGGGCGGCATAATGGAGTTGGCCGGCTTCGAAAATGATGGTTGCGGAATCGGAACCGGCGCAACCGTTTCCGCAGCCAGATGGAAAGCGGCAAACTGGCCGGCCGCCAGCACGGCCACAAGCCAGTCCCGCAAAACGGGACGCTGCGGCAAATGAATCATTGCATCAAGGTCAGCAACTCGTCATCCGCATGCTGGGGCTGGCTCATGCGGCGGATGGCGTCAAAATTTTCCAGCGCTTCCGGGCTGGGCATCGGTTGGCCCCAGGTCACGAGCGCAACGTTTTTGGCGAGCGCGATGCGCTGGCGGTAAATTTCATGATGCTGCAAGGCCAGACCGGCGAACATCATCACCGCCATCGCAAAGGCGACGCGCGGCACCAGACTGTACCAGCTCCAACGCCGGCTCCAGGCGCGGGGCCGGGCCTCTTCGCATTCAACCGCCTGAAGCACCCGCGCGGTGAAATTGGACGGCACACTCGCATCCGGCAATTGGGTGAGCGCGGCGTTCAAGGCCGATTCCATTTCCCAATCGGCGCGCGCGTCGGGCTGGGTGGCGAGCTGGGCGCGCAATTCGGCTTGTTCGGCTTCAGTGAGTTTCCGCCGCCAGCCTGATTCGCGGAGTTGGGAAAGGTGTTCGTTGTCTTTCATAATCTCGCTTTTAATTTAAAACCGGGGTTCGAACAAAGTTGCTCGAAAAATGAAAGCGCAACCGGCTGTTCAAAACCAATGGGACCTGCTAATAACAATGCAGCCAAAGTGCCAAAACCCATGTCTGCCATTGCCACCAACGCCAACGCCGACGCGCCCGCCGCGCCGGGCAAACTGACAAACCGCCGGCGATTTCTTGACGCCTGCCATTGCCGCGCGGTGGATCGCCCGCCGGTCTGGCTAATGCGTCAGGCCGGACGCGCCCTGCCGGAGTATCGCGAGCTCAAGGAAAAGCATTCCTTTTTGGAATTGATTCAAACACCCGGGCTGGCCGCCGAGGTCACGCTCCAGCCGGTCCGGCGATTCGGATTCGACGCGGCGATCCTGTTCAGCGACATCCTCGTCATCCCCGAAGCGATGGGCCAGTCCTACCGTTTCCGCGAAACCAGCGGCCTGGTCATGGACTTTGCCGTGCGCACCAGGGCCGATATCGAGCGCCTTTCCGTCGAGCGCGTGGTCGAACGTCTCAGCTACGTGGACCAGGCGTTGC
>Ga0182027_10002396_pt1 | contig 30469 bp, 16 predicted proteins | sample 712E1DmetaG_FD_121300 | JGI IMG/M metagenome (GOLD analysis project Ga0182027, IMG submission 121300) | Permafrost microbial communities from Stordalen Mire, Sweden - 712E1D metaG (Illumina Assembly) | ecosystem: Environmental > Terrestrial > Soil > Wetlands > Permafrost | place: Sweden...
GGAATAGTTTACGATACATTAAAAGAAAAACGGGTATTTACTGACTTCCCTAATTTTAAATATGTAACACCTTGAAAATATGCAAGTTGACATAAATAGAGTAGACATTTAAACATAGGAGTTTATTTTGTTACCTGATCTTAAAAAATTGGAAGTTTGGTTCGTTACCGGCAGCCAGCATCTCTACGGTCCTGAAACGCTCAAAAAAGTCGCGGAGCATTCGAAGGAAATCGCGGCGTTTTTCAGCGCGTCTCCAAAAATTCCCGTCAGCGTCATTTTTAAGCCCGTTATGACCGGGCCCGATGAAATAGCAAGTATTTGCATTGAAGCCAATGCCGCTAAAAATTGCATCGGCGTCATCACCTGGTGTCATACGTTTTCTCCTTCAAAAATGTGGATCAATGGGCTTAAGGTTTTGCAAAAACCTCTTCTGCATTTGCATACGCAGTATAACCGTGATCTGCCCTGGGGCGAAATCGACATGGATTTCATGAACCTCAATCAGTCGGCCCATGGCGACCGCGAACACGGCTTTATCATGACGCGAATGCGCATCGAGCGAAAAGTCGTGGTGGGCCATTGGCAGGAAGACGACGTGCTTGACCGGATAAATGTTTGGTCTCGCGCTGCCGCTGCCTGGTACGACCTGCAAAATGCGAAAATTGCGCGCTTCGGCGATAATATGCGCGAGGTGGCGGTCACGGAAGGCGATAAAGTGGAGGCCCAAATCAAATTCGGGCTTTCGGTCAATAGCTTCGGCGTGGGCGATATCGTTAAGGTGATAAACGCGGTTTCGGACGCGGCAATTGACGCGCTTGTTAAAGAGTATTCCGAAATGTACATTATTGCTGATGCCGGAAAGCAAGGCGGCCCACTCCACAAAAACGTCCGGTATCAAGCGCGTATTGAACTTGGCATCAAGGCGTTTTTAGACCAGGGCGGATTTATAGGGTTTACCACCACATTCGAAGACCTTCACGGGCTGGAACAGCTTCCGGGTTTGGCCTCACAGCGGCTCATGGCCGCCGGTTATGGTTTCGGCGCCGAGGGCGACTGGAAACATGCGGCGCTCGTTCGCGCGCTTAAGGTCATGGGCAGCGGTTTACAAGGCGGCTGCTCCTTCATGGAAGATTATACCTATCACCTCAATCCTAAGGGCATGAAGGTGCTTGGAGCGCATATGCTCGAAATCTGTCCGACTATCGCGGGTGGTAAAGTAAGGCTCGAAGTCCATGGGCTGAGCATCGGCGGGAAAGCCGATCCCGCGCGTCTGGTGTTCGACGTGCCCGTCGGTCCGGCGATCAACGTAAGCCTTATCGATATGGGCAACCGTTTCCGCATGATCGTGAGCGCTGTCGATTGCGTGAAGCCTGACGCGGACTTACCGAAGCTGCCCGTGGCGCGGGCGCTGTGGGTCCCGCGGCCGAATCTCAAGGACGGAGCGGCGGCCTGGATACTGGCCGGCGGCGCGCACCATACGGCATTCAGCCAACCGGTTACCGCCGAATATATCGAAGATTTATCGGCAATGGCGGGTATTGAATTTTTGTGTATCGACAAGAGCACGACCATTCGCGATTTTAAAAACGAACTCCGCTGGAACGCCGCGTCTTATTTTTTAAGGGGAAACGTGTAACTATGAAATCCGCGCGACTCATCGGGAAAAAGCGTTTTGAAATCGTCGAGACGCCCGTTCCCGTTCTTAAACAAGGGCAAGTCCTGGTGGCCATGAAGTCCGTGGGCATTTGCGCTTCGGATGTGCATTATTATCGGGACGGGCGGATCGGAAATCAGGTTTGTTTATTTCCCCAGGTCCTTGGCCACGAGTGTGCCGGGATCGTCGCGCAAACGACCGGCGCGTCTTCATTTCACGCGGGCGATCGCGTGGCCGTGGAACCGGCCCTGGCGTGCGGGCTTTGCGAACAGTGCGCCGCGGGTCGATTGAACCAATGCCCTGAAGTCAAATTTTTAGGCATGCCCGGCATGCCCGGCGCTTTTCAGGAATTTCTGGCCCTTGACGAAAAACAACTCCTGCCGGTCCCCGGGTCGATGGGTTTTAACGGGTCCGCCCTGCTGGAGCCGATGGGGGTGGCGTATCACGCGAACGTCCTGGCCGGGATAAGGCAGGGCGAAACCGTCGCCATATTCGGGGCGGGCGCCATCGGCCTTTTGACCCTCGCAATTGCAAAGGCGAATGGGGCGGGAGAGGTCTTTATCTTTGATGAGCTGGAATATCGGCTTTCCCGGGCGAAAAGCGATTACCTTGCCGACCATGCCGTTTGCGTGCGCGACTGCGATCCGATCGACTATATCCAAAAACATACGAACGGTCGCGGCGTGGACGTCTCTTTCGAGGCCGCCGGGCGTCCGGAATCTTTCGAAAGCGCCCTGGAAACCGCGCGCATTGGCGGAAGGGCGTTTATCATCGGCATTCCAACGCAAGACCGTATTTCCTTTAACGCCCATTCGCTGCGCAGACGCGAACTGCTCGTGCAGAATGTGCGGCGTTCAAACGGCGAAACCAGGCAGTGCATCGATCTGATAGAACAAGGGCGCGTTAAGATCGAGGCCTTGGCCACGCATGAGTTTTCTTTGGAACGTATAGCCGAAGCGTTCGACGTCGCGGAGGGTTATAAGGACAAGGTCATACGGGCGATGATCACATTTTAAGGGTCGTTTGTTCCTCGCCCGGACCGGGCTTTACCCACTTAATGTTCTTGGCTTCCTTGTTAGCAAGGCGAACGCCTTGCGCTTTCACGCCTTTTACGAGAAAATCCGCAAGCGGGAATTTTTCTTCCAGGACGCGAAGGTGGGGCTTGGGTTTGTATTCCGCCACAATGGAACCGTCCGTCTCGGTCGAAAATAATTGGACCGTGCTGCCTTCGGGCACGAGCCAATAGGTTTTTTGCAGGATAAACTGTTCGATTTTACACCGCTTGATATAGGGGTTAGCGTTGGAAGGGTGCTTATACACCACGGTAAAAACCGTGTCTTTATTGATAAAACCGCAATAGAGCATGCCTTTGTCCACGAACAGCTTGTCGGGAACATTGACAACCGAGTAAATGCCGCTTTTGCGGACGACTAAAACGCGGTCGTAGGGAGATACGTCGAAAAGGACGTTGCCGTTCGCTTCGTATCCCAAATATCCCGTATCGCGATCGTAGCGAAGTTTCAAATTGCGCTGCGCGACCTCGCGGACGTCGACTTTTTCGAATGAAACAAGCTCCGTTTTGCGGGGGTATGATTTCGCGTATTTCGCGATAAGCCCCTTTAAAAAGGAAACGCTGAAACCGACGATGTTGTCAAGCGAGGCCTTTATTTCCTTGAGCCGCTTTTTGATCTCGGCCATTTCCATTTGCGCGCGATTGATGTCGTAGAGGGAAATGCGGCGGATCGGGATTTTCAAAAGGGTCTCAACGTCTTCCACCGTAACGTCACGTCGTATTTCCCCGGCAAAAGGTTTGAGCCCGTCGAAAACGGCCTTGGTCACGGCCTCGGAAGACGTTTTGTCTTCGATTTTTTTATACACCCGGTTCTCGATGAAAATTTGTTCGAGCGTTTTGGCGTGCAGTTTGTCTTTAAGCCGGCCTTCCTCGATTTTAAGCTCGGCCTTAAGGAGCTCGACCAGGCGGTCGGTATTGTATTTAAGGACCTCGCTGACGCTCATCACGACCGGCTTGGCGTCGCGGATGACGAGCAAGTTCGGCGAGATCGAAACCTCGCAATCGGTAAAGGCGTAGAGCGCGTCGACCGTATCGTCGGTGTGGACCCCGCGCGCGAGCCGTACTTCGATTTCCACGCTGTCGGCGGTAAAGTCGCTGATGCTCGCTATCTTGATCTTTCCCTTGCGTGCGGCCGCCTCCATGGATGCGATCAGGCTTTCGGTGGTCGCGCCGAAGGGGATTTCCTTGACCAGGATGCGCTTGGGGTCGCTTGTATCGAGCCGCGCGCGCACCCGCACCTTCCCGTTGCCGTCGTTATATTCCGATATATCAAGAAGCCCGCCCGTGAAAAAGTCCGGATAAACGGTAAAGCTTTTCCCGTTCAAGTAATCGATTTGCGCCTGAAGAAGTTCGATGAAATTATGGGGGAGCGTTTTCGTGGACATCCCCACCGCGATCCCCTCCGCGCCCAGCGCAAGCAAAACGGGGACCTTGGCCGGAAGCGCCACGGGTTCTTTGTTGCGCCCGTCGTAGGAGTCTTCGTAAACCGTGGTTTCGGGGTTAAAGATCGTTTCCTTGGCAAGCGGGGTCAGGCGGCATTCGATATAGCGCTGCGCGGCGGCCGGGTCGCCCGTGTAAACGTTGCCGAAATTTCCCTGCTTGTCGATGAACATGTCTTTATTGGCAAGCTGCACCAGGGCCGCGTAAATCGAAGCGTCGCCGTGGGGGTGGTACTTCATGCAATGCCCGACCGCATTGGCCACCTTATGGAACTTGCCGTCATCCATTTCGTAAAGCGAGTGCAAAATGCGCCGCTGCACGGGTTTGAGCCCGTCGTCGATGTGGGGAATGGCCCGGTCCTTGATGACATAGGAAGCGTATTCGATGAAGTTCTTGTTGAAGACCTTGTCGATGTAGGCCATTAGAGCAGGTTCTCCATGATGAATTCGCGTCGCTCGGGGGTGTTTTTTCCCATGTAGAATTCTAGGGTTTGCGGCACCGAATGCACGGATTTGACGTCCATTTTGACCAGGCGCATGTCGTCGCCGATAAATTGCCCGAATTCCTTGGGCGAAATCTCGCCCAGGCCTTTAAAGCGCGTGACCTCGGGGTCGCGCAGGGCCTTGCACGCTTCAGCACGCTCTTTTTCGGAATAGCAATAGCGGGTCTCTTTTTTATTGCGCACCCTGAAAAGCGGAGTTTCCAAAACGAATACGTGTCCCGTAATGACCAATTCCTCGAAGTAATTGAGGAAAAACGTCATCAGCAAATTCCGAATATGAAAACCGTCGACGTCGGCGTCGGTGGCGATGATGATTTTGTTGTAGCGTAAATTCTCGGTGTTCTCTTCGACGCCCAGCGCCATCATGGCGCTATAGAGCTCCTCGTTTTGGTAAATGACCGCGCGGGTGCGTCCGAAAACGTTTTCCGGCTTCCCCCTGAGCGTGAAAATGGCCTGGGTATGCACGTTGCGCGCGGAAATGATGGACCCGCCGGCCGATTGTCCTTCGGTCAAGAACAGCATGGTCTCCTCGCCGTGCTTTTCGTCGCCCAGGTGGTACTTGCAGTCCTTGAGATTGGGGATCTTGATTTCGATGCGCTTGGCCGCTTCCTTGGCCTCTTTCTTGACGGAGTTGAGTTCTTTGCGCAGGCGCTCGTTCTGGACGATTTTTTCTTCCAGCCTTTTGGCGCTTTCCGGGTTTTTATGCAGGAAGTCGACGACGCCCGATTTGACTTCCGAAACAACCCAGCCGCGGATTTCCGTGTTGCCGAGCTTGTTCTTCGTTTGCGACTCGAACACGGGCGCTTTAAGCTTTATCGAAATCGCGCCCGCCATGCCCTCGCGCACGTCAAGCCCCGAATAGTCCTTTTTATAAAATTCGTTGACGCCTTTGAGGACGCCTTCCCGAAAGGCCGACAAATGCGTGCCGCCGTCGACGGTGAACTGGCCATTGACAAATGAAAAATACGTCTCCCCGTAATTTTGCGTATGGGTAAAGGCGAATTCGAGGAATTTCGATTTGAAATGGCCGATGGGATACGTGACGTTATCGCCGACCTCTTCGTTAAGAAAATCGAAAAGGCCGTTTTTGGATTCGAACGTTTGCTTGTTGAAGATAAGCTTGAGCCCCGTATTGAGGCAGGCATAGCTCCACAACCGTTGTTCCACGTATTCGAAATTAAACGTGAATTCGGGAAAAAGCTCCTCGTCGGGCTTGAATTCGATGAGCGTTCCGTTGGGTTCCTTAGGGGAAGCGCCCTTGCGCTTGGAGGTCATTTTGCCCTTCGAAAATATCGCCTCGAAATACTCGCCGTCGCGAAAGGAGGCGACCCGGAAGTGGGAAGAGAGGCCGTTGACCGCCTTAGTGCCCACGCCGTTTAACCCGACGCTGAACTGGAAAACGTCGTCGTTGTATTTCGCCCCCGTATTGATGACCGAGACGCATTCGATGACTTTCCCCAGGGGAATGCCGCGGCCGAAATCCCGCACTGCTATGATGCCTTCCTCGATGGACAGTTCGATTTTTTTCCCATACCCCATGATGAATTCGTCGATGGAATTGTCGACGACCTCTTTAAGCAGTATGTAAATGCCGTCGTCGGGGTTGGACCCGTCTCCCAAACGACCGATATACATACCCGGCCGCAAACGGATATGTTCGAGGGAACTCAGGGTCTTAATGGTTTTTTCGTCGTAAACCGGCGCGGCGGCTTTATTCATGAAGGTATATTATAGGATGTGTATAAAGTTTGCGAAAACACCAGTAATGGTATAAAAACAATTCCTAATATAATTTATGGGCTTATCGCGTGTTCCCTGCGCCTCAAAGCTCCTTTGATAAGAATGGCGAAAATAAACCGTTTTAGTAATTCGTATTAATAATTGAGGAGTCAATTATGGCGCGAATAGCAACAATCACTAATGACCAACTTTTACGGGCTGCTCAAGCTGAATTCCTCGAACATGGCATTCGTGCTACCTCGGCGGCAATCGCGAAGCGGGCAGGCGTTTCATCCGGAATACTTTTCAAGAGATTCGGCAGCAAAGAAGCGCTCTTCGCCGCGGCAATGAAAACCGGTAGCGGCGCTCCTGACCAGGCCCAAGAATTCGATCCCCGAGACTGCATTGGCACGGGGTCCGTCCAAGAAACCTTGGTCAAAATAGGTGAGATATTACTGGACAGGTTCTTCGTTAACATTCCGAACCAAATTATGGCCTGGGCCAATCCTGGCCCCGAGCGTGGAGAGAGCATGCCCGACCAGTATCGGAGAAGGGGCGTTAGGGGCCAAAAAGTTCTCGTTGAATACCTTCGGGCGGAAGCTGCGCGGAAACGAATCTGCCTCGTCGATCCCTATGTTATCGCCCAAACGTTTGGAGGTGCGCTTTGGTTTTTCGCGTTCGAGCAGGTGACCGGTGCGAAGCTTCGGGAATCCGGTAAGCAGCCATCGCGAGGCGAGTTCGTGCGGGGGCTTGTTGCCACGCTGTGGGAGGGGCTGCGCCCATGAAAAACATTTATTGTTATTAAAATGAGAAATTGTTCCTAAAAATGCAAAAGAGGAATTGTGGTAAATTAATTAATGATTGAGTAAATACTCATTATTAATTCTTAGGTTGCGGTTTTAAAACAAATGGCATGTTTGTTGCTTTATTAAAAAACAGAAGGGTCGGCCAATGATAAAAGGGGAATGCTCGGAGCGATGTTGCCGTGCAAGGAAAGGAAAACAATCATGATAAACCATGGGAACAAGAAAAACGTTTTTTTTAACAAATTAATAATTGAGCAGATAATTATTTATTTGTTGCCGTTGTGTCTTCTCGTGCCTGCCCGGGCCAGCGCGCTCCAGCCGCTCGTTGATTTCCTCCAACATGCAACTCAGCTCAACTTCGACAATCGCGAAGCGCGTGCGACGGCCGTTCAGCGGGAGCGCGAAGCCAGCCAGGCATGGGCGCGCCTCCTGCCGTCGGTAACCGCACAGGCCGACTACATCCGCAACCAATATCTTGGCGAAGCAGCTATTCCCACAGGGGCGCCGGCAAACGGCGGCGCCCTCCCGACCCGGAATGTCATTATCACGCCGGTCGATCAGCGAGACGCTTCATTTTCCGCGGCCCTCACGCTCATTGACGTTGCCGCATGGGACAACATCGGCGCGGCCGGGGCCATTCGCGAAGCGCAGGAAGCGCGCGTGGCCGCTACCATGCTCGAAGTCCAGAAGACGGTCGCGCAGACCTACTACCAAATCATCGGCGCGGGCGCGGTTGGGCGCGCGGCCCGGCGTACGCTTTCAGCCGCCCAAGACAACGTCCGTTTCATCGAAACACGCGTCAACGCCGGCCTGGCTTCGGAGTTGGATTTGAAACGGGCCCTCGCGGAAGTTGAGCGGGATCGACAAGCAATCCAGGACGCGGACTATACCACAACAACATTACGTCGCTCACTTGAAACCCTTACCGGGCTTGTTCCCGAAAGTGATACGGTCAATGATTCGACGGTATTGCCGACCGACGATCTCCGAGACGAGAAGCCTTTGGCGGAATGGACCGCCGGGGTCGATTCGTTACCATCGGTAAAGGCGGCATCGTTCGACAGGCGGGCGGCCAAACTCACGGCAGCCGCTTCGCAATCAGCGCTTTATCCGGCTGTTTCCGCCCAGGCAACCGAGCGCGCGACGGACGCTACCGGGTTCGGCCAATCCCCTTACTACGCAATTGAGCTTCTCGCTACTTGGAAGCTCCTCGACGTGTCCGGCTTTCAAGCATCGCGCGCGCAACGGGCGGTTGCCGAAGTGTCATCGGTTCGCTACGACCGGGCCCGTGAGGCGGCGGCACAGACGATCTTTAATGACTGGCACCAGGTCCGAACACAAATCGAAAAGAGCCGGGCGGCGCGCAGTTCTTTAGACGCTTCACGAACGGCGCTCTCCGTCGCTCGTGAAAAATACGCCTCCGGTAAGGCAACGCTGCTTGACGTGGTGCAGGCGGAGCGGGACGCGTTTTCCGCTGAGGTCACCGATATCCAGGCGGAGGCGGATCTCGCTTCGTCAAGGGCTTCCCTTCGGTTAAGCGCCGGTCATTCCCTGGAGGCACAATGAAAAATCAATATTTATCCAAACCCGCGGGCGAAGCAGATGCTCTGGCAACGCATCGTCCGGCGCGCATGTTACGGTTGCGCACTATGCTCCATGTAGGAACAAAAATGATGTTTCACGACAAACTGAAGTTCGCCGGAACGCTCTTCGGCGTCTTCTTTGCCGTCGTGCTTGCCAACCAGCAGCTCGGGGTGTTTCTCGGGCTTCTCTCGAAGAACACCATGTTCATCGATAACGCCGGCGCTGACCTGTGGATCGTGCCCGCCTCGACGCAAACTCTGCAGCCGGGAAAGCCCGTCGCCATGGCTTCGCTTTACAAAGCACGCACGACGCCCGGCGTGGCATGGGCCGAGCCGCTTCTTTTTGGCGGCGGGTCGGTTTCATTGCCCAGCGGAGGAAGCGAGCAGGTGACGATAGTCGGGACAAAAGCCCCCAACTTTCGTGGCGGACCATGGAACATGGTCGCCGGTTCGGTTGATGCGCTGCGTAGTCCGGACGTCATGATCTTCGAAGACTCGGAGCGCGACAAACTGGGCGGCCTCAATCTGGGCAGCGTGCGCGAGGTAAACGGATATCGCACGATTGTAGGCGGCTTCACCTGGGGCCTGTTGCCCTTCGCCCCTTCCTACTCATTCGCAGAATATGACTATGCGCGGGTCCTTTTAGGTTCGCGTTCGGACGAAACGAGTTTTGTTCTCGTTGGCGTGGCGCCTGGCCTTAGTCCCGACTCGGTTGCCTGCGCCATACAGTCACGAAATCCCGATTATCAGGCGCTGACCACCCGCGCGTTCCGCAACCGAGTGCTTCGCTACCTGCTCGTGAGCACCGGTATCGGCGCGACAACCGCTATGTCAACGGCGTTCGGGCTCATCGTCGGGTTGGTCATTGTCTCATTGTCGATGTTTTCGGCCGTTGTCGACAATATCAGGGAGTTCGGCACACTGAAAGCGATCGGTTGCCGCAACGGCGATTTGGCGCTGCTGTTGCTTGTTCAATCGACATTCTACGGGCTTTTGGGCTCGCTTATCGGGCTTACCCAGATCACGAGTATAGCCGGGTTCATGCGTTCGCCCAAATTGGCCCTGGTATTGCCCTGGCAGACATATCTCATCACACCCGTTATAATGGTTCTTTTGTGCGGGCTCGCATCCCTGCTTGCCCTTTCACGCATCCGTAAACTCGAACCCGGGATGGTGTTCCGATGAAAAACACACAGGACAGCCCCCGCGTCATTGACGTTACGGGCTTAAGCAAAGTGTATGGTTCGGGCGCAATCGCTTTCGCGGCCCTTAAGGAGGTCGATTTCCACGCGGACGTGGGAGAGTTTGTCATGATTTCCGGTCCGTCGGGCAGCGGCAAAACGACGCTCCTGTCGGTCCTGGGTTGCGTGCTTCGCCCGACATCGGGCAATGTAATCATTTTTAACCGCGATGTGGGCGCCGCGCGTGAAAATGAGCTTCCTTCCCTGCGCCTGGGTCTGATCGGATTCGTGTTCCAGGGCTTCAACCTGATTGCCTCGCTGTCCGCAAGCGAAAATATCGCTCTCGTTCTCAGGCTGCGCGGGTGGGAGCCTAAAGAGGCCCAAAACGAGGCGGCAAAACTGCTCGCGGAGGTGGGAATCGCGGAAAAAGCCGAATCGCTGCCACGCGATCTTTCGGGCGGTCAGCGCCAACGCGTTGCCATAGCGCGCGCTCTCGCCGGACATCCGCCGCTGCTTCTTGCCGACGAACCGACCGCAAACCTGGACGGTCAGACCGGCTTGCAGGTCACCGAGCTGCTTAAAGACCTCGCGCGCGTCCACGGCTCAACCGTGGTTGTAGTCACCCACGATCAACGTATCCACAACCTCGCGGACCGCATCGTATACCTTGAAGACGGACAAATAAAAAAGGAGTCGCTATGAAACGCAAATCATGGGGAATCTATTTTGGACTATTGGGGCTTGTACTGATGATATCGTTCATTGCGCGGTCGCTTGCAAGCGGCCCGTCCACGGCGCCCCAAAAGAAGGATATTGTCAAGGCCGAGCGTTCAAGCACGACCGCGGGGAAAGCCGATGAACGCATGATAATGCCTGGCCTTGGCCTGATTGCCGGCAATGCCGTCGTGGAGCCGCGCCAGCCGGCGACCAAAGTCGCCTCCGCGGTTCCGGGACGAATCGCCGCCATCGCCGTCCATGAAGGCGATAGAGTAAAGCGGGGAGCGCTGCTCGTGCAACTCGAGGACGCCCCTGAGCAGGCGGCGCTTAAGGCCGCGCTGTACGATTACGAAAAAGCGATGCACGGCCAGCGCAAGGAAGATATCGAGGCGTCGATCAGCGACGCGGAAGCGGCGCGGGCCAGGGCGGACCTGTCGGCCGAGGCGCTTCGTCGCACCGAGCAAGCGGCAAAAGGCGGCGCGGCCACGGCCGACGAGCTTGACAGAGCAAAACGGCAGGCGGAGAGCGATCGCCGAACGTTCGACGCGAGCGAGTCGCGCAGCCGGGCGATGGTCGCCGGTTCGCGCTATGAGGACATCGCGGCGGCGCGCGCGCGGCGCGATCAGGCGAAAGCGAATCTTGAGCGGCTGGCGGTACGCGCGCCCATCGACGGCGAGGTGCTTCAGGTAAAATATCGCGCCGGCGAATACGTGACTCCGGGCGGAGACCCGCTTGTCGTGATGGGCGATATGAGCGCGTTGCGGGTCCGTATTGACGTTGACGAGCGCGATATCGGCCGCATTGCGGTCGGCGATTCGGCGTTTGCGGTGGCCGATGCGTATCCCGGAAAAGAGTTCTCCGGGAGAGTGGTCGAGATCGGACGCATGATGGGGCGCAAGAACGCCCGGACCGACGATCCGACGGAGCGCATCGATACAAAGATTCTCGAGACAGTGATCGAGTTGGATAACCCTAGCGGCCTGGTTCCAGGACAACTCGTAACCGGCTACATCAAGGGGAGCAAGTGACATAATAAAGCCGTGCCGCAGAAGAGAAATTCAATACAAAGCCCCCGCCCGAAAACCATTTTAAAACCATAAAAGGATGTGAGTTGTGAACATTCAAAAATGATTTTGTTACTTTAAGACAACGTCGGGCCGGATTTCTTTATGCCAAAACTTTCCAAACCAAACAACCCGTTTGCAGTACCTATCAAGAACTATTTCGAAATACTAACAACCACTCTAAAACTTGGGACCACTTCTTTCGGCGGCCCCATCGCGCATATCGGTTATTTTCATGAAGAGTATGTCCGCAAAAGGAAATGGATTGATGAAAGCGCTTTCGCCGACCTCCTCGCTTTGTGTCAATTCCTTCCCGGGCCCGCGAGCAGTAAGCTTGGCATCGGCATCGGCATGCTTCGCGCGGGCGTATGGGGAGGTTTAATCTCTTGGCTCGGTTTTACCCTGCCATCCGCACTTGCGCTTTTCTTTTTCGCGTTTTTTCTTCAAGGGCATGATATCGGCTCGGCGGGATTGGTCCACGGGCTTAAGATTGTGGCGGTGGCCATCGTGAGTCAGGCAATTCTCGGCATGGGGAAAAACCTTACGCCCGACCGGACCCGCATGTCAATTGCCGTTGCGGCCATGACGGTCGTATTGCTGTGGAAGGCCGCCATGGGCCAGGTTGTCGTCATAGTGGCGGCCGGTCTTCTCGGCCCCATTCTTTATGGGAAAGCCGGGAATGCGGGCGATCTTCACTTCCATCCGCGGGTAAACAGAACGTTCGGGGCAGTTTGTGTTGTATCGTTTTTCCTTCTTCTGGCGCTATTGCCTGCGCTTCGGCATTTGACGTCCAATCATTGGGTAGTCATCCTAGACAGTTTCTATAGGTCGGGTTCGCTTGTATTCGGCGGCGGGCATGTAGTTCTTCCATTGCTTGCGAAAGAGGTGATACCTACGGGTTGGATAAGCAATGAGCATTTTCTGGCCGGTTATGCCGCCGCGCAAGCCGTACCGGGGCCATTGTTCACCTTTGCCACGTATCTTGGAGCGATGATGGATGGGATGCGCGGCGCGGTGCTGGCGACAGTATCGATCTTCCTGCCGGGCTACCTGCTCATCGCGGGTGCGCTCCCTTTCTGGGACATACTCCGGCGGAACTCCGTGCTGCAAGCATCGTTGACTTGTATCAATGCGGCGGTAGTGGGTATTTTGCTCGCGGCGCTGTATAACCCGATCTGGACCACGGCGATTTCTTCGCCCCTCGATTTTGTGCTTGCCGTGTTATTATTCGTGATGCTGGTTTTTTGGAAATTACCCCCTTGGATAATTGTCGCGGCAGGCGCTTTCGGCGGGGCCATTATTTCCGCGGTAGTTTAAAATTCGGATAAGGAGGAATTTGCCATGTCCTCAGTTCAGCTTCGCATTCCGGCGATTTTTTAGGCGGCAACCTGATCATGCGGCAAAACGTTGATATTTGATTTAGCTCCTTTATAGTTCGTATACTATATTATTCCATTGCCTCTTAAAAACGATACTAATGACAAGAGTGATTTTATAGTGAGAAAGGAACGATGTATGACCATTCGTAGTCGCCAGGCTTTTTTCCGGGCAAGCGTTTTTCTCGTCGGCATGCTTACTCTTTCGGGATATTGCGACGATACGTTCGACAAACTCATTGATTCCAAGAACTATTCCGAAGCCTTGAATTACGCGGACGCGAAAATTCCGTCGGGCTCGCGCGATTCAAAGATTTGGGCCAAGCTCGGCCGGGCCAATGAAGGTCAGGGGTTGGTGGAAAAAGCGCTCGCCTGTTACATGGTTGCCGGACGCCTGGACGCGAAAAACTACGAAGCGGTCCTGGGAAGCGCCCGGATTTATAACAAGCTCAACCAACCGGCCAACGCTGTTACTGCCGCGAAAAAGGCCATGGACCTTAAAGGCTCCAGTGAGGCAAGCTGGGAATTCGCCCGGGCGTGCATCGCGCTGAATAAAGCCGCGGAAGCCAAAAAAGCGTTGGAAACGGTGGTTGACGGCGATCCGGACAATATAGCCGCCCAAAAGGAATTAGGCATACTTTACTATAATGAAAAAGCCTACGACAAATCGATTACGCTGCTCAAGGACGCGTATCTGAAACAACCCGATGAAAGCATAGCTTACCGGATCGGCAAGGCCTATAATGAGGCAGGCAACCCCGACTCGGCCCTGGTCTATCTCAAGGGCCCCGGCGGCCGCAAGGTATCGACGCCCGAGGCGAGTCTTGAACTCGGCAATATTTATTATAAGCTCCAAAAATTCGAAGCCGCGGCGGGGGAATACGAAAAAGGACTTTCCAAAAACGGCGGGGAAGCCCTGGATTACTACGAATGGGCCGTGAGCCTTGAAAAATCGGGCGGAGGCGCCGATAAAATCGCCAAGGCCTACCAATCGGCGGTCGATAAATTCGGGGCGTCAAAATCCAAAGAGGCCATTCTCAGCCGCGCCGGACTAGGACGAAAGCTTCTTGACAAAAAGAACTATCCCGCCGCGCTCGTCCAATTTCAGGCGGTTTTTTCCCGCGACAGCCTCGGCAAGACCGTACCCGACATTAACGGGCTTTTGGCCGTTTCGTACGAAGGTTCGGGCGCCTTGCCCAAGGCAACAAGCTGCTGGGAGCGCGAAATCCGGCTTAACGACTCCAACGTCGAGGCCTATGCGCACCTCGGCGATCTCTACACCAAGGAAGGCCAGGCCGAAAAGGCTCGGTTGACTTATGAAAAAATGATTTCGATCAACCCCAATAACGACAAAGTCCAGCTCATGCTCGGCCAGTATTATCTGAAGGCGAAAAAATACCAGGAGGCCCTCAAATATTTCGAGAAAAGCTATACGGTCGAACGCAGCGCCAAAGCTGCCGAGGGCATGGCGCTTTCCGCCATGGCCCTGGGCCGGACCGATATGGCGCGCGACGCGGCCGAATCCGCGGTCCGTATCGACCCGACATTGTATGACTCGCACTTGGTCTTGTCGAAAATTTATTTGAAAGACAAAAATTACAAGGACGCGATCGACCAGATCGACGCGCTTGTCAAGAAAGACCAGGGCAATAAGGATCTCTGGCAGCAACTCGCATTGTGTTACGAGCAAACCGGCGACCAGGCGAAGCTGGCCGAGGCGGACAAGCGGATCATTGCGCTTGACCCGCGCAATATTTCCTCACGCACGCGTCTGGCGCGCTACAGTCTCGCCCAAAACGACGCCAAAACCGCGTTCGATCTCTTTAAGGAAATCGTCGCCTTGTCGCCCGGCGACGCCGACGCCTTCAAGAATTTGTACGATATTTCGCTGCAACGGGGCGTTAAAGACGACGCAATCACCTATTTAAAGCGCTATGTCGCGCTCAAGCCGGACAATGCGGAGGCCCAGAAAAACCTTGGGGAGCTGCTGTACGACAAAAAGATGTTCGACGGCGCGCTTGACGCCTACCGGGCGGCCATTGCGATCGATCCGGCGGTCAAGGGCGTGTACAAGCATTTCGCGGAAATTCTCATGGCGCAAGGAGGCGATCAAACGGAAATAGTGACCGTGCTCACCGGCGCCATTGCGGCGGGGGAGGCCGAGGCGTCCGTGTACGCCGCCCTGGGAACGCACTACTATAAGCGCGGCAATTGCGTAAAAGCCGTTGAGATGTTCCAAAAGGCCTTGCAATTGGACCCGAAAAATATTCCTATTTTGTCTTTTTTGGCCGATTGCCAGGCAAAAAACGGGGACGTAAAAGAGGCGATAATTTCATATGAGCAGGCCATTTCCATGAACCCTAACGCGATTCAGGAATATAAGGCCCTGGCGGGTCTTTATCAACAGCAGAACAACTTGTCGCAAGCCATGCTCATGTATAAAAAATACCTCGAAAAAAAGCCTTCGGATGTTCGCGTGATCCGGATCGTGGCCGATTATGCATTTACGCAGAAAAATTACGACGACGCGGCGAAATATTTCGAGATGATCAAGGGTGAGGAATCTAAAAAGGCCGATTTTCTGTTTCGCTTCGGACAGGCGTGCTATTACGCGAAAAATTATAAAAAGGCCGTCGAGTTGCTCAAGCAGGTGGCGCTGCTCACGCCACTCAACGCGGAGGTCTTTAAAATCCTTTTTGACATAGCTTCGCACGACAATACCATGAAGGCGGACGCGACGGTATACCTGAGGAAGCTCGTTGCGCTTAGGCCCGGGGACGCCGCGGCCCAAAAGACCCTTGCCGACATGCTCTACGACCATAAGGATTTCGCGGGGGCTCTGGCCGCCTACCGTTTGGCGCTCAAAGCCGATCCGGGCATTCGGGGAATTTATAAGCAATACGTTGAAATCGTCATGAAAGAGGGGACGAAGGAAGAAATCGTCAAGGCATTGACGGGGGCGATAGCGGCGGGAGAGGCCGACGCGGGGATGTACAGCGAACTCGGGGGATCGTTTCAGGCCCAGGGGGCCTATGCCAAGGCAATAGAAATGTACCAAAAGTCGCTCCAACTCGACCCGAAAAACGTCGGCATTCTGGGCGCTCTTGCCGTTTGTCAGGCCAAAAGCGGGGATTTGCAACAGGCCACTATAACCTACGAACAGGAATTGGCCATGAAGCCGGGCGCGGTGCAGGAATATAAAGCGCTGGGCGACTTGTATTTACAGCAAAAAAAGATTGACCAGGCCATTACCGCCTATAAAAAATACCTTGAAAACGATTCTACGAGCGTCGCGATCATCATGACCGTGGCGAATTACGCTTATAAGGCCAAGGACTACGACGAGGCGCTGCGGTATTTAAGCATGGTCCACGGCGAAGAGGCGAAGCGAGGGCAGTTCTTATTGCTCTACGGTCAAGCATGCTACCAGAGCAAGACCTGCACGAAGGCGGGGGCGATATTCAAGCAATTGGCGACGCTCATGCCGCAAAACGCCGAGGTTTTCAAGAACCTGTTCGATATTTCAATGAAAAACGGCAATACTGCCGACGCGACCTTGGCCCTCAAACGATACGTTGCGATCAAGCCCGACGACGCCGCCGCGCAAAAACAGCTCGGCGATTTTCTCTACGACCAAAAAGACCTTGCGGGCGCCATGGCGGCCTATGGCGCGGCCTTGACGGCCGATCCGACGCTCAAGGGCTTTTTCAAACGCTATAGCGAAATCGTGATGGGCAAGGGGACGCAAGAACAGGTAATAACCGTTTTGACGGCCGCCATCAAGGCGGATGAAGCGGACGGTCCCATGTACGCGGCCCTGGCAACCATTTATCAGCATGAAAACGCCTGTTCCAAGGCCATTCCTTATTATCAAAAAGCGCTTCAGCTCGACACGAAAAACAGCGCCGTTCTTCCCGCCTTGGCCGCTTGTCAGGCCAAAACCGGCGACGTCAACGACGCGGTCATAACCTATGAACAGGCCGTTGCCATGAACCCCGCCGCGCAAGCGGAATATAAGGCCCTGGGTGATTTGTACACCAAGCAAAACAAGCCCCAGCAGGCGGTGGCCATGTACCGCAAATACCTCGAAAAAGCCCCGCATGATATCGAAGTGGCGTCGATAGTCGGCGAAAGCGCGATGAAGGAAAAGAACTATGCCGACGCCGTCAAATATATGGGCATAGCCTATCCGTCAAGAGCTTCAAACCTCGAATTCCTGTTTTCATACGGCCAGGCGTGCTACCTTGACGCATCCGCGGGGGAACCGAAAAACTTTAAAAAACCCATTGAAGTCCTTGAGCGCTTGCGGGCCGCGGCCGTGGGTAAAGGCATTCCGCACAATGCCCAAGTGCTTAAAATGCTGGCCGATTCATACGACAAAATCGGGGACACCACGCGCGCCGTGGCGCTGTATATCGGCTACACCAAAATACCCGGCGTCAAAGACCAGGAGGCCTCGTTTAGAAAAGCCCAGTTGACCGAAAAGACCAACCCGGCCCTTGCCGCGAAAATGTACGAAGACAATACCCTGTTGTTCCCGTCCGATTACAGGAATTTCCTGGCCGCGGGACTCTATTACGCAAAGCATCCGGGCTCCTCCGACAGGGCGCTGCCCCTGCTTAAAAAATGCACGGCTTTGGCGGATTCCTTTCCGCAAGTGTGGATGGAACTCGGGCAAGTATACGGCAAGCTCGGAAAAGACAAAGAAGAAGTCGAGGCCTATCGCCAGTTTATACAGCGCGACCCGACGAACCCCGAAGCGAGCGGCCGGATCGGCGAGATCCTGCTGGCCAAGAAAAACGTCAACGACGCCATGGTTTTTCTTGAGACCGCCAATGCGCTTAAACCCAATGACGCGCATTACATGATGCTCCTTGCGCGGGGGTATTTGCAAACCGACCGGCCCAACGAGGCGATTGATTTGCTTGAAAAATCGGAAAAGTTGTTGCCGGACGATTTCAATATTAAGGAGCAGCTCTATACGCTCTACGATAAAAAAGGCGACGCCCGTAACGCCCTCAACGAAATGAAACAACTCGTCGAGCGCAAAAAGGACAAAGCGTACATGCTTAAATACGCCGAGGCCCTTTACGCCAATGGCGTTTATGCCGACGCCGAGAACGTGGTCAAGGACATCCGGGCCACGGAGCCCGAAAACCTGCCCGCGCTCATGCTTATGGGAAGGATACAGGGGGTGCAGGGAAAATGGGACGAGGCCCTCGAAACGTTCAAGGAAGTTTCCTATATTAATCCTAGTTACGCCCCCGGTCTGTATGAACGGGCCGAAATCCATTTAATGCAGTCAAAAATCCAATGGGCCCGCACCTTTTACGAACGCGCCCTTAAAGCCGACCCGAAATACGTGCTTGCGGAAGTCGGGCTTGCGAAAGTCTGTCGCGTTGAAAAGAACAAGACCGAATACATGAAGCACATCGAAAACGCGAAACAGCTCGACGCCAACAATAAGGCATTGCTGGATGAAATGACGGAAGGCAAGAAAATGTTGCGGTAGCCCCGCGGCGCGCCGGGGGTTTGCTTTTGTTTTCAATAAAAAAATTGCCGTGGCCCGCCGCCCTCGCCATGTTGTTGGCCGCGGCAGGCGCCGGCGGATACGATCTAACGGTCGACAAATGCAGTTTCGAGGTCGCCGTCGCCCATTTGGACACGCAATTCGGCTGGCCGCGCGATTCCACGTACAAGATTTACATTCCCGCCACGCTCCATCAAAACTTCGCCCTGTTCCGGTCGTATCCCCGGTACGTATTCAGTTTTTGCGGGGCGTTTCGGTACTGGATCGCCGAGCAGTTCGGACAAAATGCCACAATCGGCGATTTTCAGGCAGGAGATTGGGACACGCTCAAATCCTATATTGCCTCGGGCAAATGGGCGCTTGCGGGAAGCATGATCGACGAAACCGACGTCAACATGCCCTGCGCCGAGGCCATGTGCAGAAACTTTCTTTACGGAAACGGGTATTATCAAGACAAATTCGGGAAACGCAGCTTTGACGTTTATTTGCCCGACTGTTTCGGATTCAGCTATAGCCTTCCTACTTTCGCCAACCATTTCGGCGTGCGGGGTTTTTCCACGCAAAAGTTCGATTTGTGGGGAGGATGGTGGGCGCCCGTTCCCAACGCGCGGGCGATCATGAAATGGCAGGGGCCCGACGGAAGTTTCATCTACGCGGCCATGAAGCCCTCGGCGTACACCAGCAGCTACGATGACGTCAATACTAACGCGGGGGATTCCGTTCAGGCCCAAAGCGGCATGTGGATCTGCTACGATTATTACGGCACGGGCGATATGGGCGGCGCGCCTTCGGAAGACTACGTTTCCGGGCTTTGCAACCTTGCCGACGGAAAGATAGGCGACGTCAATGTTTTCCCCGCGGCGTCCGATTCGCTGTTCAGGATGCTTGACAGGCTTGAGAAAGCCGGGGACCCGGACGTGGGCAAGTTATATACCTATGACGGCGAGCTGATCATGAAAACGCACGGCACGGGCTGCTATACCACGCACGCCGACCTTAAAGTGCGCTACAGGGGGATGGAGCTTGCCGGACTTCGGGCCGAGCCGGCCGCCGTTATTGCAAGTAAACTTGCAGGGGCCGTATATCCTCGGCAAAAAATCTGGCGCGCATGGTTTAAAGGCATCGACCATGCTTTTCATGACGACTTTACGGGGACCAGCGAACCTTATACCTACTATGATTCATGGGACGGCACGGTCAACGACCTTGATTCCCAAATTACGAGCTTTAATCAGGTATGCGATACTTCAAACGCAGAGAATGCCGCGGTCCTCAACACGCTTGTATCAGGTCCCGGCGCGGTGCCGGTAGTGGTTTATAACCCGCTTGGCCTCGATCGCCGGGACGTGGCCCAGGTGACGGTTGTTCTTGGCGCCCCAACGCAATACGTAAAAGTGATCGACCCTTCCGGCAGCGAAACGCCGTCGCAAATCATCAGCGGAAGCGCCACGGCCTCACCGACCATTCTTTTTATCGCGCAAACGCCTTCCGCCGGATATGCAGTGTATGAAGTGCGGCCCGCCTCCGCGCCTACGCAACTTCAGACCGGCTTGATTGTTTCAGCGGATGCAAGCTCAATGGAAAACAGCGAATACGCGGTGACCGTCGACGCCAATGGCGATATAAGCCAGATTGTTGACAAAAAAGGAGGAGGCAGGGCCTTGTTCGCCGCCGCGCACCGGTGGGAACTCCGGGGAGACAACTCCATAGGGTACCCGGCGTGGGAAGTGCTTCAGTCCGACGTCATGTCGGCCCCAAGCGGTTATATCGATCAGGGCGTCGTGAAAACCGTGACGGAAAACGGGCCCGTACGGGTAACGATTCAGGTGAGCAGAAACAAAAACGGTTCGACGTTCGTCCATAATTACCGCTTGTGCGCCGACAGCGCCGGGAGAACGGTGACTGCCGACAACACCGTGAATTGGAACACCAGCGGAAGCTTGCTCAAAGCGGCGTTTTATTTTACCTGTTCAAATCCGCTTGCAACCTATAGCGTTGGCGTGGGGACCATCGACCGGCCCAATAGCGGCGTTGACACGCGCTACGAAGTGCCCGCCCAGCAGTGGGCCGCCATCGGAAACGGCGTTTTCGGCGTTGCAATCATGAACCACTATAAATACGGGTGGAGCAAGCTGTCGGACAACAATCTCAGCAATACGCTCATCCACTCGCCCCACCTGGTGAGCGGATCCGCCTATGCCGGCGATACGGGAATGACGCACAATTTTACCTACGCGATCTACGGCTATACGGGCGATTGGAAAAACGGTGTTGAAGCGCAGACCCAGCGGTTCAACACGCCCTTGTCGGCGTTTCAAACAACGTCGCACGCGGGGGTAAACGGGTACGGTAAAACATTTTCGTTTGTCCGGGCAAGCGATCCGTCGAAGGTCATGATCATGGCCGTAAAAAAGGCTGAAAAGAGCGAAGAGTATGTTGTCCGCGTCCGGGAAATCGCGGCGGCGTCGTCAAACGTGAGCTTGATTTTCAGTAGTAATATACTGACGGCGAAATCGACGAACGGCATGGAGGATGATTCCGGGGCGGACCTTATAATCCCCAGTGGAGCTGACCATAACGAAATCGGTTTTACCATCAATAAATACCAGTTGAAGACCTTCAAAGTCTCCTTGGGAAACGACCGGATCGATCCTTCCTTGGTAAAGTGCGGGTCAATTCCGTCGTTCGATGATATCGCCTTTACGGTCGCGTTAACCATGGGAGGCAAACGAAGCGTGGCGAAGTTTCTGGTCCCTCGCGACCAGACTGTTCGTAAAGCCTACATTACGGACATCATGGGCCGTATGGTGCGCCTGCTGCATGGCGGCCCCGCGGCGCCGCTGGCCGCCTCGTCGCATATCGCATGGGACGGTACGGATAGTAATGGCCGCACGGTCTCAAGCGGGGTATTTGTCGTGACAATCGTTACCGACCATGCCGAGCAACACGCGCTCATGCGCTATGCGCAATAAACGATAAGCCGACACCATGTCCATAAAATCGACCTTTAGGGCTTTACAGTACCGAAATTACAGGCTGTTTTTTATCGGCCAGGGAACCTCGCTTATCGGGACCTGGATGCAGCGCATTGCCACAAGCTGGCTGGTATATCGTTTGACCGGCTCCCCGGTAATGCTCGGCGTCGTCGGCTTTGCCGGCCAGATCCCCACGTTCATTCTTTCGCCCTTGGGAGGGGTCGCGGCCGATCGCTGGAACAAAAAAACCATTGTTTTACTCGCCCAGATTTTTGCCATGGCGCAGGCCATGGCGCTCGCCGCAATGGTGATAAGCCACTCGATAACGGTCCCCTGGGTCCTGGCGCTCAATATCGTTTTAGGGACCATTAACGCCTTCGACATTCCGGCCCGCCAGTCTTTCGTGGTCGACATGATCGAAAAAAAGGAAGATCTCAGTAACGCCATCGCGCTCAATTCCTCCATGGTAAACGGCGCGCGGCTCATCGGCCCGTCGATCACGGGGATTCTGATCGCGTCTATGGGGGAGGGAATTTGCTTTTTGGTCAACGGCCTCAGCTACCTGGTCGTCATCGCCGCGCTTATCATGATGCGCGTTCCCCCAAAGGAAAAGAAACTCAAGAACGGCCGCATGCTTCGGGATTTTAAAGAGGGCTTTGCGTACATATACGGGTCCATTCCTCTGAGGTCAATCATTCTGCTGCTGGCGCTGGTTAGCCTCGTGGGTATGCCCTATCAGGTGCTTATGCCGATTTTCGCCAAAGAGGTCCTTGGCGGCGGCCCGCACACCCTGGGGTTTCTCATGGGGGCCGCCGGGCTCGGGGCCTTGTGCGGGGCCATATTCCTGGCGTCGAGAAAAAGCGGTTACAATATCGGCCCCTTAATCCCCGGCGCGGCGGCGCTCTTCGGGGTGGGGCTGATAACGCTGTCGTTTTCAAGGATGTTATGGCTTTCCCTGGCGCTTCTATTATTTACGGGTTGCGGCATGATGGTCCAAATGGCGTCGAGTAATACGATGCTCCAGGTTTTGGTCGACGACGACAAGAGGGGGCGGGTGATGGCCTTTTACGTGATGGCGTTCATGGGCATGGCCCCGTTCGGCAGCTTGCTCGCGGGCACGCTCGCCGGCCTGATCGGCGCGCCGCACACGCTTCTCATCGGAGGGGTCCTGTGCATTGCAGGCGCGGCGGCGTTTTCAAAAAACATCCTTTCGGTCAAGGGACTGGCGCATTTGCCTGAAAAAGAGTTGACCCCCGAAATAGCGACGGAAATCGAGTCGTCGGAGGAAGTTTCGGAAAACCTGTAGCGTAAAGCTCCTCAAGGCGTTTGCCTATTGCGCCGTAATCGAAAACACCCCGCTATTGCCGAAAATGTTCGAGTTAAGCCTGCTGATGACTTTCACGAAGTAATCCGTTCCCGGCGCTTCCGTTGAAGGAACGGTCCATGCATAGGTCCCGCTGTTTGAAACGTTTGCGACGATCGTTTCCACAACGCCGGAACTATTGTACAGGAATATGTCGACATACCCTCCAACATTAATCTGGCTTCCCCATTGAATCGAACATGTCTTTCCGATCGTAAAAGAGCCGCCTGTCGCCGGAGGCGAAGCGATCGTAAAACGGAATTTCGTCGAGTCGTTGCCCGTTACCGCAGCAGTATAGGAACCCGCGACTGAGCTATTGACTTTAAAGAAATAATTGCCCGCCGCCGGGCAATACCACGCGATGGTCGCCGTAGAATCGGCCGTCGTGCTGACGGAAGACGATAAAACAGTTTTTGCGTCGGGTTGATAGAGCGCAAGCGCCGTGGACATCGAGCGGGTCGATCCGGTCGTGGTTATGAGGTAGAGCAGGCCCGGGGAAGCGCTGAAGCCGAACCAATCGTTGTCGCCTAAAGGAAGCGTATGGATTTCCGATTTTCCCGTCGTGGCAATGACATGGGCGACCGCGGAAGAATCGTCGGGTTCGTACGCGTCGGGATCGAGCCCGCTTACGGTAAAGGACGGACTATAGCCGACGATGCTCGGCGCCGAATAATTCGTCATTTTAATGCGGTACTTGCTTGACGAGGCAAGCCCCAAAAGCGGCGTAAATGAATAGGTCCCGGAATTGGCCGTTGAAGTCGTTATGGTTTGGACGAGCGCCGTGTCGAGGGTAAGCTGCAACCGCACGTAGGTCCCGAAAATCGACGTGTCGGGGAGCCACTGGATGGAATAGACCGATCCCGCCGACCACGTGGATTGCGCCGAAGGATTGACAAAGGTCACCAAGTTGACTGCCGAATATTTTTTAACGGAAATGCCGTAATTTCCATAGCCGGAATAAGGACTGACCTGGAGATAATAGGTTGCGCTTTGGGGACAGGTCCACGTGATTTTCGGCGCATAACCGGAGGAATACTGCACATACGAAATCGCGGGAGCGGCGTATAAATAAAGGTACAAGCTCACGCTTGCATCGGTTGTGGCCTGAATAATATAAATGGAATCCTTTTCCGCGGAAAAGCTTATCCAATCCTTGTCGTTTCGGGTAAGCGTCCGGTTCTGCGCCGTGCCGGTCACTGGAATGGTCGAGGCTTTCGACGCGGAATCGTCGGGTTCATACGCGTCCGGGGCGATACCGCTGATGTTGAAAGCCGCGCTCGATCCCGCAATCGAGCTGTTGGAATAACTGGCTATCCTTATTTTGTAATCGCTGCCGGTGGCCAATCCAGCGGGAACCAGCGCGGAATAGGTCCCGGAATTGGACATGTAAGAATATGTTTGCATGAGTACGGCGCCTTTGTACAAACTTATGGAAATGGTAGAACCGAAAAGCGAGGTATCGCTGCTCCATTGGACCTGGTACGACGAGCCGGCGGACCAGGTGGAGGTTGCGATGGGATTTACAAAAGTAAGCGCCTTGGTTGAATCGAATTTCGCCACTTTGAACGTATAGGCGCCGGTATAGGTCGAGTAAATCTTGGCGTACATCACGCCTTTTCGGGCGCTTACCCATGTCTGCGGGGTCGAGGTTGAAAAATACGCGCTATACGAAGTTTCGGCGCCATAGTACAAATTGGTCCGGGGGGAACTCAGGCCGCTCGTTTGAATGAAATACAGGGCATTGCTGTCGACCGCAAATTGGACCCAGTCCGTGTCGCCTAGCGATAGCGTATGGGCCTGAATGGCGCCGTCTACGGTAATTGTTTTCGCGGAATCGCGGATATTGTCGAATTCATACGAATCGGGCGAAATGCCGCTTATGGTAAACGCGGGGCTATAGGCTGAAACGTAGCCCGTGTAATATCCGGTAATTCTAATATGATAGTCGCTTCCCGTGGCGATTCCGGACGGTATGGCCGCAGAATAGCTTCCGCTGTTGACGATTCCCGAAGCCAGCGTCTGGATAAGCTGCGTTCCTTTCATGAGGGAGACGATCACATTCGATCCGAACAACGAGGAATCCCCGCTCCATTGGATTTGATAGGAAGATCCGGCTGAAAACGTGGAGGCCGACGTCGGGTTCAAAAACGTGAGCGCCGTTGACGAATCGTACTTCGTTACCTTAAAGGAGTACGCCCCGGTATAGTAGGAGGATATCCTCGCGAAAAATGCTCCGGTTTTAGTACTAACCAATAACCACGGGGAAACGCCGGTGGAATAATTGGTATACGACGTTTCGGACCCGTAAAAAAGATACGTTTGGGGCGAGCTCAAGCCGCTTGTTTGAATGAGATAGGATTTGCCGCTGTCCGCGGAAAATTTGACCCAATCCGTGTCGTTCAGCGTGAGTGTGTGCGCTTGGGCCGCGCCCGTCGTGGCGATTGTCGATGCCGAGTCCCTTTTATTGTCTGGTTCGAAGGCGTCGGGCGTAATGCCCGCAATGGTAAATGCGGGACTGAAGGCGAAAATTCCGGCGTCATAATAGCTCGATATTTTTACCTTATATTTGCTTCCCGATGCAATCGTGGCGGGAATCGACCACGAATAGCTTCCTAAATTGGTCGTCTCCGTCGAAAGGGTCGTATAGAGGGTTGAGTCATTATATATCTGGACCGTGACGTAGGACCCGACATTGCCGGTTGTTTGCCACTGAATGCTATACAAACTTCCCGCCGACCAGGTTGACGTGGCGGAAGGAGATGAAACGGTAAAACCGCCGCTATATTGCGAAACGATTGAAAAATATTTGCTGAACCCGAAAATTCCGGGATCATAGTAGCTCACCGCCTTTATCCGGTACCGGTTACCCGAACCTTTGGAGGTCAGCACATACGACCACAAATATGCCCCTGTTATACTGGAAACGCTGCTGGCAATTGTTGTAGCGAGCGACGTGTCGTAATACAATTGCAAGTATATAAGGCTTCCGGGTGAGCCGAATGTCGTCCAGGTTATTTGCAGGGCAGAGTCGATGACCACGTAGCTTGTTGAATCGGGCTTGGTTACGGTAATGCTGCCGTTATAATCCGAATATAAACTAAAATAGCAACCGAAATCGTATTTGGACGTGTCGGCGTAATTGCAGATTTTAACGCGATATTTGGAGCCCGAACCAACACCCAACGAGCCGGTTGGGACATACCAAACGTATTTGCCGGTGTTTAAATAACTCGTTGTTATGGCCAAAGCGGGTTTCTGATCAGTATATAAATAAATCGCGACATACGAGGATGCATTGTTGGGGTCCGTTGTCCAGGAAATTGTGTCATAGGTCCCTATTTTTAAGGATGTTCCGCCATAGGGCTGGACCAGATAAAAATTTCCGTTTCCCGTGTTGCCGCATGGCGGCGTATCGCCGGATTTTGAATTAAACGGATTGAGGGAGCACGAAGCGATTACAAGGGAAAGTGCGATTCCTACGGCGGTTTTAAAACCGTTCTTGGAACAAATCATGGCAGGTTCCTTTCATATAACGACCGTAAGCGTTTTTTAAACGTGGCGCTCGCATGGGTTAACATTTTAGAAACAATTATAAGTATATCATTGTAAAAAGGCCATTGCGAATAAAAATTTCAAGCTCAATTTGCCATAAGCGAACGGATCCGATCTCGGACCGAATTTTACGTGAAACGTATATTGACTTAGTGCTGCAATGAAGGACTGAATGTTAAAAAATGTACTTTAGTTGGTACATTGAAATTATTTTTTACAAACGTGATGGCCATCACAAACAAGACATTCGCCATAAATTAAGTTTGTAATCACAAAAGAGGCGGTTTCAAAAACGCCCCGTCATTATAAAAAAGAAAAGCATGCCGGAAAAAGTCTAATTTTATGGCCGAAAATCTTGTCAAATCAAACCCGAAAACCTACTTTAATTTTCCATCGTGTATTACGTGCTTTCAAAAGCCGTGCGAACGGCTGCGCTATGGCGGGGTCTATCCGGGTAAATTTATTATAGTGCATTCGCGTGAATATTCATTTACAAATTGCCATTTTTCGGCGGCCTCCATAGACGAAGTTGGCCAGTTATTAAGCAACCTTCAGGTACATGATTTTACATATGAGATCGGTAAGATTATCTCGCTTATGTCTCCCGCCGAGCAAATTCATTGGAACATGGACCATTTGGTGACAGGCTACTCGGATTGGGCGGGATATTTGGAGTTTATTCAGCCTGTAGGCTCTGAACTCACTTCCGGTTATCGTGATGCCGCAGAACAAAGGATTCAGCTTTATAATAAATATCATATTTTCAAGGGGAAAATAGAGCCGGTTTATGGTAAGGATATTTGGGAAAAAAATGATAAAAAAGCTAAAGAAAATTTGGATGAATCTGAACGCGATAAATTAGATATAGAAATGCATAACCAAATTTGTGAAGCTGTAAGCCATAAAGAAGTTGCGTTACCGGGAAAAAGCCTGCATCAAAAAGGACGGGCAATTGATGTTGGTGGAACTTCGGATCGGCTTGAGAGAATTCGGGCATTAGCTTATTATTTGATTAAGTTTGAGAATACCGCTTTTGTTTCCGCCGTAAATAATGAAACCAATTGCGTACATTTCGAGTTCGATTGAAAGGAAGAATTTTGAAGAAAACAATCATTGGCTTTTATGCATTTTTTCTGTTCAATTCAATAGTATTTGCTTGGACGCCTTTGCCGGATTCTATTTCCTATTTCCCTTTGGCTCCAGGAAGTTATTGGGTGTATCGGGATTCTGTTTATAATCCTGCCGATGCAGAAGATATTGGGACAAGTACCTTAACAAAAGACTCAATCATAAACAGAACCGTTTGTGATAGTGGAATAATAGTTAATTGGGTAAATATCACCACTGCCGATGGGAAACGAAAGGTGCCTGACAAATGGCAATATTTCTGCGATACAAATGGATTCGTCTATGAAAAATATATTAAAAAAAACAAACTTATACAATTCTTAAAGCCATCCTACAAAGTTAATCCAAGCCCTGGCGACACTTGCATTTTTGAGAATGATACAATGGCTTATTATAAAAATTCCAATAATAATTGGCTTTATAATGAACGACTTGATAAAAAAATGAAATCAAAATATGACTTGATCTATAAATCTTTTTTTGCAAAAGGGATCGGCTTCATAGGAAGCCCTGGAACTGGATTTTCAAGAAATCTCATTGAATATCGCATTGGCAATGGTCCCATTATCAAAAAACACTGGCTCATGGAAGCGCCCGAAAAGAAATAGTTGACACTCTTAGTTTTTTCAAAAGATTTTTAAAAAGGAATTCCTATGTTTCGTTCTATTTGGTTGGGAAGCGTGGCGACAATTGTTTTGTCAGCTTTGCTTTATTTGTTTGTTTCCTGCGTCAGTGTTCCGGAAAATCCTTATAATCCATCCAATGCAAAAATCTGGTTGACTTTAAAGTCCGCCAGTGGTCGGGTAAGCGTTGATTCGCTAACCGACAGCGTTAGCAATATCGTCACCATTGGAATTACCGCATACCTTCCTGAATATATCGATTCTATTGGAATCTCGGTTTATAGCTCACCGGACGGAAATTTTGACGTTGATACGGTGCTCAAGAAATTAACGCCTTTGCAGAACCGGGATACGCTTTGGTATAAAGTCGCTTTTGCCACAAGCGGCAAAAAAACGCTTACGGCAACGGTATTTGCGAGCGCTTTTAAAAATCCAACCATAGCTTATTTTACCATTCTCGACAAACCTATCAAATCTGTTCCGCATTCCTGGCCACATCTTGTCATAACCGGAACAAAAAATATAACCGCCGCTCAAACATGCAGCCTATCGGTTTCGGTAAATGACAGCAATGCCTCTCAAGCGCATACTTTTTATGTTAAGCAAGACACACTCCCATTATCCGTATTTACGCCGCCCTTCAAATGGATTCCGCCGATAGGATTTATCGGCAATCATTTCGTATTTTTCAAAGTCACGGATACCGATAGCCCGGCTTATTTCGACACGCAAACAGTGACGATAACCGTGTCCGACACGAGTACAGGCCCTCATTGGGGAAGCAAAACGCTTTCACTTTCCGGGGCCGAAGGCTCGACCATTTCATTGACATTAACGGACATATCAACCGGCGATTCGTTGTCGTATTTATTGATGCCGGGCCTACCCGCAAAAGACACGATCATAAATTCCGTTTATTCTTACGCCTTTGCCGTATTCGACACGAATAATTACTATCCTAGGATTATTGCAAAAGATAAGAATGGCAATACCGACACAATGACCATTCATTTGTGGGCAAGCCAGACCAATATTGTGGATTCAATTGGTCCTAAAATCACCAAAATAAGCGGCCCTGCAACAAACACAAGAACGGCCAGTCCGAACGATACGCTTGTTTACTCCGTTACCGACCAAAGTGGCGTTGATACCGTCTCGTGGACTCTGAATTCAGGCACCCCGACTGTATTATTGCCGGATGCAAACGGCCATTATACGATTTTGGCCGTTCTGAGCACCTATCAATCTAATAAAATCGTTATCACGGCGTCCGACAAATCTTCATCGCATAACAAAAGCACGGACACGACCTTACTCGACTACAATGTTGCGCCTAAAGCAAACAATCAAAACATTTCAACTAAAAAAAATACACCGTTATCCATTACGCTTACCGCCGACCCCATTGACGGCGATTCACTTTCCGGCTGGACCGTTGTTACCCCGCCCGCAAACGGTACACTTTCGGGGACTGCTCCGGTATTGACCTATACTCCCCCAACCGGGTTTTTAGGGTCCGACAGTTTGACTTTTACCGTTACCGATGGAAAAAATACCAGTAACGTCGGTAAAATAAAAATCAATGTATCGGATGTACTCGTGGCCCCGGTTGCCGGGAAAACAATCGCCGACATTGCCGTAAATAAAGGCCAGCCCGCTTCATTTGCAGCTACAGTAAATTCCGACGCCAACCCGACGCCGGTGTTCTCTTGGTTTAAAGAAGGCGGCACGACTTCGATTTCAGCCATTCAGACGTATACGATTTCCCAGACAAATTACACCGACCAGGGAAGATACCATTACATTGTCTCGAATTCCCAGGGAACGGACACGTCGAATTGGATAACGCTTACAGTCAAGGACATTACGAAACCGGTCATTGTTCTTAAAGGCGCAAATCCGCAATCGATTATGGTCGGTGGGAAGTATACGGAACTTGGGGATTCCGCTTATGATGATAAAGACGGAATTATCACTTCAAAGGTTGTCATAGATACTTCAAAAGTTAAAGTTGCTCAAATCGGGACATATCAAGTTACTTATTCCGTTAAGGACAGCACAGGCAATGCGGATACCGTAACCAGATCAGTGCAAATAAATGGGAATGCTCCGGTTATTGGCACTATTTCAGGAAATAAAGAAACCTGTATTAATGTGGCGGCAGTATTTTCGGTTTCGGCCACA
>Ga0182027_10002397_pt1 | contig 30463 bp, 27 predicted proteins | sample 712E1DmetaG_FD_121300 | JGI IMG/M metagenome (GOLD analysis project Ga0182027, IMG submission 121300) | Permafrost microbial communities from Stordalen Mire, Sweden - 712E1D metaG (Illumina Assembly) | ecosystem: Environmental > Terrestrial > Soil > Wetlands > Permafrost | place: Sweden...
CAAAAAGGTCTCCAGAATTATTTATCAGAACATAAATACGGAAATGCTATAACTGAAGACTTGTGGAAATCCTTGGAAAAAATATCCGGGAAAAATGTGAAGAAAATTATGGAAAATTGGACAGGCAAGCCCGGATACCCGTTAGTCAATGTCCTGGAATCGAATAATAGATTAAAACTTACTCAATCCAGATTTTTCTCAAACCCCTTATCCGCAAGAATAAGTTCAGATAAAACTCTTTGGTCAATTCCTCTTGATAAATTTTTGTTTTCCAAAAAATCTCTTTTTATGCCGAAGCATAGAGGTTGGATAAAATTAAATAAGGGAGAAACGAGCTTCGTTCGCATTAAATACCCATCAAATCTTTTGGAACTGCTTAAGGATCCTATAAATAAAAAAATATTATCTCCTGAAGATCGTTACGGGTTGATTAGGGATGCTTTTATGCTTTCTCAATCCGGACATAGCTCTACGGAAGATGCTTTACGCTTGCTTTCGGCGTATAAAGATGAAGAAGAGTATATTGTCTGGGCGGAAATAGCCTCCAACTTGAGGACAATCAGTAATTTAACCTTTAAAGAAATATTTTACGAAAAATACAGGTTTTTTTGCCGGGAAATATTCAAACCAATTGTTGAAAAAATCGGCTGGGATAAAAAACCCGGAGAAACACATACCCAAACACTATTGAGGAATGTAGTTATTTATGGGCTAGGGGCAAATGGAGATGAAGATATTCTAAAAAAAGCAAAGGAACTTTTCGAGCAACTTGTGTTGGGAAAAATTATATTAGATTCCGATTTGCGGGGAGTTGTTTGCAATTTAATAGCCGAAAATGGGGGAGAGAAGGAATATTTGGAGCTTAAAAATCTTTATGCCAAAACTCCGTTCCAGGAAGAGAAAGATCGCATATTCAGAGCACTTTGTTCATTCAGAGACAAAAAGCTACTTTCAAAATCTTTAGAGATGGCATTTTCCCAAGAAATGAGAGCTCAAGACAGATTTAAGGCAGTTAGTTTTATCTGGGCAAATCCTGTCGGACAAGATTTAGCTTGGGAATATGTCAGGGAGAATTGGGAATCAATTACCAAGACGTTTGCCGGAGGACATCTATATACGCGGTTTATCCAACCGGCCGCTTTTTTTACCGACAGCAAAAAAGCACTGGAAATAGAGGAGTTCTTCAAAAAAAATCCGTCGGTCGGATTAGAACGGACAATAGCTCAAGTTACGGAACAAATCAGAGCAAATGAGCTTTGGTTAAAGCGGGACAAAGATAAAATTTCCACCTTTCTCCAAAAGGCCAATAGGTTGTAATTTGACTGCATTAATTGGTAAAATGGGTAGTTATGGACGTTCTTAGAAAGAAAGTTTTGGGTAACGAAGTTCTTCAGGTCCTCGGGGTTAGATCATTTCTGTTCATGATGCTTTCCGAATTCTTTTCCCAGCTTGCATTCAACATGCAGCATTTCGTTCTAATTTTTATAATTTTCGGAGTTACACATTCGAACACGGCGGTTTCAGGCATGCTGCTTTCTTTTATTGTGCCGTCAGTTCTGCTCAGCGTTATCGCCGGTGTCTACGTTGACAGATGGAATAAAAAGAAAGTTTTATTAAACGGTCACTTAATTAGAGCAACTTTGCTTTTGCCTTTTTTAATTCCCAATCTTAACTTAGCCTTTATCTATACTTTTACTTTTTTAATTGCAGTAGTAACTCAGTTTTTTAACCCTGCAGAATCTTCAATTATCCCAAGTTTAGTGCCCAAAAAACTCATTATTTCTGCAAATGCGGTATTTGGATTTAGTGTCTATACCAGCATGCTGATAGGCTATGTATTTTCGGGACCCGTGCTTTTATTGTTGGGGAGGACATACACAATTGTTTTTCTAATTTCTCTTTTCATTATTAGTGCACTTTTTGTAACGGGAATCAAATTGGTTAATAAGAAGGAAGAAATTAAAGATCACGAATTAGCATCTCCGCGCAATTTATCATTTACTCAGGAAGCAAAAGAAATATTTGTTTTTATAAAAAAAGTAAAAAAGGTCATGCACGCTCTTTTTATGATTACCATTGCTCAGTCGGTTATTTTTATGTTTGCCGTCTTGGCTCCGGGTTATGTAACAACAATACTGCAGGCACCACTTGAAAGCCTTTCGGTAATTCTTATTGCTCCGGCTGCCGTTGGGTTGGGAATCGGAGCTTTTATGCTCGGAAGTTTGGGTAAGAAAATAAAACTCAAATCAATAAGCGCAGTAGGATTTATGATCGTCGGAGTAATTTTTGTTTTGATGCCTTTGGCCGGCCGGGTCGCCTCGTATGGTTTTATTCATTATATAAATTATTTTTTGCCGCACGTTATGAATATTAATATTTTGCATCTTATTGTTGCTATGGCTTTTATCGTCGGTTTTGGCATTTCGCTTGTCTTCATCCCGTCGAATTCGATCATTCAACTTGAAACACATGAAGAGATGAGGGGAAGAATGTATGGCCTGTTAAGCTCTTTGATAGGGGCTGTTTCATTTCTTCCTGTAATTCTCGCCGGAGGATTGGCGGATGTGTTAGGAGTAGGGGCAGTCATTATGGGAGTCGGATTTATTATGGTAGCGCTTAGTATTTACTATTTGTTTATATTTAGATCATAATCAATTAAGCACTGTAAATATGCAATTTTTTATTTTTGTTCTTCTGATTTGCTTATTCATCTTTCTTTATTGTGTCTATGTTTTATCTAACGATGATTTTATTTTCTTGAGAACAGACGTCACGATGGAAAAAATTTTCAATATGATTTTCATCGGTATATTACCGAGCCTTGTCATATCGCGCCTTTTCTACGGAATCTTGCATACAAAAGCTATTCTTTCTAATTTCTGGACATTTATTCTTATTCCGTATCATCCCGGTTTATCACTTCTGGGAGCAGTAGTTGGAGTAGGGGGATACTTTCTGTTTTTAGCCGTCCGGAGAAAAGATTCCTTTCCTTTGGAGAGAATATTTGATTTTTTTTCAATTGCGTTCTCAATATCTTTGCCGATTGGTTTTTTGGGATATCTTTTGTTTTCGGTAACCCGGATAGAAATGATTAAAGTAGCAATTCAGGCAGTTATATATTTTATAATATTTATAATTTTCCTTAAATTCTTTCTTAATAGGCTTTTAACAGGCAAATTTAAAGAAGGAACAATATCTCTCTTGTTCTTGATTTTCTTTTCCGCTGTCAATCTTGCTGTAAATGTTTTTACAAAAGTTTCCCTTTTGGGATATTTCAAAAATTCTGAAAATCTGGTATTAATATTTATTCTTTTGTTGGCAACAGGAATGGCTGTTTGGCATGAGAATTTAATAGGTAAAAAACCGGCGAAGAAAGGAAGCAATGGAGCCTAAGATAATTTTTGAGGATGAGGAATTGCTGGTCTTGGATAAACCGGCAGGGATGATTGTTAATAAGTCCGATACGACCAAAGAAGAAATTACTTTACAGGATTGGGTAGAAAGACACCTTAAGCTTACTGTTTTGCCTTCTGAAAAAGTAGATAGATCTAAAATTAGCTACGAAGAACAGGCGAAGTTGGATTTCGTAAGCCGGGCGGGAATTGTCCATAGGTTGGATAAAGAAACATCGGGAATTATTTTAGCTACCAAGACATTTCAAGCTTTTGTCAATTTACAGGCTCAGTTTAGAGAAAGAAAGGTCCAAAAAACTTATATTGCTCTCACTCATGAAGAGATAGAACCTAAAGTAGGGGAGATAAATGTTGCCGTTGGGAGGTTGCCGTGGAATAGAAAAAGATTCGGCGTTTTAGCAGAAGGAAGAGAATCTGTTACGGAGTATAAAGTATTAAGTGTTAAGTATTTAGTATCGGGTAAAGATAGGGAGCCTTTAACTTTGGTTGAATTATATCCCAAAACGGGCAGAACGCATCAGATTAGAGTTCATTTGCAATACATGAAACATCCGATTTTTGGCGATCCGCTTTATGCGGGACGCAAGACAGGCAGAAACGACAGAAAACTTTTGCCCCGGGTTTTTCTCCATGCCGCCAAAATTTCGTTTTTTCACCCCTTAACCAATGAACTGTTAGCCTTCGAAAGCCCGCTTCCGGAAGACCTTGTAAGGTTTATTGCCGGTCTCAATTAATGATTTGATATTGATTCCCGGCTTTCAAATTGATATCATTTAAACATCATTAGAAACCCATCCTCGTTCCAATCAAATCGGAGCCTCGGTGGGCAAGGGAGGTGACAATTTAATTATGGGTGGTGGCATGGGAGGATTTTATCAGGGAGAAAAGAAAAAGAAGAAAAAAGATACCAAAAGCATATCTTCTGCGTTTTCGGGCGGCATGGGAGCCCCGACTTTCACTCTCCCCAAATTGGTAGAAAAGAAAAAGCGGGATTTTTAACTCTATGAAGCAAAAAAAGGAACAATCAAAAAGCAATGCTAAAATTGCTGTTGTTTTTTTTGCATTTATAATTTTTATAGTCGTAATCTCACTAATTTTTAAACTGATCATTCTTATAGGCAACGGACAATTTGATAATTCCAAAAGATTTATCCTAAGCATCACAAATGATAAAAATATTGAAATAATGTCTTTATCTCCGAGTCTGAATAATATTACGATTTTTAAATTTAACGATGCGCTTTCGTCTTCGCAGGCCGGACGGCTTTTGGAAATTCCCATAGACGGTATTATTGAATCTAAATCTATAAATTTGAATCAAAGTGCAAATTCACTATTTATGAACTCAATTCTAAATTACAATAAGCTCAAAACAAAACTTACAATTATCGACATTTTAAGATTATTGATACTGACTAAAACTATTCCGGAGAGCGCCGTAAATATAGTAACGGTTGAAGATCAAGGAGGATTGGTGCCGGATAATATCGTGGGAAATTCGGTAAACGATGATTTAATAGAAAAAGATAATCAAACGGTACAAATTATTAACAGAACAAACGTAAGCGGGCTAGGGAGCAGGCTGGCCAAAATGATAACCAATATGGGCGGAAATGTTATACTGGTGATGTCGGAAGATGATTCGATTAAAAAATCTGCAATAACATATATTGATAAAGAAACTTATACCATAAAGAAATTACAAAAAATTTTGGGATATGAAGTCGTTAGGGAACCTAGTAATGCGATGGCGGATATCACTATAATAATAGGAGAGGACAAGGTAAATTCTTTACCTTTTTAAATAATGAATATTTGGTCGGTAATAATTATAATAGCGGTTATATCGGTAATTCTTTCAGTGATTGCGCTTATCGATTTGGAAAACAAATCGCACTTAAAACACGTCAAGAAAAAATTATCTAAAGGAAGAGTTGTATTCCGCCGAGTCTGATCCTGTTTCATGATTCTTCTTCAAGGGGGTAGGAATGATCCTCGTCTTCTTCTCTAATATCTCTATAATTTTTTATTTTTGTTCTATTACTCTTTGATAAGCTCAAATCCTGACCTTGATCCTGAGGGAACGAAGGTTGATTTTTATATTTAGATACTCTTTTGGTTTCTTTTACGAAGATACAAACTTTATGCTCGGACGCGGACTTGATGCAGCCATCATAGGTATTTCCGCCTTTTATTAATTTAATCAGTCTTTTTCCCACATCATCGGGCAACACCCCCAAATATTGTTTATTTTGGTCCTGAACAAATATCTTTGATCGTTTTATCGCGATAACAATCGGCTGACCGGTTGTTAAGAGAGCGATAATTTTCGGCTGTGCGGTGTTTACGAGAGAAATAATTTTTGTTTTTCCCGTTTCCTCAATAAAAGTATAGTTAACGTTTCTGACAGGAGATAAATTTTTTATAGCCTGCTTGGATCCCATTTCAGTCAATTTTTTGATATTTTTTATTGCAATCTGATTTAAAACATCTATTTTCAACACTTTTTTGTACGTAGACTTGGCATCAGATATCTTTCCCAGAATTGTAAATATATATGCCAAACGATTAAGGGCGTCAATATCTTTCGGATTCTCAGTTATGAGGGCTTTATTTAGGGTGACCGCGTTTTTCCAATCACCCATGAGCATTGCTTGTATAGCCTCGTCTTTTTGTAGTGTCATTTGCGGAATGAATACGGATTGTTGTGAAAGATGATACTAGGTTTTGTTGCAAAAGTCAATGGTAAAAAGTATAATTATTAGACTAATATTATGAGCGGACATTCAAAATGGGCCACAATAAAAAGAGCAAAAGGCGCAGCCGACATTAAAAGGGGACTAGCCTTCACAAAGATATCGAACGCCATAACGGTCGCCGTCAAAACCAGCGGGGGAATAACCGATCCCAACAGTAATTTTAAACTACGTCTGGCTATTGATGCCGCGCACGCGGCAAATATGCCTAAAGACAACATCGAGCGGGCCATTCAAAAGGCCGTCGGAAAAGACGCGGGGGAAGTCCAGGAAGTAATTTACGAGGGGTTTGCTCCGGAAGGAATAAGCGTAATTATCGAAGCTGCAACGGACAACTCAATGAGAACCACGGCCGAGATAAAAAGCATTTTCAATAAAGAAGGCGGAAACTTTGGGCAACCGGGGTCGGTCGCTTACCAATTCGAACAAAAAGGCAGGATAATTGTGCCTAAAAACGGAAAGACAATAGATGAATTGTTTGAAATTGCGGTTGACAGCGGAGCAGAGGATATAGAAGATGTTCAGGATAAAGCAATTATCACGACAGCATACACCGATCTGTTTTCTGTTCGGGAAAAACTTGCAGCTAAAGGCATAGTTCCTGAAGAAGTTGAGGCGATTCGAAAACCATTAAATCCGATTATCATTGATGATCAGGCAAAATTAGATAGAATTGACGGTTTCTTGGATAAATTAGAGAGTCTGGATGATGTTCAAAAAGTTTATTCAAATTTGGCAACAAATTAATAAAGCGTGGGCTTGTCTCTATAAAGGATTTTTAAAAAAGATCAGTTTTCTTTTCAATATCTCCAAGAGGCAAAAATTCATAATCAGCGTAATAATCTTATCTTTAATTCTTTTCTTCTCGGAACATTTATTCGGTAAAGGGGGGGTGTATATGGCCTTTCTGTTGTCGTTTTTAACAGACCTTTTTGTCTTTTGGGCTATAAGAAAGGATCTTAAGGATAATTTATCACTCCAGGTTTTTATTTTGCCGTTATTTTACTCTCTGGCCTGCGCCTTATTTTATTTCTTGGTTCCGGCCAGATTCTTGACCCGTATAGGCATGTCGCTTTTATATGCTTTCGGACTTTATTCGCTCCTCCTTTCGGAAAATATTTTTATCGTTTCCTCGATCAGAACTATTGCCCTTTTATCATCTGCCAGAACTGTTTCATTTATTGTGACTTTGCTTTCTTATTTTTTTATGGCTAACGTCATTCTTTCTTTGCATCTGAATATTTTTATAACACTGCTTTTTATTTTTGCATTTTCTTTTCCCTTGATATTGCATTCTATTTGGACACATACCTTGGAAGGGGATTTCCGTTCACATTTGGAGTGGGTTTTATTAATTACGGTTTGCATTGTTGAAACAGCGCTTATGTTGTGGTTTTGGCCGACAACACCGACAATAATCGGACTTTTCTTAACTTGTCTTTTTTATATTTTGGTGGGCATTTCTCAGGTATGGCTGGACAGAAGACTTTTTAAAGGCGTTATGTGGGAATATGTTTGGGTTACGGTGATTGTTTTTTTAGTTTTTATAACATTTAGCCTCAGATCGTAAAAGAAAAATTCACCGTCAGAACAGGGAAGAGGGAAGTGGGTTAGAGAACCATTAGCTTCAAATGATATAGTTTGATATATAGGCCTATAATATTATAGGATGTGGATAACTTTTCACGGGATTTTACGGTAATTTTCACACCAGTACGAACGCTTACTTGCTCTCAAGGCCTTACGTCCTCGCGTCGCAAGAGCGCGCGTACGGTGCAAGCACTTGCGCGTTTACATTTTCAGTTCCATATTCTTATTAGTCCAAACACTCTTCCTCTTCTGCCATCCCTTTTATAATATAAATAACGTATCTACTTATTTTTAGCCTTGAAAATATGAGTTCGGATTGATAAATCGGGCTAAATCGAAAAAAATACGAACATGCTAAATTGACAGTTTTTGAGGCTAAAATCGTGAGTTTAGCTCGACAAATCAATCTAAATTACGACGCGGCCGGATCGGGTGGAGAGGGGTGCCGGAAGACGTTAAATATTTGAATAAACTATTGAACAGTAAGAAAGCTAAGAGAGTAAATGCCTGCTATAAGGCAGGAGAAGTATTGTACTATTCTCTTTTTATGGCTCCTGCCAAAAACAAAAAAAATGTATTTCAAGCACCCGGAGAGAAGAAAGTGCTTATGTCGCACAAGATAACTTTTACGACATCACTCGAGGCTATTTCCGGGGAGAAGTGGTTAAAATTGTCTACCCTTTTCCTGTAAATTTGTCATTTTTCCAATTGTTCCCGATTCCCGTTGGTCATTATTCTCCCTAATTTACAGGGCTTAAAATTTGATACACTTCCCTACTATGGGACTTAATATTTGGTCATTTCCGAGGCTAAATGAAGCTAATTTCTCTCCCCCTTTTAACTTTTTTTGCCGGAGAAGACATTATTATTGGTTTAAAGTGCATCTTTGTATGGCTAAGTCTTGCGTAAATAAGGCTTCCACGGTCCTTTACTTGGCGGCATTTGATTGATCTTAAATCCTAGATCTTGAATGTTTTTTTGGAATGAATCTACATCGTCGGAATCAAGGTGTCGAAATGCGGAAACTGCATGCGTTACGAATCCAACAAATTCAACGGGACTGGAGCCTCTCGTAGACATGAGTAGATTAAACTGTGCTTTTGGGTCTTTCGGTTCAACTAATTCAATATAATGGTTAATTATCCAAAGTTGACATCTATATTCATGATTGGCCCATTTATATGGATCTAATTCGTTTAATTTATCTTCGGTAAATCCGAATCCTGACATAAGTGATCTTTTTAACATATCTACGGCTATTTCAGGGCCAATCTGGAATACTTTTTCCTGTTCATTATTCATGGTTTTGGAATTTTAGCACTATTAATTGTTCTAGGCAACAAAATACTTATGCTTGAATGGTCCTAAGAAGGATTTTTAGATAATCTACTGATTGATAAACTTGTCGATGAGGAGCTTTTGCAGGTCCTGGTTTTGGCCGTCGTAGCCCAAAGTCCAGATTCCTACACCCCTTAAGTTCTTTTCGTTGATAAAATCGTACTTAATTCCCAAAGACCTGACATTGTCAAAATGAACGACCCTGTCGATTCCGCTATCATCTTTGTAGGTGTAATACGGGGTTTGAGAAATATCGTCCCAAGAAAGCTGCGAATTTTTGTTTTGTTGCGTAATTTCCGCATACGGTAAGGTTTTGACCAGATCCGCTGTCGGATTTACGACATTTTTCGGCCAATCGTATCCATAATAAGGCACAGCCAGTATTAATTTCGAGCTGGGGACCTGTTCAAGGTAGTTTTGAATGTAGCCGACGATATTTGTATCTCCTCCCATTGCGGCTACAGGGCCGGGGCCACCTAAGGGCGTATGCATGTCATAGCCCATAATTACAAAAGCGTCGACGTTTTTGGCCAGAACAGGAATGTTGAAGAGCTGTTTTTGGGAACCGGAGACCAGATACGTATCTATCGTAAGGACCGCATCGGGAACTTGTCTTTTAAGTTCCGAATCGAGGTTAAGAATAAGCCTTGTAAATCCGTTCCTAACAGCGTCGGTTGGATCTCCAAGATATTCAAAATCAATATTGATTCCGTCAAGCTGCTTAGAATTTACGAGATAAAGCGCATTTGCGATTAGGTTTTTTTGAGCCGCATCGGACTGAGAGATGCTTTCGATACTTGCATCATTAAAAGATTTTAGAGTTAAATAGATCTTTAGGCCTTGGTTTCTTGCTCTTTTTATAAGGTCATCAAGTTTTGGATCTTTCCACATAGATCCGTTATCGGTCTGGTCGTCATTGCCGGAAGCTATATTTCCGGTCGAGTCTACCTCCAGGCCGAAAAGGCTTATCGAGGTAACGGTACTAAGATCAATTTTACTTTCATCCGGCAGCATCCAGTAAGGAAAAAAACCTAAAATTTCTTTTTTTGGCTTTCCTGTTATGACCAGCGGAGTTTTAGTTGCTTTTACTGAAAATATCTGATCCGGATCAACAGGATTTGAATTCGCATAAACAACCTGAATTGGCTTAATCGCGGGGGTTGGCTTGGTGGCTAGAGGCACTGTTTGTACTATTTTATAGTCCGGGCTGAAGCTGTTAAAGCGGGTTAAGCCGATTCCTATAATTACCGCTACAGCCAGCGCGATCACATATCCTTTTCTTATTCTCAAGTGATATCTGAAGAAATCGGCAAATTTATTGGTATTTTGTTGATTCTGAGGACCTTCCTTGAGAATCAAATTTGAAGCCCCGGGTAAGCCTGAAAGCTCTTTTATGGCTTCATCCAGCTCTTCTTCGGTAGCTCCGATAGTTAAGACACAGGCTTTCAACTCGTTTAGAGTTGATTTATATTCCGGTTTTTGTTGGATGTATTCCTTAATTATCTCAACATACTTACTTCTCATCCTATATTTAGTATGGATTTTATTTGTTTTCTTGTCAACCTTGACAATACTTTTTTAGTGTCGCATAATGTAAAAAGTCACGTCGCAAAATAATTTATAACACGATTTAGTTATGGATACTTCCCTATCATCTTTGATCGATCAATTCCTTGAATATCTGGAAATTGAAAAAAATTGCAGTAAATTAACAATTCGCGACTACAGACATTATTTAACGGTTTTCAATAATTGGCTTACAAAAAACATACCTTCGGTGTCTTTAAAAAACCTGGATTTAGCCACAGTCAGGAAGTACCGTGTGTTTTTGGCCAACCGGGAAGACGAAAAAGGTCTGACTCTAAAAAGAGTAACACAAAACTATTATGTTATAGCTTTGCGTTCCTTCTTGCGGTTTCTTATCAAAAACGATCATGTAACTTTAGAGCCGTCAAAAATAGATTTGCCGAAAACGGAAAGTAGGTCCCTGAAAGTCTTAAGCAAAGAACAGGTAGACAGGCTTATAATCGCCTGTGATACATCCAAGGAGGAAGGGATACGGGATCGGGCAATCCTGGAGCTTCTCTTTTCTACCGGGCTTCGTGTTTCCGAATTAGTGAGCCTGAACCGCGAGCAGATCAACTTCGAGAGACGCGAATTCGGGGTGATCGGAAAAGGAGGGCATGGCCGCTTAGTTTTTATTTCCGATCACGCGGCAGATTGGGTCGGACGTTATCTTAAGGAGAGAAAAGATAAATACAAACCCTTATTCATAAGGTATTCGGGAAAAATTGTCGAGGAAAATAACGGAGAAAAAATGAGATTGACAGTGCGCAGCATTGAAAGAATTGTAAAAAAATACGTCAGAGCTGCAAGAATACCCGTTGATGCCACTGTCCATACTCTTCGGCACTCGTTTGCGACAGATCTTCTGATCAACGGCGCGGATTTAAGAAGTATTCAGGAAATGTTGGGACACAGGAATATTGCCACTACTCAAATATACACTCATGTTTCCAACAAACAACTACGCGATGTCCACAGAGCTTTTCATAGCGGAAATAAGTAAGATTTATTGGCGGCCTGTTCATTCTTTGCCTTCGTTATCATTCTTCCCGCAGTAATAGCCCGTTCCATTGAAAGGCCCTTCTTAAAAAGAACATACATGATTGGCTGTTCTTCCGGGTCAAGTTTCCAAATGCTGGGGTCGGAGATGCAGATATTACACATTTCGGGAATATTATTTTCCGGCTTTCTGTTTGGGCAATTATCATCAGGGTGTCCTTGCGTGCCACATTTATTGGGGTCAAATAACCCTACTTCTTTGCCCATAAAAAACCAGAGGTTTTGTTATCTCTGGTAAATTTATTAAATCTTAACAGAGGCCGGCAATTGCTGTCAATAGATCAAATTATAGGATTTTAATAGGTTTCGTAGGAGAGGGTTATGTCAATCGATATGGAATTTTCTCCCGGAGAAAGTTGGGTAGGTGCTGATTTTGCGTTTCCGATAGCTGATTGAGCCTCCATTAAAATCGGTCGCGGCTGATTATCGCTTGATTCCTGCACGTCAACGATTTTTCCCAAATGGATCCCGGTTGCTTTTGCCAAACTATCTGCTTTTTCTTTTGCCATATTTACCGCTTCTTCGCGTGCTTTATCCTCTAAATCTTTCTTAGTCTTATCGTTAAACGTGAAAGTGACCCCGTTGACTAAATTTGCCCCGTCGGCAGTTGAGACATCAATTACTTTATTGGCAACATCTATGGGGGCAATATCCGCTTCAAGGGTCTGGGTTACCGTATAGCCCGTGATACTCTGTCCGGCGGTATAGTCATAATTAGGATTAACGCTATAATCCGTAGTTTTAATATCTTTTTCCGCAATTCCGAGATTTTTTAAATCCTGAATAATTTTATTTGCAGCAGTATTCGTCTGGTTTTGAGCTAAGGCAATAGTCGACGCTGTCTTCGTGACTCCGATTGAGATAACGGCCGTATCGGGAATTCCGGTCACTTTTCCCGTTCCGTCAACGGTAAATAAATTTGTTTTCGTGGTTTGCACGCTATTTACAGAAAAAGGAATCGGTCCGGCAAATTTGACATATAAAAAGAAAACAAGAAAAATCGCCAATGCTATAAGTAAAGCATTTTTAAATTCTTTCATATATTCATAGACTACCACATCTTACTTATTTTTTCCAAAACTTTAATTTTTTATATTTATTTTCAGACCGACATCAAAAGCCCCTGGTTGTTTTTTATATTCTTTAGGTAATTCATCTTTCGCGGGTGGCGGTGGAATCAACTTTTGAATACTTTCCTGAAATTTCCTGTAAGGAATGGCCTCTTCTTCGGTTTTGATCTCCGATTCCGTTTTGCCGTTCTCAAAGTCTTGAATCTTCATTGTTATAATTCTATCAAACTCTCTTATTTTAAATTCATCACGCCAGCCTTCAAAGAGCGGATGGTTATCAACAAGCATAATTGCTAGATGTTTAAAGCCCAGCTTATTTTCTTCAACGTCGTCTAAAATTCTAATGCGGTGACCCGACCTGTTGTTTATGGTTATAGGTATATTTATTACATTAAACTTTTTATTAAGAATATTATCTAGCTCTTCTCTTGTTGCATCTTTATCGACATGTATCCCCTCAAGGAATTTATTCCCCAGTTCCTTCAATTGAAAGCCGGTAGCTGTTTCTTTTTTTGGTTCCATATGGAAAGTATAGTATCAAAATTTTTCTGCGGCATCAACCAAGTTTTTCAGTAGATATGCGACATTTATCGGACCGATTCCACCCGGAGTCGGGGTATAAAAAGAGGCGATATCTTTGATCTCGTTCTGATCGTAATCGCCCATGAGTTTGGCGCTCTTACCCCTTGATATGCCAATGCCGATTAAGACGGATCCCTCCTTAATCATTTCAGGTTTTAAAACATTTGCTTTGCCTACTGCGCTGATTATAATGTCGGCTTTCCTAGTCAGATCTTTCGGATTTTTTGTTTCGCTATCGATTAAGCTGACAGAAATTTTCATTTCTTCAAACATCTTGATTATCGGTTTTCCGGCAGTCTCACCTTTTCCGATAACGACAATTTTTTTGCTTTTTAACCAATTTGTGAGGCTAATTTGGGCTTCATGAGTTTGAGAATAAACAATTCCTAAAATTTTTAATACGGCCGAAACTATCGGCATTTGAAAATCAGAATCAGAGCGAAACCCATCAACGTCTTTTTTCGGATCAATGGCATTGATAATACTCTCACGGTTTATTTGTTTGGGCAAAGGTTGCTGAACGATAATCCCGTGAATGTCCTTATTGTTATTAAACTGCCCGATTGATTCAAGCAGACCGGCGGTTGAAGTAGCTGAGGGAAAGTGTTTAATTATGGTTTGAATTCCTATCAAGTCTGCCTTTATTTCTTTTTGATTAATATATGAAACCGATGAAGGGTCGTCACCGACCAGAATTATTGCAAGCTTGGAATAGATATTTTTTTTCTTAAGTTCTTCCGTTCGTGTCTTAAGATCGTTCAGGATGTCTTGGGCAATTTGTCTTCCGTCAATTTTCATTATGCTTATTCTTCAACGCATGTTGCGGAGGCAATTAAGTCAGATGGATTGGAGAACCTCATTAATTTCACTCCTTGAGTATTTCTGGAATGTCTGGGGATTTGAGAAAGCTCAAGTTTTACAACTTGTCCGCGCTTTGATGTCATAATCACCGTATTGTAGGTTGGAGGTATTACTTGAGCAAAGGCTACCTTTCCGGTTTTTGGCGTAACCTTAGCTACCTTAACTCCCTGCCCTCCCCTACTTTGTCCTCTGAATTGATCAACCGGAGACTTTTTACCCAAACCGTTTTCCATGATGGTTATAAGATCGGCCTTCTCTCTTTTTTTGATGACATCCATGCCGATAACCTGATCATTTTCCTTTAACTTTATTCCGCGGACCCCGGAGGTAGCTCTTCCCAACGGTCTGACCGATTTTTCGGAGAATCTGATCGCCTTTCCTTCCCTGGTTGTTAGAATTACATCATTGTCCCCTTCGGTTAAGTTGCTCCAGGCAAGTTCGTCTCCTTTGTCCAGCTTTATCGCTATAATTCCGCTTCTGCGGATGTTCTCAAACTGTGTCAGGGCGGTTTTCTTAACGGTTCCCTTTTGAGTAGTCAGGAATACGTATTTGTAGGGGAATTCATCTGTAGGTTTGCCCACTTTGTAATTTATGAATGACTCCACTTTTTCATCCTGTTCTACATTAATCAGATTTACGACCGCAGTTCCCTTGCTTGTTCTTTGCGATTCGGCTATTTCGAAAGCTCTTAATTGATAAACTTTCCCTTTATTGGTAAAGAACAAGATATTGTCGTGGGTTTGAGCATAACGGATATTTAAAATCCCGTCTTCTTCTTTGGTCGTCATTCCCTTAACGCCCTTTCCTCCTCTGTGCTGGGTCCTGAAACTATTCAGGCTTTGTCTCTTGATGTATCCGGTATCGGTAATGGTTATGACTGTCGGTTCATTCGGAATCAAGTCTTCTTCCGAGAATTCTCCGACTTTACTTTTATAAACTTTGGTCCTTCTGGGATCTGCAAATTTTTCCTTAAGAACCCTTAGTTCTTCCTTGATTACACCCAATATTTTCCCCGGATGCGCCAAGAGATCTTCCAAATAAGCAATTGTTTCCTTGACCATCAGAAGCTCATCTTCTATTTTTTGCCGTTCCAAAGCCGCCAGACGGCGCAGTTGCATATCCAAGATTGCAGTAGCCTGGATATCGGAAAGCTTGAATTTTAGCATCAAATTTTTCTTGGCATCTTCCTGGGTTTTGGACTCCCTAATTGTTTTGATGACGGCGTCAATATTATCAACGGCGATTTTAAGTCCTTCCAGAATGTGCAATCTTGCCTTAGCCTGTCTTAATTCAAATTCGGAGCGCTTTGTGACAACAAAATAGCGATGCTTCAGATATTCTTCAAGAATTGTTTTAAGATTAAGCGTTTGGGGCGTGCCGTTGACTAAGGCAACGATATTGGCAGAAAAACTCGTCTGAAGACTCGTATGCTTGAATAAATTATTCAAAACCTTCTTCGGAGTCGTATCTCTCTTAAGTTCCACGACTACTCTGGTTCCGTGTCTGTCTGATTCATCCCGAAGATCTGATATTCCTTCAATTTTTTTCTCACGCGCCAATTCCGCAATACGGGCAACCATAAGAGCCTTATTGACCTGGTAAGGAAGTTCGGTAATAATGATTGCGGATTTTCCGTTACCTATTTCCTCAATGTCGGCTTTTCCTCTGATAAGTATTCTTCCCCGGCCGGTTGTGTAAACATTTTTAATTTCGGTAAAATCATAAATTGCGCCGGCAGTCGGGAAATCGGGGCCCTTAATGTGCTCCAACAGCTCATCAACGGTAGCAGAGCTTGTCAGAGAAAAAGATTTGCCCGAGCCTACGGTTTTTGTTTTGCCGATCATGAGGGTAATGGCGTCAACTAGTTCGCCTAGATTATGCGGCGGAATTTTTGTCGCCATACCGACAGCAATTCCCTCAGATCCCATGAGTAATAAATTAGGAAGTTTTGCGGGAAGAAAAGCGGGCTCATTAAGCGTCGCATCAAAGTTAGGGCTAAGCTCGACGGTTTCCTTATCCAGATCCGCCAGCATCTCTCCGGTTATTGCCGCAAGCCGTGCCTCCGTATAACGCATTGCGGCCGGCGGGTCTCCGTCAACCGAACCGAAATTTCCCTGACCGTCAACTAACGGATAGCGCATGGAGAAATCCTGAGCAAGTCTGACCAGTGCATCATAAATCGGCAAGTCTCCGTGCGGATGATATTTTCCCATGACTTCTCCGACAATTTTTGCCGATTTGGCATATTTGGCGCTGTGAGTCAGTCCCAATTCATGCAGCGCAAAAAGTATTCTTCTGTGTACCGGTTTCAGACCGTCTCTGACATCGGGAAGCGCGCGGGAAACAATAACCGACATGGCATAATCCAAGTATGCTCTCTTCACCTCTCCTGTTATTTCGGTTTGTTTGAGTTTGCCAATATTCATAATAAATCTAAATTCAAAACTTCAATTTTAAATTCTAAATACAGCCTATATCAAAAAAGGGGCTATTAAAAGAGCCACGATATTCAGGATTTTTATCATGGGATTTATCGCCGGACCGGCGGTATCTTTGTAGGGATCTCCGACAGTGTCCCCTGTTACTGCTGCCTGATGAGCAAAGCTCCCTTTGCCTCCCAAATTTCCTTCCTCGATAAATTTTTTAGTGTTGTCCCAAGCCGCTCCTCCGGTTGTCATGGAAATGGCTACAAACAAACCCGTAACAATGCTCCCGACCAATAATCCGCCCAAGGCTTTCGGTCCGAGCAGGAATCCGACAAGAATCGGAGCAACCACAGGGATTAGGGCCGGGAAAATCATGGTTTTTATAGCTGATTTTGTAACAATATCAACAGCTCTGGCGTATTCCGGTTTAGCTTTTCCTGTCATAATTCCTTTTATTTCTCTGAATTGGCGTCTGATTTCATCCACAATTGCACTACTTGCTTTTCCGACCGCTTCCATTGCCAGCGCGCCGAAGAAATAAGGCAAAGATCCGCCGATAAATAATCCGACTATTACTTTCGGATCGGAAAGAGAGAAGATAATGTTGCCTGTTCCCTTAGGAGCCTTCGCAAGTTCTTCGATATAGCTTGAAAATAATACCAAAGCCGCCAGTCCGGCAGAACCGATAGCATAGGCTTTGGTTATAGCTTTGGTAGTGTTTCCGACCGCATCCAGCGGATCGGTGACATCTCTTACTTTTTGGTCCATCCCGGCCATTTCGGCGATTCCTCCGGCATTATCCGTGATCGGTCCGAAGGCATCAATTGCAACTATTATTCCCGTCAGAGAGAGCATGCTCATGGCCGCAACCGCGATTCCGTAAAGTCCCGCTTGGGAGAAGGCGATCAAAATTCCGACGGAAATCAAAATTATCGGGAAGAAGGTAGATTTCATGGAAACCGCTAATCCGGCAATAACATTGGTTCCGTGTCCGGTGGTTGATGCTTGGGCGATCGTTTTAACCGGGCCGTATTTTTTGGAGGTATAATATTCCGTAATGACAACCATTCCGATGGTTATCGCCAAACCCACAAGCGCGGAATAAAAGATGTTCATGGTCGGAATTCCGCTTAATCCGTTGGCGAAAATTGCATTGGTGAAAAAGTAAATTCCGACAATCGCGATAATCATGGTTATTCCCAAGCCTTGATATAAAGCATTCATTATTGCTTTGCCTTTGACTTTGACAAACCAGCTTCCGATTATGCTGGCAATTATGGCAATTGCTCCGACTACCAAAGGATAATATAAAACAGCGGTATTTCCTTTGAAAGTCAATCCTCCCAGTATCATTGCCGCTACGGCCGTAATTACATAAGTTTCAAATAAATCGGCCGCCATTCCCGCGTCGTCTCCGACATTGTCTCCGACCAAGTCGGCAATTACGCCCGGATTCCTGGGATCATCTTCCGGAATATTTTTTTCTATTTTCCCGACCATATCGGTTCCGACATCGGCGCTTTTGGTAAAGATTCCTCCACCGAGTCTGGCAAAAACGGAAATTAATGACCCTCCGAAGCCAAGGGATATCAGCGGCTGAAGACTGTTAATGTTTAAGCGGGTCAACAGAAGATAAAATCCGCTGATTGAAAGAAGCGCCAGAGATGCTACCAATAGTCCCGTAACCGCTCCGCCTTTGAAAGCCAGAGAAAAGGCCGAAGGCAAACCTGATTTCGCAGCTTGGGCTGTGCGGACGTTGGCTCTGACCGCGATGCTCATTCCGATAATGCCTGAAATCGCGGAGAATACGGCCCCGATTAGAAATCCGACAGCATTTATCGGTCCGAGAAGAAGATATAGAATTGCAAAAATAACCGCTCCGATTATGGCAATAACAGTATATTGAGTTTTCATGTATGCACCGGCGCCCTCGACTATGGCGTCGGAAATCTCATTCATTTTTTTGTCGCCGCGAGGATTGGACAAGACATTGAAGATCAAAAAGATACTATATATAAGAGAAATAACCCCGACCAAAATTATATTTCTGACCGCATGATCCAAAAAGAAAGATAAATTCATACACTCAAACTTTAATTACATTATAAAGTAATTAAGCCCTCTTTTCAACATATTTCTCATTAAATGTCCAAAGTTGCGGTTGTCGCATTGCTTTGAATAAAGTGTTTTCTCGGCGGAACTTCATCTCCCATTAGCATCGTGAAAGTGCTGTCTGTCTCTTCAATATCCTCAACGGTTACCTGCTTAAGTATCCTGTTGGCCGGATTCATGGTAGTATCCCACAATTGATCTTTGTTCATTTCTCCCAAACCCTTATATCTTTGTACGTTTATTATTGCGTTGCCGCTTTTCATTTCCTTCAAAATTACATCTTTTTCCTCATCGGAATATGCATATCTGGTATCTTTTCCGCGGTTAAGTTTATAAAGCGGCGGTTGGGCAATGTATAAATATCCTTCTTTTATAATCTGCGGTAAGTGTCTGTAGAAAAATGTTAAAAGTAAAGTTTCAATGTGTTCTCCGTCGACGTCCGCATCAGTCATAATTATCACCCTGTGATATCTTAATTTTTCAAATTTTACGGTCTCCCCTATTCCCATACCAAGGGCAATAATTACGTTTTTCAATTCATCATGTTCGATTATTTTGTCAAGCCTTGCTCTTTCCGTATTTAATATTTTTCCTCCGATAGGTAAAATTGCCTGGAATTTGCGGTCCCTTCCGCCTTTGGCCGTACCGGCGGCAGAGTCTCCCTCAACCAGATAAAGTTCCGAAACTGACGGATCTTTTTCCTGACAGTCTGCCAATTTTCCCGGAAGACTTGATCCTTCAAGCGCACCTTTTCGAAGAATTGCTTCCTTGGCGGCCTTGGCTGCCAATCTGGCTTTTGCAGCCAAATAAACTTTTTCCAAAATTTTTCTTCCTTCTCCCGGGTTTTCTTCAAAATAAGTAGACAAACCCTCCTTAATGACAGTCTGAACTATCGGTTGAATTTCGGAATTACCCAATTTACCTTTGGTTTGTCCCTCAAATTGGATTCTGTCCTGGGGCATTTTGATAAAGACAACTGCGGAGAGTCCCTCTTTGGTATCGTCTCCGGTTATGTAATCTCCTTCGTCTTTGAAGCTTCCTATTTTCTTTCCGTAATCATTTATCGCTCTGGTTAAGGCCATGCGGAATCCCGTCAAGTGCGTTCCTCCGTTTACGGTATTAATGACGTTCACATAACTTTGGACATTTTCTACATAGCCGTTGTTATATTGCAGGGATGCTTCTACATCGATATCTCCCTCCTGTTTTTGAATAAATATTGCGTCATGCAACGGACCTTTGTTTTCATTCAGTTTTTCAACCAAAGATGTTATTCCGCCTTCAAAATAATAATTTACTTCTTTGTTCTGTCCTTCCCTTAAGTCTTTGAAGTGAAAATATAATTTCGGAACCAGATATGCTCTTTCCCGGATAGCCTTTTTAATTGTGTCAAAATCAAAAATTATTGTTGAGAAAATTTGTTTATCGGGGAAAAAAGTAACTTTGGTTCCTGTCGGAAAACTCGGAATGAAATCAGTCTCATCATCTGATTTAGCTTCTTTTAATGGAGTTTTTGCGACTCCGCGGGAATATTCCTGGGAATAAATTTTGTTATCTCGCTTTACTTCAACCCTCATCCATTCGGATAAGGCGTTGACGACCGATGCTCCGACTCCGTGCAGTCCTCCGGATATCTTGTAGGCGCTACCGCCGAATTTTCCTCCGGCATGAAGTTTGGTCATAACAATTTCCAGAGCGGATTTTTTGTACGCTGGCATTATGTCAACCGGAATTCCTCTGCCGTCGTCAATAACAGTTGCGGTTCCGTCATTATTGAGATTTACCCAAACATTTTTGGCAAATCCGGCCAAAGCCTCATCGACCGAATTGTCGATAATTTCCCTAAGACTTTCATGGAGACCGATGATATCGGTAGAGCCGATATACATTCCTGGGCGTTTTCTGACCGGCTCCAATCCTTCCAAAACCTGGATTTGTGCGGCAGAATAATCGGAAGCTTTTTGAGATTTTGGAGCGGTCTTTTTTGCGGTCTTCTTTGTTGCCATAAAATTCATTTTAACAAATATAAGAAGAAAATGCCACTAAGTGATCCGTAGTTTTACCTCTTTCCGTCATCCGTTATTCTTCTGGTATATCTTCTCATTTGGAAAGTAAGTTCGCTTTTGCAAAGCAGGTCATCCGGTCTGTTTGTCTCACGCATTATTTTATTAACAACAGATCTCCGTAGATGTCCGCCTTTATTTGAATAATGATTTGATCTTTCCTGCATTTTTTAAAACAACTCTCAGGACAGTATCTGGATAAAATATAGCATTTTGGAGTTTTTGTAAAGGGGTATTTTTATTAAAAACTTATACTCTCCTAATTTTTTTGCGGAATTGTTCGATAAGATAAGTGATCAAATATCTCGGACGGTTTATGACTATATCTTGGGCGTGGAGATATTCGAAATCTTCTCCGCCGAAACCGCGTTTAAATAACGAAAGACCGCTGAATCTGTGGTTTGCCTCATTCTCCGGCGCTACTCCCCAGAAATTATATCTGGTCATTTTACGTTTTTTGGCTTCCTTGATTGCTTCCCATTGAATCAGGTATGCTCCCGGGTGTTTTCTTCCTTCGCCCGTACTTGCGCCGTAATGATAGACCGCTTCTTTGCCGTAAAAAATTACAAAAGCCTGTGCCAATAATTTATTCTCAAATTCCGCTTTATACAATAGTGCATTTCCGTTTTTGGCAAAAATTCTGAATTGTTCATATAAAAATTTATATGAGAAAGGAACAAATTTTTGTCTTTTGGCCGTTTCGATCTGCAGGTCATAAAATCTTTTAATCTCTTTTTCCTCCCTGGAAACGGAAATTTTTATATTTTCTTTGATTGCCTTTCTTATCTCATAACGGGTAGCTTTTCTCATCCCGGCCATCAATTCTTCTTCTGTTTTTGCAATGTCCAGTTGTGATGTCAGTTCCGCATGCAGGTGCATGGGTGCTTTAATAAATCCTAAGTTTTTAAAAATATTTTTTGAGAATTCGTCCGATTTTAATTGGGGTCTTACTCTGATGAACACGCAATTATTTTCTTTAGCAATTTGTTTGATTTCGTTTGCAAATATATTGACGGCATCTTTATTTTTCCAATCAATAATCGGTCCTCCGGGAACAGTTAAATATCTTCCCCGCTTTGCCGGTTCGACAACGGAAAGCATTATGCCCGTAAGCTTATTCTGACTATAAAGACCCGTTCTGAAAATATTTTTATTAAGCACCTTATGAAACTCTCCCCAATCCCAGCTTTGCAGAAAATTAGCCTCGGAATGAGTCAGAACAAAATCTTCCCAAACTTCTTTATCAACAATATTTTTTACCGTAATTTTATCCATAGATTTACCGCGTTTACAATTTTAAAAGTATCTTTTCTTGAAACATTAATGTGGGTCGGTAGGTTAAGGATTATTTTTGAAATCGCGACCGCATTCGGGCATTCCGGTGCAACGTCGAAATACCAGATGTCCGAAACGTAAATTTTTTGCTTCCCCAAAAACCTTATTAGTTCTCCCCTATTTTTAACAAAAACCGGAAATCTTAAATTTACGGAAGCCGGAATATTTTCCGTAATTTCTTTGTCTAAAATTTTTTTACTTAAATTTTGCGCATAAATTTTGGCAATTTGTTTTCTGTGATTCAATTGCGCGGATATTTTTTTAAACTCATAAAGAACTAAATTGCAATACCAGTCAGGCAAAGAATAAAAAGCATACAAACCTTTGCGCATGGGTTTTGATAATAAATCTAAATTTTTAAGCATATAATGCAATATTTTTCCGACTCCGATGCTATAAAGAAATCTGATTTTGTAAGTAAATGATGGATAGAGCCTGTCTTTAAATTGATCTTTAGGTGTTTTAAGTTGGACATTTTCTAAGTTTGAATATTTTTTATTTCTAATGACTAAGGCTCCACCCGATACCGCGTCTATAACTTTATCCTGACTGAAAGATAAAGCTGTTAAATCTCCGACAGTTCCCGCTTCTTTCCCGTTTGCATATTTCGTTCCTAAGCAATGAGCCAGATCCTCAATCAGGGCAAGATTATTTTTCTGACAAATCTGTATAATTTTTTCAATATCGCAAGGATATCCGAAAGTGTTTTGAACAATCACGGCTTTTATATTTGCATTTTCAATCAGGGATTTCTCCAAAGTTTCAGGTGAAAAATTTAAATCCAGATTTTCTTTATTTAAATCAAGACAGACGGGAACAAGACCGGCTTCATGAACCGCTTTATAAACCGCATAACAGGTAAAGCCGTTGATTGCAACGGCGCTTTCCTTCGGTAAATCTAAACTTTTTAAGGCAAGAATTAACGCCTCTCTGCCTTTATAAACTAAAGTAGTTTTGCCGCCGTATTTATTATTTAAATATTCCTTTAATTTCAGATTCTGTCCGTTTGTCTCCGAGAATAAAGATTGAAAAACGTATTGTAAATTGTAATTGGAACCTAAAGAATTAAAGATACTCATAAATTATTTTTGCCACATCTTTGGTATGTGTGAACATCGGCGCATGTCTTGCCCCATCTATTATTTCCAGTTTTGAATTTTTGATAAGTTCGTTCATTAATTTACCGTCTGAAAGCGGAGTAATTTTGTCCTCTTTACCCCAAATAATTAAAGTCGGGATTGATATTTGAGAAATGTTCAAATCTTTGTTGGAGTTTAAAAGGTTAATCATAGTTTGTTTCATTATCGGATTGCTTTTCCTGTAGTCACCTTCTCTGGCGAATTTATATAATAAATCTTCCAATGTTTTTGATGAGCTTATTTTCTTGCCGATTTTTGCCAGGGTTTTGAAAACAAAAATTTTTATTCTGTGCGGCAATTCATTGTGATATATTCCGGCGCTGTCAATCAAAATTAATTTTTCAATTTTTTCAGGATACTGTTTTGTAAAAGCAATGGCAATTCTTCCTCCGTTGGAATGCCCTATCAAAATTATTTTCTCTTTTTCTTTGTCGGTAATATTTTTAAGCCACTTAACATAGTCTTCAATTTTCCACACCTCTTTTAAGCTTTCGGTCAGGCCGGGAATTTTGAGCAGATCAGCCGAAAATCCCTTAGCTTTTAAATTATCAACAAATGGTTGCCACTTGTCTAAATTATCTGTCCACCCGTGTAAAATAATTATTTTTTTCATACGGTTATAGTCCAAAAGATTTCCTTTTCTTTTGCCAGGCTTTTTCCCGTCTTACCAGTTTATCAATATCTTTTTTGTTTTGTAACAGATGTTCAATAATTCCTTCCAAAAATCTTGCGCCTTTAAAAAGTATTGTTTCTTCCCCTTTGATGTTTTCCAAAATATAGTCAAGACCTTCTTTGGGCATCAGAAATTTTTGAATTTTATCAATTTGACAACTCAATTTTGGGTAGGTGTATCTTGCGACGCGCGGTCCGATCAAAATTATTTTTTCCAGTGCAATACAATTTATAGCTGTTGCCAATTTTTCATGTTCTTCCCTTTCCCTTGTTCCCAGTTCAATCATATCTCCCAAAACAAGCCATTTATTTTTTGAAGGATACTCATCAAACATCTGCAGAATTGTCCTTACCCCCTCTGGAGTTGCATTGTAGGTGCTGTCAATAATCGTTGTTTTCTTAATGCCCATAAAAACAGAATTTCTGCCGGGAGGAAGTATCAGGTTTTTAAAGTTTGCGTCAAGGGGTAATTTCAATGATTTCATAAGAAGATTAGTCATCTTAATAGGGTTAAAAGTGGCTTTCGGAGTAATAAAATTTATCGAATACTTTTTATCATCGATAATAAATTCTGTCCTATTTTTATAAACTTCCCATGATTTAAGGTCTTTTTCTGATGTAAATTCAATTGGGCACTTCGCCCTGCTTAATTCTTTTTGAATAAAGACATTATCACCGTTAACAATCGCGAGTTTTTTTGTGTGCTCCAAGAAGTGTCCGAAATCATAGGCAATTGCCTCTTCCTCTCGGGTAAAGTTTTTCTCCTTAACCAAGGAATCAAAATTGGCGCTGTGTGTCAGACTTGAACTGATCCACAAAGTGATTTCAGGGTTCAAAAGTTCCGCCAGGAATTTTCCCTCTCCCGGCCGGTCGGAATCAACCTCGGCGACATAAATTTCCTCTAGGGGTTTCGGTTTAAAAGCTTTGAACGGCGCAAGAAAAAAAAGATAGATCCATTCATCAGGAGTTAAAGTTTTACGTTTTAATCCCAAAATATCAAACGGAATTCCGTATGAGCTGTTGGCGTGATGAGAGTATTTGGCTTTTTTGCCGATTTGGGATTCGATCAAATGTAAAAGCGTTGTTTTTCCGCTGGAGCCGGTTATTGCTACGATTTTTGGTTTCCAATTATCGAGTCTGATTTTCGCCCAAAATCTGAAATAAGAAGCAAAGGGAAAATATAGTAATTTTTTAAGTGTCTTTACCATGAATAAGCCTATTTTATCAATTATATAGATATAAAGCTATCGTTGGAAAGGCGAAATATATACCAATTTAATTATTTATTATCGGGGTAAGTATTCTTTCGGGGAGCGAAGACCAGGCTTTTAAATCTCCCTTTAGAGCGGCATTAACGTCTTTCATTTCTATGTCTTTAATTCCGACCCTTTTTATGAGTCTGGGATTTTCCATATCTTCCAAATTATACTGACTGAATGCCCATTCATTATTCTCATGGGTTACTTTGTATCCGTGATTTGTATCGGGTAGTATGAACATTCCATTCATATGAAAACTGCCCTTTTTCTCCCAGTCATTTAGGGGATTTTTAGGATAAGGTTTATCTATAAAAATTCTCACTATGTCTTTTTTGGTTAACCTAAGCATGGCCCCTGAGGGAGCGTCTGGGTGGCGATCTTTATTTTTTAATAGTCCTTCTTTGTCTAAGAATGGTAGCATAACGTACTGAGGTTTAAAGTTTTTATCAACATAAATTGTTGCAAAATTTGGTCCATCGCTATTCTCATTGGGGGTAGGAATTGTAAAATCGATAGAGTGCTGATCCAGATAGCTATCATAAAATAAATCGTCCTTGTTCTTTTCAGAATCAGGGCATTCAAACTCCATGGTAACCTTTTCGTTAGCAGTAGTGTAATAAATAAAATCATTATCAAAAGGCGTACGCTCACCGGGCTTTTCAAGCGATAAATGCCTTTCGACCACTATTTTGGGGGTTTTTGAAAGAACGAAGGCTTCCGTTAGTCGTTCAGAAGTTTTATATTTTAGGTATCCTACTTTTGGAGAATATTCTTGCAATTGAGCGCTAGGCCCGTTAACCTGCCCGAATTGTTCTCTTATTGCTGTTTTTACGTTTTCGTTAAAGTTTTCAGCCCCTTTTTTCATAGAAAGGATAGTATCAAAATATTAGTGATTTGTCAATCACTATAGGGCAATGATTATTGATATATTAAAACTGGAGATTATAAAGAGAGGAAGAGGTTTTCCAGGGCGGTTCGTTGGCTGACATTGGTGCTTTTTATAGTTTTATAGGTTTTTTGAAGCTCTTTTAAGAAGACAAAATATTTTGAATTATTATGGTCTTTAGCCATTTTTTCTTTTACGAAAACTGCCATTTTTTCCAACCACAAAGCCGGATCTTCTTTATTTTTTGTGATATCCTGGGCAATTTTTAATTTATCCGAAATTTTGTCGTTAAATAAAATATCCAGACTTTCATTTAATTCCGCTAAGTCATTTTCCGTTAATTTAATTTCTTTATCTTGCAGAATAATTACTTTACATCGGGACAAAATTGTCGGCAGGAGAAGATCTTTTCTCGAAGTTGTGATCACCATAATTGTATTCGCAGGCGGTTCTTCAAGAATTTTAAGTAAAGCATTTTGCGCTTCGGGAGTGATGCTTTCGTAAACTTCAATAACGACTGCCTTTACTTTTCCCCTGAACGGTTTCAGTAAAGTCGCCTTCTGGATATTTCTTACATCCTCAATGCCCATTATTTTTTCAAAAATCTGACTATTGATATCAATAGGATCAACACTATTTTTCTTGAGTAAGTTCGAGACGTAGGAAGATGTCAAATTTTTATCCTTAGCTAAAATCAAAAAGCTCTGCATAGAATTTAAGAATTTATCTATTGTCCCGCATAGCCTTTTCCGTTCACCTTCTCGTTCTGTCCGAACACGGCTCACGGAGCGACTTTAACGGGACTGCGTGAAGTGCTTTATTACTTCACTTGAATTATAGTTTATTTTTACCTATTATTAAAGTAATGCCTACTTCAGATTTAGGTGCTCAGCAATTACAGGAACATAAAACACTCATCGATATTTTGCTTGCCGATAATGTAATTACGCAGCAGCAATACGACGATATCAAGGTTAAGAGCGCCAGCCAGAACTTATCAAGCGAAAGCGTCTTGGAATCAATGGGAATAGTTGATGATAGAAAACTTACCGAAGAGAGGGCAAAATTACTCGGCGTTCCGTTCGTATCTTTGGACACAAAATCTTTTGCCCCCCAAGCTATCAGTCTTATCCCGAAATCGGTGGTAGAAAGATTTTCATTAATTCCGTTTGAGTATGATGAAAAAGCAAAAACCCTTTCCATAGCAATGAGTAATCCTGTGGATTTAGAAGCGTTGCAATTTGTTTCTCAAAAAACTGGATTGACGATCAAATCCTTTGCGGCGGCAAAGGAAGATGTGGAAAGAGCGATAAGCGAACAATATAGCCAGGAAATTGTCGGAGAAGTCGGCGAAGCTCTTGCCGAAACAGAAGTTTATAAAAAGACAAGGACTGTTGACAGTCAGCAAATCGGTCAGATAATCAAAGAAGCTCCGATCGCGAAAATTGTTTCCACAATTTTGGAATATGCCGTGACTTCGAGGGCTTCGGATGTTCATATCGAGCCGCAGGAAGACAGGGTCAGGGTGCGTTACAGAATAGACGGAATTCTGTACGATAAATTAAGTTTGCCGAAAAATGTTCAGGATGCCGTTGTCTCACGTATAAAAATTCTCTCGGAAATGAAAATCGATGAGCATCGTCTTCCCCAGGACGGCCGGTTCAATTTCAAAATTTCCAACGAGGAAGTGGATTTGCGTATCTCGGTTTTACCGACCTCACAGGGTGAAAAAATAGTTATGAGATTACTTAGAAAAAGCGGCGGAATACCGACTCTTGACGAGTTAGGTCTCAGCGGAAGTTCGCTTAGAAATTTGGAAACTGCGATACTAAGACCGCACGGAATTATCCTTGTTTGCGGCCCGACCGGTTCAGGTAAAACCACGACTCTTTACTCCATTCTGGCAAAACTCAACACAACCAGGGTCAATATTATGTCTTTGGAAGACCCGATCGAGTACGAACTTCCGGGGATAAATCAGGTCGCGGTAAATTCCACAGTCGGACTTACTTTTGCCAACGGACTTAGGGCATTTCTGCGTCAGGACCCGAACATAATATTAGTCGGGGAAATCAGAGATAACGAAACAAACGGGCTGGCCTTGCAGGCGGCTTTAACCGGACATTTGGTTTTTTCGACTATTCATACTTCAGATGCTGCCGGAGCTCTTCCCCGTCTTTTGGATCTGGGAGCGGAAAATTTTCTTCTGGCATCAACAATAAATGCAATTTTGGCGCAAAGAATTGTCAGAAAAATATGTGATAATTGCAAAGAGCAATACGTTCCCCTGCCGCAGATATTGGAAGAGATCAAGAAAATATTAGGAAGAATCTATCCTCAAACGCAGACCAATATAAAACTAAGCCATGGAAAAGGTTGCGATCAATGTGCTAAGTCAGGATACCTGGGCAGGATCGGAATTTTTGAGACACTTCCCGTCACTCCCAAGATTGCAAATTTGGTTCTTGAAAATGCGGATAGTGCTATTATAGAAAGAGAAGCGATTTTGGAAGGAATGATTACGATGAAGCAAGACGGATACTTAAAAGTTTTGCAGGGAGTAACTACGGTTGAAGAGGTATTAAGAGTTGCGCAGGAATAATTATGGATATTAAAGGACTTTTTAAAATTATAATTAAAGAAAAAGCCTCGGATTTGCATCTCTTGGCAGGTATACCCCCTACTATCCGGGTGGACGGAACATTAAAGTATCTGACGTCTGCTCCGTTAAAACCAGAGGAAATAGAAGAAATGACGTATTCCTTATTGACCCCTGTTCAAAAAGACCTTTTGATTGCCAACAAAGAATTGGATTTTTGCTTTGGTATCAACGGGGGAGCTTATGGGAATCTCGGCCGTTTCCGCACGAATTTATATTACGAAAGAAGACATTTGGCGGCAGCTTTCCGTTTTTTGCCTCCCGGTATACCCTCTATTGAAGAACTACATCTGCCGCAGATATTACATAATTTTTCCGATTTAACTTCAGGTCTTGTTTTAGTTGTCGGTCCGACCGGACATGGAAAATCTACAACCCTTGCTTCAATTATCAATGAGGTTAATCTTAAAAGAGCGGATCATATAATAACCATTGAGGACCCAATTGAATTTGTTTACCCGGAAGGAAAAAGCATAATAAGTCAGCGAGAAATGGGTATCGATACTCATTCTTGGGATTTTGCCCTCCGGGCTGTCCTTAGGGAGGATCCCGATGTAGTTTTGATAGGAGAAATGCGTGATCCTGAGACAATTGCCGCTGCAATTACGATTGCCGAAACAGGCCATTTGGTCTTTTCAACCCTTCACACAAATTCGGGAGCCCAAAGCATAGACAGGATCATTGATTCTTTTCCGGCGGTACAACAAGCTCAGATAAAAATTCAACTCGCCGCCACTCTCAAGGGCATTGTTTCGCAAAGGCTTTTACCTATGATAAGCGGAGGCAGAATACCGGCAGTGGAAATTCTTCTCGGAACCTCCGCAGTTGCAAGCATAGTCAGAGACGGGAAGACCCACCTTATCGATTCGGTTATACAAACCTCCAAAGACAAAGGCATGATCGGCATGGATTCATCTTTGGCCCAGCTGGTTTTGAACGGAAATATCAGTTTGGAGGTAGGCAAAAGCTATTCTCTGCATCAGGAAGACTTCTTAAGAATGGTTGGTTAATATGAGGTTATATTACAAAGCCGTAACAGGTAAAGGAGAATCAATTGACGGACTGATTGACGCCAGAGATTCCAGTGAGGCGGCGGCATATCTTAGAAGTAAAGGACTTGTTCCCATACAAATAATTAATAAAGAAAAAAGTAAACTCGGAAATATATTTCCTTTTTTTGGCGATAAAGTTAAGTCTTCCGACCTGGTCAATATTACCAGGCAATTATCGTCAATGCTTACGGCAGGAATTACTCTTCTGAGAAGTCTGGAAATCTTAAGAAATCAGACGACTAATCACGCCTTGATAAGCGTCATGGATAGTGTTATTAAGGATATTCAGGAAGGGTCAAGTTTTTCCCGCGCGATTACAAAACATCCTGAAGCTTTTTCTTCGATTTACATATCCTTCATAGAAGCGTCCGAAGGATCCGGACTTCTGGATAAGGCACTCTCAAGGTTAGCCGATACTTTGGAAAAAGAGGAGAAATTAAAAGCTACCATAAAAGGGACAATGATGTATCCGGTTATAGTTACTTCCATGATGGTCATTGTGGTTTTTATTATGATGATTTTTGTTATTCCTCAAATCTCTACTCTTTATACAAGCATGAGTGTTTCTTTACCGCTGCCGACACTGATATTGATAAGCGTTTCAAATTTTTTTGTTTCGTTTTGG